>Ga0326728_10001552_pt1 | contig 80788 bp, 60 predicted proteins | sample MB3enrmetagenome_FD_207602 | JGI IMG/M metagenome (GOLD analysis project Ga0326728, IMG submission 207602) | Lab enriched peat soil microbial communities from McLean, Ithaca, NY, United States - MB31MN | ecosystem: Environmental > Terrestrial > Soil > Wetlands > Peat | place: USA: New York...
CTGATCGCCGCGGGCGCGCTGGTTGTGGGCCCGATGCTGGCCCTGGGCTTGCGCCGGCGGCGGCGTCACTATGCGGCTACGTGGACTACGGCGTGCGCGATGGCTTTGCTGTTCGTGGCCGCACATATCGCCTTAGTGCGCTTCGAGCCATACTTGTCGTCGAAGCGGCTGGCCCAAGCCATTGCGCGCGAGGCCGGCGCCGGCGACCAAGTGATGATTTACGGCGATCAGGCTTACGGGTCTTCCCTGCTCTTTTATCTGCGGCGGCCCATCTATCTGGTGAATGGCCGCACCACCACCATGTGGTTTGGTTCCACCTTTCCCGATGCGCCCAAGATCTACCTGGACAACTCCGGATTGTTGCAAGCCTGGAAGGCGCACGGGCGGGTCTTCCTCTTCGTTGCGCCGTACAACCGGACGCAGGTGGATGCCCTGCTGGGCGCGGACAAATACGTGGTGGCGGAAGGCTCAGGCAAGATCGTCTATAGCAACCGTCCGGGAAGCTGAAGATTTGCGGGCAACGCGGACCATCTTTCCGCCGGGCAGGAAGCGATAGGTTTCTCCGTTGCGCCAGACAAAAGTGGTTCCCATAAAACTCGCAAGCCAAAAGCAAAAACCCAACAAATCCCGCAGCGGATAAAGCCAGCAACAGGCCAACGCCCAACGGTCGCGCACCACGCCCCAGCCGGCGGCGGCGGACATTATCATCCGGTTCAACACCGCGGCGGCACAGCAGAGCAGGCCCAAACGCGGATGGCGCCCCGCTATTCCAGCCAGCAAGGCCAGTAAACCGAAAGGAACGGCAAAGGTCAGGCCCGTTCCCACGTGGCCCTTGGGCCGGGAGAAGCGCGTGCTGCGCATCCAGCGCACTTGATGCCGGAGGGTGCTGCGGAAGCCGCGATTGAATGCCACCTGCTCGATCACGCACGAAGAAAGCACGACCTGACGGCCGGAAGCGTGCACCCTTTCGCCGAGCACAAAGTCGTCGGCATAGTATTCGCCAAGCCCGCCCACTCCGCCGACGGAATGGAGCACACTGCGGCGCGTGGCCATGGTAGGCCCCAGCGCGAACTTCATGCCTTCCAACAGGTCCGCAACGATGACGCCGGAGGTCATCTCGACCGACATTCCCAGCGCATCCAGCCGCGACCAGATGGTGCCGGTGGAGACTCCCCGGTACACGCAAGTGACCAGGCCCACCTCCGGGTCAAGCAGCGGCCACACAACTTCCCGCAGGTAACTGCGGGGAACCCGAACGTCGCTGTCACTCATCACGAGGTAGCCGCAGGCGGCGGCAGGAACCATCTTTTCCAGCGAAGCGACTTTGGCATTGGGCAGTTTGGGCTCGCCGGAAAAGACAAACTTGACGGGAACCTGAGGATATCGCTGGTGCAGCGCGCGCGCTACCGCCAACGCCGGGTCGGCAGGGCCGCGCGCACCGAAGATCAGCTCAAACTGCGGATAATCCTGATCGAAGAAGCTGCGCAGATTGTCTTCCAGGTTGGGTTCGAGTCCGCATAGAGGTTTCAGCACGGAAACCGGCGGGAAGGAGGAGGGCGCGGCAGGCCGGGCGCGAAGCCGAAAACGAATGGCCGCCACGACCACCAGAATCAGAAAGCCGGTGCTACTGATGAGGCCGACGAAAGCCAAGCAAAGTAAGGTTGTTACCATTCGCTATAAGTGGAGCCGTCCAAGGCCGACAGATTGGAGCCGCTGTGCACATCGCTGATTCCGGGTTCCTGCTGATCGATGCTGTACAACGCATCATCCTGAGAGGTTTGCCAGGTAGTGTTGGAATTGGTGAACGGATCAACCGGAATCTGTTTCAGATAGCCGGCCGAAACCAGATCGTCCAACGACTGAGGCGCCTTGTCCTTATCTTCCGTATACTGGCCAATCATCGAACGCAGGGTATACAAATCCTGCCGCAGGATGGTCTCTTTCGCGTGTATGATCGAAACCTTGTAGCTGGGCACCGCGATGGCCAGCAAGATCAGCACGATGCTGATCACGACCATCATCTCCACCATGGTGAACCCAGACGGGGAACGGCCGCCGGGCCGCGCCGCTTGCCCCACGGCGGGCGCGGCGCCGCGGGCCGGGCAAAAGCGGACCCGGCAGAGGCGGCATACCGGACGATATGCGTTCGCGGGCGCTCTCATTACCAGTCCTTGTACGTGGTTCCGTCGATGGCCGTGCCTTGCGATTGGCTATGCACGTCAAACACGTTTTGTCCTCCCCAGGAATCCGAGTCGCGATCATCCTGCATCGCGCGCAAGCCCCATTCGTTCTTGCCGGTCATGGGGTCCACCGGGATCCGGCGCAAGAACCTTAGCTTGTGGCCGGTCGCGTCAACGCCTTTGACCAGGGTCTCCAGATCCGGGGGATAGCCTTCACTGCCCAGTTTGGTCTGCAACTGATTATGGTCCGCGTATTCTTTGTACCGGTCGATGGCGTCACGCATTTCCCACAAATCGCGGCGCAGTTCCCGCTCCTTCTCGCGCTTCATGGTGAAGCTGACCATCGGCATCGCCATTGCCGCCAGGACAGCCAGAATCGTGACCGTCGCGATCAGCTCGATCATCGTGGTGCCGCGTGCGGGTTCCGGCCGCCGCGGAGGATGAGCTATCTGGCGGTGCCACTTCATGTTCAGTTCGTCTTGGTGCTCTTATCCGTTTTTTCCGCGGCCTGCGGGCGCTCCTTGATGCTTACCGCCGCCTGGGTACCAGCCGCCGCAATGGGTTGATTATTGACGTCGCGCAAGCCGGCTCGCGTAACCGCGACCGTCGCCTGACCGCTGTCCTTGGCCAGAAAGGTAAGCGTGAATACCGAACCCTGGCCGGAGACCCCGCCGGAGTTAGGGGGACGATTGGCGGTAACCTGCATCATGCCATTGGCGGCATCATCCCGTTGCGCCAGGGCGACCGCTTGTTCGCCCTGCTCCAGAAAATCGCCGCTGGAAACATTCGCCAACTGAAGCTTGGTGGGATCGTACTGAATCTGGACGGGTACGGTGAACAAGTCCTGAGCACCGCTTACCACCACATCTACCGAGAAGGTTTGGCCCACGGTGGCCGTCAGATTGGCCGGGTTGAAGCTGAGCACCGCGCCCCGGGGCGTAGCCGCGGGCACTGCGGCGCCCGGCGCTGCGGACGCGCTTGCACCTGGAGCCGCGGGCACTGCGGCGCCCGGCGTTACGGGCGCGCTTGCGCCTGGAGCAGGCGGCATTGCGGCAGCTTTAGCCAGCAGGGCGGCCGGCTTTTCGGGCGGCGTTGCCGGACCCGCCGGACTCGCCGCGGCCACATTCGAAGCAGCCGCCGGCGGTGGTGATGGCGGCCTCACAAGAACCGGGCCGGCGGCAGCCGAATTCTCGGCTGCGGGTTTAGAGGCAGCAGCAGGAACCGCCGCCGGAGCCTGTGCCGCCCTGACTCCGGCCGGAGCGCCTGCCGGAGCGGCCGCCGCGGGGCCGGCAGCGGGCGCTGGGGGCGGCGCAAAATTGGCGTGCCGCAACTGAATCGAGGACGCTGTTCCCACGTCCACCGGAGCGGTATTCAGCTCATCTAAATCCTGGGCGCGAACGATGTGCGGGGTGAGGACGAATACCAGTTCGTTCTGGGTCACGTCCTTATGGTCCCAACTGAACAGGTACTTGAACAGGGGAAGACTGCTGAGCAGCGGATAGCCGCTGATGTTATGAATGTCCTGATCTTCCAGGAGTCCGCCCACCAGGTTGGACTCCCCTTCCTTCAAGCGAATATCGTGCTCAATCTTGCGCTGGCCGATGACCGGCTGGCTAATGCCGCCGACGGAGACGTAGGAGTCGACATCGGAAACGTCGATCAGCAACTTGAGCGAAACCTCCCGGCCGGCATGCACCTTCGGGGTTATATCAATGTTCACGCCGACATCGAGATACTGGAACTGGGTATTCACCAGAGTATTGGCGACCCCCACGCCACCCACGCCGGCGCCGAACGAACCGGTAGCGACGGGCACGCGTTGCCCGATCTTCAGGGAGGCTTTCTGCCCGTCCAGGGCCCGGATCTGCGGATTCTGGAGCAGCTTGGTATTGGAGTCGCTCAACGCGAAGTTCGCGGTTGCGGTCGGAATGGTAACTTGAAAGTCGCTGGCGTTCAGGCTGCCAAAAGAATTAAGCGTGATTCCCGTAGCCGAGGACGTGGTACTGCTGGAAGTGGTGGAAGTGCTGGAAGTGCTGCTGCTACTGCTGGTATTATTGCTGTTGTTGCTATTCGTGCTGGTAATGTTACTCTGCAACGCGACTTGAGCATTGGTGGGAGGGCTGATACCCAGGTCCTTGATTTTTTCGCGATTGATCACCATAATCGCGACGTCAATAATCACCTCCGGCTTCGCCTTATCCAGGTCATCGACGAGTTTTTCCGCCAGCGCCACCTGATCGGGAGTGCCGCGCACCACGATAGCGCCCTGACTGGGCACCTGGGTGATGCGGTTGACTTCCAGAATCGTGCGCAGGGTATTCATAACGTCTTGCAATTCCGTCGTTTGGGAAAGGTTCGAGAGGTAGAACGTTTTGACGACGTTCTGCTCGAGTTCTTTGCGCTTGGCTGCGGTATCGGCCGCGACAAAGATCGTGTTCGCGGTCACCGGACGCCAAAAGGTCTTAGATTCCAGCGCGACCAGTTGCAGCGCGTCAGCCAGGGTAACGGCATTCAACTCGATGTGAATACGCTTGGCGGCGTAGTCCGGATCGAAGACCACGTTGATGCCCGCCAGCTTGCCAATAGTTTCGTAAACCACCTTGCTGTCTTCGGTAAGCTTCAAAGTGATAGGCGCATTGGAGATGGACTGCAGTTCCACCGGACCGCCGGAAGCTTCCAGGCGACTGCGGAAGGATTCGGTTTGCGGGTGGGCCTCCCCGGCCGCTTTGCTCTTGGCGGAATCGATCATGGCCTGGGTGCGGCGGATTTCCTGCTCGGCAACGAAACTGGCAGGATCGATGGCTGCCGCCTTTTGGAACTGAGCCATAGCTTCCTCAAGCTTGCCCTGTTCCCGCAGTTGCTGACCGGTGTGAATGTGCGACGCTCCCGATTCGAAGCGCGTACGGCTGACGGCCGAGCGGTAGGCCAAGTCTTTGGGCTTGAGCTGGTAAGCCTGAGCGTAAAAAGTAAAAGCCGCCTCGTAGTCCTGGCGAGCTTCCGCATCCTGGCCCTTGGCGTAAAGAGAAGAAGCCTTGTCGGCCGCTGCCGGCAACACTACTACCAAAAGCGTAGCCACAATAACGGCTATTCTTCCAAATTTCCGCATATGTTCGCTTGGACGTAAGAATTCCGACAAAGTAATCAAACCAAACCGCCTCCCGGCCCGCTCACGCGCAAACCCGCCAATCATCGCTGATTATACACTTGAAATTCAGCGATGCGGCTGGAAATCTTGTATTACCATGCAAACATATTGGCGGGAAAGTGCAACAATCGATTACACTTGGCGATTCCGGACCTGACGGCTTGCGGGCTTGTTGATGCCGGAATAAGGGCGAGAAGCGGGCGAGGTTAGGGGGCAGAACGGAGGTCTGATGGCTGGCGCAGGACAATCGAAAAGAACTGCCGAACGCGACCTTGCCTCCAATCGCGCTGCCGCCCATAACTATTTTCTGACGGACAAGTTTGAGGCCGGCCTGGTGCTGACGGGTACGGAAGTAAAGTCGGCACGGGAAGGCCGGGTGAACCTAAAGGACGCTTACGGGCTGGTGAAAGACGGAGAACTGTGGCTGCTGAACGCCCACATCAGTCCGTATCAGCACGGTAACATCTACAATCACAACCCGTTGCGCACCCGCAAATTACTGGCGCATAAAACCGAAATCCGGCGCCTGATCGGAAAGACCCAACAAAAGGGCATGACCCTGATTCCCACGCGCATGTACATCCGCCATGGCAAGATCAAAGTCGAGATCGCCCTGGCAAAGGGCAAACAACTCTGGGACAAGCGTGAAACCGAGCGCCGGCGCACGGCGGACCGCGAAGCCCGCGACGCAATACGGCGCTCTCGGGCGCAGCCATAGAAAGGCCCACCATGAATACTGCTCTCTCTTTTGTCTCTCCGGCACTGCTCGAAACCGACTGTCTGGCGGCCGTCGTGCTCAATGAAGGCAGCAAGGAGAAGCCACAACCCAAAGCGCAGGGGACAGACATCCCCGCCATCAGCTCCATTATGGAGCTCATGGGCGCAGAGGAACTCAGCGGCAAAATCTTCGAGACGGTAATGGTCCATCGTCCGCATGGGCTCAAGGCCAAGCGCCTGTTGCTGGTGGGCGGCGGAAAAGCAAAAGATTTTTCCTCCTTCGAGCTGCGCCGGGTAGCCGGCGCGGCCGTGCGCTACTTGAAACCCAAGGGCATTCGCAGCCTTACCTTCCTGGCGCCGCCGTTGAGCGCGGGAGCGGCGGAGGCGGTGAAGGCAATCGTCGAGGGCGCCTTCGTGGCCGATTTCGATCCCGACACGTACAAGACCGACCGCAAAGATGAGCGCATGGACGCCTTGACCATTGCCGCCGGCGGTGCATCCGAACCCGGCTTGCTGGAAGCCGCAATGCGGCGGGCCGGCATTGTGGCCGAGGCGCAAAACTTCACCCGCGAACTGGTGAACGAGCCGGCCAATCGCATGACGCCCAGCATCCTGGCGGAACGGGCGCAGAAGATGGCGGAGGAAGCGGGCCTGCACTGCGAAGTGTACGGCCCCGAGAAGGCCCGCGAGCTCAAGATGGGCGCGTTCCTGAGTGTGGCCCAGGGCGCGGAAGAAGAGCCCCGGCTGATCCTGCTGCGCTACGAGCCGGAAGGCGCTCCGGAAGGGCCCGTGCTGGGCCTGGTAGGCAAGGGGATAACGTTTGATTCCGGCGGCATCTCGATTAAACCCGGCGATGGCATGGAGAAGATGAAGTACGACATGGCGGGCGGCGCCACCATGATCGGCGCAATGCGGGCCATTGCCCGGCTCCAACCCAAGGTGAAAGTCATCGGCATCGTGTGCGCGACGGAGAACATGCCTTCGGGCAAGGCGCAAAAGCCGGGCGACGTGCAGATCGCCATGTCCGGCAAGTCCATCGAGGTGATTAATACCGACGCTGAGGGCCGGCTGGTGCTGGCCGACGGTCTTTACTGGGCGCGCCAGCTCGGGGCTACGCACCTGATCGATGCCGCCACGCTGACGGGCGCCATTGTGGTGGCGCTGGGCCACTTTCACGCCGGAGTTTTCGCCAATAACGACGACATGTACGCCCGCTTCCAAGCGGCTGAGAAGCGCGCCGGGGAGAAGATGTGGCGCATGCCGCTGGATGCGGAGTATATGGAACAGTTGCGCTCCAACATCGCCGACCTGATGAACGTCGGCGGGCGGTGGGGCGGGGCCATTACCGCGGCCATGTTTATGAAAGAATTCGTCGAAGACACGCCGTGGATTCATCTGGATATCGCCGGAACCGCCTGGCTGGAGGAGAACAAACCCTGGATCGCCAAAGGACCGTCAGGCGTAGCCGTGCGCAGCATCATAGAGTTCGTAACGGAGAACCAGTGAGGGCGGATTGCAGGCATCCTGTGCTATCATGCAGGCATGAAGGTGCATACAGGTTCGGTACAGTACACGATCCGTGGCGTCCCGCGTGAAGTTGATCGAATACTCCGGAAGAAAGCGGCCCGGCGCAAGCAGAGCCTGAATCAGGTAATCGTGGATGAACTGGCAACCGCGGCCCACGGGCGAAGGGCGGACTTTTCCGATCTCGCCGGCCCATGGACGCCGGACCCTGCATTCGACGATATTCTGGCCGCACAACGCAAAATTGACGCGAAAAAATGGAAGCCATGAGAGCCGCCCTGGATACCAACCGCATGACAGACCTTTTCCAGGGCGACAAGGAATTGGCTGACCGGTTAGGTGTCTGCGAGGAAGTGTGGATTCCCCTGATCGTCCTGGCGGAGATCAAGGCGGGCTTTTACGGGGGCAACCAGCGGCACCGAAACGAAGTCCTGTTGCAAAGACTCCTCGCCAAGAAAACCGTTGGCGTGCTGCTGCCGGGGCGGGAGACGGCGGAGCAGTATGCGCGTTTGTTCGTCCAGCTCAAGCGCGCGGGCACACCGGTTCCCGACAACGACTTATGGATTGCCGCGCTGGCCTTAGAACACGATTTGTGGCTGATCACACGGGACCGTCATTTCCGGTCCATCCCGCAGTTGCTGCTCGCCTGACCGGCCCGTGAATTGCGGCGGCTACATCACCGGCGGCACGCTGATACCCATCGTCTCCAGGATGCGAATCAGTTCCCGGCGCACCACGGCGGCGGTGGCCAGGAGGAACGCTTTGCGTTGCGCGTCCGGCTCATGCAGGATGTGGTGCCGGTGATAGAAGTTGTTGAAGAGCTGGGCGAGCAGGAAGGCATGCTTGGCGGCATAGGCCGGCTCGGTGGTGGCCACGCACTGTTCGATGACAAACGACGTTTTGGCCGCCGTGAGCCACAACTGCCAAATTTCGCCGCCCGCATCTTCCGCAAAAAACCGCGTCATCGTCTCGCTTCCGCACGCGGCCTGCGCCGGCTCCAGGCCGCCTTTGCGGAAGATATTGGTGGCGCGGACGGCCGCATATTGCGCGTACGGCCCGGTCTCGCCCTCAAAGTTCAGCGCTTCGTTAAAGTCAAAGGCGATAACCGAATTTTTCGTGAACTTGAGCATGAAATAGCGCAGCGCGCCGGTGGCGATCACGGCGGCGATGCGTTCGCGTCCGGCCGCTTCCAGCTCCGGATGCCGCGTTTCCACTTCGGTCAAAGCCGACTTGATGAGTTGATCGAGAAGATCGTCCGCCTTAACGCCAAAGCCGCGGCGGCCGCTGACTTCGATGAACGACCTGGCCGACTCGTCCGCGCTGAGGCGGTAGCCCAGCTCGGCGGCGCAACGCGGCGTAAGCGCCACCATCTCGTAGGAAAAGTGAGTGTAATGATCGGCCTGATCGTTACAGCCCAGCCCGCGCAACGCTTCGATGACCGTGTTCTGCGCCTCCGCCTGGCGGGCATCAATAACGTTGTAGATGGCACTCACACCGCCGAAGTGCGGATGCTCAGCTTCACCGCCGGCGGCGCTGATCCAGCAATCATGCCGGTTCGGATACCGGAAGAAACGGCGATAGCCGAAGTCCTTGCCGAGGAGCCCGAACTTCCACAAGTGATAAGCAATGTCTTTTCCCACGTATCCCACGGTGCCGTTGGAGCGCACGATGACTTTGGCGTCGTCGGGGCCGCACTCCGGCTCATTGCGGCCGGGGCGCTTCATCACCCAGCAGCCCTGGTTCTTGCCGTGGTTCTCGAAGTACAGCACTCCCTTGTCCTTGAGTTGCTGAAAGGCGGCGTCCCAGAATTGCAAGTGCAGGATTTCGCTTTCCTGGGGAAGAAAGTCGTATTCGATGCCCAGACGCTCCATGGTTTCGAGATGGCGTTGGAGAATGGCCGAGGAAACCAGCGCGGCAATGGCCGCGGATTCGTTCCCTCCCTGCTCGATGGCGTGCAGCATCTCGCGGCGGTATTGCAAGTTTCCTTTGTCCTGCTCATACCATTGCGACACGCGGGCGTATAAATCCCAGCAGTAATAGTCGAAGCGCGGGGTGGCTTCGATCAGGCTCTGCACTTCCTGCTTCGACTTGTGTTCCAGACGGAGAAAGCCGGCCACCACGTCGGCCACCTGCACGCCGGTGTTATCGATGTAATTCTGGACGTCGACGTGAATCCTGGCGGCGCGCAACAAACGGACAAAAGTATCGCCCAGAATGGCGTTGCGCAGATGCCCAATGTGCGCCGCCTTATTGGGATTGATCGAGGTATGTTCCACCAGGACCTTCTCGCCATGCCAGGTGCCGGGGGGCTCGGGTTCATCGGGGCCGGCAAGAAGCATGGCCGCGGCGGCGGCGCGGTCGAGGCGCGCATTGATATAACCCGCCCCGGCAACTTCCAGGCGGGCGAAGCCTTCCGGCACCGGCAATTCCGCGACGATTTCCCCGGCGATTTTGCGGGGCGCCTGGCGCAACTGGCGCGCCAACTCAAAGGCCAGGGGCAGCGCATATTCGCCCATTTCCACCCGCGGCGGCGCTTCGACGACCACGCCGGGCAAAGCAATTTGCGGGTACTTGCTCCGGACAAAAGCGAGCACGTGGCTGACTAAGCGGCGTTGCAGTTGACTGTACAAGGCAGATTCTCCCGCGGGGAAACAGGCTGATTATAACAAGCATTCCGCGGCCGGCTGCCGCGTCAGGGCTGAGGGCGGTGAATACGGACAATGTTATAAGCGGCATCAACCTTCCAGCCGGGAAAGTCACGCTCAATTTCAGACTTGAGCTCCGCCAGGGTGGGGGCGCCGCCGGTCCCGCTCAGACCATGAGCATCGTCCATTAAGATGACGTGGCCGGGAACGGCATGGGCAAGAACCGCCCGCAACTCACTCGTGAGGCGCCCCGAGCGGCCGACTCTACCGTCCCAACCGTAGTAACCGGCATCGAGCCAGAATAAGCCGGGCTCCTTGATCTGTTCGAGCAGCCTAGGAATGACCTCCTGACTGTCGCCTTCGAGCACTTGGACGTGCGGATAGCTCAAAAACCGCCGGCGCGCCAAGGAAACGAGCGTGGCATCCAGCTCAACCGTGTAAATCCGAGCGAAGCAGTCCAACAGAGCGTGGACCATCTCGCCATAGTAAGTGCCGGTCTCAACCAGGGTGCGCAAGCCAAATCGCCGGGCATACTCCCGCACCGTCTTTTGCTTGAAGAGGTGCGGAGGACGCTCGGGCTGGCCCCGAATGATCCACCACCAATAATCGGGATATTGCGCTATGGCCTTCCAGGGAGCGTAAAAGCGCGTTTTTCCCAGGAGCCTTCGTGCCAAACGGGACATGGCGGAAATTTTATCAGTCCGGATGTCCTACGGGTATCAAGTAAATGGGAACGCGATTCGCCGGCAAGGAAGCCGCCTGCTGGACCTGCTTGGGCTGAATTCCGCCGACCGGCACCGCCCCCAGTCCGAGGGCCGTGGCCTGAAGCAAGAGGTTCTGTGCGGCATGCCCGGCTTCCAGATTCACCAGCCGCTGCCCGGTCTCCTGCCCCGCCGGCTGCGCAGCGCGGTCATATTCCCCGGCAATCAGGAACACCGCCGGGGCAGCAGTTACCGATTTTTGCGGGGAAAGCGCCGCGCGCAAATCTTTTCCGGAGAGTTTCTGCAGCTCGTGGCCGGCGGGCAGGTATTCGGAGAACCCCGTGGCCGCCGCCAGATAGACGTGAAGAAAGTACTGGGCACGGGCGGAAGGCGCGGTGCGGTGGCCTTTATCATCGGTGATGCCCTGCGCCGCCCATAACAACTGAGAAATCTCCGCCAGGGTCAACGGCGTGGCTTGAAACGAGCGCACCGAACGGCGGCGCGCCATTGCCTCGGTCAGGGTCATGCCGCCGGTCTGCTGGGGCGCCGGCAATTTGAAACGTTCGCCAACCCCGCCGGGGGAGGCCGGAGCGGGGGTGTTTTGCGCCGGCTGGCCCGCAAGCGCAAACGCAACCGCAAAAACGATTACCGCCAGTACCAAGAGGATTCGCTTATGCATAGGGGTCCTCCTCCGCGCGCGATCCGAATGCGCAAGTATCGCCGATTGGGCATGAAATTGACAATCCTTTACAGAATAGCCTTTACAGAATAGCGGCGAGCGCTTTTGGGTAATAGTCAGGCAAGATTCTGTTGTACTCTGCTAGAAGAAATCCGGTGAAGAACGTGCCGCCCCAAAAGCTTGCCGGCGCATCTGCCGGAGGCTCAAGTCCAATGCCTTTCCGCAAGCAGCGCGGCGGGCGCGGGCAGAAGAACCGATTTCGATTGAGGAAGGAACCATGCGGATGCCGCTAAGAATGACAGCAGCGCTCGCGCTGGTGGCAGCGAGTTTGAGCGCAGTTTACGCGCTTTCCAGCCGGGCGCAGGAAGCACTGCAGCCGGCGCCAAGCGCACCGGCAAGAATGATTGGCGCGGTCAAGGCAGTGAGCGGAAACAGCATCACGCTGGCGCCGGATAAGGGCGGGGAAGTTACCGTGCTGGTGCAGGATTCCACGCGCATGCTGCGCCTGGCGCCGGGGCAAAAAGACCTGAAGGATGCGGCGCCGATTCAGTTGCAGGACATACAGACCGGCGACCGGATCATAGCCCGAGGAATGGCCGCAGACGACGGGAAATCCATGGCCGCGACATCCATCATTCTCATGAAGCAGGAGGACATTGCCGCGAAGCAGGAGCGCGAGCGCGAAGACTGGCAAAAGCACGGGGTGGGCGGTTTGGTGACCGCCGTGGACCCGGCGGGGGGGACGGTAACGATTTCCAACCTGGCGGCGGGCCAGAAAAGCATTGTTATCCGGGTATCGAAGACGACCCGCATCCTGCGTTATGCGCCGGCTTCGGTGAAGTTCGATGATGCCCAGCCCGGAACCTTGGACCAAATCCGGCCCGGCGATCAGCTTCGCGCCCGCGGAGAACGCAATGCCGAGGGCAACGAAGTGGCGGCCGTGGAGATGGTCTCCGGCTCCTTCCGCAATGTTGCCGGCAGGATTACCTCCGTCGATGCCGCCAGGAACACGCTGGTGATCATGGATTTGTTCAGCAAGAAGCCGGTGACGGTAAAGATTGCCGAGGAATCCCAGGTCAGAAAGCTGCCGCCGATGGTGGCGCAGCGCATGGCCATGCGGTTGAAAGGCACGGCGGCGGGAACCGGCCCCGCAGCGGGGAGCGCACGAGAGATGCCGGGAGGCCCGCGTACCGGCGGCGCTCCGGATCTGCAACAGGTACTGAACCGCATGCCCGAAGCCACCCTCGCCGACATGCAAAAAGGCGACGCGATCATGGCGGTCGCCACGCAAGGCGCCGGCAATTCGGAGGTGAGAGCCATCACGCTGCTGACCGGAGTGGAGCCGATTCTGACTTCGGGCGGGGCGGCAACGGTTTTGACGCCCTGGAGCCTCGGGGAATCCATCTCCGATGCCATGACGCAGTAAAGAGCAGGAGACCCGATGCTTTCTTGGAGTTGGCGGCATCAGCTTTCGGTTTGCGGGCTGTTGGTCTTGTTGTTAGGCAGCGGCGGCTACGCCCTGGCGCAGGCAGGCCCAGGCACGCTACGGGGCAAGGTGACGGACCCTACGGGTGCTTTCGTCCCCCAGGCCACAGTGTCCGTGGTGGGAGCGAACGGCGAGACGCTGACCGCCACCACCGACAGCCGCGGCAGTTACCAGGTGAAGGGCCTTAGCGCCGGAAGTTACACGGTGACGGCAGTGGCCAAGGGCTTCGCGGCATTTGTCCAGCAGGACGTTTCCATAGCCGCAGGGCAAGGGCAACAACTCGACATTGCTCTGGAGATCGCCGCCGTCGAGGAACGCATTGAGGTCGAGGATGAGGCCCCCAGCCTCGATGTGGCTGCCGACAACAATGCGAGCGCCGTGATCATAAAAGATAAAGATCTTGACTCCCTCTCGGACGACCCGGACGAGTTGCAGTCGGAGTTGGAGGCGCTGGCCGGCCCTTCGGCCGGACCGAATGGCGGCCAGATTTATATCGATGGATTCAGCAATGGCCAGCTTCCGCCGAAGTCGTCGATACGCGAAATCCGCATCAACCAGAATCCATTTTCGCCCGAGTTCGACAAACTGGGATACGGCCGGGTGGAGGTTTTCACCAAGCCGGGAACCGATACCTGGCATGGCCGCCTTTTTGTCACGGACACGGAATCCTCGTTTAACTCGCGGAATCCATTCCTGGGAACCGCGGCGCAGCCGGGATACGACTCCCGCATGTTCGAAGGAAACATCGGCGGGCCGCTGAACAAGCAGTCGTCTTTCTACTTCAACGTCCAGCGGCGGAATATCGGCGATCTGGAAATCGTCGATGCCACGGATTTGACGGGACAGCCCATCAACCAAGCCGTGCCCAATCCGAAGGTGCGCACCGAAGTCAGTCCCCGGCTGGATTACCAGCTCACCCCCGGCAACACGTTGACGGTACGCTACCAGTACAACAACGATAACGAGAACAACAACGGGGTGGGACAGACGAGCTTGCTATCGCAGGCTTATAATCTTTCGTCCCGGGGACAGCGCCTGCAAGTGAGCGATACCCAGGTGATCAGCACCCAAACCGTCAATGAAACGCGGTTCCAGTACAGCCGCGACCACACCACACAGATCTCGCTGGACACAGGTCCGACGTTGCAAATGCCCGGATCCTTCACCGCGGGGGGAAACTCCCAGGGAGCCCTGATCGATCACAACGACCGCGCCGAGCTGCAGAATTACATTTCGCGGGTGATGGGCAAGCACATTCTCAAGTTTGGCGGACGCCTGCGGGTTTCCCGCGACGCCAACTATTCCTCCAACAACTTCAACGGCACTTATACCTTCACGTCCCTAGCTCAGGTTCCGCAGACTCCGCCTCCGGCCCTGATGCAGAATTGGCAGATCCCGGCCTGCACGCTCGCCGCTCTTGCCAACTTGGGCACGAATACGGCGGCGGCGGCTTTGTGCGGCGCGAGCCAGTTTTCCATCACGTCGATTCCCGGGGGCGGAGAGCCTCTGGTCCGCGAGCTTTGGACGGACGCCGGGGTGTACGCCGGCGACGATTGGCGGCCGCTGCCTAACCTTACTGTGAGCTATGGCCTGCGCTTCGAAACCCAGAGCGACATCGGCGATCATGCCGATTATGCGCCGCGGGTGGGCATGGCCTGGGGACTGGGGCGCGGCAAGAGCACTCCGAAGACCGTATTGCGCGCCGGGTTTGGCCTCTTCTATGACCGGTTCACGCAAGACCTCATCATGCAGACGCAGCGCATGAATGGCACTTTTATCCAGGAACAAATTATCCCGTTGGGGAACGGCCCCACCCAGAGCACCCAGCCCGTGCGCTATACGTTTGCTCCGAGCCTGCGCGCCCCGTACACCATTCAGACGGGAGTGACCATCGAGCGGCAGCTCACCAAGGTGGCTACCGCCAGCCTCACGTACTTGAATTCGCGCGGGAACCACGTTCTTGATATCCGCAACATCAATACCCCGACCGGAGGCGTGTACCCGAACGGCATAGCGGAGAGCATCTATCAGTACGAGTCGGAGGGCATCTTCAAGCAAAATCAACTGATCGCCAATACGACCATCCGCATGGGCACTAAACTATCGCTCTTCGGGTACTACACTCTGAACTACGCCAACAGCGATACGGCCGGGGTCAGCGCTACGAACAACACTTTTCCGTTTGACGAATCGAACCTGAGCAAAAATTACGGACGGGCTTCTTTTGACATCCGCGACCGGGTATTCCTGGGCGGAAGCGCCGGCCTGCCCTATAATCTGCGGTTCAGTCCTTTTATCGTTGCCGCTTCCGGAACACCGTACAACATCGTTACCAACACGGACCTCAACGGCGATTCGATCATCGGGAACGACCGGCCTTACTTCAGTCCGGGAGTAACTTCCTGCAGCGGCAAGCTCCAGTCAACAAATTTTACGGACACGCCACGATACCCTGGCGCCGTGGCTATTCCGGTCAATTGCGCTACCGGTCCGCCGCAGTTCAGCCTTAATTTGCGGGTATCCAAGACCTTTGGCTTTGGGAAAACGGTTGGCCAAACCGCCAATGCGGGCCCACCCGGAGGGGGTGGCGGCGGGGGTGGAGGACGCGGACGCCCGCCGGGCATGATTGGCATGGGCGGCGGCGGACCCATGATGATGGGCGGCAGCACCAATCAGCGGTATAACGTGACCTTCAGCGTCTCCGCACGCAACTTATTGAACTACGTCAGCGCCGCATCCCCCATAGGGAATATCGACTCGCCTAACTTTGGGAATTCGATTGCCTTAGCCGGCGGACCGGCGGGCGGACCGTTTGGTTCGTCCGCTTGCAACCGGCGGATCGACTTGCAGTTAATGTTTTCTTTCTAGCGCGGATCCCGGTCATCGCCCTAAAGAAAAGCGGGAAATCCACCGATAATTCCAAGGAGAAGCTGGCTGCTGGGCCCGCAGCGGCGGGCACACACTTAAGGACGGTACGGGTTGCAGGTACTGGTCGCAGATGACGAAGGTCCCTCGCGGGAGCTCCTGGGCGGGTTACTGACACGCTGGGGATATAAGCCCGTATATGCGGGGGACGGGGTGGAGGCGCTGGCTATCCTGGAAGGGCCGGACCCCCCGCTGTTGGCATTCGTGGATTGGGTGATGCCGGAGATGGACGGCGTCGATCTCTGCCGGGCCGTCCGCCGCAGCCGGCAATATCCTTACACCTACATCGTGGTAGCCACCTCCAAGACCAAGAAGCAGGACCTGCTGAGCTGTCTGGAAGCGGGAGCGGACGATTACATCTGCAAGCCGTTAAACGCGACAGAATTGCGCGCCCGGCTCTACGTCGCCGGCCGGATTCTGGCTTTGCAGCAGCAGTTGCTGACGGCATACAACGAAGCGCAATACGAAGCCACGCACGACTCCGTCACCGGACTATGGAATCGCACGGCCATCCTGAAATTCTTTGAGCACTATTTGAACCGCTGCGGCAAGACGGCGGGAACTCTTTCCTTGATCCTGGTGGAGGCCGGCGGACTGAAAGAGATCAATAATGACTACGGGCGGGCGGTGGGCGACCGAGTTTTGCGCGAAGCCGCCGACCGGCTGCGCAATGTCGTGAAAGCCTATGACTGCATCGGGCGTTACATGGGCGGCGAGTTTCTGGTGGTGGTGCCCAACTGTTCCGCACAAAAGATTGAAACCCTGATCGAGGAGATGCAGGCGCGCGTGGCTTTGCCGGAAATCCGGGTGTCCAATGGCACGGTGCGCTTGCAGCTTAAAACTGCGGTCACGGTGTTGTCGGAGCCCGGCCGGGAGAGCACAAAAACCGTGCTGGAGCGGCTGGAACGCAATCTGGCGGAAGGGGCGTGGAAAGCCAAGACCAAAGACACGGCAGCGACAACCCTAGGGACGGAGCCCACCGCCGCCGACGCCGCACGAACGATCGTTATCCAGAGCGCCGATCCACTGGAGCGCGGCTTGCTGGCGAAAAAGGTGCGCGATTGGGGTTATGCCGTGGAAGAAGCCGGCACCCCGGAAGCCGCGTTGGCCATTCTCCATGGTCCGCAACCGGCGGGCATGCTGATTTTCGATATGCGCAGCCCGGAACCCGAAGAACTGGACTTTATCGCCAGCCTGAGAATGGAACTTGACTTCCAAGACCTTGACATTCTGGTAGTGACGGCTTGGCCGGTGCAAAAGACGGTAAATCGAGCCTTGAGCCTCAATATCTCCAGTTTCCTGACCAAGCCCGTCGATGCCGCCAAGCTGAGGCAGATCATCTCGCACCTGATGGGCATCCCGGCTGCCGCCAGCAACCTCACCGCACATCCCCCAGCGCCGGGCCCGGCAAGCCTCCACGTTTAGGCGGGACCAGCGACGGATTCCGGCCCGCGCAGGGCGGCAGTTACCATAGTTTCTTTTCTGCCGGATTGGCCGATGGATTGCAAACAACTGACGTTCGGTTCCACTCTTAAGTTAGGGAATTCTCATGCACTCTGATCCGGCCCCTCAGCGTCCCGAGGAAAAGAAAATGAAGAAGTTGGTCTTATTTGTGCAACCCCGCAACTCGCGGCAAGCCCGGTTTATGGAATTCTACCGGCGAGGTTACGTATTGCAGTGGGCCACCAATGTGGCGGAGGCCCGGCAGGTAGTAAGCAGCATCTTCGATTGGGTGATCCTCGACTTGAACCTCGAGCCCGAGGCAGCGCAGTCGCTGTGCGCGGAAATGAAAGCGCGCTTGAGCAGCACCAAAGTGGCGATGATCGAGGCCCCGGGCGTCACCTTGGCGGCGAATTCACGCCCCGACGCGCTGGTTCCTGCCGGCGTTCCTACGGATGCGTTGGTGGACCGTTTGACTATGGAACCCGGCAAAGCGCCCGCCGCCACGCCGGCTGATTCGCCAAGCTCCAGTCAAGGCACCCAGATTGCCTAGTTCAGTTACCATATCCAACCGCAGGCATAGTCCTTCAGTAACTATCTGCCGTCAATCTTCTTTGGCAGTATCGCAACTATCCTATTAGAGCCGGGTTCCATCGAGCAAAGAAAGTTGCTGCTTCCGGATTAGGAGAGAATCTATGTTGCGATTCAAGTTCAGTTTGCTTGTCGTAATGCTCTTGGGAGTAATTTTCTTGATCGCTTGTGGAGGCGGCAATGGCGCCGGCTCTTCCTCAAACCGTACGGCGACACCTACGCCTACGCCGACACCGACACCAACGCCAACACCAACGCCCACGCCAACGCCCACAGGAAATGTGAATGTCGTCATCAGCGACGCCTCGACCGAAGACTGGTCGGTGATTGGCATAAAGTTGTTGAGCGTGGCATTGAACCCGAAAGGCGGGGGCTCGCCGGTTACGATTTACACTGCTCCGGCTCAGCCTCCCACCATCAATTTGGTGCAACTGGATCAGTTGGGTGAGATCATCGGCAATGCGCAGATAGCTCCGGGGACGTACACGAGCGCCACGCTCACGGTCAGCGGCAATCCGGGAGACGTGCTGCTGACCACGGCGGCGGATCCCGAGGCCGGCTTCGATGGCGGAGTCAGCCAGACCATTCCGGCCGGCCAGATTCAAATTCAAGGAGCAACGGGGGCGAGCGGCAGCAAGACGGTAGCGATCAGCGTCAATCTTGTCTCTCCTTTGGCCGTGACCGCCAACCAGACTAACGCTCTGGATTTGGAATTCGATCTCTCCCATCCGGCATTTATCGTGGAGCATAAGCCGCTCTCCGGAAGTATCATCTGGAGCGTGAACTTCAATGGTCCGGTGCGCCACCATCCCTTTGCGGATTTCACGCGGATAGTTCTGCGCCACCTGTATGCCCAGGTGAGCAGCGTCTCCCCGGACGATAGTTCCATCACCGTCACGCGGCAGTTCCCCACGGAACCGCCGGTGCCCAGCCCGAGTCCGGAGACGGCGGTGGCTTCAACGCAGACGCTGCAGATCCTGGCCGACTCCACCAATGGCACAATTTACTACGACGTGGATGCCAAAGCCCCGGGCACAACGATCTACAACTTTTCCAGCATAGCCAGTTTTCTGCCCACCAAGTATGTGCGCATTGCCGCACGTTACCAGTCGAATGGCACGCTGGTAGCCGTGCGCCTCTGGGCGAGCAGCAGCTTCAATAGCGTATGGATCAGTCCTGAAGGGCATGTGCTGCACGTAAACACGGCCACCGACGTGGTAACAGTCCAGGACGAGCTGGGCGCCGGCGTTCCCGTCACGGTGAACGCCAACACCGAGTTCTTTTTCCGGACTCCGTGGGACAGCACGGCGGACGCCACACCCATAGCGTGCGCTACTGGCTGTCCTCTGACAGGACTTCAGTTCCTGGCGGACAATGAATTAGTGCGGGGCTTCAAGGTGCACATCAGCGCTCTGGATCCGCTGGCCGCCTCCTTGACCGCTCAAACCGTGGACATCGAGATTGCGAAGTACGATGGCGACGTGTCGACGGTGGTTGCCGGGACGAGCTTCGAGTACACACGCACTTTCAACACGGCCGGCGACAATTACACGAAGACCCTGGACTACATCTCCAGCAGCACGAAGAACGGCACCGATCCCAACACCGGGGCGGCTCTTACCGGCTTCAAGTGGTGGGATTTCGCCTTTCCGACGCGGCTCGAGGATTCAGCCGACAGCACCACGGTGATATCTGACTTCCAGCAGGCCATCAACGGCGGCACCGCCGGCATGCCGGTCTGGGGCGCAGGTTATACCACCTGGAACGACCCGGCCCGAGCCAATGACTGGTCGGCGCTGTGGACCGTACTCGAGCCCACTCCACTCGCTCTAGCCACGGTCAGCAGTCCGTGGGCGCCGATCACGAACGGCACGTTCACGGGCGGAACGTTCAGCGGCGGCACTTTCGGCGTCATGGTAAAAATAAACGGGGTGTCCACTCCGGTAACGGTGGATGTAAACACGGCCTCGGGTTCCGTACCTCTGGTTTATCAAGTGGACAATACGAATGGCGTGGTTACGGTGTCGGCGGTGGACATCACGACCACCGCGGTCCAGAGCAAATTCATAAGTCCCCTGCCGGTGAAGATCTACGGCATTCCTCAGCCTAATGGGAATGTCTATGCTTATGTGATCTTCTATTACACCGGCATTGCACCCACCGACTAACGGGTGGTGATCGCCTGTGGCGGCCGCCCCGCTCCGCGCGGGGCGGCCTTTTCAGCAAATGCGCGGCAATTGCTCTCCGCTGAGCATATCCAGTATGCGGCGGGCGCCGATGCGCGTTCCCAGCGTAACCATCTTTGCCGGGCCCGGCGCTACCTGGCCGATCGGCGCCGCACCGGCTGAAACCTGGTGCCGGCGCAGTATCTCGAGCGCCCGGCCGGACTGCGGCCCCGGAAGAAGCACGATGAAGCGCCCTTCATTGGCCAGATATAGCGGATCGAAACCCAGAATTTCGCAGGCCCCGCAAACGCTTTCCGGCACGGCAATGCGTTCCTCTTCCACCGCCAGATGCACTCCCGCCGCTTCCGCGATCTCGACCAACGCGGTCGCCAACCCGCCCCGGGTAAGGTCGCGCATACAGTGGACATCAAGGCCGGCTTCGAGCAGCGCCAGCACCGGCGCAGCCAGAGGAGCGCAATCACTTTCCAGGGCGCTTTCGAATTCCAGTCCTTCCCGGGCCGCCATGACGGCAATCCCATGACGGCCAAGGTCTCCGCTCAGCAGTATGGCATCTCCGGCGCGCACGCTGGCGGGAGCGATGGTGAATCCATGCTCGATCACGCCGATGCCGGCGGTATTGATGAAGACGCCGTCGCCCTTGCCTTTGTCCACCACCTTGGTATCGCCGGTGACCACCTCGACGCCCGCGGCGAGCGCGCACCGGCGCATGGAGCCGATGATGCGCTCCAGAACATCCAGCGGCAAGCCTTCTTCCAGGATCAGGCCGGCACTCAGAAACGCGGGGCGGGCGCCGCACATGGCTAAATCGTTAATGGCGCCGTTAACGGCCAGCGTGCCGATATCGCCGCCGGGGAAAAACAGCGGTCGCACGACGTAAGAATCGGTGGTAAAGGCCAAGCGCACATTCCCGGCGGTCAACACAGCGCCATCGTGGCGCGCCGCAAGCTGGGGATTGGCAAAGGCCGGCAGAATGCAGCGGTCGAGGAGATCATGCATCAGCCGCCCGCCGCCGCCGTGCGCCAGCAGTACCTGCTTACGCTCGCCGACCGGCAGCGGACAGTCGAGACCGAAGGTCTTATCGTGCGGCATACTTCCTCTTCAGCTCCTCCCATCCCTCCGGTAGCGATAATACGCGGCACAAGCGCCCTCGGCCGAAACCATGGTCGCGCCCAAGGGATGTTCCGGCGTACAGCGCGTAGCGAAAGCGGGACATTCCTTAGGCTTCTTCACGCCCCGCAAGACCTGGCCACTGATGCATTCGCCGTCTTCTGCGGCCGAATAGCCGGTTACGCCAAACCTGGTCTCGGCATCGAAGGGCGCGTAATCCTCTCGCAGGCCGAGTCCACTTCGGGGAATTTCTCCGAAGCCTCGCCACTTGCGGGGCACCACGCGAAATACCTCTGCGATCAACTCCTGCGCCGGGCCATTGCCCTCGGGCCGTACCGAGCGGCAGTACTGATTTTCCACCTCGGCGCGGCCTGCTTCCAACTGGCGCACGCACATGGAAATACCTTGCAGGATGTCCAGCGGTTCGAATCCGGTGACCACGATGGGAACCCGGTATTTGGCGGCCAGCGGCCGGTACCCGGCAACACCCATAACCGCGCAGACGTGGCCGGCCGCCAAAAACGCCTGCACGCGATTCCCGGGAGAACTCAGCAGGGTCTCCAGGGCCGGCGGCACGAGCACATGCGCCACCAGGAGCGAAAAATTCTTCACCCCCAACTGCTTGGCCTGGAAAACGGCCATGGCATTGGCCGGCGCCGTGGTCTCAAAGCCCACCGCAAAGAATACGACTTCGCGGGCCGGGTTTTCTTGCGCCATTTTCAGGGCATCCAGCGGTGAATACACGATGCGCACATCGCCGCCATTGGCCTTGACGTGGAGCAGATCATGGCGGGCGCCGGGCACGCGCAACATATCCCCGAAAGAGCAGAAAATCACGCCGGGGCAGCCGGCAATCTGGATGGCTTTTTCGATCAACTCTACCGGCGTCACGCATACCGGGCAACCGGGACCATGCAGCAGGGTGAGGCCAGGGGGCAACAGCTCGTCGATCCCGAACTTCATGATGGCGTGGGTTTGCCCACCACACACCTCCATCAGGCACCAGGGACGCGTAACCGCGGCGTGGATGGCCGCGGCCAGTTGCCGGACCGCGGCCGCATCGCGAAATTCATCGACAAATTTCATGGTGTGCCTGCAAGGAGGATGGAACGCAGAGGGCGCACCCCAAAACACGGTCCCGAGGTTCGGGAGGTTTCGGAGGTTTCGGAGGTTTCGGATTCACGCAAGCCTTTGCGACATCCGAAACCTTGCTCCCTTGCGCGCCTTGCATTCCATCATTCCCCGACCGGCGCGGCCCCGAGCCGGCGCAGATAGCCGAGCGTCTCCACGGCCGCGCTTTCATCCACTACGCTGATGGCGAAACCGGCATGCACCAGCACGTAAGACCCGACCTCCGCCTGCGGCACATAGGCCAGATTGACTTCCTTCACCACGCCGCCAAAGCTGACGCGGCCCGTACGCAACACTCCCTCTCCGGCGATGTTGAGCACCTTTCCCGGCACGGCAAGACACATTTGGAGTCACTCCTCCGCGGCCAGTTCCCTGGCGGCGCCCAGCAATTGTCCCAGCGCAATGCCGCCGTCGTTAGGCGGAATCCGTTGATGCCAATATGCCTGAAAACCGGCGTGCTGCAAGTGACGGATGACCATCGCGGTAAGATAGCGGTTCTGGAAACAACCGCCGCTCAGCACCACCTTGGCTTCCCCAACGCGGCCGGCGACCGCGGCGATCATGCGCGCCATAGTGTTGTGAAACGCCGCGGCCACGCCTGACGTGCGGCGGGCGGCACGTGGTGAGGAAGCGAGGATGGCCCGCAGCATCGGCTCCCAGTCCACAATCGCACACTCCGGCACCTCGGTCACGGTAAACGGATAGTACGCTTCCGGGGTTGCCCTCTGCCGCCGCCCGTCGCCCGGCTGCTGCCGCGCGCGGCGCGCAGCCCGCGGCGAAACATCGGCGGCAAACTCCAGTTCCATGGCCGCCTGGCCTTCAAAAGCACATCTTTGCCTGAGGGCCAGCAAGGCCGCCACCGCGTCGAAGAGCCGCCCCGCGCTGGACGTCCGCGGCGAATTCAGCCCCTTTTGCAGCATCAGGCGGAGCACTCGCAATTCTTCAGCCGTGAACGCTTCGGTGGCCGGATTGCGCAGGTCAAAGGCGGCATCACCGAAAATCTCGTACAGGGCCCCGAGCGCCGCCCGGCGCGGCTCCTTGGCCGCCCGCTCCCCGCCCGGCAGCAAGAAGGTCCTGAGATGCGCGGCGCGCTCGAAACCACGATGGGTGATGCGCAGAAATTCGCCTCCCCATAACGTGCCGTCCAAGCCATAGCCGCTGCCATCCCAAGCGACCCCGAGCACCGGCGGGCGCAACTGATTCTCCGCCATGCAGGCCAGCACGTGCGCATAATGGTGTTGCACGGCAATCACCGGCTCTCCCCCGGATTCCCCGGCGCCGCACGAGGGCGAGGCCGCGCGCCGGGCGAAGTGCGTAGAGAGATAATCCGGGTGCAAATCGCAAGCCAACGCCTGCGGCTGGAAATCGTACAAAGCACGAAAGGCGCGATTGACCTCGGTAAACGCCCGCATGGACTCCGCGGTTTCCAGATCGCCGATGTGCTGGCTCACAAAGACCTGCGGCCCTACCGAAATGGCAATCGTATTCTTCTGGTGCGGACCGACCGCGAGCAGTGGCGGAAGTTCGCGGCCAAGCAGGACAGGAAGCGGCGCAAAGCCCCGGGCGCGGCGCAAGACCAACTCGCGGCCCGCCATCTCCCGCACGATGGAGTCGTCGGCATGGCGCAGGATGGGCCGGCCGTGAACCAAAAAGCGGTCCGCGATTCCGGCCAGCCGGGCGAGCGCTTCCGCTTCGCTGATGCAGATGGGTTCTTCGCTCAGATTTCCGCTGGTAGCGACCACGGGGAACCCGAGTTCCTGCATGAGCAGATGGTGCAAGGGCGTATAAGGCAGCATCACGCCGAAGTACGGGTTCTGCGGAGCAATGCACTCGGCCCAGTCCGGGGCCACGGATTTTCGCCGCAACAGGACGATAGGCGACTCGGGAGATTGCAAAAGCCGCAACTCCACTTCCGAAGCCTGGCAGTGCTCCAGAACCGCCGTCAGCGACGGATACATTAGAGCAAAGGGCTTCTCCTCACGGCGCTTGCGCCGGCGCAGCTCGCGCACCGCGTCCTGATTGCGCGCATCCACCAGCAACTGAAACCCGCCCAGTCCTTTAACGGCCACGATCGCGCCGTGACGAATGGCCTCCGCCGCCGCCCGCAGAGCCTCGTCCCCTTCGGCGCAGGCTTCCCCCGCCGGCAGCCACAGCTCAAGGCGCGGTCCGCAGGCGGGACAGGCGTTGGGTTGCGCATGGAAGCGGCGGCTGGCGGGATCGTGATACTCGCGCGCGCACTCCGCGCACATGACGAATTTCTTCATGGTGGTGCGCTGCCGGTCATAAGGCAGCGATTCGATGATGGTGAAACGCGGTCCGCAATTTGTGCAGTTAGTAAAGGGGTACCGGTACCGCCGGTTCGCCGGGTCGTTGATCTCCCGCCGGCACTCGGGGCAGGTGGCCAAATCCGGCATGATGAGCGCGGTTTTGGGGCCGGAAGAACTCTCGCGGATTTCAAAATGATCGAACCCGGCTGCGTCCAGGAACGCAGCTTCCAGGCTCTGAATGGAGGAAACCGGCGGTTTCTCGGCTTCCAAACGGCGCAGAAACTCGCGCAACGCCGCTTCGGGTCCTTCTACTTCAAGGAATACACCCTGGGAAGAGTTCCGCACCCATCCCGGCAGACCGAGTTCCCGGGCGAGGCGAAACACGAATGGGCGAAAGCCCACACCCTGCACCGCACCCCGCACCGTTACGCACAAGCGCCGGACGTCTGATTGCGTCGTGGCTTGGGACGGAATTGGGAATGCCATGGTTCGATCCGGTAGTGCGGATACTGCTTCTATTGTAAGCCGGCCTCATTTCTGGCGCGCGTTCAACCGCTCGAGCGTGTGTTTCAACTGTTCGAGCTTCTCTCCGGCCTCTGCGAGTTTACCTTCCGCCGTCAGGCGCTGGTAATCGGCCAAGTCGGCGGCGGCATCCTTAACGAGCCCGCGCCAGTCCTCCGCGGCGGGCGCAGATAGCGGCGCGGCCGCTGCCGGTTCCGCGGGAGCAGCCGCCGCCGTCATCGACGAAGCCGCTCCGCCGAACAGCGCCGCCATGGCCGATTCGAAGTTCGGGCCATACGCCAGCCGGTCCTGCAACGCCAGCACGACCAGGCGCAACTCCGGCATCGGACTGCGCTCGGCCTGGAGATAAATCGGCTCCGCATACAGCAGCGCGCGTCCGGTCGGAATTACCAGGAGGGTCCCGCGCCGCACGTGCGAACCCTGTTGGTTCCAGAGGGTCAATTGTCCGGAAAGCTGGGCGTTCTGGTCGATGCGCGCCTCAATTTGCAGCGGTCCGTCCACCAGCTTCGTCTTCGGGAAGTCGTAAACCACGGAGGTGCCGTAGTTGGCGCCGTCGCTGCGCCCGGCGATCCAGCCAATCAGGTTGTTCCGGTTGGCGGGGGTGAAGGGCAGAATTCCTACGAACTCGACGCCGGCTTCGCCGGGCAGCTTCATCAGCACGAAGTTCGGCTCCATCGCCTGCGCCGCTTGCTCCCCGGACTCGCTCATGCCTACCTCGCTCGCCACCGTCCATAGGTCCTCGCGGTTGTAGAAGACCTGCGGATCGGTCATGTGATACAGGCCGTACACGGAGGCCTGCAATTTGAGCAAGAGCTCGGGATAGCGCACGTGCCGGCGCAAGGCCGGCGGCATGGCCGCGGCATCCTGGAACAAGCCGGGAAACATGCGGCCGTAGGCGGCAATAATCGGGTCCCGGCGGTCGAACACATAAAACGTGACGGTTCCGTCGTAGGCATTCACGGCGACCTTCACGCTGTTCCGCAGGTAATTAATGGAATCGCCGCCCAGGGGGTAATGGGTGGAGTAGGGATAAGTGTCGGCGGTGGTGAACGCATCCATCATCCACCACAGGCGGCCATCGTCGTCCACCACGATATACGGGTCCGGATCGTAGGTGAGGAAAGGCGCCAGGGCCGACACGCGCTCGCGAATATTGCGCCGCATCAGCAGCCGGCTCTGCGGGTTCACGGCGTCGCTGAACGGCAGCTTGGTGATATCGCCGCGGTCCAACGCAAGGATCAGGCGGCGCAGGAAACCGCCCAGCACGATGCCGCCGCTGCCGGCATAAGAAGTCAGGCTGTTGCTCTGGCCTTCCGGATAGTTGAATTCCTGCTGACGGGTCTTCACGTAAACATCGGTGTTGGTGAGCTCGCCGAAATAGATTTCCGGGCGGGTGACGGCGAGGCCGGGCACCGTGCTCTGCACCGGCATATTGCTGAGAAAGAACGTCGGCAGCCCCTCCGGCGTGAACCCATTGACGGGGTTCATCGTGACGCCGTAGCCGTGGGTATAAATCAGCTTCTCGTTGATCCAATTGCGGCTGCTCTCGGGAAGCTTTTCGACGTTCAACTCGCGCGGGGCAAGCATTACCTGGCGAAGATTGCCGCCGATTTCATAGCGGTCAATGTCGATGTCGGGAAAGTCGTAGTAGGTGCGGATTTCCTGGATCTGGCGCAGGGTATCCTGCAGGGCGCGCCAGTCCCACAGCCGGATGTTTTGCAGGGTGACCTGATTATTCTGCGGTTCGGCGGCTTCGAGGGTGGTCTCCGCAGGAAACTCGCGTTGCGAGACCCCGTCCAGTCCGAAGGCCTGGCGCGTCCACTGGATGTTGCGGGCAATATAGGGTTGTTCGCGAACCAGTTCATTGGGCTTGACGATCAAGCTGCTGACGTACCAGCCGACGGCTTGCAGCGCCAAATAACAGGCCGCGGCGGGCACGAGCGCCGCCACCAGCCAGCGAAGGCGCGGCCCGGCCACGGCGCCGGCCGCCGCGATTCCGGCGCCGACCACCAGCGCCACACAAACCACGAGCGTACCGGTGAGCAGGACGTGCGCGCCGGTGTATGTGACCCCCCCGAAAACCGTATGGTCCTCGAACAATTGCTCGAACCGGCTGAGATACGTCCGTAGCGCCACGGTCAGCAAGAGGAAAGCGAAAGCGAGGGAAAGCCCGCGCCCAGGCCACGGCCAGCGGCGGCCACGGCCTGCGGCAACCGCCCGGGCGCCGCCGCTCAAAAGCAAAAAAATAGCCGCCAGCACGCAAGTCATTATGGCCAGCGCCAGGAGCCAGCCGGTGATAAGCTGCCACGCGGGAAGAGCGAACAGATAGAAGTTCAGCGGCTTGCCAAAAACCGGGTCCACTATGCCCCCGGAGGCATGCGGCGCGTACCAATAGAGCGCCAGCGAAGGCCACTCTCCCATCAGGCTGACGCCGGCCAGGAGGGCGATAACCAGAGCGGCGCCCAGCGCAATGAAGTGCAGAATGCGCTCCAAGGGCAGCTTCACCGGCTGCGCGCCCAGGTAAATGGTGCCGCCGAAAGGCAGGTCATCCCGATGCGCGCGCTTCAGCGCTAAGAACCATCCGTACAGGACGAGAAATGTAGCCACGGCAAAGGCCGCAAAGACCGACCACTGAAGGCCGAGCGCTTTCCAGAACACGCCGCCGTAGCCCAGCGCTGCGAACCATAGCCAATCGACGTAATACGATAGGGACGACCGGCAGCCCAAGAGAATAATGGCGAGGACGGCAAGCAGGAGGAAACGCAGGCGCCGGCCGCCGCGATTCCGGCGTATGGGCCAATCGATAGACTCGGACATTGCTCCAACTCCTAAGGGCCAGTATTCGCATTGTACCGCCGCGCAGGATTCGCGGGCGGCAACCGGCGGCCGATCCGGCAAAAGCAGGCGCGCGGCGCAGATTTAGGAGAGGCCGTCTCACCCTTTGCCGGCCGCACACTGTTACAATGGACGGCTTGCGGCGCCACAGACGCGCCTGAGTGGAACATGGCCGACGCGCTTTTCCTGAACCTGTGGTTCCCCAGCTTCGCAGAAGCGGAGATGATACCCCGCACCCTCTCCGTGCTACGGCAATTTCCCTTCTCGGCGCAACGCCCGGGCATTACTTATCTGGCGGTCCAGCCTCTGAGCTGGAGCGAGCCAACCGTGCTGGAGCGGCGCTTTCGGCCCGGACTGGATCCCGAGCGGGCCATGGCCATCGCCGCGGAATTCGTTCATCCCGATCATGCGTACGTCTTCGAGACAAGCTGGGACTTGTGGATGCCGCCGGAAGAAGATGAATCTGAACCGGTGCTTTCTCCGCTGCCGGTAAAGTTCATCGTGCACGGTCTTGAGTTCGAGGAGCACGCCTATCAACAGGCCGGCCATGTGCAGGCGGACTTAGGCCTGGATACTCCGTTTCTTTACGAGGAGCAGGAGTTGACTCCTCCCATGAAGGCCCGCTTTCTCGCGAATGTGCACAAGCTGATCGCTTTCACCATTGCCGTGGAAAAGAACTGCGGAATCAGCGGCCGCGTCTTGTGGTCCGAGTCGGGCGAAAGCCTCGCGCAAAAATTGATCGAACGCTTACAGCACGTGCAGTAACCGCGGCGCCGGCCATGCCAAAATCCAGAAACCGGCGCCTATTGCACGTTGAGGGCCGCCGAAACGGCGCCCTTGGTGTAGTTGGGGTCCGCATTCGCCCCGCTGGTTAACGGAGCGCACGTGGCCTTCACCGTTACGTTCTGAGCTGTCCTCTCCAGAGTGCCCTCCGCGGGAGAGAAGGTCCAGGCGCAATTGATAACCTCCTGGTTATTAGGGTTGACAATAGGCAACGGATTCACCGCGCCCGTCGTCTGCGCCGCCCCCGTTTTCGTACCGTGTTCCATCGCCGCCGGTTGGAAGGTCAGAAGCGACGCTACCGCGAACGGCGTGACCTTCACCTTTTCCCTGGCCACTGCCGGGCTCGGGTAGTCGTTCGCGTCCGACGGCGTGCAGCTTACATCAATCGTATAACTGCCCGCCGGCAGAACCTCCGAGGCATTGACCGCGCTGCCGGTTGCGCTATCGGTGTACACGATACCGTTGGTGCACACGTTGGATGCCAACTCCGGAACCTCTGCCTTAGCCACATCGTCATAGTGGTTGATGACCGCATCGAACAGCGCCGGCGGCAGCCCCGTCCCATAGACCAGCGTGGTTGGGCCGGCCACCGTCCCCGTGAAGCTCAGCTTGCCCTGCTTCACGCTAATCGTCTTGCTCACCGCCCCGGCGGTGTAATCGTTCGTGTCGGCGGGCGTGAAGCTGGCGGTGATCAAGTGCGAACCCGCCACCAGTTGGCCGCTACCATCCGTGCTGAGCGTGCCGCCACACGGCGTGCCCGCCACCTCCGGCGTGCAGACGTCGGTAAACGTCCACGAGCCGTCATCGCCAAGCGCCACCTTGCTCCCGGCCACGGTAACCGTGGCCGTGGTAGTCAGCAAAATGTTCGTGCCGGCGAAGGATTCCGGATACTGCGTCCCCGACGTCGGCTTGAACGTCAGCACCGGAGCGTAAGGATTCACCTGGATCGTCTGCGCCCCCGAATAACCAACCGCGTACTGGCTGTAGCTCGCGCCCGGCGTCCAGGTGGCAACGATGGCATGGGAGCCCGCGGGCAGAACCACATCCGTGTCCGTCGCGGTCCAGGTCGTTACCGCTTGCCCGGCCATCGGGGTGGTATCGGTAAAGCTGATCGTACCGTCCCCGGTAATCGTGGTGGACTTGCCTTTTACCTCAACGGTTACCGAGACCTTCATCTGCCGAGCCACCAGCGCCGTGCCGTAGGAGATGGTGGCCGGCGAGGGCGTGCTGTAATTCACGGTCACCAGAGTTCCGAGGGAGGTGACCGTCAGCGAGACCGTCCCGGTCACGGGCGACGTGTAATCCGAGGTGTCGCTGGGCCTGAACGTGACGGAGAGCGTGTGACTCCCGATTCCCAACACCGTGCCCGCCGGCGGGCTGTAAACGAAGTTTCCGTTCACGCTAGCGGTGGCATTCAACTGCGTGCCGGAAAGCGCCGTGCCGTAAGCAATGGCCGCGGGCGCCGCCCAGGTCACGACCGGGGTGGCCTGGTTGACGGTCAGCGAGACCGTCTGGATCACCGGTGACGTGTAATCCGTCGTATCGCTGGGCGTAAAGCTGACGGAAAGTGTTTCGCTCCCGGCTCCGAGCACGGTGCCTGCGGGCGGGGTGTACACGAGGTTTCCGTTCACACTGGCAGTGGCATTCAACTGTGCGGCGGACAGCGCCGTGCCGTAAGCAATGGCCGCGGGCGCGGCCCAGGTCACGGTGGGCATCGCCTTGTTAACCGTCAGCGAAACCGTCTGGGTCACGGTTGGGTAGTCGGTGGTGTCGCTGGGGTTAAAGGTGACGGACAACGTCTGCGTCCCAGCTCCGAGGACCGTGCCTGCGGGCGGGTTGTACACAAGGTTTCCGTTCACGTTCGCGCTGGCGTTCAACTGCGTGGCGGAAAGCGCCGTGCCGTAACTGACGGCTGTCGGCGTGGCCCAGGTCACCGTGGGCGTGGCTTGGTTGACCGTCAACGCAACCGTCTGCGTCACCGTCGCGTAGTCGGTGGTGTCGCTGGGAGTAAACGTGACGGAGAGCGTCTGGGTCCCGGCGCCCAGCACGGTACCCGCGGGCGGGGTGTACACGAGGTTTCCGTTCACGCTAGCGCTGGCGTTCAACTGCGTGGCGGATAGCGCCGTGCCATAAGTGATCGGCGCCGGCGCCGCCCAAGTTATGGTGGGTGTGGCCGGGTTGACGGTCAGTGAAACCGTCTGGGTCACGGCCGCGTAATCCGTAGTGTCGGCCGGCGTAAACGTGACGGAGAGGGTCTGCGTCCCGAGTCCCAGCACCGTGCCCGCCGGCGGGGTGTAAGCGAAGCTCCCGTTCACGCTGGCGGTGGCATTCAACTGCGTGCCGGAGAGCGCCGTGCCGTAACTCATGGCCGCGGGAGGCGCCCACGTAACGGCGGGCGTAGCTTGGGTAACGGTAAGCGATGCCGTTTGCACCACTACCGCGTAATCCGTGGTATCAGCCGGGGTAAAGGTGACGGAGAGCGTCTGCGCCCCAACGCCCAACACCGTGGCTGCGGGCGGAGTGTAAGCGAAGTTTCCGTTCACGTTGGCGGTGGCATTCAACTGCGTGGCGGAAAGCGCTGTGCCGTAACCAATCGCCACAGGGGCAGCCCAGGTGACCACGGGAGTGACCTGATTGATCGTCAAGGTTCCATTGATATATTTCAACGCATAGTTCGAGAGCGCCGAACCGGTGCAACTGGGAACAATGACATACTGACCCACCGGACTGTAGGAATCGGCTGCCGTAATCCCCGAGCAATAGATGCTGTCGCCGTTTACTATGCCGCCGGCGGCACAAGGCAGGCTGGGAATGGCGGCGCCATAGGGAATGCTTTGATTGGCGCAGGTGACAGTGAGAGGCGCCGGAACCACGGTGATGGCATCGGTCCCCGTTCCGGGCGCAAACTGGCTGTCGCCACTATAGGCGGCGCTGATCGAGTGCGTACCCGCCTGCAAGCTAAGCGCCTGCGCGGCGCTGCCTCCACTCATCTCTTGCACCGGCCCGGCCGCCCCATCGATGGTGAGGGTCACTTTGCCCGTCGGCATGCCCGAGCCACTGGTGGGAGTGACGGTAGTGGTTTCGGTGATGGCCTGGCCATAAACCGGGCCGGCCGGCGCATGAACCGGAGTTACCGCCGTAGCCGATAACACCGCCGCAGTAACCGCGACGGAACCGTAGTTCAGCGGCGCGTAATTACTGTCGCCCGAGTAAGCCGCGCTGTAGGTGTGAAGGCCGGCGGCAACATTCATAATCGGAATGTAGGTGAGCGAACGCTGGTTGAAGTTGGTATAGGACGCGCCAGCGGCAGCCACCGGCACGGTAGCTACCGGCGTCCCGGCATCGTAAATCGTGATCGTGCCCGTGGGAGTGGCATACGGACCGGCGCTGGCAACCGTCCCCGTCTCGGTTTCACTGGCTATGACCGGCTGCAGGATCGAGGTTAGAGTCAGCGAGCCGCCGGCCGCCACTCCGGGCGCCGCGGTGAACAGCTCCGGCGCCAAATAGACAAACGCGTTCGTGCAGTCATAGGGCGCATTGTTGTTCTGCTCCGGCGCATCGGTAAGCGTTATGTTATTGGACGAGTTGGCGGCCAGCGTCTGCAGGAAGGAAGCAAAGCTGACCGGGCCCGGCCCCAAAGTGATGTCCGCGTTGCTGACGAGGCTGGTGGAGCCGTTTTCAAACAGATTGCCGACGCCGGCATAACCGTTAAAGACGACGTTATCCAGCGTAAGGGTTACCGGATCATCGACCCCGCTTTGGTTGAAGCCCTCGATCATGGACTTGCCGCCCGCCATCGACTGATACACATTCCGCAAGGTAATGTTCTGGAAGTCCGGATACAGCGCGCCAGGAGTGCTGTCGTAATACGGGTCGATATAGAGCGTGTCGCCGCCATTCTTGATGCAAACGTTCTGGTAGGTCACGTTTTGCACCAGGCCGCCACGGTCTTCGGCCGACTTTATGCGCATCGAGAACGCCGACGATCCGCTCACATCGTCGATGGCTATATTGCTGAACGTAATGTTGCTCATGCCGCCGCTGGTCGGGCTGCCGAGGGAGAAGCCGTGGCCGGTGTAGGCATGCACGTTCGAGACCGTGACATTCGTGACCGGGTTCGAGCTGAGCGCCAAATTCGCGTCAACGGTTCCCGACTTCAGGGAGATAAAGTCGTCGCCATCAGCGATGTAAGAATTGGTGATAGTAAGGTCGTTGGACCCGAACGGATCCATGCCGTCCGTGTTAGGCGAATTCGAAGGAGCGGTAACCTTTGCGTCCCAGACAATCAAGTTGTTGGCAAATCCGCTCAGGTGATACATGGGCGAATTCTGCAAGGTGGTTTTGTAGAGGGTGAAATTATCGGCTGAGGCATCGGTCACGAAACTACCCATAAAGACCAAACGCGGACGGGCATTGCCCCCCAACGCCCACCAGCTTTTGCCCAAACCGTTGATGGTCCAGCCGCCGCGGCCGTCGATAATGCCATAGCCCATGATGGCCGAGCCCGGGCTGGGAGCCGTGTTGGGCGCCACCGTAATCAGAGGATTGCACCACTCATAGCCGTTCAACTCGGAACAGTCATAGTCCGCATAGTTAATGGAGCCAAAAATGGTGACTTCGGCGTCCACCAGCATAGTGACTCCCGCGGGCAACGTAATGGGCCCGATCAGGAAAGCATTGTTGCCGCCGGATGCCGCGAATTCGACCACGGCGCCATTGGGACAGGCATCGGGAACGGCAGCGTCGTCGAGAGCGGCCTGCACCCGCGCCGTGTCCAGTTCGATTTCGTTCAGGCTGCCGGCCACCTGCTGCGCCGTTAGCACCGAGCACACCGGCGGGAAGGCGGGTTCCGTGACCGTTCGCGTATCTCCGGGGCTGTTCACGAACGTAGCGGTTATAGGCTGCGTGGCCGGGCCCAGGGTGATCGCGACCGGATTGTCGGTGCCGGTGTAGCCGCCGCTCCAGCCGCTGAAGTAAGAACCGGCCGCCGGCGCCGCACTCAGGGTGAGCGTAGTGCAGAGATAGCTGCCCGACCCGGGCGTCACCGTTCCCTGTCCCACCACATCCATCGTGAGGGAGCATATGGGAATCTGGGTGAATGTGGCCGTCACGGTCAGGTTGCCACTTAGGTTCATCGTCGCCGGATTGGCCGTACCGCTGTAGTCGCCCGACCAACTACTGAACTGCCAAGCATTCGCCGCCGCCGCCGTGAGCGTGACCGGGCCGCAGGGATAGCTGCCCGACGCGGGGGTCACGGTACCCTGTCCCACCACGTTCATCGTCAGATTGCACATAGGCGTGACGATGAAATTGGCGGTAATATTCATGTCATTCGATAACGTAAAGGTAACGGGGTTGTCGGCGCTATCGACGTCGCCCGTCCATTGGCCGAGCGAGTACCCGGGAATGCCCTGGGCGGTCAAGGTAATCGGGGCGCCGCAAGGATAACTGCCCGAAGGGGGGCTCACCGCGCCCTCGCCGCTCGGGCTTATGGTCACGTTCATGGTACACATGGGCACCGCGGAAAAACTTGCGGTGCTCGAGTAATTGCTATTCACTTCAAAAATGAGCGGATTCGTAGTGGCGGTGTTGGCCTGCTGGTTGTACGGATTCGTGGTAGCTGCCAAGTCAGCGCTCCACCCCAGGAACGAAGAGCCGTAAGCCGGCGTGGCCGTCACCAGCACCGCGGTTCCCTGCGGGTACGCAGCGAGATTGGGATTCAGCGTCACCGTGCCCGTGTCGGCGGGGCTGACAGCCAGGTTCAGCGTGTACGTGGGTGGCACGGTGGAGGATGCCGGGGAAAGCACAATAACCGTGTGCGCGAGCCGAATTTCCCCGTAGGGATTCCAGTTCATAGTCACGGTGGTTCCCGCCTCAGACACAGAAAGCGTACTGCCGCCGTACGTTCCCAGGCTGGCGTCCAGGCTCCAGGCGATGGTCTGACTGCTTCCGGGATTCAAAATAGCGCCGCTGGTGCCATCGCTGATTACGTCGATTAGCCAATCATTGTTGGCCTGGGTGGTGACCTTGGTCGCAAAATGCTTGCCGGCGCCGCTGGTGACCTTCTCGGCGAACTCCTGCTCGGGAGGCCCCTGGCTGACCCCGGAAAAGGAGATTGCGGCCGCCGCTGCCCCGCTGACCGTGCCGGCAAAGTTCACAGCCACCGTGTAGGTTCCCGGCCCGGGCAACTCGGAATCCAGCAGGTAGAACATTTGCGTTTGAACCATGCCGGAGCCGCCGCCATAGCTGCAGGACTGGCTCCCTCCATTGTTGACGCAAAGGGGCAGCGGGGTGGCGTACACGCCATTGAAGGTAACGCTGGTAGCGGCGGCATTAGGGTCGGGAGCGGCAGCGCTGCCATCGGCCGACGCCACTTCAATAATCACCGCACGATTGGTTCCACTGGAAACCCCGAGCGTGTGCTGCCACGACAGGGCGCTGGTGGTATTCGTGCTGGCGGCGGAGCTGACCGCGTCTTCCGTGATCTGGAGCACGCCGAAGATAGCGGTTACATTAGCCGCGCCGCTGATCGTGAGCTGCGCGGGATCAGCCGCGCCCGTAAGGGCTCCGCTCCAGCTCACAAAATAACCGTCAGCCGGTGGAACGGGGGTCAGGGTCACTACGGTCCCCAGCGGATAATAGGAAGCGCTCGGGCTCGTCGTCACGCTGCCGCCGCCCACGGTTGTGATGTTAAGCGGGAAACTGGTCTGGCTGAAGTTGGCGGTCAGTGACATGCTCGTGTTCAGCGTAATCGTGGTGGGGTTGTCCGTGCCAATGTAGTTGCCGCTCCAACTGGTAAACGACCAGTTAGTGGCCGGACTGGCCGTAACCTGCACTTGGGAACCGCAAGTGTAAGCAACGGTGCCCGAAGGAGTTACCGTGCCTTGGCCAGTGACCGCAGTGGTCAAGGTGCATTGATTGGGCAGCGCGCTGAAATTCGCAGTCACCACGAGGTTGCCGGCGCCAACCGTGACGATCACAGGATTGGCCGTACCCGCAGCGCCCCCGCTCCAATCGCTGAACTGGTAGCCACTGGCGGGCGCCGCCGTGAGTGTGACCTGGGTGCCGCTGACATAACTCGGGCCGGGAGGATTAGCGGTGATGGAGCCCCCGCCGGCGGGATTAACGCTCGTGGTTATGGTAAAGGCGGGCACAAAATTCGCGGTCACCGACAGGTTGCTTGCGCCAATGGTCACGATAAGAGGGTTGGCCGCGCCGGACGCACCTCCGCTCCAACTACTGAACACATAACCGCCGGCGGGCGTGGCGGTCAGCGTAACCTGGGCGCCGGAGAGGTAGGGACCGGCGGGACTGACGCTCACCGTGCCGCCCGCGGCGGGACTCACGGGGGTAGTCACAGTAAAGGCGGGCGCAAAGTTCGCCGTCACGGAGAGGTTGCTGTTCATGGTAATTGTGGTAGGGTCCGCCACGCCGCTCTCATTTCCGCTCCAACCCGTAAAGACAAATCCGCTGGCCGGCGTCGCGGTAAGCTGAACATCAGCGCCAATGACATAGCTGGACTGGTTCGGATAGACGCTTACCGTGCCGGCGCCAGATGGAACCACATTGCTGGTCAAGGTATAGATGGGCGCCGGGGCAAAGGAAGCCACCGACTCGGCCTCTGGCCAAGCGGTGCTCGCCGTCCAACTGAAGGTGGCGGTGCCCGCGGTGGGCATGGCTTCGGTGCTGCCGCCTCCGGCAGCATCAGCCTTTTGGTACCACTGTTCCGTTTGGCTGGACCCCGGACTGCTTGAACTTGCTCTGCCGTTCCCAAACACATCCACCACCCACGCGCCATTGGTGAGGGTCGTAATCGAGGTCGAAATGGTTGTGGAACTGCCCAGCGCATACTCGGCCACGGCTTCGGGAGCATTCTGCGCTACCCCGTTGAGAACGATGACTCCCGCTTCCGCGCCGGCGGGGGTACCGTAGAAGTTCACGTTTACGTTATAGGAGCCCGCCGCCGGCAGAGGAGCGGATTCCGTCAGATAGAAAAGCTCCGTCTGGGCAACATAACTACCGGAATAGGCGCAGGCTATGGAACCCGGGACGGGCGTAGCCGCCACATTGTTGAAGGTCACACTGGTAACCGACTGATTCGTCCCGGCGCCGCAAGTGAGGGTCGATGTATCGGCAGACGCCACCCCAATTATCAATACCCGGTTGGCGCCATTGGCGAGGGGGTGACTCCAGGAAAACGAGCCCGTGCCGCTGCTGTTCGCGGAGCTGGTGCCGTTCAAGCTGATGATTTGCGCCCCCGCCGGCGGGGCCATCAGGCACGATAGGGCCAAGCCAAAAATGAAGAGAACGGTTGAGATCTTCAAGGAAAAAAGACACTTACACACCCCACCCTCGTGCCCGCAGGACATACATGCCTCCGCCCAAACTTATACTGCAGCTTGCTATTCGGTTCTAAGTCAGTAACTTAAGGATCCACACCTGCACTCAACCGGCGGGGCCAACCCTCTCCCGCCGCTTGACCCGGCGACTGCTGGATGATGCGAAGTTACTTCTGATTTGCAGGGCAAGTCAAGGAGAAAGATAAAGAAAGCCCGAAAAACCCGAAGATATCAACTGGTCAAACTACTATGATCGTGATCCCAGGAGCGTCTTGGGCAGTAGTATGACCACCATGTAATTGGTAGTAGATTTTATCCTATTGGCCGGTAAACGGGAGCAAACCGACCCGGCGTCCCCAGCACGCCAGGTTTCGGCGTGCTGGGATGGAGACGCCGCCAGGCACTATTTGGTGCGTCCGCCTTCGATCTTCAGCGCTTCGCTGGCGCCGGCCTGGGCCGCAGCCAGGCGGGCGGTCAATACGCGGAAGGGCGAGCAGGACACATAGTTAAATGCGTTGCGCGCGCAGAACTCGACCGACGAAGGCTCGCCGCCGTGTTCGCCGCAGATACCGATCTTCAGATTGGGGCGGGTTTTGCGGCCCTTCTCAACCGCAATCTTGATCAACTGGCCCACGCCTTCCTGGTCGAGCACGGCGAAGGGGTCCTGCTTCAGGATGCCCTCGCCGAGATAGATAGGCAGGAACTGGTTGATGTCGTCGCGCGAGAACCCGAAGGTAGTTTGCGTAAGGTCATTGGTGCCAAAGGAAAAGAACTCCGCCTCTTTGGCGATTTCGTCGGCCACCAGCGCCGCGCGCGGCAACTCGATCATGGTGCCGACCAGGTATTCGATGGAGCCACCCTTTTCGGCAAAGACCTCGCTCGCTACGCGGCGGACGATGGCGGCCTGATTGGCCATTTCTTTGATGCCGGCGGTAAGGGGGATCATGACTTCGGGCTTGGCCTTCTTGCCTTCCTTTTGGGCGGCCACGGCCGCTTCAAAGATGGCGCGCGCCTGCATCTCGGTAATTTCCGGATAGGTAATTCCGAGGCGGCAGCCGCGCAGGCCGAGCATGGGGTTCAGCTCATGCAGTTCATTGACCCGGTGCAGCAGCGTTTTCAACTCCTTCAGCTTCGGCGACTTGGGCTTGGTGGCTTCAAGCACGGCAATTTCCACCATCAGGTCTTCGCGCTTAGGCAGGAACTCGTGCAAGGGTGGGTCCAGCAAGCGAATAGTGACCGGCAATCCGTCCATGGCGCGGAAGAGGCCGAGGAAGTCGGAACGCTGCATGGGCAGGAGTTTCTTGAGCGCGGCCCGGCGGTCCTTTTCGTTGTTGGCCAGAATCATGGCCCGCATGTGCAGAATGCGGTCCTCGGCGAAGAACATGTGCTCGGTGCGGCACAGGCCGATACCTTCGGCGCCGAAGGCAACCGCCTGCCTGGCGTCGCGGGGAATGTCGGCATTGGCGCGCACGCCGATCTTGCGGAAAGGCTCGGCCCAGCCCATGAACGTGATCAATCTGGGGTCATCGGAGGTAGCTTCCAGGGTATTCAAGCGGCCATGGATGACGCGGCCGGTAGTGCCGTCCAGCGACAACCAGTCGCCCTCCTTCAAGGTAAGGCCCTTGACGCGCATTTCGCGCTTTTTTTCGTCGACCGTAATGGCGCCGGCGCCGGCGACGCAGCACTTGCCCATGCCGCGGGTAACCACGGCCGCGTGGCTGGTCATGCCGCCGCGCGAGGTCAGAATGCCCTTGGCCACTTCCATGCCTTGGATGTCTTCGGGAGTGGTTTCGGCACGCACCAGGATCACGCTGGCCTTGCGGTCGCGCGCCCACTTGACGGCTTCGTCGGCGGTAAAGACGATCTGGCCGACGGCCGCGCCCGGGGAAGCCGGCAGACCGGTGGCGAGCACGTTCACCTCCACGCCCTTTTCATCCAGCCGGGGCACCAGGAAGTCATAGACCTGATTAGGCTCAACCCGGAAAATCGCTTCTTCTTTGGAGATGAGACCCTCTTCCACCATGTCCATGGCGACCCGCACGGCGGCAATCCCGGTCCGCTTGCCGTTGCGGGTCTGCAACATGTACAGCTTGCCTTCCTGGATGGTGAACTCGAAGTCCTGCATGTCCTTATAATGGCGTTCCAGGCGGGTGGTAATCTCGCGCAGCTCGCGGTAAGCGCCGGGATTGATCTGCTCGAGATGGCTGATGTGAACGGGGGTGCGAATGCCGGCCACCACGTCTTCGCCTTGGGCGTTCATCAGGAACTCGCCGTAGAACTCGCGTTCGCCGTTGGCCGGATTGCGGGTAAAGCCCACGCCGGTGCCGCTGGTCTCACCCAGGTTGCCGAATACCATGGCTTGCACGTTGACCGCCGTACCCAGGTCGTCGGAAATGTTGTTGATGCGGCGATAGTGCTTGGCGCGGTCGTTGTTCCAGGAGCGAAAGACGGCATCGCGCGCCATCACGAGCTGCTGTGTCGGGTCCTGCGGGAAGTCCATCTTGGCGTGCTTCTTGACTACCTGCTTGTACTCCTTGATGACTTCCTGAAGCGCCTTGGCGTCGAGACCGGTATCCAGCTTGGCTTTTTTCTGCCGCTTTTTCGCCTCGAAGACTTCGTCGAAGTGTTCCTTCTTGATTTCCAGCACGACGTTGCCGAACATCTGAATCAAGCGGCGGTAGGAATCGTAAGCAAAACGCGGGTTATGGCTGCGTTGGGCCAAGGCTTCCACGCTGGCATCGTTCAAGCCCAGGTTCAGGATCGTGTCCATCATGCCGGGCATGGAGAACTTGGCCCCGGAACGGACGCTGACCAGCAAGGGATTCTCACCCTTACCCAGCTTCTGCCCTTGCAATTCCTCCAGACGCAGCAGGGCCTTTTGCATGGCGCTATCGACTTCTTCCGAAGTCTTGCCGGTGCGCATGAACTCGCGGCAGGCCTCGGTCTGAATGGTAAAGCCCGGGGGCACCGGCAAGCCCGCGTTTGTCATTTCCGCCAGGCCGGCGCCTTTGCCCCCCAGCTCGTCCTTCATCTTCCCGTTGCCATCGGCGTGACCGCCGCCAAAGAAATAAACGTATTGAACACCTGTTTGCGGAGCTGTTACCATCTTGACCTCTCTGTTCTCAAAGTTAGTATTCCGGATGAACTTGATTCACCACGGTGGTGAAATTCAGTTTGCGGTGACGATCTCGCTGAAATCGGCGATCGTCGAGAAATCGTTCACCAAGGTCTGCAGGAGCGCCAGCCGGCGGCGGCGCACTGTTTCATCGTCCACCATCACCATCACCTTGTCAAAAAACGCATCCACCACGGGACGCAGCTTGGAGACCTCGGCCAGGGCCGGCTGGTACTGCCGGCTCTTCGCCAGCGCCGTGACGGCGCGGGCCGCAGCGGCGGCTTGCGCCGCCAGCGCCAGTTCCGCCGGCTCGCCTTCGGTCAACTTGTCCACGGAGGCGGCGGCCGCCGCTTCCCATTTTCCGGCCTCCACCGCCTGGCGCAGAATGTTCTTCATCCGCTTGAACGAGGTCGAAATGGCCTCGAAATCTTCCGAGGGGCGAACCGCGGCGACCGCCTGCGCACGCGCCAGGGCATCCACAATGTCATCGGCGCCCGCCGCCAGCACCGCATTCACTACGTCATAGGCAAAGCCGCGGGCATCGCGCAGATAGAATTCGAGGCGCTCGCGCAGGAACCTCTCCATGGCGCCGGTGAAATCCGAAGCGGGGACGAACTTGGCGGCCGCTTCCGAACCGGCATAGCCCTTTTCGGCTTCCGCCAGCAAGGCGGTGAGGCTCAGCGGCAGCCGGTGTTCGGCAATGGTCTTCACCAGACCATTGGCCTGGCGGCGCAAGGCAAAGGGATCCTTCGAGCCGCTGGGCTGAAGGCCGAGAGCGAACATGCCGGCGATGGAGTCGGCCTTATCGGCCAGGGAAATCACGGCGCCTTCCAAGGTGCGGGGCACGGCATCTTCCATGGACTCCGGCTTGTAGTGGCCGTAAATAGCGCCGGCAACGACCGGCCCCAGGCCTTGCGCCTGGGCATACAAACCGCCGACGACGCCTTGCAGCTCGGTGAACTCTTTCACCAGTTCAGCGGTCAGATCGGTCTTGGCCAGCAGGGCGGCCTCCCGCACCGCGTCACGGTCCAGGCCCAGCCGCGCCGCTTCCAGCCAGCCGGCAATCACGCCGCCGAGCCGCACCATGCGCTGCGCCTTGGCGGAGTAACTGCCCAGATCCTTTTGGAAGGTGACGCTCTTGAGCATGTCCACGCGCTGCTTCAGCGGCGTCTTCTGATCGGTGTCCCAGAAGAAGCGGGCATCGCGGAAGCGGGCGCGCAACACGCGCTCATTGCCATGACGAATCAAACCGCCGGGATCGCCTGGCGTATTCAGGACGGCCAAAAAATGCGGCGCCAGCTTGCCGTTGGCGTCTTCCACCGCAAAATACTTCTGGTGGCCGCGCATGACGGTGACCAGCACCTCCTCCGGCAGGCTGAGGAACTCGCTCTCAAAGCCGCCGAGGATGACGGAGGGGAACTCGGTAAGATTGACGACGGTGTTCAGCAGTTCCGGGTCCGGGCGCCAGCGCGCGCCCGGCACGGCGCGGAGGGCGGCATCGAACGCTCTACGAATCACCTGTTCGCGCTCCGGCTGCATCAGCACGCGCGCATGGGCCAAAGTTTCGGCGTAGCTGGCGGCCCGCTCGATGAATACCGGCCCGCGGGAAAGCAGCCGGTGCCCGCGCGATTCCGCGGCCGCCACGATGCCGGCGAACTCCAGGGGCACGATTTCACCATCCAGCAACGCCACCAGCCAGCGCACCGGACGCACAAAGCGCTCCGTCCGGAGGCGCCAATACATCGACTTCGGCCAGTAGATTCCCGCCAATTCCCGCGGCAAAACTTCGGCCAGAATCTCGGCCGCGCCCCGCCCCGCGCGCACGGCCTTGGCCACCAGATAATCGCCTTTGGGGGTCGCGACCGTCCGCAGGTCCGCGGCCGCCACGCCGGCCTTTTTGGCGAAGGCTTCGGCCGCTTTCGGGTTTTTTGCCGCCACGCTGACCGCCGGGCCGAGCAGTTCTTCCTCGAGATCGGCTTGCACGCGGCGCACGCCGCGGGCCAGGACCGCAAGGCGGCGGGGCGTAGAAAGCGCCGTCACCTCGGCCTTCTCCGCCAACCGCTCGCGCACCAGCACGCCGCCAACGCGTTGCGCCAGTTCCGCCTGGGCGGCATCAATCATGCGCGCCGGGATTTCTTCGATTCCGATTTCAAGCAAAAAATCAGACATTGCGTTCGCCCCTCCGGGGTTCACGAGAATCGAGAACTGAGGAGTTAGGAGTTAGAATGGCGGAGCGATAGCCATGCAGCAGGCGGCCAACTTCCTCGCTTAGTTTCCAAAGCGCTTCTTTGTCCAGGTATCCCAAATCGGCGGCAAGCAAGAGGTAATAACGGCATTGCTCAAGCGATCCCTCGGAGATATTCAAAAATCGCACCTTTTCTGGCTTTGATTGCTTGCGGAAGCCCTCGGCGATGTTAGCAGGAACGGAGACTGCAGCGCGGCGAAATTGTGATGTCAGCCCGTACATCTCATCCCTGGGGAAGACCCTCGTTGCCGCATACACTTGTAAGACAAAGGCATGGGCCTTCTGCCAGACAATCGAATCTTGAAACGTTTTTGCGGGCGCTCTCATAACTTGTTCCACGCGACTGCCAATCTGAGCAGGAAAGAATTCAGAATCGAGGAGTTAGGAGTTAGAACTCCTAACTCCTAACTCCTAACTCCTAACTCCTAACTCCTTTTCCTGATTGCGCTGCTCCCGCAGCTTCCTCCTGAATGCTTGGTTCAGCGTTCTGCTGTATAACCCAAGCTCTTGCGACACCTACCGCGAGCGCCCGCACCCGGGCTATAACCCCCACCCTTTCCGTCACACTGATTGCGCCGCGAGCGTCGAGAATATTGAACAAATGAGAGCACCGGAGGCAAAGTTCGTAAGCAGCCAGCACCGGCGCCCGCAGGCGGCGGGCCGCCGCTTCCCTATTCTGGGCCGCAAGAACCTCCGCGGTCTTTTGGGTGACTGCACCGGCGCCTTCTTTCTGCGACTTCAATTCCGGACCGGCAATATTCTTGATGTATCCAAGAAGCGCCTGGCATTCCGCTTCGCACAACTGAAAGTGCTGCCAGGTTTTTTCCACATCGGCGAGCTCGAAGTTGTACACCGAAACCTGCAACTCTTCGGCCAGCCGCACATCGCCATAAGTCACCGGCTGGCCGGTGGCCAAATCATGCGTCCAGACGATTTCATATATGGAATCCACATCCTGCAGGAAGGCAGCTATGCGCTCCATGCCATAAGTCAGCTCGACGGAAATCGGGTCCAGGTCCACGCCGCCGCACTGCTGGAAATAGGTGAACTGCGTGATTTCAAGCCCGTCGAGCATCACCTGCCAGCCGATCCCCCAGGCGCCCAGGGTGGGCGACTCCCAATTGTCTTCCTCGAACTTAATATCGTGCTGGCGCAGGTCGATGCCGATGGCGCCGAGCGATTCCAGGTAAAGCTCTTGAATGCTATCCGGCGGCGGCTTCAGGATCACCTGCATTTGCGTGTGCTTATACAGGCGATTGGGATTCTCGCCATAACGGCCATCGGCGGGACGGCGGGAGGGCTGGATGTAGGCTACGTGGTAAGGACGGTGCCCCAGCACGCGCAGGAACGTTTCCGGCGCCATGGTTCCAGCGCCCACTTCCATATCGAAAGGCTGCTGCAGAATACAGCCGCGCCCGGCCCAGAACTGCGACAACCGCAAGATGAGTTCCTGATAGGTTAGCGATTTACAAGATTCTTCCACGCCAGCACTCGCTGCTCAGATTCACTCTGCCTGCACATCCACCGGCCAAAGCCCTTTCCCCCAGCGCTCACCGGACGAACGGGGAGTATTTTTACGCCGTTCACGACGCCGGCTTACGGCTGATGGCCACCAACCGCCGGCTACTGCAATTTAGCCAACATCGCCGCGGTCACCAGCCGCTTCTCGAGGTGCCGCTCGATGCGTTGCACCAAGAACTGCCGCAGATCGGCGCCGCGCTGCTTTGACCACGCGTCCGCGGCGAAACTCTCCACCGGGGCGCGAAACATTTGTTCCGCCAGGGTCCGCGACTCCGCCGAAAGTTCCGCGGATGCCAGGCGTTTATGGTCCGCGCACATCAGGCCGTCCGCCAGCGGGTGAAAAAAGGCGCGCCCGCCCTCCAGCACTTGCCCGCAAACGGTACAGGCCGCCAACTCCGGCAAAAAGCCGGTCAGGCGCACCACCCAAAGGTCGAAGTACGTGACGGGGACCCAAAGAACACCCGGCCGCATCACCGCCAGCACCGAAGCCGTCAAACGAAACAGCGCGTCGTTCGCTTCGCGGTCGGGGAGCACTTCATCCAGCACCTCGGCGACATGCGCCAAGCCGACCGCCCGCGGATAATCCACCCGGCAGGCGAGCGGGGAGGCCAGAACCTCACACGATCCGATGCGCGCCAGTTCCTGACGTTCGCGGTCTTCCCAGTACACCCGCACCCTGGTCAGCGGCTCCAAAGCGCCGCCGAAGCGCTTGCGCGACTTCCGGGCGGCACGCGCCACCCCGCGCACCTTACCTTCGCTGCGGGTGAAAAAACTCACCAGCAGATCGGCTTCGCGGAACGGAAAACTGCGAAGCACGACCGCCTCCGATTGTTTCAGCGGCATAGTGCGGCGGCTGGACCTGCCTTATCAAACGGCGCCGGGCCCGTCATCCTTCAGTAAAAACCGAACTCATATTCTAAACGAGCGGTCCCCTCCGGAAAAGGGCCGGGCCGGAGAAAACAACGAGAAATTACGGGGTTGTGCGCCCGTAATACGCGGCGTTCTTCTCCGTATATTCTTTCCATTTCTCCGGCAGGTCGTCGAGGGCAAAGATGGCAGAAACCGGACACACCGGAACGCAAGCGCCGCAGTCGATGCACTCCACCGGATCGATGTATAGCATCTCGGCCTTGGCGAAGGCTTCTTCGTCCTTCTTGGGGTGGATGCAGTCCACCGGGCAAGCATCAACACATGCCGTATCCTTGGTGTTAATGCAAGGTTCTGCGATAACGTATGCCATGAACCGCTACTCCCTTTGGAACTTACTGCGCTGCCCGGGAAGCAATTCCTGCCCGGTGCAATCCATAACCTTCATTTTAACAAAGATCGGGGGCAGCGCCGGGCGTTAACACTCGTTGCCGTAGTCCACCGGGCTGGGCAAGGGATCAAGATCACGGCCGTGAAAGATGGCCTGAAATTCGCGCATCAAGGCTTCATGGATCAAGCCGTTGGAGGCGAGGGTCTCGCGGCTATCGAGTTGCCAGGGACCGCCGTCAAAGCGGGTGACCTGGCCTCCCGCCTCGCGCACCAGGAGCACGCCGGCGGCCGTGTCCCAAGGATGCAGATTGAATTCCCAAAAACCGTCCACCCGGCCGCAGGCCACCGAGGCCAAGTCCAGCGCCGCCGAGCCGGCGCGCCGCACACCATGCGAGCGCAGCGTGAGCTGGTGATAGAAATAAATATTAGGATTCTTGTGCCGCTTGTGACTGGGAAACCCCGTGGCCAGCAGCGACTCGGAAACGGCGGTAACTTCAGAGACGTGAACGCGCTGGCCGTTCAGAGACGCGCCCTGGCCTTTCTCCGCGGCGAACAACTCGTCACGCGTCGGATCGTACAAGACCCCAGCTTCCGGCTCTCCCTTGTGCGTCAGCGCCAAAGAGACGCAAAACACGGGGAAGCCATGCGCAAAATTCGTGGTGCCATCCAGCGGATCGATGTACCAGCGGTAATCGCTGCCCCGTTCCTGCCGCGCGCCTTCTTCGCCCATGAGGTCGTGTTGCGGCCAGTACTGGCGAATCCGGCCCGTCAGCAAGGCTTCCGATTGCCGGTCGGCCTCGGTGACCAAGTCCGCTTCGCCTTTGTACTGGAATCCGATGCGCCGGCGAAAATAGTCCATCAGCAGCGCACCGGCATCGCGCGCCATCGCTTCCATTTGGGGCAGCAAATCAGGGCCAGTCACTTCCAGACTTTCCGTTCCTCAGCATTAGGCAGCCGGCATTCAGGGTCTTTGCGGCCTACGCGACATTTCTTCCGCGATGCACATGATCTCGTGCTTGAAAATGAACAGGTTGGGGGCACCTTCCCTGGTCAAACGAATCATGCCCTTATCGTAATACTCGATCCAGCCGCGCACGACATTGCCATCCATCAGTTTCACGGAGACCAGCCGCTGATTTTCGCCCAGGGTTTTCAGGTACGCCGCCTCCTCAAAAGTATCTTCCGGGGGCGGAGCTTTGCTTGACTTCTTGAACGCCGAGGACGCCGCAGCAGGACTCGAGGCGCGATATGCCATGACGAGATTGTACCCTATCTACTCGTGTAGTAGCCGGCGCGATGGCGCACGGCAAGGGCGGCGGCCGGTTGCTGCGGATCATGCACCTTGACCTCAATCTGGCGAAAATCGGAATCAGCCACCCGCCGGGAAGGATAGTACGCCAGCAAATACTGGGTTCGGAGTTCCTGACTTATCTGGTCAAAAGCCCGGTCCAGCCGGTCCAGCGAATCCGCGTAATAGTACTTGCCGCCGGTATCGCGAGAAAGCTGGATGAGGGCATGCTCACCGCCGGTATCGCGGCCCGCGCTGGAGGATATGGGGACCACAATAATGCTGTACACGATGGCTTCGGCTTCCTGCGCCGCCCGCAAGGCTTCCTGATAGTTGACCTTGCTTATGGTGTCGCCGCCGTCGGTGATGATTACGATTACTTTGCGCCCCTGACGTCCCTCCAGCGCCCCGGAGGCAAGATAAATGGCGTCGTACATAGCGGTGGCCGAGCCGGGCCGCAGGCCGTCAATGCCGCGGTCGATCTGCTTCAGGTCGGCGGTGAAGGGCGTCACTTCATTCACGATCTCACTGAACTCGTACACCGCCAAAGCATCCACCGGACGCATGATGGAATGCGCGAACCGCCGTGCAGACTGCACCTCCAGCGGCAAGTCTTTGCGCGTGCTCAGGCTGGTATCGATGGCCAGCACGATGGAAAGCGGCAACTGCGATTCGCGGCCGAAGACCGCAATTTTCTCCGCATGGCCGTCTTCGGAGAGTTGGAAGTCGTCCTGGGTAAGGTTACTTACGGGGGCTCCCGCGGCATCCAGCACCGTCACGAATACGCTGACCAGTTTGACATCCACCGCGAAAGTGGCCGCCGGCTGGTTCGCGGGCTGGGAGCGCGGGGGGTTGGCAGCAGCGGGGGTTTTCTGCGCCGCGGTATACGGCGGCATGGGGACCGGCGCCCGGCCGGGATTGGCAGAGGCGGAACCGGAGTCCTGCGGTCCGGACCGGGCTGGCGCAGGCACAGGCGGCATTAGCACCAACAGGGCGAAGATGGCGGCATGGGCCAGGAGCTTCATCGCCCGCCACCCGAAACGGAGGAGGCCGGAGGCGCCATTAGGGCAGGCGGGAAAGGCTCTCCGGGAGCCCAAACCGCTCCGCCGGCGAAATGTTCTTTCTTCCAGATCGGAACCGTCTGCTTCAAGCGGTCAATGAGCCAGCGGCACGCTTCGAAGGCGGGCGCGCGGTGCGCAGCGGCGACCACGATCAGCACGCTCGTCTCCCCGATTTCGAGCCGTCCCAAGCGGTGCACCAGCGCAACCTCGCGTATGCCATAAGTCGTGAGGGCTTGATTCGCCAACGTCTCCAGCTCCTTGGCGGCCATGGCCTCGTAGGCCTCATACTCGAGAAACGAGGTGCGCCGGCCCCGGCTTTGGCCGCGCACGATGCCCTGAAACACTACCACGGCGCCGTCCGCAGGTTGGTGCGTGGCGGCAATAATGCGTCCGGCGTCAATGGGACCGTGAACCAAGGCGGCCCGCGCGGCGGCATCGGCGCCGCCGCTTACCGGAGGCAGAAGCGCTATCTCATCCTGATCGTGCAGGGGGAGATCGGCAGCCGCATATTCCCGATTGACGGAGATCGCCACGGACGGCAGCAACGCGGCGAGACCCGGCCGATCACGAAAACGGGCCAGGAGATCGGAGACCCTGGCCTGCTCCGGAAGATCCAGAAATTCACTTCCGCCGCCCGCCATGTCTTTCAGCACGCCGAAAAAAAGCACCTGCACCCGCATAAGAACAGCATACTAGCTTCCGAATTTCCGGGCACTTGGCCGACTGCTGATGACTATGCCGTCACCCGCCGGCCCGCTTAGGCCACGACTTTCCCAAGGCCTTCGGGTTAGAATTGGAGTGCACCCGCCGCATTGGCCCCGGCATCCAAAACTGAGGCGTTAGCGCGGTAATGGCGCGTGGTGCGGCCGGGTGAGGACCCGCATGAGGACACGTAATCTGGCTCTGTTTGCTGCTCTGCTGCTGGCCGGGAGTGGTTTCGCGCGCGGGCAAGAAGAAACCAGCGCGGGCAACCCGGCGGAAAGCCGCGGCCCGGCGCAATCCGAGGTCTCAAGTTCTCCCGATAAGGCATCGGCATACTATCACTTTTGCCTGGGCCACATTTATGAGGAGATGGCCACCGTGTATGGCCGCTCGGAATTTTTCGACCAGGCCGCGGAAGAGTACAAGCTGGCCATCGCCAGCGACCCATCGTCGACCTACTTAGCCTCCATCCTGGCGGAACTCTATGCCAAAGGCGGACGGATTCGAGACGCCGTCCTGGCGGCGCAAGACATCATCAACCGCGATCCCTCGAACCTGGACGCGCACCGGCTGCTGGGCCGGATTTACCTGCGTTCGCTCGGTGATATGCAGCCGGGCAAACAGTCCAGCGACGTGCTCAGCCGCGCCCTGGAGCAGTATGAAGAGATTGTCAAGCTGGATGCCGGCAGCGTGGACGATCATCTGGTGTTAGGCCGCTTGTATCGTTTGAGCAACCAGACGGAGAAGGCGGAAAACGAATTCAAGGCCGCGCTCAAACTCCAACCGTATTCGGAAGAGGCGGTGATTACGCTGGCTTACCTCTACAACGAGGAAGGCAATTCAGCGGAGGCGGGCGCCCTTTTGTCCGGCATACCGGACTCCGACCGCTCCAGCCGCTTGTATTCGGCCCTGGGGTACACCTATGAGCAACAGAAGAACGCCAAGCAGGCGATACAGGCTTACAGTAAGGCGGTTGAACTGGATCCGGACAATCTGGACGCCATCCGCGGCCTGGCAGAGAACCTGGTAAGCGACGATCAGATGGATGCCGCCCTGGTGCAGTATAAGTCGCTCGTTGAGGCCGATCCTCAAGACGCACAAAATTACCTGCGGATAGCGGAAATCTACCGCCGGACGGGCAGGCTCGATGATGCGTTGGACGCCCTGAAAAAGGCACAGAACTACGTAGAGGACTCGCTGGAAGTTCCTTACCACATGGCGGTGATTTATGCCGCGCAAGGGCGGTTTGACGACGCCATCCGGATTTTGCAGGATTTGATCCAGAAGAGCGAAAAGCCGGAGGGGACCTATAGCGCGAGCGGCCGCAACAACCAGGCATTGTTTCTGGAGCGGCTGGGTGGAGTTTATCGTGACGAAGGCAAGTTCCCGGAGGCCATCGCGACCTTTCGCAAGATGTTGAGCTTGGGCGAAGACAGCGAGTCGCGCGGCTACCAGGAAATTGTCGATACTTTTAAGGACGCCCGGCAATGGGCGGAAGCCACCGCCGCCGCCCAGGAGGCGGTTGCCAAGCTGCCCAACGACCGCCATCTGAAATTGACGCTGGCGGCGCAGTTGGCGGACATGGGCGAGGAGAACAAGGCGCTGGCCATGGCCAAAGCGCTGTTGCAGAACAAGTCCGACGACCGCGAGGTGTACATCTCGCTGGCCGAAATGACCAGCCGGCTGAAACGCTTCAAGGAGGCTGAAGATTACATCGCCAAAGCAGACCAACTGGCCGGCCCCCCGGATGAGAAACAGTTCGTGATGTTCGTGTGGGGCGACATCCTGGAGCGGCAAAAGAAATTCGATGCCGCCGAAAGCATGTTTCGGAAGGTGCTGGCCGAGGATGCGCGGAACGCCCCGGTGCTGAATTATCTGGGGTACATGCTGGCGGACCGCGGGGTACGCGTGCAAGAGGCCCTGGGTTATATCAAGACGGCGCTGGAGATTGAACCGCAAAATGGCGCATATCTCGATTCGCTGGGCTGGGCTTATTTCAAGCTGGGTGATTTCGCACAAGCGGAAGAGAATCTGCGCCATGCTTCCGAACGCATGAGCAAGGATCCCACGGTCCAGGACCATCTGGCGGAAGTTTATGCCAAGACCGGCCGCCTGAAACTGGCAACCATGCACTGGGAGCAGGCCATTGAAGAATGGAACCGCAGCGTGCCCGCGGAGGTGGATGAAACGGATTTCCGGCGGGTACAGAAGGAACTGGAATCGGCTAAGGCGGCGTTAGCCAAACAACAGCCGGAGCGCAAGGCCGAAGCCGCGAAACCGTAGCGGCGTTTCACTTTTCCCGTTTCAAGTTTCCCGTTGGCGGCCACGATCCGCGGCGGGCCAACCTGACGTGGGTACGCACCCCCAACGACCGGCAAAGAAGATTGCTTCAGTTAAGGAAGGGCGAGGTTGCAGCGCAGAGCAAGCAAAGAATTGCCGGGGGAAACGGCGGTTGGTTGACAATCATTTTTCTCCCCTTTAGCATCAATCATTTAGAGCATCACGAACCAGGGGGAGTTTTTGGTTCGCGGTTTGCGCAGGTTGGGGGTCCGGCAGTTTCCGCTGGGCTAAAAACATCCCGTAAGCCGCAAACCGGGTTTGTCGGGATGGGGAACTCTAAACTGCAGGTTGCAAACGAGGTTCATAACGGAGCTGCGCGTGATCAAGCTGGACATCATCAATGAAGTCGTCAACAAAACCGGCATCACCAAGAGCAAGGCTGAAGTGGCCGTCGAAGCCGTATTCGAAACCATGAAGAAGGCGCTGTCTCATGGTGACCGCATCGAACTGCGCGGATTCGGGGTGTTCAACGTGCGCCCGCGCAAGACGGGAATCGGGCGCAATCCGCGCACCGGCGCCGAGGTCAATATCCCGCCGGGCCGCGCCGTGCGCTTCAAGCCCGGCAAAGAACTGCAGTCGATCGACTAGGGAACCTGCCTCATGCGCCCGGCCGGCGGGAACTCAAAGTTGGGCAGGGCTGCAAGCGGGCCGGTACGTGCGCATCGATCTCTTCATTGTGATTTTGTGTTGCGCGACGTATGACTGTAGAGGAGGCGAGGGATTCGCCGGTGCACGTTGTAAAGCGCAAGATCACCAGAAGCGCTGATCCCCAATCCGATGCCTGAGCCAACGCTGCCTGTCTCTCTCACCTCCGAACCCATGCCGGCGGCGGATGTGTACCCGGTTACGCCGGCGCGGCAGCAAATCTGGATTCACCTGGTATTGCTGGCGGCGACGATCTTCAGCACGCTGTTGGTGGGTTCGCGCCTGGAGTACAACTTCTTGCATAACCTGCCAAACTTTCCGCAAAACCTGCTGGGACTTTTTCCCGTCCAGTGGGTGGTGCAATGCCCCTCGCGGTTGCTGTTGGGCATTCCGTTTTGCGCGACCTTGATGTTGATCCTGCTGGCTCATGAGATGGCGCATTATCTGTTTTGCCGGCATTATGGCGTATGCGCCACCTTGCCGTTCTTCATTCCCGCCCCCACCCTCATCGGCACCCTGGGCGCATTCATTCGCATCAAGTCGCCGATCCATTCCCGGACGGCGCTGTTCGACATCGGCATCGCCGGGCCGATCGCCGGATTCACCCTGGCAACCATAACTCTCTTCGCCGCTCTCGCCCACTCGAAGCCGCTGCTGCCCAGCGCGGCCGATGATTCGCTGACGCTGGGCTACCCGCTGATCTTTTATTTTGCGCACACGCTGGCGGCGCATTTGGGCCTGGGCCGGGTGAGCGCGGTACCCTTGGATTCGATGTACTTGCATCCCACGGCAATCGCCGCCTGGGTGGGCATGTTCGCCACGGCGCTGAACCTGCTTCCCGGAGGCCAGCTCGACGGCGGTCATATCATCTACGCCGTGTTTCCCCGCAGTCACCGCTGGGTCTCGAACCTGACCGCGGTTGGACTCCTGGTGGCCTCGTGGTGGTGGGGAGGATGGATGCTGTGGGCGGTGCTGATCCGGCTCACCGGCGTTCGCCATCCCCGAGTGCCCCGGGAACCGCAACTGCCGAAAAGCCGGCAGTGGCTGTTTGTTTTTGCGATTGCCATGCTCGCCCTTACCTTCATGCTTACTCCCTTGGGCCGGGGCGGTATCAGGGACATTCTTGGGGAGATGCCGGCACGGCCATGAGCCGATGTAGAGCTATGCGGGCCTTCGGTATATTCTGAGATCCGGAAGATACGGGAGCGGTCTCGCCCCCCTCCAGCCAAAGCAGGCGCGCGGGAGACGGCAGCAAGTTGGGTCCATGGCAGGGAGGCCGGAATTTGCATCGAACCCGAGAAAGGCTATCCAGCTTGCCCCAAAAACTTCCGCGGCGTACGTTCCTCAAGACCATCGCTCTGGCCGGCGCCGGGGCGGCCTTGGGTTTCGACGGAGTCCACGAAGTCAGTGAACTCAAGGTGGAAACACGCGACATCCACCTGCGCCGCCTGCCGGCCTCGTTCGACGGCTTCCGGCTGGCACAACTCAGCGATATTCACTTCACCGAGTTCATGACCCGGGACCGTCTGGAACGCATAGTCTCCGCCGTGAACGCCCAGCAGGCGGACTTGGTGGTGCTGACCGGGGATTATGTGACTGCGTTGTGGACCAGGAATCATGAGGTGTGCGCCCGCGATGCCTGGCCCTGCGCCGAGGTATTGCGGGATATAAAGGCCCGACGGGGGCAAGTGGCCGTGCTGGGCAACCACGACTGCAATACCGATGCCCGGGTGGTAAGCGAGGCGCTGACGGCAAACCAAATACAGGTATTGCGCAATCGTTCGATCCCCATCGAAGCCGGAGGCGCGCGTTTTTGGCTGGCCGGCATGGACGACGTGCTCGAAGGCAAGCCCGACCCGGAAGCGATGTTGCGCGGCATACCTCCGACCGAATGCGTGATTGCCGCCATCCATGAACCCGATTGCGCGGACGACATGCGCAAGTATGCGATTGATCTTCAGCTCTCCGGCCACTCTCACGGCGGGCAGGTCTGTCTTCCCTTGGCAGGCCCCTTGTACTTGCCGCCGGGCGCAAAGAAATACCCCATGGGATATTACGATCTCGGACCGCTTCAGCTCTATACCAACCGCGGGATCGGCGTCATCCACGTGCCCGTACGTTTCCTGTGCCTGCCGGAACTCACCGTCTTCACGCTGCGCAGCGGCCAGAAGACCCGGCAATTGGCATAAGAGCTCATTTCGCCGAAGCCACCTCTTCCCTTACCTCCCATTCGCCGGCGGCCACATGGCCCGTCTTCCGGTACGAACGTCCCGTAACCAGACCCAGAACGAACCAGCCTAGAATCAACGCGCCGATGGCGAAAATTGAATCTCCCGGAATGCGCAACCAGCGCAGGGTATTCATGGGGCCTTGATGCAGAAATTCAGCCGAGCGGGCGTACCAGGTGCCATAGGTAACCGAAGCCCAGGCTTGCATCAACCCGATGGGAAGCATGCTGGTGAGCACCATGAGCAGCAAGCCGATATTTATGCACCAGAAGGCCAGGGCAACGGGTTTTTCGTTCCAAGCGCGGCCCGGCCGCAGCGCCCGAAGGCAGAACAGCATCAGCCCCAGGCCGAGCATACCGTATACGCCAAACAACGCGGTGTGAGCATGCACGGGAGTGGTGTTGAGCCCTTGCATATAGTAGAGGGCAATAGGCGGGTTGATGAAAAAGCCGAACAGCCCGGCACCCACGAAGTTCCAGAATGCCACCGCGACAAAAAAGTAGATCGGCCAGCGGTAGGCCGTAACCCAGCGCGCGCGCTCCTGGCCGTGCGCCAAGCGGATATTCTGCCAGGCCTCAAATCCCACCAGCACCAAAGGAACCACTTCCAGGGCGCTGAATACTGATCCAAGTGCCAGAATGGCATTGGGCGTCCCGCTGAAGTACAGGTGATGGAAGGTCCCGATAATGCCGCCCGAGAGGAAGATCACCGTGGAAAACAGGACCGAGCCGGTGGCCGTACGCAGCGACAGCAGCTTAAGCCGGGTGAATAAGAAGGCGATCACCACGGTGGCAAAGACTTCGAAGAATCCCTCCACCCAAAGATGCACTACCCACCAGCGCCAATATTCCGCCGTCAGCAGATTGCTGCGGTGGCCATACAGCAAGCCGGCCGAGTAGAAAAGTGGAATGGCAATGGCCGATACCAGGAACAGCGTCAGCAGCGGCCGGCTTTCATCGTGCCGGCGGAGGGCCGGCGCCAAACCACGCCACATCAGCCAAAGCCAGAAGATGAGGCCCGCCAGCAGCAGAATCTGCCAGAAGCGGCCCAGGTCCACATATTCATAGCCCTGCGTGCCGAACCACCAGGAAAGGTTCAAGTTGCCCAGTTTGTGCTCGATGCTGGCCCATTCTCCGGCCAAAGACCCAACTACCACGAGAACCAAAGCCACAAACAAGGCGTTGACCCCGAACCGCTGGCCACGAGGTTCCCGGCCGCTGATTGCGGGCGCTATATAGAGACCGGTAGCCAGCCAGGAGGTAGCGATCCAGAATATGGCAAGTTGCAGGTGCCAGGTGCGAGTGACCGCGTAGGGCAGCCATTTCTGCAAGGGAATGCCGTAGAAGCCCGAGCCTTCCACTCCGTAGTGCGCCGTAATGGCGCCCACTCCGACCTGCACCACCCACAAGGCGGCGACTACGAAAAAATACTTGACCGTGGCGAGCTGCGAGGGCGTAGGCCGCAAGCCGAGCAAAGGGTCCTGCTGGGGCAGAGGGCCTGGTTCCGCTCCCCGTTCCTGGGCCCCAAACCACCAGACCATGCCCCCTATGCCGGCCAACAAGAGCACGAAACTGATAACACTCCAAACAATGACTCCGCCGGACGGGCGATTACCGACCAAGTCCTCGTGCGGCCAGTTCTGGGTGTAACTGACCGTCTGCCCGGGACGGTTGGTGCTGGCCGCCCAAGCCGTCCACCAAAAGAACGCCGTCATCTGCCGGGCCGGTGCGAAGTCAACGATGGCGTCAGGCTGGATGGCGTACTCGTTACGGCCCCGGTGAAAGACGTCAAAATAATACCTGGCAAGCTCTTCGAAAGCCGCGGCGCGCAACGGATCGAGAACAATGCGTCCGCCGGCAGGATCGTAGGTATTGCGGCGCATCAACGCTTGCAAGCGCGCCCGCAAGGCGGCTTGCCGCTCAATTCCCAGCGCATTGTATCCGGCCGCGCCTTCCTCGCCCGCCCAGCGGTTGAGCAGATACATACATTCGCGGTGCAGATAGTCCGCCGTCCAATCGGGCGCAATATAAGCTCCGTGCCCCCATACCGTGCCGATTTCCTGGCCGCCAATGGATTGCCAAACATTTTGGCCGGTTTGAACGGTGTCGCCGTCAAATACCGTCCGGCCTTCCGGAGTCACCACTTGCGAAGGGATGGGAGGAGCGGAACTGATGGCTTTGTACCCGAACCCGCCCAGCACCGCAAACGAGACCACCAGCACCAGAATCAGCGCGATCCAAAGCCCTCTGAAACCCATGGCGGAATCCTTTCTCGCCGGTTATTCCAGCGCCACCGCGCGGGGAAACAAAATATTGTTTTCCAGATGAATGTGCTGATGCAAGTCCGCCTCGAATTCCCGCAACGCCTGATAAAGCGTTTGATAACTGGGGCAGGCATCGGAAGGCACAGCGTAGTCATTGGTGAGCCGGCGCAATTCACGCAGCACCGCGCCGGCGTTGTCGTGCTCGAACATCATCATGCGGATGGGGTTTTGCACGCTGCCAAAACATGCCGCCGGAGCGCTTCCCCGCTCTGCCCCTGCGATATAAGGGAAGAGCATCTGTTCCTCTTTCATTAAGTGGGCGCTAAGCTCCCCGGCCAAGGCGGTGAAGGCTTCGCGCACCTGGAGCAGTTCCGGATGATGGGCGCCATGCACGCCGCATACCTTTTCCAGCAATGCCAGGATGCGAGGGCTCTCGCGGCGCACAAACCCATGGTGAACACCATGAATGTGCTCAATCAGGCGGGAAAGCGATTCCCGTTGCCAGTCCTGGGGAGCGCCCGCCGCCGGCACGCGCATCCCGGCTTCCATCTTGGCCAGCACTTCATCGACGGATACGTTCGCCGCGGCGCAGGCCTCGTCCAGCGGCTTCTGCCCGCCGCAGCAGTAATCTATCCCAAGCTCTTGGAAGACCCGGACCGCGCCGGGGTTTTCCAGCACCACTTCGCGAACCGTCTTGCTTTCCATCGTACTCATAAATGTGAACCTCCCTCATGGAACCCGTCCGCGCGCCCGAACCGCCCGAGGCTATGATCCCTGAGAGAAAATCTATGGCTTCTCCCGCGCAGGGCCAATGACTAAAGTCACAGCCCGGCAAACTTACCAAAACTCTTTGCGGAACCGGGAACAAAATTGCGAGGGATAATCCGGACGCAGAATTGAGGACCAACCGCTAACCTACTCGACGGTTTCCTGCTCCAGCGCCTGGAGATCGGGAATGATTATGGTGCGGCCTTCCACGCGAATGATGCCGGCGGCCTGAAGGCGGCTGAGGTTGCGGGAAACCAGTTCCCGCACGGTGCCAATCTGCGCCGCCAGTTCCTGGTTGCTGGCCGGAAGGGTCAGCTCCACTCCGGCGGCGGTCTTTTTGCCGGTTTGCGCCAGCCGAAGCAGCAGCGACGCCAGCCGGCTGCGGACGGTAGTAAACGACAACTCCTCGATCATTGCCACCAAGCTCCGCAAACGGCGCCCCACTACCCGCAACACCTTGAGAGCAACCGGAGGATGCGCAACGCATAAAGCATGAAAGTCATCTTTGCTGACGAACAGCAGGACGGTTGCCTGCACCGCCTGTGCCGAGGCGGGATAAGCGCCGCCGTCGAAAACCGGCAACTCGGCAATGGACTGGCCCGGCCCGTCGATGGTGAGCACTTGCTCCCGCCCGGCAGCGGAACTCTTAAAGATTTTTACGAATCCCGATGCAATGATGTATAGCCCCGGACAGCGATCGCCTTCGGAAAAGATCAGCTCGCCGGCGGCGAACCGGCGGGGAACGGCGCGCCGCGCCAGAAAGGTCAGTTCCGTTTCACTGAGCTCGGAAAATAGCGGCGCTTTGGCAAAGCATTTCGCAAGGCTGGTCTGTTCCTTCAACTCCGGCATGAAACGGATTCTAACGCAGAGGACGCAGAGGCGCAGAGGACCCTAAAGAAGGACCCCGGGCGATTTCGACAGATGTGCAGGGTTTCAGAGGCCGCAAATCTTTTTCCGGAAAGTTTGCGCCCAGACGCGAGGCCGTTCGTCCTCACCGTTCCGCGTATCCCCCGCGTTCAAGCCCTCTAAGCAAAGCCAACGATCAGCAATACTCCGAAAGCCACCGCATGCGCCAGTTCGGAAAGGCCGAGACGACGAACCCGCAGGGGCTGCGGAGCGCGGAGAAACCACAGAGCGCCGCGCACCAACACGGGTATAAACGCCAAAAGGGCCAGCGCCGGCAGCAAGCCGGCTCGCGCGGCAAACGCCAATGCCAGCAGCATGGCGGTTTGTCCCGCCAGAAACATTTTGCCGCGCTTCATTCTCTCCTTGCGGCCGGCCAGGCGGGCGCTCTGAATGCGCAGTTGCACGAAGTGGATTTGGTTCGCGGCGAGCATCCAATTCAGCAGCCACAACCCCACCGCGGTGAGGTTCCAGCGGCCGGCGACTACGCCATAAGCGCCGGCGGCAGCCGACGTGAGGCCGAGTGCGCCTAACAGTTGGCATGCCAAACGCGCCCGGCGGCCGAGCTTCCGGAGGAGGGCCTGCAAGCAGAAAACCAGCACGGCAAAGGCGCCCAGCCCCAGAAGACCCGGGCCGGGACGTTGCCGAAATACGGCCGCCAGAGCCGCCAGCACGATGGCCGCCAACCCCGCGGCAGCCAGCCAGGCAGCGCGGCGCTCCGCCGCGGTTTGCGCGCGCAGGGGAGCGGTTCCCAACAGGCTTTCGACCGGTGTCCGCAGGCAGAAAAGCCCCACGGCCGCCACGGTAAACCAGAACCCTGGCGCCCCGCGTCCACCGTGCAGCAGTCCGATAACTGTGCCGGTGAGCAGCGGAATCCCCAACATGCCCCAGGCGCCATGCTCGCGCGGTAAAATCAGCAGCCGCATGCGCAGGGCTTGCGGACCAAATAGCGCTGTCGCGGCCATGAATCCCCCCGGCCATAACTCTGCGCCGGCCCGGAAACCGAGGAAATGACTTTTGTCACACCGGGCCAATTGCCGAATGCGATTTTGGCTGATAGATACAAAACGGCTCTTCGTCGAGCATATCGCCGGTGGCGGCGTAGGCGCGGGCGCGGCACCCCATGCATACATTGCGGAACTCGCAGGCGCCGCACTTCCCCTTCAGGTTTGCGGCATCGCGGAGGGCGGCAAAGACCGCCGATTGTTCCCACACTTCCCGGAAAGTCTGCGTTTGCAGGTTCCCTGCCTCCACCGGGAGGTATCCGCAGGGATAAACACTGCCGGCAAATGAAATGAAGCAGACTCCGGTGCCCGCCAGACAGCCCTTGGTCATGGCGTTCAGGCCTTCGGGATGTCCGCCGGGCTTTGCGCTCTTCTGGATGAGCACGCCGGCAGCGGCAGGCATGAGCATCTCCGCCGGACCAATCTCATCATTCCCGGAAGCAACGGCCGCGGCCCGGCGGGCGCCATAGCCGGTTTCCCGGCGCTCGCGGGCCCGGCGTTGACGCACCACGCGAAAGTAGTGCGGCGCACAGGTTGCCTTCAGCTCGATTCCGCCTTCCAGCGAGCGGTCGTAAAACCAGTTCAGAATGCGCTCATATTCTTCGGGCGGAACCATTTGGCCGGCGGCGATCTCAACGCCGCAACCTACCGGCACCAGCAAAAAGGTATGCAGGGCATCGGCGCCCAGAGCGCGGGCCAAGTCCAGCACCTGGGGCAACTGCGCCGCATTGTGGCGCGCGATCGTCATGTTGATTTGCACGGACATGCCGAGCGCCTGCAAATTGCGCAAGCCGTCGAGGGCACCGGCAAAGGCGCCGGGAATGCCGCGAAAGCGGTCGTGGGTGGCGGCGTCGGCGCCGTCCAGGCTGATGGAAACACGCTTCACGCCGGCATCTACGATCTTGCGGGCGGTTTCCGCATCCACCAAAGTGCCGTTGGTAGCCAGCGCCACCCGCAGTCCGCGCTGGGTAGCCAAGGCAGCTAATTCGAAAATGTCGCTGCGATAGAGGGGCTCGCCCCCACTCAGCACCAGAATGGGATGGGCATATTCCGCGATCTCCCCGATGATTTCGCGGGCCTTGGCCGTGGACAATTCCAGGGGAGAAGCGACTGCGGTGGCGGTGGCGCGGCAATGAATGCAGCGCAAGTTGCAACCCTTGGTGACCTCCCAAAAGATCAGCCGCGGATTGTCCGCGTCCGGCTGCGGTTGCAATTTGGGGGCTGCGCCTTGGCTCATGAAGAATCCTCACTCCCTCTTTTCACCATAAAAGCGCACGGCGCCGCCGGCAACGAGGCGAGTCACTGGAACGTGTGACATTGGTCACAAAACTTCGAAGCAATCGGCAGTCAGCATTCAGCGTTCAGCAGGAACTCCGCGGCTAATTCGCCGCAAGGGTGCGCCAGCGCCCCATCCATCCCGCCAGCAGAAAGAGGAGTCCCGGCGCTGCAATCAAGAAGAAGCCCGGTCCCGCGGGAAGTTTTCCGGCGCGGAGCAGATGCCAGATATAGAACGCCAGAAGAAAGGCTAAAGCGAGCGCTCCTCCCAGCTTTTCTCGAAACCAAGCCACCACCAAACCCACGCAAACTCCGATGGGAAAGAAAGCCAACCCAACCCACTCGGGGAGCGCCGGCCGCGAACCTCGGCCTCCCATCACGTCCTCCCCGACAGCAAACGCCAGAATGGCGAGTATGCTCAGAACACTCCATACGCGCGCCACCCAACTCACCACACGAGCCGCAAGAGCACATGACATATTCATCGCACCCTCCTTCCGTGACCCGTCCTGAGGGCTGAGAAGGTGAAAGTTCTGCCGTGCTGCGCCGTTGAAACCTCCGAAACCTTCACAACGTCCGAAACCTTGCCTCTATGGTCCGACTCCACCGCTATGGCAGTCCATGCACTTGACGCCTTCGGGCAATTCCCCTCCCGGGTGCTCGAATTTCTGGCTGGCTATTTGCACCGTGGCACTGCCGGTCTCCTGGCCAATGAAGGTATGGCAAGTGTTGCAGTCGTTGGTCAGAACGCGTCCATCGGCGGTCGAGTGCTGGCCGTCATGACAGCGGAAACAGCCGGGAAAATAGAAGTGGCCGATGTTATCCGGATGGGTTCGCCAGTCAACCTTCATCTCCGGAAAGAAGCTGGTGGTGTAAATGCGCTGCACTTCCTGGACGGTGGCGTCCACGGTGGCGGGCTGCACAGCGGGATACTTGGCATAGAAACCGCGCAACGAGCGCTCGATCCCCTGCATGGCATCGGCGGTGGTTTTGTAATCGCCGGTCAAGGCGGCGACCGCCTGCTGCTTGAGGAAAGGCACGGCCGGATCCAGGCACCCGCTCAACAACGATTGATCGACGGAACTATCGGGAGACACATAGATGTGCGTGGGGCGGTTATGGCAGTCGATGCAATCCATCCGGCGCTTGGGGGCCGCCGCGAGCTGAGCATCGCTCTCAGCAGCGTCGCCGGCCTTGTACACGGTGATCTTGCCGGTTTGCAGGCTCCGGGCTTGCACCCAATCGATCTTTTCCCGCGTGGGGTCGGTGACCGCGTAAGTAATCTCGTTGCCGATATTCATGTGCCAATGAATGCCGGTGGCCAGGCCGGTGGAGGGATCGCCACCCCCGGTTTTAATCAGCAAGCGGATTTGGATCGGCGTGTTCTTTTCGCCGGTGCCGAAGTGGGTGATCATCTTGAACTGGTCGCCGATGAATTTGCGCGGCCAGTGGCACTCTTCGCAAGTCTGCTGGGCGGGACGCAAATTCGCCACCGGCGTAGGGATGGGCCGGGGATACGTATTAAAAATGGTCGCGAACACCTGGCGGGCGCCGGAGAGTTTGGAGCGCACATACCAACCCGCGCCCGCGCCCACGTGGCAATCGACGCAGCGCACGCGCGCGTGCGGGGAGAGCAAATAAGCCGTGAACTCGGGCTTCATCACCCCATGGCAGAGCTGGCCGCAAAACCGCACCGAGTCGGTGAATTCGTAACCGCGGTAGCTACCGACGGCGCTCATCATGACAAATACCACCACGAAGCTGAGAAAGAAGGCCAGCGTGCTGCGCTGCGCGGGAACGTTGAGATCGATGCGGGGGAATGCCGGAATTTTGCCCGCGGCCACGCGGCGCCGGCGCCGGCGCTCCACCAGCATCCCCAGCAGCACAAAAAACAGCCCCAGGATCAGGAACCCCGGCGCCACCATGTAAGCCAGGATGCCGACGTACGGACTCGACTGGGAAGACGTGACATCCATGAAAAACAGGAAGACAACATTGATCAGGCTTACCGCCGCCAGCGCAGCCCCCGCCAGGCTGATGGTGTTCCGCAATAGGGACGGCGCATGATCTCCACCCCTATCGCTTCGCGGTTGCGGATCAGGCCCCCTATCCTTGTCCTCCATCAAGTCCTCCCAACAAGTTTCAAGATTGAAGCCTTAACTATCTTTTTCCTCTTCCCGCTCTTCCGAAGGCTGAGCGCTCTCGGCGTCGATGGCCGCCGTAATGGTCTCGGTATCCGCGCCATGCTCGTCCACATAGTGCTCCAGCGGCACCCGGCCGTCGTACCAGGACCAATTCATAGGGTACACGCCGGGATCGAAGATCACCTCGTAGAAGTGCCAGACCACAATGGCCAGGGTAGCCAGGACGGCTTCGTAGAAATGGATGGCGGTAGCGATATCCAGTATCCAGCGGGGCGCAAAGTGGGCCACTTCCACCTTGAACCACAGCGCCAAGCCGGTGACGCCCATCACGATCACGCCCCAAACCAGCGCCAGGTACTCAAACTTCTCGCCGTAGCTGAAGCGGGCGTACTGCGGCTTTTGCGAACTGAAGCCGAGATAGAACTTCAAGGTATTTACCAAGTCCCAAGGGTCGCGGGCCGCGGGCAGCAGGTCTTTGAGCAGCTTGCGGCCAGCGGGCCGGAGCGCCAAGTAGCCGGCGTGGAACAAACTGGTCCCCAGCAGGACTACGGCCGCCGCGCGGTGGATGATGCCGCGCGCGGGTTCGTGGATCAGCAACAGCGAAGCGAACCACGAGTCGGGAAATTTCAAAGCAAATCCGGTCACGACCAAGGTAAGGAAACTGATTAAGAGCAGCAGATGCTGCACGCGCTGCGCCTTGTCCATACGGACCACGGCCCGGCCATGAGCATTCCTTTTCTCCACCGCCTTCTTGCGCCAGATCAGGAAGTTGTGGAGCACCATGCCGCCCAGCGTGGTCCCGATCAGCAGCAGGTAGAAACTCCGAATCCAGCGCACCGCTTTGCTGCCGATATCGGATGAAAGCGGCACGTCCAGGTGAATCCTGCCGCGGGTAAAGTTCTCCGTCGCTCCGGGATGGCACTTGCCGCAGGTCTCGACCAGATTGGCCTGGTTGATGGTGGACCGGGGATCGTAAGAAGGCAGGATATTGTGTACCCCGTGGCAGGAGGCGCAGTTGGCGGCGATGCTCGAACCGCCGGCCGTGGCCAGGCCGTGATAGCTGGCCAGGTAAGTGGTGGTGCGGCGGCCGGCGATGCCGAACTCCTGGGTCAGGCGCACGCCTTCGTGGCAGCGGCCGCAGGTCACCTTGGCCAATTGCTGAGTGGAAACCGGCGACGTGGGGTCGATGTGCGACTTAATCAGGTGAATGCCGTGGCAATCGGTGCACACCGGCGCCTGCCAGTTTCCGCGTTCGATGGCTTGCCCGTGGATGCTGGCCATGAACTCCGTCTTGATGTTCGCATGGCACTTGCCGCAGGTTTCGGGAACATTGAACTTGAAGATCGGCGATTTGGGATCGGCTGCATTCAGAATCTGGTGCGCGCCATGGCAGTCGGTGCATACGGCGGCCTGGGCATTGCCCGCCGCCACCGCCCGGCCATGAACGCTCTCCTGATAGGAGAAGAACACCTGCGTGCTGTGTCCGCTGGCGTTCATCACGAACTTCTGGCCGTGGCAGGCGCCGCAGGTTCCGGGAATATTGGCGTGGCTGACCTTGGAGCCGGGATCGCCGGCCGCCAGCAGCTCGTGCGGACTGCCATGGCAATCGACGCAGGTGGCGGCCCGGACGTCGCCCGCTCGGATGGCTTTGGCATGAAAGCCGCTATCGTACTGCGCCTGCTGCTCCGCATGACAGGCGGCGCAGCTCACTTTCGCCGGCGGCGGCTCGTGGGGGAAGGTCTTGACGTCCTGATGACAGTCGGCGCACTGGAATACCGAGCCGTGTATCGAGGCCTTGAACTTATCCGCGTTGACGTAAAGGCTGACCGGCTGGCCGCCCACTTCCTTGGTAAGAGAAGGATCGTTGTGGCAGGCCAGGCATTCCTCGGTGGCGAGCCCTTTGCGCGCGGGCATCTTGGCGGATGCGGCTGCCCCTGCGCCCAGAATTACCGCCACCATGAGAGCAAGACGTGTAAATCGCATTCTTCATCCTATTGGTCTCATGCGAATGCCCAGAGGAGCGGTGACGTTGCTCACATCTTCAGGTGACCAAAAAGTTCGGGGCGGCCGGCCGGCCGCCCCGAAGCAGGAATCCGCCAGGAAACCGCTCAGAATGCGTACTTGAGCGAGAGCGTGGTCATATTATCGTGGAAATCGCGCGGCAGGGTGGGGCCGGCGACATCCTTCTCGTTGTAGTCGTAATAATTCCACCCGCCCTTGACTGCCCAGTTCTTCGCCATCTGGTATTCCAGCGTCAGCACCGGACGATGGAAGGTCGAAGCCAGCGAGCCCAGCGGCTGCAAGGTGTTGAAGTTGGTCGTAAGGCCCTCGCTGTTGACGATATCGTAGCCCATGTTCGCGCTGAACCGCGCAAACGGCTTCCACACGAACATGGCATCGGCAAAGTGAACGCGGTTGCGGTAGAGCTCGTAGGTCTCATATAACGGCGTCCCCGTGGCACTGGTGAAATCCGTGAGGGGGGCGGTCGCGCAAGGAGAAATCCCATTCGTCGTCGGGGTCAGATAACCCGCAAACGTTATCGTGAAGACGGGCGGGGCGGCCGGGCCCGCTTCCTGGAAGCAAATGAAGCTGTTCGAGCCTATGTTGCTGTAGTTATAGGCAAAATCGAAGCCGAATTTGTCATTCGGCATCAGCGTAACCGCAACCCCGAGGTTGCGGTTGTGAGCATTAAAAGCGACCTCTCCGTTGTTGAACGCCGGGGAGAAAGCAAGCTCTATAGGATTCTGGTTGGCGTTGCAGGAGGCGAAAGGATAGGTGCCGGTTGAATCGCAGTTCGTGCCGCGATTGCGCTGCTCCAGCGCCCTGCCGGTGCCCGTGATCGTGGCCCAGCGGGTGGGCGTGTACGTCAGGCGCCCGCTGTACTCGAGCTGGCGGCGCGGATCGGTGCGGAATTCCCAGTTGTTGGCCGAGCCCAGACTCGCGTCGGCATTGAAGCGCCACTTGTCATTCGGACGGAGCCAGAAACCGGCCAGCGCGGTGTCTGTGTCGATGATGGGTTCGTAGCTGGCCGGAGGCTCGGTACCGCCGGCTAATTGCAAGCTAAAGAGTTCATTAACAATCGCGACATGGTCGTAACGATAACCAATGTGCGCGCCCGCCATCCGGCTAAACTCATAGTCCGCTTCCACCTGGTCCGACTTGGTGATCGTCTGGAGCGTGCTGCTGTAATCCGTAAGCGTAGCAGCCTGCTGAGCAGACCCTAAAGGAAACAGCACGCAAGTCGCACTCGAACACCCGGCGGGAGCGGCTACGCCCGAAGTGGGAACGTCGAAAGCCACATCGGTGGCATCGAAGAACGCCGGCGCCCGCCAGTTCATGAAGTGGAAGGTGTCGCTGATGCTGAGCTTCGCAGTGATGTGGTAAGTTGCTCCGAAATCCGCGCTCGACTGGATGATTTTGCCGTTTTCGGGACCGGCCAGAAGCTCGCCCACTTGACTCGTCCGTGTCTCCAGTCCGGTAAACAGGTCGTCGTAGCTGGCAGACATGTCGTTGGCGGCGTAACTATAGCGGCCGGTCACGTCCAGATTCTTAAAATAGTGTGATTGCAGGCTCACTTGTTCGGTGGGCGTGTGGGTTCGGATCCGGTTCGCCCGGTTGTAAGAGAGGAACTGGTTCTGCGCTAAAGCCGAAGCGCCGGTAAACGATGCCGGCGTGATGCATCCCGAAATCACCGGGGATCCGGCAGCGGCGCTAGGAAATCCAACAATCGTGCCCGTGGGAAGCACCTGGGTGCAAGGGGTGTAGGCTATCCCAAAATCGGTGAACGTCCCATTGGGCAGCATGGAGTACAGATTGCCTTCCTGCGCCGTGGTGTCGCCCTTGTACCACTCTACGAACTGGTCATAGCTGATTTTGGTGCGGGGCAGCAACTTTACATCCACGCCGATCTGGTATCGGTCGGTGGTGGTGCTGACGTTCTCGAGCAGCAGGGCCTCCGAGCCCTCATGCAGAGTGCTGAAGGCCGGTCCCTCATTGCGCACCCGGTTAAATCCCAGGCGCAGGGAAATGGGGGATTCGGGGGCCAGCGTAAGATCGGCATCCGTCATGCGGCGGGCCAGCGACATCTGGTGCGGGGAATACTCGACCGGCACCGATCCGGTGGCCACACCGGCGGAAGTGAACGCCGGCGGGTTCAGCGGATTCGCCAAAAGATCGTAATCGAAGAAGTTCTGGTCGCGCCGGTAGGTGGCATTAAAGTCATACAGCCGGTGCTTGCTGACTCGCACCCGCGCGACGTTGTTGGGATCGCCGCCCCAGCCGAAGCTGCTGATGGACAGATCGTCAAATAGGAGGCCGTTGCGGTCAGGCGCACGCAGGGAGAGCGATTGCTCCAGGAGGCGGCCGCCGCTATGCAGGTTCACCAGTGTGTCGTACATCGACTCTTCGGGGCAATAGCCCTCGGCATTGCGGTTGGGGCTGCCAACGGGGCAGGCAAGCTGGACGCCCTTTTCATAGTTAAAGCGATAGCCGACTTCGAAATCGCCGGTGGCCAGGTAGTTCCCTATCTTTTGCGGCGTTTCGTCGCTGGACGATTGAGCGACCGCTGAGCCCAACATCACCATGCTCATTAACAGCAATGCCGCTACGGACAAGCAGACTTTCAATCTCATATGCCACTCCCGCATGACGGACAGACGCCGCGCCGGGCGCCTGCAGGTGGAGGATTGGTTGCTGACGAATTCGATATGCATGGCGCCCTCTCCTATTTTAAGAACACCGAACTCGCGTTCGAGCCATGGATGGCCGGGTGGCACAACGTGCAAGCCTGATAACGGGTGGCTTGGTTATGCACCGGACCCGCGGGCCCCGGCACCGGATTCGGATTCACAGCGCCGCTCTTTCCCGTTGGCGTAAACGAAACCGTGTGGCACTGCAAGCACAGCAAGTTGATCTGGCTGGTCTTCAGCAGACGCGCATTGACGGAGCCGTGCGGCGTATGGCACGCCATGCACCCTGCCGTCTTGACCGGTTCATGTTCGAATGCGAACGGCCCTTGCTTATCGGTGTGGCACCGGTAGCAGACCTGGTCCTGTTCGGGCGTCGTCCGCAGCGAGTGCGCCAGGTGATAAGCGCCGTGCACATTGTGGCATTCCGTGCACTGCACCAGGCCTTCATTGACGCGATGATGGAAGGGCCGCGCGAACTCCGCCTTCACCGGGTTGTGGCAGCGGTAGCAAAGCTGCGGCGTCTTCTCGGTCAACAGCGCCTTTTCCACCATGGCGTGGTGCGGGGAATGGCAATCGGTGCAGGCAACGCCGTTGGTGGCATGCATTCCGCGCGCCCAGTTGCCGTGTTCCTGCGAGTTCTGGTGGCAGGCAAGGCACCGTTGATTGATCTGCTCGGAGCTCACGCCCTTGAAGGTGAAGATCTTGGTCTTGTCGCCGCCGCCATCGACGTGCGCAGAACCTGGGCCATGGCAAGCCTCGCAACCATGCGCCCCGGGAGTAGCGTTGGTTTCCTGCGCGGTGATCCAATGGGGCGAGGCTTGGAATTTCTTGAACACTTGGCCGTGACAACCTTCGCAGGTTTGCGACCCCACGTACTGTCCGGCAGCTTCGCCGGCAGCGGGCTGCGCCGATTTGGCTTGACCTTTTGCCTTTTCGTCTGCTGCCGCGCCTGCGCTCAACAGCAGGACCAGCGCCATCATCGCCAGCCCTATTTGCAACCGCTTAAAAATACGCAAAACGTGCATACCCTAGCTCCTCGGGCGACTGAATTATCGCTTTCCGTTTGGAACCCATCTTCGGCTCTGGATTCGCCGCGTTCCCGCCAAAGCAAATCACATCTCCGGAGAAGTTCTTCCCGCTTCCCTGCTAGTTTGTCTGGGGCCCTAACACCCTGAAGGTGCTCTTGCTACTTGAATCTGGATTGTATCTTACATGCTGAACGCCCGGCTGCAGAAAAAAAATTAGAATCTTTTTGAGACAATGGCGATACGGAAAATGGAAGCCGGTGTGCAGCGGGTTCGCAGCGGCTTCCGGCCGGCTCACGCCTTGGCGGAACGGGTCTGGGCGCGGGGCCGGCGCGTGCGCGAGAGCCCAATAGTGCGGACGCGCTCGTAGGCGTTGTGCAAATCGCCGCTGAGCAAGTGCACCACGCGGAGGCAGGCCTCACAATGCGCGCGGAGAAACTTGAGCAGGTCGCGCCGCCGCACAAAGGCGACTTGACAGGAATCCAGCGCCTCGGCAGTCAGCTCGTAAGGACGCCCGGAAAGCGCGGAACTCAGGCCCAGCACTTCGCCCGGACTGGCGATGCGGAGCAAGAGCCGCTTCCCGCTGTCCCCGCAAATCGAGAGTTTAGCGCGCCCCCCGCAGAGCACGAACACCCCACGCGCTTGCCGTCCTTCGCTGAACAACGCCGCGCCGCGCTGGTATGCAGTGACGGTCTTGATGCCATCCAGGGTTCCCAGAGCTTCCGCCGGCAAATCACAAAACACCCGGTGCGGCCGGGGTTCGCAGCGCATGCAGCTCACTTGGATGGCGGCGCCCATGACTCACCAATACCGCAGGCCAGCGGGCTGGGCAGTGACCCGAGTCACCGCGAACCGTGACGCTTGCACATGGCCGCGTGCCGCTTGAGGAAAGGCGCGGGGTCAGCCGCTGGCGATCGCCCGCAAGGCGGCTTTGTTGCGAATCACGAGAGTGGAGCCCTTGGCTTGCACGATCTGGCGCTTTTTGAGCTCCGCAAACAGGCGGGTAACCGTCTCCCGCGACGTCCCGATCATTTGCGCAATTTCCTCGTGGGTGAGCGCCAGCTTGATTCGCGTCTCCGGTTTTTGCGCCTCGCTGTTTTTGGAACCCCACTCCAGCAGCAACTTGGCCAGCTTCTCGGCGGCCGAATGGGAAAGGCCCAGGCTGCGAATCTCGTGACACGCGGCATTATATTTCTCGCTCAACTGCTCGGCGACGCGGAAGCAGGCGTCGGCGTGTTCCCGCAGGAAATGGAGAAAGTCCTCGCGCTTTACGAAGTTGACCTGGCAAGGATCAATCGTCTCAGCGGTCAATTCATAGGGTTTGCCGGAAACGGTGGCGCTCAACCCCAGCACCTCGCCCGCCTCGGCAATTTTGAGGATCAGGGTCTTGCCGTCGCTGGAGGAAATGGACAGTTTCACGCGTCCCTTGCAGAGGACAAAAATGCCCCGCGGAGCTTGTCCCTCCACAAAGAGCACCGCGCCTTTAGGATAGGCGGTGGCGTACTTGATGGCCTCGAAGGAATGCAGCGCCGCCGGAGACAGGTCACAAAAAACTTTGCCGGCCCGCAGCTTACAGGTGAAGCAATTTTCGATGATGTCCAACCCGTATGGCGAGAGCACGCACATCCCCCCGTGACATGCATCATCTTACTCCGGCCAATCCCGGTTGCAAAACCTGCTAAACTTGGGGGCACAATGGCAAGATCGCTGGTTAATCGCGTTTCGCTTCTGCGGTTTTCATTTTGTCTCTGGCTGCCCGTAACCGCCGGACTGTTCATCTGGGCTGGCGATTCGCACGCCCCCGGCCTGCGGGCTGGAAATTCAGGAGGGCACACCATGGCCTTCAAGTTACGAACCGACGCATTCCCCTCCGGCGGAGAAATTCCCGTCCAGTACACCTGTTCCGGCGCCGATGGGTCGCCGGAGTTAAGTTGGAGCGGCGTGCCCGGCGGCACGCAGAGCCTGGCCCTGATCATGGACGACCCGGACGCGCCGGGCGGCACGTTTACGCACTGGCTGCTGTACAACCTTGATTTTCAGCAGACGCACCTGCCGGAAAATTTGCCGAAGGCCGGTGCGGGAGTGGCCGGCTCGGCGCAGGGCCGCAACGATTTTGGCCGCCTCGGTTACGCCGGCCCCTGTCCGCCGCCGGGCAGGCCGCACCGGTATTTTTTCAGGCTCTACGCGCTGGATTCGAAGCTGAACCTGAGAGCGGGAGCGGCACGCCAAGAAGCCGATCTTGCCATGAAAGGACATATCCTAGGCGAGACGGAATGGATGGGCACGTTCAAGAGGTAAAACGCCGCCGGCCGCGGTTGCGAGCGCAAAAAATGAGCGGCACGCGGCCGCTCATTCCTGATGATCGAATTGTGAGCCGGGTCATAGTGGCCGGACGTTTTCCGCTTGCCAACCCTTGGGCCCCTTAGTGACATCGAATTCAACCGCCTGCCCTTCCTGAAGGCTGCGGAAACCTTTGCTTTGAATCGCCGAAAAGTGCACGAAAACATCTTCCCCGTTCTGGCGGGTGATAAAGCCGTAACCTTTGGCGTCGTTAAACCACTTCACAGTACCTTGTTCCATACCGGTGCTACATTCCTTAAGTTTCTAAATTTGCGCTGAACGGAATCGGAAGGACGCAGAGGGACACCGTCCGGACTGGCTCACAGCCGCTTCTTCAAACGCGCTTCCAGTCTAGCCCAGATTTGAAATCCTTGTAAAAGCGAAAAAACGGGTTTTTGCACTAAAGTTTTTGCGGAAGCGGCCGCCTACTGAGGCGGCCGCATGCCGCGCATCATGCCGTCCATATCGAATTTCTGGTAACCTTCCGGAATTTCGAACAGGCTGGCGCTCTGTGCGCCCTCCTTAATGTTGGTAATTTCCACGGTGGCGCCGTTGCTCATCACCGCCTTGACCGGGATGCCGGACTTCTGATCGATCCAGACGGTACGGCTGGAACCCTTATCCTTGCCGGTGAATTGCCATTTATTACACTGGCGCCCGTCCACCACCTCGGTTCCGACCTTCTGGCAGCTTGTCTCCGGCAGGTCGGCGCAGGGGTTTCCGGCATCATACGCGCGCCACTGCGGCCGGTTCTGGCGGGCAGCCATAGGGCCGTTAAGGTCCATATACATGTGCTGTTCGGGCATCAACATGTAACCCGTCTTGCCGGCGGCATCGGCAATAACCACGGCCTGATGCCCCTGCGTGTTCATCTCCATGCGGACTTTCTCTCCGCCAAAGAACATCTTGCCGGTGCTGAGCACGTTTCCACCGGGCATGGTCGTTTTTATGTCCGCAGAAAATTGGGAGGGCCTTTGCGCCAGCAACGGCAATGCCATCAGCAGCGCCAAGACATAAGAACCGATCACCATCCGTCGCGTCATCGCTCTCTCCTTCGCGGTCCCTGCCGCCGTAAGTCTATGATAAACATCTCGTTGCCGGCTTTGCCCGTACCGGCAACCGGGACTCTGCGAGGGATTTTACAGGAGATTCGCCGGATACGACTGGCGAAGTTGCAGAAATTCCGGGGCGCGGCTGCCGCTGGTCTCCAAGACGCAGTTCCGGGGCGCCTGCCGTGCCCCCCTTCAGAACGCCTTCCTGCAGACCAGCGCCAGCGTTTCCCTCACACATCACTGGGAACTTGACGGCGACTGTTCCGGAGGCGGCGGAGGCGGTTCTCCCTGCGGGTGATGTCCCCCAGGACCGCGCTGCGCACCTTTCTTATTCATCTCATCGTACTGTTTCTGCTGGTCGGCAGTCAGCAGAGGCCGGATATGCTTGATCGTGTCCTCATGAATCTGCCGGACCTTGTCCCACCGTTCCTCGGGAGATAACGAAGCATCCTCATGCAAGGCGTGGAGCTTCTTTGCCTGGTCTTGAAGGATGGGCTTGATCTGCTTCTTCTGATCACCGGTAAGCTTCAGTTGCTGTGACAGATGGTCCAACTGAACATCGGGGTCCATCCCGCGGCCTCCCCGTGGCCCCGGGCCTTGGCCCATCGGTGAAGAGTCTTGGCCAAACGCCACCGCCACGGCGAACGCCACAGCCGCGATTACCGCCAGAGAAAGATATACTCGTTTCATCTTCAATTTATCGACTTCTTCCGTTTGCGGGCGGCGAATTTTTCGCACGCAGTGCATCCTCGCGCAGGCTGAGGAACAATCCAGCTCCCAACACCAGCGTCCAAAGCCCAAGAAAAATCGCCACCGTCGCTTCGATGGCCGAATAGAGAAAATCGGATGTCATATGCAGTCTTCGGCCCGACTCAACCTGGCGGCCAAACCGGCGCTTTGATCCGTAAATATCTATACACGAAGTAGCCCGTCGGCAGAGTAAAGCATTCGTCAAGCCGGTGCAAATTTTTGTAAAGCGGCCCTTCATGCCGCTTTACGGTGCCAAGCAAGGATCGAGCTGATGACGTAATTCCACACCGAACTTACGGCGATTCCTGCAAACGCGGCCAGCATCCACGGCCACTCGTGGGCAAACACGTACTGCGCCACGGTGATATTAGTGAGCACGCCGAAAGAACAGGTCAGGTAAAACATGCATAGACCCATAAGCATGCGCCATCCGCGAAGGCGGACATCGCTAAACGTGATGGCGTTATTGAGGAAGAAATTCCAGGTCATGGCCACAACCGCGGCAATGGTCTGTCCCAAAAGAAATTGCAGGTGCCGGAAGGCGTACAACCAGGAAAGAACCGCCATGTGCACCGCCATTCCCGTCCCCCCCACAAACAGAAACATCGCAAAACGCGGCGGAAGAAGGCCATGCGTGATCTTGTCAAGCAGGAGATATACATACTCCATCCCTACGCTAATCTCCAGTTTGCTCTCGCCGTGCTGGCGCCGGCGAAAAGTATAAGGGACTTCGGCAAGCGCCAGTTCGCGGCCGGCGGAAGCGACAATATCCACGAGTATCTTGAATCCCGTCCCGCAAAGTTTTCGCGCCACCTGTTGGAAGCAGGCGCGGGTAATCATGAAGAAGCCGCTCATCGGATCGGAGAGCGGCGTCTGGCAAACCAACCCGCTGAGGCGGGCACCCAGATTGCTGAGCTGCAGCCGCTTGCCGCCAAGGTTGGCGTTGCCGCCGCCCGCCTTGCGGGTGGCCACGACCAGTTCGATATCCCCCTGGCGAATCTGCGCCAGCATGACCGGCAGAATGGATTCGTCATGCTGCAAATCTGCATCCATGACGGCAACAAAACGGGCACTCGTGGCCAGCATCCCTTCGATGCACGCCGAAGCCAGGCCCCGCCGCCCAATGCGCTGCAACACGCGAATCCGGGAATCGGCGGCTCCCAGGCCGCGGACAACCTCGGCGGTTCCATCCGGCGAATCGTCATCGACAAAAATGGCTTCCCAGGACACGTCCGCAAGCACCCGCTTGAGCCGTTCCGCCAGCAGAACAACGTTCTCGCGCTCGTTGTAAGTGGGAATGACAATGGCAAGCTCGAGGCTCGCGCCGGTTTCCCCGGCTCCGAGCCGGACCGCCGGCGCAGGCAAGTCGGCGGAACTGTTCTCCATCCCTTCCTCCCAGAGTGCAACGGTATTTCAATTCATCGTATTACCCGTTACAGTTAAGACCGTGGCGGAAACAAAAGCAAGCTTTCGTCTTCGGCTGCGGCTAACGATGTTAGGCCTGCTTCTGGCCTTGCTTGGTCTGGCCGGCGTTCCCGCAGCGCAGGCACATTCCGCCTTCTTCGAAGTCACGGATTACGGCGCCAAAGGCGACGGCGCTACGCTGGATACCGCTGCAATTCAGAAAGCTATCGACGCGGCGGCCGCGGCCGGCGGGGGGACTGTAACCTTCCGGCCGGGCACATACCTGACCGGTTCTATCTTCCTGAAATCGCACACGCATCTGCAGATTGACCGGGGCGTAGCGTTGCTGGGCACGCATGACCTGGGGGCGTACCCGTTCCTGCCAACTCGCGTAGCAGGAATCGAGATGAGCTGGCCGGCAGCCCTGGTCAACGTGTACGGGCAATCCGGAGTGGCAATCAGCGGAACGGGCGTGATCGACGGCGATGGCAAGTTTTGGTGGGACAAGTTTCAGCAGATCAAGCCGCCGTATGAAAGCCGCGGCTTGCGCTGGGCCGCCGATTACGCCGCCACCCGCCCGCGGCTGATTCAGATTTTTAAGTCCTCCAAAGTCCGCATCACCGGACTCACTTTGCGGCGCTCGCCCTTCTGGACGGTACACATTTGCTATTCGCGCCACGTGACCGTGTCTGGCGTGACCATTCGCAACAACGAAGACGGCAAGGGCTCGAGCACAGATGGCATCGACGTGGATTCCTCATCGTACATCCGGCTCGAGAACGCCGATATCGAGGCCAACGACGACGCGCTCTGCCTGAAGGCCGGCCGCGATGCCGACGGGCTGCGCGTCCATCGCCCCACGGAACACGTATTGATTCGTAATTCCACCATTCGCGCCGGGGCCGCCGGCGTTACCTTCGGCAGCGAAACCTCGGGCGGATTTCGGGACGTCGAAGTGTACGGTCTGCATGTTCTGGCAGGCGTTCATTCCGGCATTTACATCAAGTCGGCGCGCACCCGGGGAGGGTGGGCGCGGCAAATTCGCGTCCATGATTTGGATTTGCAAGGCGTGAGAGTACCCATCCTGATCACCCTCGACTGGAATCCGAAGTACAGCTATCCGCGCCTGCCGGAGGGCATTGAAAACAATTTGCCGCCCGGCCTCGACCATGTACCCGATTTCTGGCGGACCATGACAGCCCCCGTCTCCCCCGAACAGGGAGCGCCCCATTTCCGCGGCGTGCGGATTGCCCGCGTCCGGGCTACCGGAGCCAAGCAGGCATTCTCGGTCTCCGGTTATCCCCAGGCGCCGCTGGAAGACTTTCGCCTCGAGGATATCGATATCTCGGCGGCGGCGGCCGGCACGATCGCGAACGCCCGGCATTGGACCTTCCGCAACGTTCATGTGCATACCGAGGATGGCAGCCGGGTGACGTTCCAAGAGGCGGTTGAAATTCGCGGACACCCGGAACCTTGACCTCCTAGACGCAGGAAGCACTCATGAGATACCCCGCAAATTACCCCAGGCTACGGCCATCCTTCCTTTGCCTATCCGTGGTTGCCGGAGTAGTGATTGCCGCCGGGGCGCAACTGCATCCCGGTTACAACTACGACGAGAAGAACGTGCATGCTTATACGCTGCCGGATCCGCTGCGGCTGGCCAACGGCAAGCCAGTGCGCAAGCCGGCGACATGGTTCAAGCAGCGGCGGCCCGAGATCCTGCGCCGGTTCGAAGAGAACGTATACGGACGCACGCCGGCCCAGGCCCGCGTGCCTTTGCGCTTCGCCGTGGAAGAAGGCGACACCCCGGCGTTTAAGGGAGCCGCCATTCGCCGCCAAGTCACGATTTATTTAACCCCGAAAGGGGAGGCGGGGCCGAAAATGCATCTGCTGATTTATTTGCCGGCCCAAGCGGTGAACCCGGCGCCGGTGATCTTGGGATTGAATTTCCAAGGGAACCAGACCGTCAGCGCCGACCCGGGGATCATCTTGCACGAAGGCTGGCTGCGAAACCCGCCCCGAGCTTCGCCGAACCAGGCGAATACGCCGGTGACTTACGCCCGGGGAATGCCCGGGGAGAGCTCGCGCGGGCGGCAGAGTCAGGAGTGGCAGGCGGAAGAAATCGTGCATCGGGGCTATGGGCTGGCGACGGCGTACTACGGCGACATTGAGCCCGATTTTGCGGACGGAATGAAGGATGGCATCCGGCCTTTCTTTTTCAAAAAAGGCCAGAGCGAGCCCGCGCCCGGCGAATGGGGCGCGATCGGAGCATGGGCCTGGGGCCTCAGCCGCGCTCTGGATTACCTGCTCACCGAGCGGCGCATTGACGGCCGCAGAATCGCCGTCACCGGGCACTCCCGTTTGGGCAAGACCGCCGACTGGGCGGCCGCGCAAGACACGCGCTTCGCCGCCTTGCTCTCCACCGAGTCGGGGAAAGGCGGACAGTCCCTCTACCGGCGCAACTTAGGCGAAAACATCGCTCATCTGGTGGACCCTTATGGTTATTGGTTTTGCCGAAATTTCCGGCAGTGGGTGGGGCGGGACAGCGAGATTCCGGTGGACGGGAATTTATTGCTCGCCCTGATCGCCCCCCGGCCGCTCTATGTGGCCAGCGCGGAAGACGACCGGTGGTCTGACCCGCGCGGCGAGTTCTTGTCGGCCGTGGATGCGGGCCGCGTTTACCAACTGCTGGGGAAACAAGGGCTGGGAACCGATTCCATGCCGGCAGTCGATCACGCCGTGATGCACACGGTGGCTTATCACGTGCGCTCGGGAAAGCATGATGTCACGGCCTTTGACTGGCGCCAATATCTTGATTTTCTGGATAGCCAGTGGGGCACGCCACGGTGACATCCTGGCCCAACATCCCCCGCCGCCTGACTTTTCCCAATGGAGCAAAAAAGGGAGAAAGAAACTGGTATTCTGATCCTGAACCCGATACCAGTCCAGAATTGTGAGGCCCGATGGAAAAGAGGCGAAAAGTTGTAGTCGTCGGCGGGTGCGGCCACGTAGGACTGCCGCTCGGAATGGTGCTGGCCGATCACGGCATGCAAGTGCAGTTGCTGGACATCGATGGAGCCAAGGTGGCCGGTATCAATCAGGGTAAGCTGCCGTTCCGGGAATCCGGGGCCGAGGTCCTATTGCCCAAGCTCATCGGCAAATCGCTGCAGGCCACTACGGACCCTGAGTGTTTGCGGAGTGCGGAAGTCGTGATTTCCGTAATCGGCACCCCCGTGGACGAGCACCTGAATCCTACCGTGGCGGCTCTGTACCGCAGCCTGGAAGAGCTGATTCAACACGTTCCGGACGGCGCCCTTCTGGTCTTGCGGAGCACGGTGTACCCAGGGGTCACGCGGCTGATTCATGATCGAATCGCCGCGCGCGGACGCAAGATCCTTGTGGCCTTCTGTCCGGAACGAATTTCCGAAGGGGAAGCCCTCAACGAGCTGACCAGCCTTCCGCAAATCATTTCTGCGTTTGATCCCGCGGCGCTGGCAAAAGCCCGGGAATTGTTTGCCGGCATTGCTCCGGCGCTGATTGAATTGGAGCCGCTGGAGGCGGAACTGGCCAAGCTGTTCACCAACAGTTGGCGTTACCTTAATTTTGCCGTCTCCAATCAGTTTTACATGCTGGCCCAAGGTTACGGCCTGGATTTCTACCGCATATACGAAGCGGTGACCCAGGAGTATCCCCGCATGCGCAGTTTTGCCCGCGCCGGCTTCGCCGCCGGGCCGTGTCTGCTGAAAGATACGCTGCAGCTATCGGCCTTTTCCAGCAACAATTTCTTTTTGGGCCACGCGGCGATGCTGATCAATGAGGGTTTGCCGAATTTCATTGTGGCGCAACTCCGGGGCAAGGGGCTGAGTAACCGCCGGGTCGCGATTCTTGGGATGGCGTTTAAAGGGGATTCCGACGACAACCGCAGCAGTTTGTCCTATAAGTTGAAGAAGTTGCTGCAAGTCGAGGCGCTCGAGGTGATCTGTTCCGATCCCTTTGTTCCCGATCCGCGCCTGGTTCCTGCCGATGAGGCCGTGGCCAGGGCCGATATCGTTATTCTGGGAGCGCCGCACAGCACGTACCGGGACTTGGAGGTTCCGGCCGGGAAATTTGTCGTCGATGTGTGGGGGTTCTGGCGCCGACGCCAGCTTCAGCCTAAGAAAGCAAGAGGGGTGCAAGCATGAGGGTGCTGGTTACAGGAGCGGCCGGCTTCATTTGTGGCTATTTGGTTCAGGAGCTGCTTACGAATGGGCATGAAGTTGTGGGGCTGGACAACTTCAGCAAGTACGGCCGCAGCCGGAAGTCGTATGCGGGGCATCCCAGGTACCATTTCGTCGAAGGCGATGCCAAGAACATTGAACTGCTGAAGAGTTTGCTGGCGGATTGCGATCATTTTGTGGCGGCCGCGGCCATGATCGGAGGGATTTCCTATTTCCATGAATTTGCCTACGATCTGCTGGCGGAAAACGAACGCATTACCGCGGCCGCATTCGATGCCGCCATCGACGCCCACCAGCGCGGCAAACTGCAGAAGATCACGGTGCTCTCCTCGAGCATGGTTTTCGAGTCGACGGCGGAGTTTCCCACGCCGGAAGGGGCGGAGCGGCGCTGCCCGCCGCCCCGTTCGACCTATGGTTTCCAGAAGCTGGCAACGGAATACTTCGTGCAAGGCGCTTGGGAGCAGTACCGGCTGCCCTACACCCTAGCGCGGCCCTTCAACTGCGTCGGTATCGGAGAGAAGCGGGCGTTGCGCGACCGTGACTTGCTCAGCGGAGACGTGAAGCTGGCCATGTCGCACGTGGTTCCCGACCTGGTGCAAAAGGTGCTTAAGGGGCAGGATCCGCTGCACATCCTGGGGCACGGCAACCAGGTGCGGCACTATACGTACGGGGGCGATTTGGCGAAGGGGATCATGCTGTGCCTGGAGCATCCCAAGGCGCTCAATCAGGATTTCAATCTGTCAACGCCCACGCGCACCACGGTGCGGGAGCTGGCGGAAGCCATATGGAACAAGGTCCATGCCGGCGCCAAGCCGTTCCGGTACGTGAGCGATCCTGCTTATGAGTACGACGTCCAGGAGCGCTCTCCGGCGACCGGCAAGGCCGAGCAGTTGCTTGGCTTCCGCGCGGATACTGCGCTAAGCGAAATTCTGGACGAGGTCATTCCTTGGATACGAGAGCAGATTGCGCTCGGGCAGATATAGAACGGATGAGCACAGGCGAGTTGACGGTCGTCATCCCGGTTTACAACGAAGGGGCGGGGTTCGAGAGATTATGGAGCGAACTTACCGCCCATCTGCCGTTTCCGTTCCGGGCCCTGGTCATTTACGACTTCGACGAAGACGATACTGTACCCGCGGTGCGCAAGGTGATGGCGCGGGGCGAGCGGCGTCTGTTTCTGGTGAAGAATACCATCCGGCGCGGAGTCGTGGGCGCCATTACGACCGGGTTCCAGCAAGTCGAAAGCGGCCCGGTGCTGGTGGTGATGGCCGATCTGTCTGATGATCTGGCGCAGGTTGGCCGGATGATGGAGTTGTACCGCCAAGGCTGTCATGTGGTGGCGGGCAGCCGCTACATGAAGGGCGGGGCGATCGAAGGGGGGCCGGTTCTGAAACAGGCGCTGTCGCGCATAGCCGGGGTAAGCCTGCATTGGCTGCGCCGCATTCCTACGCACGACGCCACGAACGCCTTCAAAATCTATGACGCTGCAATGTTAAAGACGTTCTCCATCGAAAGCCAAAGCGGCTTCGAACTGAACCTGGAGATGACGGTCAAAGCTTTTCTCGCCGGCTATCGCATTAGCGAGGTTCCCACCGTGTGGCGGGACCGCACCCAAGGGCAGTCTAAATTCAAGCTCTGGGCTTGGCTCCCGCATTACCTGCGCTGGTACCTTTATGCGTTTCGGCCCCGCAAGGCAAGTGCAGGCGGTTAATGGCCTTTAGCAGCAGGCCGAATCCGGGCACTGCTTGCGCCGGAGTGTCCAGAACTGGATATCCAGTGGGGCACGCCGCAGGAATGCTCTGAGGAAATGCCCCGGGCCGTCAGGCTCCGGGTCGCAGTATTAGTTTTCCAGGTTTCCTCCTCGGTTGCGGCTTTCTTGCGGTCACTAAAATGGCCGTTTGTCAAGATAAAATTTGGATTAGAAATCACAAATTGTTAACGACAGAACGAGAAAATAGTGGTAATTTTTGGGGAGACAGCGAAATAGTGTTTGTTTTCTTGGGCCGCCCGAGAGGGAGAGGCCCGCAATTTGGGTGCGTTTGCAGCCCCGGTCATAAATGTTTTGGGGCTGAGTTAAGAGTATGGCCAGGTGCGCCAAAGCTGTGGGAATTAGCCCCTGCTAATTCACGATAGCGGAGCTATATCTTCCGGAAGGCACCCGCCTCTCTGGAAAAACCAGCGAGAAATTGCTTGCTAAAACGCGAAAAGCTGTTATGATTCTGGCATTCAATTAGCAAAATAGCGAGGGCCTGAAAAAGCGGAGGCAAAGAACTCCGAGCGATCTGGTGCAGTGGTAGCCGCTCACGATGGTTCTCCCCGCCATCGATTCGGCGTGGCTGGATAGTCGGTGACCGCCGCAAGCTCTCGGGTACGCATTGGCGGGCAGCCAATTCGGGTGTGAAGACCGAGGCTTGAGCGGGCTCAAGACGTGGCGCCGGGCGGGGAAGGTTACAAACGGGCGGCAGTGGGTGCGAACATGGTACAGAGATGGGCTTTATGGTTTGTTTGTGTTTTTGTTCTGGCAACCGGAAGCGCCCGTACAGACGCGTCCTACACGGTAGCGCTACTCGCGGAAACTAACTCCGGAAATGGCGGCGCCGATTTAAGCATGCATCCTGCCGGCAACCAGACGGTGGCAGGTCTGCCCGCCGCCGCGATGGTGAGCGGTCACGGATTCATGGATCTGCTTCCCCGACTGGCTCCGCCCCAGCCAAAGCCGTTCAGCAACTCAGGGTTCAGCGTGGGACAGGGCGCCAAGGGTTCGCTCTCCGCTGGTTTTCCGGTGCCCGCTTCATCCAGAAAGAGGAAGGCGGGCGCAAGGAGTTTCGCCGGGGTGGCGGCAATGATTGCGGGCGTCTCTCCAGCCGACGAGCGCAATAGCTTGGCGTTGCTGGGTCTGGGGCTGCTACTTGCCGCCAAAGTGCTGCGCAAGATGCGGCACGATTTGGATTCACAACAACAGTACTGAAACGGACCGTTGCCCCCGCTAGCGAGACCACAAGCCTGGGAAAGGTTGCCGCGTTGAAAATTGGTGGTCAAGAAATCCCCGCGCGCACTGTGCTGTTGGCGGTGTCCGAGTTTGTTCTGGTTTTCGCAGGGCTGCTGGTAGCCGTTGTCCTGCACTCGGTTATGCGGGGAGTAGCCTGGTACCCTCTCCGGCTGGAAGCGCTCACCCAACTTGCGTTGGTTACCTTGGTCTATGAGCTGTGCCTTTATGGCAAAGATATTTACGATCCCCAGGTCACGCGCAGCCGCATCTCCATGTTCGTGCGTCTACTGGAAGCGTTTGGGATTTCCAGCCTGATCCTGGCGTTCCTGTATTTTGCCTTGCCCGGCATAGTCTTCCGGCA
>Ga0326728_10001553_pt1 | contig 80784 bp, 71 predicted proteins | sample MB3enrmetagenome_FD_207602 | JGI IMG/M metagenome (GOLD analysis project Ga0326728, IMG submission 207602) | Lab enriched peat soil microbial communities from McLean, Ithaca, NY, United States - MB31MN | ecosystem: Environmental > Terrestrial > Soil > Wetlands > Peat | place: USA: New York...
GAAGCTGCTGCTGGCGATCGACCGGCGTGATCTCCCACAGCCCCTTGCCGGCCAGGTCGTCGACCGTGACGTCTTCGTCGAACTCCTGGTTGTAGCGGCGCAGGTGCTCGGCCAGCGTATCGGCCATCACTTCGTCCATGTCAACGCAGATGCGGCGCACGGGAACCTCGAAAGCAGGGGTCAGGGGTCAGGGATCAGTGGTCAGCAAAACCCGAAGCGAACTGCTCAAGAAAAGGGTAGCAGGGGCGGGGAGACGTCGCATGAGTGTGATTGATCTCGCCGGTGCTGAAAATCGTCCCGCTGGCTAGGCCCCGATTTGCCCAGGACGGCGAACCGCGCGGCCTGCGTCCGGCACAGGCTCGGCCTGCGGCGCTTTGGATGCAGGAGCCATTGCGGGGTCCCAGTAGATAAGCCGGCTGCAACTGTCGCAAGTGAGCAGCTCGCCCTCGCGAAGCTGATTCCACGTTTGCGGCCGCACGCCCATGCGGCAGCCGGTGCACTGCTGGTTGTCGACCCGCGCAATGCCGGTGCCGCGCAGCGCGACGAGACGGTCAAAGCGGGCCAGCCAGTCCTCATAGTTTTCAAGCTTCAAGAGCATCCTGATGCCCTCGCTTTCGACCTTTTTCTCCTGAAGCTCGGCAGCCAGTTCCTGCTGGTTAGCCGCGACGCGTGCGCGAGTCTTTTCGAGTGCCTCGGCCAGCAACTCAACCTGGGCGCGCGAATGCGCCAGCGTCGTCTCAAGCGCGTCAGAGCGCTCCATGCTGGCCAGTTCGTCGTTCTCAAGCCGCTCAATCTCGGTGGTGACAAAGCCGATCTCGTGCTCAATTGCCTCGGCCTGCGCGGGAGTCTTCACCACGTCAAGCTGGGCGCGGAAGCGCGCAGCCTTCTGCCGGTGCCCGTCAATCTCGCGTTCCAGCCGCGTGCGCAGCGTCTCCTCGCGATTGAGCGCGCAAGAGGCATCGGCCGATTGCCGCTCGACCGCGGCCAGCGCGGCTTCAGCCTGCTTAACCTCCCCGGGCAATGCGTTCACTTCCTTGGTCAGGCGGGCGCGCTCCAGTTCCACGGCCTGCAGTTTGGCGAGATGTTCAATCAGCGCTTGCATCTGTGCTGAAGAGTCTACGCCATCGCGGCCCATTCAGAAAATAGTCTGTGCCTCGCCGGTTATGTTTTCTGCCCTCGCATTCCGCACCCGACCATCGGCGGGTGAGTTTCACTTTTCGAGGCCGGCCGCACTTCTACCCGTGGCGGCGCGCCAACATGGACTGCGACAATAGCAGATGAGCGGGAATTGCGCCGATGAGCAAGAAACCCTCCTTCTGGCGACGTCACCCGATGCTGGCCTGGGTTTGCGGGCTTGCGCTTGTTCTGCTGATTGTGGCGGCAATCGGCATTTCAATCCTCCTGCGCGATGCCGAGCCCATCCTCCGCGCGCAGATTGTAGCGGCCCTGGAGCAGCAGTTCCATGCCCATGTTGAGCTCGACAGCTTTCAGATGTCGCTCACCGGCGGCCTTCGCGCCGAGGGCCACGGCCTGCGCATCTGGCCCCCGTCGCCAGTGCAGGAAATAAAGGCGCCCACGTCCGGAGACGGCCAGCCCCTCATCTCCATTGACGATTTCCGATTCCGCGCGCCTCTCCACTACTCGCCCAATGGGCCCCTGCGAATCTCGGTCGTGGAGTTGCGCGGATTTGTGGTCGATCTACCACCGGCGTCGCACTTTGTCCCCATTGCCGGCAACAAGCCTAAGGGCGGCGCGGGCGGCGACGCGGTGAAGAAGGCGCTGCTCAACTTCAAGCTCGACAGCCTGGTGTGCATCGATGCGGTTCTCCGTCTCGAGACCAGCAAGCCGGGCAAGCTGCCGCTGGTGTTCAGAATATCGAGCCTGAAGCTCACCGATATACAGCCGGCCGGAACCATGGACTTCACGGCCGACCTTGTGAATGCAATTCCCAAGGGAACGGTTCACAGCACCGGCAAGTTCGGGCCATGGAGTGTCGACGATCCGGGCCTAAGCCACATCGAAGGCCAGTACACCTTCGATAACGCCAACCTAGGCGACTTCAAAGACATTGCGGGGACGCTTCACTCCACGGGCCGCTACACGGGAACGCTGCGCGAACTTGCAGTAAACGGCACAACCGACGTGCCGAACTTTGCGCTCACGCACTTTGGCACGGCGATGCCGCTGCACACTGAATTCAACGCGAACGTGGACGCTACCAACGGGGACACCTGGCTACAGCCCGTAACTGCCGTTCTCGGAGAGTCGCACTTCACCGTCGAGGGGCAGGTGGTGCGCGTGCCGGAAAGCGCGGCTGAAGCGGCGTCGAGCCAAAGCTCCGGTTCCAATCCGCGCGCGGAGCCGCCTACCAAGGGCCACGACATCTCGCTGATGGTCAACGTGCCTCAGGGCCGCATGGAGGACTTTTTGCGCCTGGTCAGCAAATCGAGCACGCCGATGCTGACCGGAGTGCTGAACCTGAAGACCTCGCTCGATATCCCTCCCGGAAAAGAGCCGCTGCACTTGCGCATTAATCTGAAGGGGAGGTTTCTGCTAAGCAACGCACAGTTCACCAGCGCGAAGATCCAGGACCGCGTGAATGAGCTGAGCCTGCGCGGGCAGGGATTGACGAAGGCGAAAGACAAGAGCGGCGCTGCGCCGGCACAGTCGACCATGCAGAGCAGCTTTACAATGGCGAATGGCGTAGTTACGCTTCCCGACCTTGTCTACCAGGTGCCGGGCGCCGACATTGCGCTCAATGGTACCTACGAGCTTGACGGCGGCGGACTGAATTTTGCAGGCAGGGCGAAGATGCAGGCCACCATCTCGCAGATGATCGGCGGATGGAAGGGCGCGCTGGCCTCGCCGCTCGACCGGTTCTTCAAGAAGGATGGCGCGGGAACGGAGGTTGGAATTCGGGTCGAAGGTACGCGCGACGATCCGCGTTTCAGCTTCGATCTCGGCGGGGTGAAGCACACCTCGCCGCAGCGGCCGGGGGAGAATGTCCCTGACGGTGGACCGGTGAAGGCTCCTCCGCAGCAATAACAGCAATAGACGGCGAACCGCTAAGCATCGGACTTCGCCGCGTTGCCCGCGCCCATCAGCACCAGCGAACGCTGCGCGAAGGGCGAGTAAACCAGCAGCGTGGTGCAAGCCAGGGCCAGACCGAAGTTGATGTGGTGCAGAAGGAGAAACGGCGACAGCGCCCAGAGCTCGTCGAAGGCGAGCACAAACGGCCAGACCTTAAGCAGCTTTTGCCGCACGCCCGGCGGATGAAAAAGCACTGCGCACAACAGAAAGGCGCGCACGGGGATCAGGATCGCCGCGGTCATAATCACCGCGCCGAAGACGACCGCTGCACGCGGCAGCGGCGAAAGCAACTCCTCAATCTCGGCAAGGTTTGAAAGCGCGCCCACGTAAAAACCGAGATACATGATCTGAAAAAGAATGTAGAGCGTCTGAACCACAGCATAGGGCGATTTGGGCAGGTCCTCTTCACTGGCGAGGATGGCGAACCCTGGCTTGCCGTTGGCGCCGGCAGCGGGTTCGGGCATTGCATCCGCTGAATTGGCGGAAAGCTGGGCTTCGTGGGAGAACGGGACTGCGCTTGTATCTTGTGACGCGGTAGGCATCGTTTCAGACCGTCCCGCCGCTACCATGATTTCGCTGCCCGCAATGCGCTCCACCGGCGCGATAAAGCGATAGCCGCGCCGGGCAAGCGTCTCAATGAACCGCGGGCTCCCGGCTGTGTCTCCCAGCGCTTCGCGAATCCGGTTCACCGCCGAGTTCACCCCGTGGTCGTAATCCACAAAGGTGCCGTCCGGCCATAGCTCGCGCGAGATCTCTTCGCGGGTCACAAGGGCGCCGGGGTGGTCGAGCAGCATCAGCAGCACCTGGAAGGGCTGCGCGTTGAGCCGCAACCGCACTCCCTGCCGGCGCAGCTCACCGGTCCACGCGTCCGCCTCGAAGACACCAAACCGATAGCGCCGCTCCTGATTGGGCTGTGACATTGGCTCGCGTCCAGTTTATCCGATGGAGAAGTCCCTTGAGCGGTGCCCCACTCGAAGTACAACTCTTGATAACCCCGCTGCATGCAATGGCTTGCGCGGGGAGAAACATTCGAGAACATTTGCTGCGCCCGGTATTGCGCTCGAACGTCTGAAGGGGCAGAGTGTTCATCATGAAATGCGAGCCAAAGGCAATTAGGAGTGTGAGGGTGTGGGTGGGCCTCCGGGCCGGAGTATTGCCCGGCGTGCTTGCCGCAGCGTTGCCCGCCACATTTGCCTCATTGATTCTGTTCGGCGCGCCTGAGCGCGCGGCCGCCGACCCTTCATCCGCGGCGGTTGCGGGATTCAACTCCTACATCGCTCAGTTCGAGTCCCGGCTCGCCCGCGAGCACAGCTCGGCAGATGGTTTTCTCGCTCCGTTTGACGCAGTCCGCCTGCGCCGCGGCGATGTGGTCATCGAGCGGCTCACGCCTGTATCCGGGGCCACTTTTTCCGGCGCGATGCTCCACGACTGGCGCGGCAGCGCATTTGTTCCCGGCGCCAGGGCCGTGGACCTCGAGCGGCTCCTGCGCGACTACAGCGGCTACCCGCGGGTCTACGCGCCGCAAGTGGCCACGGCCAGGGTGCTGGCTCAGGACGGCAATCGTTTTCAGACCATGCTGCGTGTCATCCAGAAGCATGTGATTACCGTTGTGCTCGATACAACCTACGACATTCAGTTCTTTCCCGCCGCTGCGGCGCCTGATGCAAACGCCCGCGTACACGGGTACAACATTTCGCACTCCACGCGCATTGAGGAGATTGCCGAGCCGGGCACGGCCAACGAGCACGCGCTCGATGCAAGCCACGAACACGGATTCCTGTGGCGTCTCAACACCTACTGGAGCTGGGAAGAGCGCGACGTAGGCCTCTACATACAGATCGAGACGGTCTCGCTCACGCGTTCCGTTCCCAGCGGGCTGGGCTGGGCGATCGGGCCATTCATCGAGAGCATCCCGCGCGAGAGCCTCGATTTCACGCTGCGAGCGACGTGCAATGCACTTCGAAGATAGCTGAAGCCCTCAAAGAAAAACGATGCAGAAAGGATTCGCCATGAAAGCGAAGATGGTTCAAGAGATTTTTGTTGCTTTTTTCCTGACGGCAGCGGCATTCCCGCAGACGCAAGCGTCTCCACCGGCTAAGCCGGCGCCGGGTTCTGCCGGCCACGGAGCCTACGATTGGTTTTACCGTGCTGGAGTGACATGCGGCGCAGGTGCATCGGAATCTTCGACATCTGTGAAGCCGACTGTGCAGTGCGGCGGCATCATCACATTCCTGCCGATTTTCAACCTCGAAGCTGGCGTGATGGGGCCACAGCCGAACCGCAGCTCTGTCTCGGGCTATCTAAGCACAGATCTTGTGCTTCCTCTGATACCGCCGAGCAAAGCAAAGCGCGGCCTGCCGCTCTTCACCGGCGGATACACGCGGATGTTCGAGGCCGGTAACGCTCTTGATTACGGACTCGCATTTGCGCGACCGGTTGACTCCTCCCATTCGATTCAGTTTGAGGTACGCGATTACTGGGTCAATGCGAACCCGAATCAACACAACGTTGTCTTTCGAGTCGTATGGCTGATTGGTGTGCCTGACTAGCAGAGTGTTAGCGCGATAAGCGATCGCCAAGAGGGAGGCGAACATGAGCACACAGGCAATGGCAAGCGGAGATCGAAAGGCGTTTCGGAACGCGAGGCGGGTGAACCAGGCGCTGACCGCGCCGATGGAAAAGCGCGCGCTTGAGTGGATGGCTGTCCGCGCTCCGCGCTGGGTCACCAGCGACCGGCTTACGCTGCTGGGCTTTACCGCCCAGATCGCGTGCGGCGCGTGCTATGCCCTTGCCCGATTTGACCGGCGCTTTCTGCTGGGCTCCGCCGTGTGCCTGGCGCTCAACTGGCTGGGCGACTCGCTCGACGGAACGCTGGCCCGCGTGCGCCACATCGAGCGGCCGCGCTATGGGTTCTACGTCGATCACATGGCCGATGTCTTCGGGTCCGTGGCTCTCACAATGGGGCTTGGCTGTTCCGGCCTGCTGCACCCCGCGGTCGCCGTCGCCATGTTGCTCACATTTCTGGTGCTGGCCGCCGAAAGCTACCTCGCCACCTACACGCTCTCGCGCTTCCAGCTTTCACAAGGCCTGTTTGGCCCCACTGAAATTCGCATCGTGCTGGCCATCGGCACGCTCGAACTCCTGCGCAGACCCTGGGCAAACCTCTTCGGCCATCAATTTCTGCTCTTCGATATCGGCGGGGCCATCGCCGCAGCCGTAATGTTCGCCATGGCCTTGACCGTGACGCTGCGTCACACCGCGCAGCTTTACCGCGAGGAGCCGCTTACAACGGCCGCACAAAAGACCTCCTAAAACAACCGCACGAAAGAATCTCTACAATATCTGCACTTCTCATCCGTCATCACCAGTGGATGGAACAGCTGGCGACCATGAGCCTTACGACCGAGCAGAACCGCCAGATCGCAGAGATCATTGCGGAGCAAAGGCTGCGGCTGCGCAATTTTATCCGCCGTTACGTGCCCATCGAGGCCGACGTTGAAGACCTGCTGCAAGAGGTTTTTCTGCGGGCGATCGAGGCCTACCGTCTGCCGGAGCCGGTGGAGCAGTGGGGCGCGTGGATGTTTCGCGTCGCCCGCAACCGCATAGTGGACTTTTTCCGCAGGCGGCGGGTGAGAGGAACCGAGGCCAGTGCCGCAACAAACGACGAGGGCGAAGCGCGGCGGCCTGAAGACGATTTGCCTTCGCGCGAAGCGGGGCCGGCCGAGGCTTATGCGCGAGCCGTTTTGCAGACCGAGCTTGAAGAAGCGCTGGACGAGCTGCCCGCGGAACAGCGCGAGGCATTCGTGGCGCACGAGATCGAGGGCCTGAGCTTCAAGGAGATTTCGGCACACACCGGGGTGAGCGTAAACACACTCATTTCGCGCAAGCACTATGCGGTGCTGCATTTGCGGCGCCGTCTGAAAGACATCTACGAGGAATTTGTGAAGAAGGGAGAAGACTGAAATGAAAAAAAGAATGCCGCGAGGCCTCAAATTTGTCCTTATTGCGATTGCGGCTCCGTTCGTAATCGCGCTGATCCTGGGATTCTTTGGCTGGGCGACGATGAGCCTGTGGAACTGGCTCCTGCCGGGACTCTTCGGATGGAAGGTCATCACGTTCTGGCAGGCCGTTGGACTGGTTATCCTTGCCCGACTGTTGTTCGGCGGTATGAGGGGCGGGAGCGGCGGCGGCGGCCGGCGCTGGCGCCATCGCATGGAGGAGCGCTGGCAGAATATGACACCGGAAGAGCGTGCGGAATTCCAGCGGGAGATGGGCAGCCGCTGGGTATGTGAGCGCGTGCCGGAGCCGGAGCCCAAATCGGGCGCGTGAACGCGCCAGAAAGCACGACGCAGATCGCCTGCGGGCCCCACGGAAGCAATTCCCGCACCCGGCCCGCAGGCAGCCCCCCTGTCCGAAGCGATGCCCCTACCCCGATGTGATAGCTTGCTTGAGTTGGACGTTTCGGTCCGGCCGGGCGACCGGGGGCAATATGCGGCATCTGAATCGAATTGGAGTCATTTTGGCGGGATTGGCGGCGGCCCTGGTTCTTGGCCAGACGACACTCGCTGCGGAGGGCCAGACGGCGCCCGCTAAACCACGGGCTACAAAGCCGGCTGCCAGCCAGCAGAACGAGCTGGACTGGTGGAAGAACTCCGTTATCTACGAGATTTACCCGCGCAGTTTTCAGGACACGAACGGCGACGGCGTCGGGGACCTGAACGGGATTACCAAGCGGCTCGATTATCTGAAAGAACTCGGGGTCGACGCCATCTGGCTTACGCCCGTCTATCCCTCGCCGCTGGTCGACTTCGGCTACGACATCTCCGACTATCGCGCCATCGATCCCCAGTACGGCACCATGGCCGACTTCAACCGGCTTGTCGCCGAGGCGGGCAAGCGCCACATCCGCGTGATCATGGATATGGTGATGAACCACACCTCGGACCGGCACAAGTGGTTCCTCGAGTCGCGCTCGTCCCGCACCAATCCCTACCGCGACTGGTATGTGTGGCGCAACGGCAAGGGCGAGACCGCCAAGAGCCCCGGCGAGCCGCCCAACAACTGGCAATCCTACTTTGCCCACTCGGCCTGGCAGTGGGATCCCAAGACCCGCCAGTACTACTACCACAAGTTCTATATCCAGCAGCCCGACCTGAACTGGCGCAACCCCAAGGTCCACGAGGCATTCAAAGACATTTTGGCCTTCTGGCTCCAACGCGGAGTCGGCGGCTTCCGCTTTGACGCCATCACTGAGCTCTATGAAGATCCCGAGATGCGCGACGAGGGCGCGGTGAAGGACGCGAACGGCAACCCCATCATCAATGCCTTCGGCGACCCGGAGCTTGACAACTCGCGCACCAGCAACCAGCCCGGCCTGCACGAGGCTGTGGCCGAAATGCGCGCCGAAGCTGACAAGTTCGACTTCAGATCGTTCCCGGGCACGCGCGTTATGATCGGCGAAACCTATATGCCCAACATTGCCGAGTTGGCCAAGATGTACGGCACTCAACAAAAGCCCGAGTTCCACCTGCCCATGGATACGCAGGTAGGCATGATCAACAAGCTCGATGTGGCCACGTTCCGGTCGAAACTGACCGACATTGAGACGAGGATCGACGGCAACGTGCCGATGCTTCTGTTCGACAATCATGACAATCCGCGCATCGACATGCGCTACGGCGACGGCATTCATAACACGCAGATCGAGCGCGTCATCGCAACGGTACTATTTGCCTCGCGCGGCGCGGCGCTGATGTACTACGGCGACGAGATCGGCATGGTGACCACGCCGCCCACGCGCAAAGAAGACGTGAAGGACCCCATCGGCGTTACCGGCTGGCCCAAAGAGAAAGGCCGCGACGGCGAGCGCACGCCCATGCAGTGGAACACCGAGCTGAATGCCGGTTTCACCACCGGTGATCCCTGGCTGCCCGTGCCGCCCAGCGCCGCTGAAAAGAATGTTGAAGTCGAGCGGGCCGATCCCGATTCACTCTTCAACTGGTATCGCACGCTCATCCACCTCAAGAAGACTGTGCCGGCCTTGGAGCAGGGCGCAAATATCATGCTCGACACCGAAAACACGAGCGTGCTGAGCTGGCTGCGCCAAGCCCCCGGCGCGGCCCAGGTGGTGGTGAGCGTGAACTTTACCGCCCAGCCGCAGATTGTGAATCTGCAGTCCGGCGGCGCGGGGCTTGCCGCCGCCACGCTGCACACACTTCTCAAGTCGCCGGGCGGCGTCGATCCAAAATCGCTCGACCAGATTGTCCTGGCGCCGTTCGGCATTTATATTGGCGAAGAGCAGTAACTCCGGGGCAAGGGGGCCCGGCCAGAGGCCCTTTTGCCCTCTCGAGCCTCAACTACCCTCCGTAAATCTCCGTCAAAAAGATCAGCGGACTCGTTTACGGCGGTTCTCCAATTTGTGTGGATCTTGAGGGGCGTCTAAGGAAGCGTTTTCTTAAGGAACAACGCCACTTAAGGATCGTGTCTCACTCTTTACCAGTTGGAGAACCGCTTTAATCTTCCTTTCTCTCCCAGGATGTAAAAAAGGACCAGACTGCGCTTCTCTATGCCCAACCCGTCTCGCGCGCTGCGCGCCACGCTTGGTTTGCCCGCAGCTTCAATCCGCACCTGCATTTTGTTGCTGGTTGTTCATGCCGGCGCAATGCCCGTGCCCGCGCAGCCGAGCGCAAATCTGCCGGCCGCGACCGCTCCCGTGGACACGCAAGCCAGTTCCATTCGCGGGGTTGTCGTGAGCAAAGAAGGCGACGTTTACGAGGGTGTGCGCGTGACGCTTTCCAGTGGCGGAGCCGAGCAATTGCGGCAGACCGACACCGCAGGCGAGTTCCTCTTTGAACAGGTTGCTCCCGGTCCATTCACGCTTACATTTGCATCGCAGGGGTTCAAAATGCAGACCATCTCGGGGCTGGTTCATCCCGGCGAGGACTTTACCCTGCCGAATGTAGTGCTGGGCTTCAAAGAATCAGTGAGCGAGGTTCGCGTTTCGGCCGAAACGCAGATCGAGATTGCCGAGCAGCAGATTCATCTCGAGGAGCAGCAGCGCGTATTGGGCGTTGTGCCCAACTACTATGTGAGCTACGACAGCAATCCTGTACCACTGACCGCAAAACAGAAGTTCAAGCTCGCCTGGCGATCCAATGTCGACCCGTTCAACTGGTTGATGAACGCGGGTTTCTCAGGCGCTCAGCAGGCGACGAATTCGTTCAAAGGATACGGCCAGGGCATGCAGGGTTTCGGCAAGCGCATGGGCGCGAATACCGCCGACAACTTCTTCGCCGTCATGATCGGCGGCGCCATCTTTCCCTCGCTTTTCCGGCAGGATCCCCGCTACTTCTACAAAGGCGCCGGAACCGTCCGTTCCCGCATTGGGTACGCCTTCGCCACCACCGTGATTTGCAAGGGCGACAATTTGCGCTGGCAGTTCAATTACTCGGGAATCCTGGGCGGCCTCGCCGCGGGCGGCATCTCGAATATTTACTACCCTGCCAGCGACCGCAGCGGCTCAACAGTAATGTTCGAAGGCGCCGGTATCGGCCTGGCAGGCGCCGCCGTGCAGAACCTCTTCCAGGAATTCCTCATCAAGAAGCTGACGCCCGGCACGCGCAGGAACAATACGCCGTAGGTGAGCCGCGGAGCCGCAGTTTTCTTGCCCGCGCGTTACCCTGCGTGTTTGACTTGTTGCCAAAGGCAGGTGCGCTCTCATGTCTTACGTTCTCGCCCTCGACCAGGGAACCACCAGTTCGCGGGCCATCCTCTTCGATGGGGACGGCGCCATTGCCGCCGTGGCCCAGAAGGAATTCGAGCAGTTCTATCCGCAGACGGGCTGGGTGGAGCACGACCCCACTGAGATCCTGACCAGCCAGCTCTCTTGTGCCATTGAAGCGTTGGGCCGCGTGGGCGCTCGCCCCCGCGACCTAGCCGCCATCGGCATCACCAACCAGCGCGAGACGGTAATTGTGTGGGAGCGGGCGACGGGAAAACCCATCTATCCGGCGATTGTCTGGCAGGACCGCCGCACCGCCGCTTTCTGCAAAGAGCTTGAGGAGCGCGGTCTGTCCGACACGGTTGCCGGCAAGACTGGCCTGGTGCTCGACCCCTATTTTTCGGCGACCAAGATCCGCTGGATCCTGGACAACGTGAGTGGCGCGCGGGCACGGGCTGAGCGGGGCGAGCTGGCCTTCGGCACCGTCGACTCCTGGCTCATCTGGCACCTGACCAGCGGCCACAAGCACGTGACCGACGTTACAAATGCATCGCGCACGCTGCTCTACAACATCGTTAAAGGCGAGTGGGATTCCGAAATGCTGCGCATCTTTGGCGTTCCGGAGGCGATCCTGCCTGAAGTAACGTGGTCGAGCCAGCGCGTGGGCGAGGTGACCACGTCGCTGGGCCTGGCCGGCGCAACCATCGCGGGCATCGCCGGCGATCAGCAGGCCGCGCTCTTCGGCCAGTTGTGCTGGCAGGCAGGCGAGGCCAAAAACACCTACGGCACCGGCTGCTTCCTGCTGCAGAACATCGGTTCCCAATTCGTTCGCTCGCGCCACAAGCTCATTACTACGCTTGCCGCCAGCGCCCAGTCGCGTCTCGAATACGCGCTCGAAGGCAGCATCTTTATTGGGGGAGCCGTGGTGCAATGGCTGCGCGACAACCTGAAACTCATCGGCGCCTCGAGCGATGTGGAGGCGCTGGCCAAAACCGCCAACGACTCGGGCGGCGTGGTGTTTGTTCCGGCGTTTGTGGGCATGGGCGCGCCACACTGGGACCCGCACGCCAGCGGAATGATCATCGGGCTCGGCCGCGGCACGCGTCCCGGCCATATTGCCAGGGCAGCGCTCGAAGCCATCGCCTTCCAGGTGGCCGACGTCCTCGACGCGGTGCAGGGCGAAACCTCAACCCCACTCGGCGCTCTTCGCGTGGATGGCGGCGCTGCGGTGAACGACCTGCTCATGCAGTTCCAGGCCGACATTCTCGGCGTGCCGGTGGTGCGCCCGCTGGTGACCGAAACCACCGCCCTGGGCGCTGCGTATCTGGCAGGATTGGCAACGGGATTCTGGGCCAGCCCCGGCGAACTCAAAGCAAAGCGCGCGAGGGACGTCCGCTTTGAACCGCAGATGAGTGCTGCCGAACGCGGCGAGCGCCGCGCCCGCTGGCAAAAGGCCGTTGAACGCGCGAAAGAGTGGAACGGGTAAAAGACAGGGTTCAGGGGTCAGGGGTCAGGGAACAGGGATCGATAGCGGGTTCGCGGGGATTGGAAAAGTCACCGCGCTTCGTGGCAACCTATTGATCTGCTCCCTCGCCGGGCCACCCCGGGCCCCGAGGTCGAGCCTGGAGGTCAATCATGGCGACGTGCACGCATCTCGCTGAGTTCGACAGAAATGCCAAGGCCCGCAGCAAGGGCTGCGAAGAATGCCTCAAAACAGGCGACACATGGGTGCACCTGCGCCGCTGCCTCACCTGCGGCCACGTGGGCTGCTGCGACTCGTCAAAGAACCGCCACGCCCGGGCGCATTTTCACGAGACGAAGCATCCGCTGATCCAGAGCGCCGAGCGCGGTGAAAACTGGCGCTGGTGCTACATTGACGAGGCGTATCTGTAGGTGCGCTCTCCAAACCCTTCGGTTGCCAATCTACGCCAAGCTCCACCTCGATAGCCGCCGAGTTGGTGTGAAAGGTCAGTCCTGGGCTTCGGTGCGGGCTCCACATCTCAGAGGTGGGAAGGGCAGGCGAGGGAGCCGGTGTGAAGATTTAGTTCACATTGAGCTGCAATTGTTTGCATATCGTCACCGGGGTCTTGATGTAACTATCTTATTTTCAGTCTGTTGAGAATGGAGATCGAATTGCCTTTGCAGGGCTGGGTAAGGGGGGAGAATTCCCCATTCCTATCAGCTGCCCAATCAACATGAATCGAGAAAGAGGAGAGGAATGATGAAAGGGCGCATATTTGCAGCGGCGGCGATTCTCTTGCTGTTAGCCGGTTACGCAAAAGCAGACGACAAGATTCCCTATGGGAACGTTGGGACACCCATTACGACTAACACAGACCTCGTGGCCACTGGACCCGTGTCCGTTGCCTATTTCTACGGCTACAGTGCTGCCGATCTCGATACTGTGTCGGTCTGGGATGTCACCAAAGGTGCGTGGGCTGGATATCAATTCTTCCCTAACCAAACGGCAACAGTCGGCGCGACGCAAACGTTGACTGGCGTCAGCGTGGGCGACGTGCTGGAGTTCGAGTTATACAACGAGACCACCAATACCTGGCTCACATCGGATCCCGCCAGCGATCCCGGCGACCCTGGAATCAGTCACGCCTACGTCACCCCTTACAGCGCCAACCCCCTCGACAGCGACTACATCGCTGGAATACCGGCTGGTATCTTTGTCGGCATGGAAGATTTAGGGGCGGGCCAAGGTTCCGACTACGACTATAACGACGATCAGTACGTGGTGACGGGCGCTGCCATTACGCCGGAGCCGAGCAGCCTGTTCCTGTTGGGAACAGGACTTCTGGGCCTGGTAGTACTGGGACGCCGGACGCTTCTGGCCTAGACTGCTCCAAACTCGTCTTCTTACTATTTGCTCGATGAAGCCCCGAGCCTGGTTATCCAGGTCCGGGGCTTTGTTTTGAATGTGACAGCGAGCTGTCGAGCGGGCAAATGGATGGGGCGAGTGAACTAGACCAGCTCCACCTCGATCGACTTCTTCGCCGCGTCGAGCTTGACGATTTTGAAGCTGCGCAACTGGCCCTCGGCCAGCGGCTCGGGCTTGGCTTCAGGCGCGGGTGTGTTGCCCTTCCAGCGCGCCTTCAGCATCGATGAAAGCTGCGAGAGGTCCGGTTTGCCCGGCTCGGGTGCTTCCGGCTCTGGCGCCTTCGCAGCGGTCTTCGCCGCGGAGGCCTTGCCGATGCGGCCCGTCGCATGGATTCCATCGCCCAGGTCTACCTGAAGCGAAGAGCCCTTGAACTCAACCACGCGTCCTGACACCGTGTCACCCGGCTTGTGCTCGGCGATGTACTCGTCGATGCTGGTGGGGATGAGCTGCTTGATCGAGAGCTTCATCTGGCGCTTTTCTTGGTCGAGCGCGAGCACCAGCGCCTGCACCTTCTGGCCAGTGTGCAGCGCTTCGCTGGGGTGGTTGAGCCGGCGGTCGGCCACAATCTCGCTGATGTGCACCAGGCCCTCGACGCCTTCGGCGATTTCAACAAATGCGCCGAAGCTCATCATTCTGGTCACCGTGCCCGTGACCTGGGATCCGGCGGGATAGCGGCGCTGCGACTCGACCCACGGATCGGCGAGGGTCTGCTTGAGGCCGAGCGCGATGCGCTTTTCCTCGGGCTTCACGGAGAGAATCACCGCATCCACGCGGTCGCCAGTCTTGAGCAGGTCCGAGGGGTGGCGAACTTTCTTCGCCCACGACATCTCAGAGATGTGAACCAGCCCTTCGAGCCCCGGCTCGATCTCGACAAACGCGCCAAAATCCATCAACCGCGTCACCGCGCCCGAAACGCGCGCGCCAACCGGGAAACGCTCTACCGCCGTCTCCCATGGCTCGGGCTGCAATTGCTTGAGGCCGAGCGAAATCTTCTTTGTCTCGGGATCGATGCGGAGGATTTTGAGGGTCAGTTCCTGGCCCACCGTCAGCACGTCTTCAGGCTTGGCAATGCGCGCCCGCGAAATGTCGCTCACGTGCAGCAGCCCGTCGACACCGCCGAACTCAGCGCCGCCGATGGTCACAAATGCGCCGTAGGGCATGATGGTGCGCACGGTTCCCGTTACCGTATCGCCTTCGTTGAGCGCCGCGCGGCGGCCTTCCATTTCGGCGCGCGCCTGCTCCTCAAGCACCACCCGCCGGTCAACCACCACATTTTCATCCGCCGTGTCGAGCTTGGTGATGCGGCAGGTGATCTGCTGGCCCACCAGGGCCTCAAGCTCAGCCGCCTCGCGCGTGCCGCTGCGGCTGGCCGGCATAAATGCCCGCACGCCCACGTCGACGCTCAACCCGCCCTTCACCACGGCCGTAACGGTGCCGGCCACGGCGGTCTTTTCAGCAAAAGCCCGCTCCAGTGCCGACCAGTCGCGAGGCTGCGCCACCTTGAAGCGCGAAAGCTGGTAATAGTTCTCTTCGTTGCGGCCCGTGATCGATACCGGAAAGCGGTCGCCCGGTTTCACGCCATCGGCGTTGTTTTCAAACGCCGATCGCGGCAGCACGCCCTCCATCTTGTAGCCGACGTCGAGAAAGACCTGGTCCGCCGAGACCGAAATCACCGTGCCTTCAAGCCTGTTTTGAGCGGCCCGATGCGTGTGCGTGCGCTCGTAGTCGCGCAGCACGTCGGCAAACGACTCATGGGGAGACTGGTCGTCCAGACGCTCGCTTTGACCTTCGGTCGAAGAGGCAGACTGCGTTGCAGGCTCGCCGCCGGCATTTTGGCTAAGACCCTCGCTTTCGCCCGCGGTCGAAAGTGCGGGCTGGGTCGCCGGGGCCTCATCCTGAACCGCAGCCGCGACCTCAGTCACGGCGGGCTCTTCAACTGTTGGCGCGGGATCAGCCGCAACGGGTTCTTCCGCGGCGGGCGCGGGACCTTCAGTTGCCAGAACTGCTGGTTCGGGTTCAGTTGCGGGTTCCAGCCCTGGCTTGGCAAAAGGCTCGGCGCCGGTGAGGGGTTCGATAGGTGTCTCGTGGCTCATATGGGGTTCGACTCTTATTGTTTCACGGCTCGGCGGAATGGCCTCTCAAGCTCCGGCCCAGCCTGCGGGCTGAAACTTCACTGAATTGCACAGCTCGATGTACGAGCCGTCACCGCGCGGCGTTTGACGGCGAAGTACGCTGGAGGCGATTCCAAAGGAAAATCGATGGCAGTGAAGTTGAAGGCGATCGTGTCGGGCTTGGCCGTGGTTGCGTTGCAGTGGACGCTGGCCATAGTTGCCTGGGGCGGTTGGAGGGCATTTTTCGCTCACTCAGCTTTCGTCGCGCTGGCTGCCGTCATCGCCTGCTTGATCCTGGCAGCGCCGTTTACGGGCGGCAATTTTGACCCCGGCGACAAGGAGGATCGCGGCAACCGCTGGGTGATTCCGGCTCTTTTCTGCCTGGCGGTTCTGAACGCTTTCCTGTCGCCGCTGACCGACCGGCTGGGCTTCCTGACGATTGACGGCGATGCGACGCGGTGGGTGGGGGTCGCCTTGTTTGCGGCCGGAGGCGCGTTGAGACTCTGGGCGGTCTTCGTGCTGGGCCGGCGCTTCAGCGGGCTGGTGGCCATCCAGACCGGACACGCGCTCGAAACCCGCGGAGTTTACAGCCGGGTCCGCAATCCCGCTTACCTGGGGATGGAGATTCACCTGCTCGGCTGGGCGTTGACGTTTCGTTCGGGCGCGGGACTTCTGCTGGTAGCGCTTGGTGTCATTCCTCTTGTTGCGAGAATGCGATCGGAGGAAAAGCTGCTGCGCGAACACTTCGGCGTTGAGTACGACGCTTATTTCGCCCGCACCTGGCGGCTGGTGCCCTGGGTGTACTGATCCACGGCTTTGGCACACACTAACATCGAGACGATACCGGAAGATTGACTAATGGCAGCGCAAACTAGAACGATCTGGATTGGCCTTTTTGTCGGACTGCTTCAGTTCGGATTGGTTGTGCTTGCCTGGGGCGGCTTCAAGTCCTTTTTCTCACACCCCGCATTCGTGACGCTGGTCATCGTCACCTTCGTCATGATGGCGATGGCGCCGTTATCAAGGGGTAGCCTGAGCCCCGGCGAAAAAGAAGATCGCGGCAACCGGTGGGTACTTGGGGTCTTCACCATCATCGCGTTCCTGAATGCCTACTTTCCGCCGCTCACCGACCGGCTGAGTTTTTTGACCATGGACGGCGACACGATCCGCTGGGTGGGCATTTTTCTCTACACAGCCGGCGGAGGGCTGCGGCTTTGGCCAGTGTTTGTGCTGGGCAAGCGTTTCAGCGGCCTGGTCGCCATCCAGCCCGGTCACACGCTCGAGACGCACGGCGTTTATAGCGTGATCCGCAACCCCAGCTACCTGGGAATGCTCATCAACGTACTCGGCTGGGAGCTTATCTTTCGCTCTGGCATCGGCCTTGTGTTCGTCCCGCTGCTGCTTTGGCCGTTGATCGCCCGCATGCACGCCGAGGAGCGGCTGCTGCGCGAACACTTCGGCGTCGAATACGACGCATATTTCGCCCGTACCTGGCGGCTCGTTCCATGGGTCTACTGAAAAAACTTCATTGTGGGACGCCAGCTCACTCTCAAAGTAGACATACCCTCCTATCGCGAGCGAGAATGGGCACCGCACGAGGAACCAACCAATGAAGCTGAATGAAATTACCCGCAGGGATTTTGTACGCCTGGGCGCGGGCGCGGCCGTAGCTACCGCCGCCGTCGCACAAGCCGCACAGTCGAATGTTCTCACCGCGCAGCAGCACACTTCCGATGCCTTACCTGACGGCCGAAAGGTCCGCTTCGGCATCGTAGGCACCGGAATTCGCGGCTGCGACCTACTGCGCTCGGCGCGCAACGTGCCTACGGGCGTGTGCGTAGGCTCGGCCGACCTGTATTCCACGCGCCTCAAGGCCGGTATCGAGGCCTATGGCGCGGATTTCGAGACTTCGGGCGATTATCGCCGCCTGCTCGACCGCAAGGATATCGACGCCATCTTTGTCGCCACCTCTGACCATCACCACCGACGCGTTACGCTCGATGCCGTTGCCGCTGGCAAAGACGTCTACTGCGAAAAGCCCATGTCGCACACCGTCCCTGACGGCTTTGCCATGCTTGAGGCTGTTCAGTCGCACAAGCGCATCTTTCAGGCCGGCAGCCAGCGCGTCAGCTCCATCCTCCATATGAAGGCCAAGGAGATTTTCGACTCCGGCCGGCTCGGTGAGGTGCACGAAATCGACGCGCAGGTGAATCGCAACTCACCCGGCGGCGCGTGGGTGTATCCCATTGGCGACGACGCCAGCCCCGAAACCGTCGATTGGAAGGGCTTCCTGGTCGACGCGCCCCAGGTTCCCTTCGATCCCGTCCGCTTCTTCCGCTGGCGCTGCTTCAAAGACTACGGCGAAGGCCTCGGCGGCGATCTGTTCGTCCATCTGCTCAGCGGCATCCATTTCATCACCGGCTTCGACGCGCCGGCCGCTCGCGCCTATTCGACCGGCGGGCTCTACCACTTCAAAGACGGCCGCGATTTTCCTGACTTTGTCGAGACCGTCTACGACTTTTCCACTCCCAGCGGCCCCGTCCACGTCAATCTGCACTGCAGCCAGATCAACAACGCCGACGACGATCGCACCGTGATCTACGGCTCAACCGGTACCCTGGTCCTCACCGGGCAGTCCGTCACTTTTACGCCGCAGGATGTGCGCCCGCGTTTCGAGTCTTACGGCTGGGGCGGCATGACCGAAGCGCAAAGGCAGAAGGGAATAGCAGAGTGGAAGGCCGCCCATCCGGAGTCGATGGCGCCGCTGCCTGAGGCTGAGACCTTCACATCACCGCGGGGATACGACGACACCGCCGACCACATCGCCAACTTCTTCAGCGCGGTGGTCACGCGCCAACCCGTAGCGGAGAATGAGGTTTTCGGGAATAACGCGGCCATCGGCTGCCACATGGCCAATCACTCCTACTTCCATCGCTCTATCGCCACTTGGGAAGCGGCGAAAAAGACCATCAAGGCGTAGAGGCAGGGAGCCGGCAATCGGCAATAGACAATAGGGAACAGGCGACAGGAGGAAAGCAATGATGATTGCATCGCGCAGGGATTTCTTGAAGACGGCGGGAGCAGCTGCGGTTATTGCAGGCGCTGGCAGGGCAGAGGCACGCAAACTGAATATGCCGGTGGGTCTCCAGCTCTACTCGGTGCACGATTCTTTGGCCAAGGATCTCGAAAGCACGCTCAACCAGGTTCATTCCGCAGGCTACACTGTGGTTGAGGCAGCGGGATACTACAACCGTTCGGCCGCCGACTTCCGCAAAGCCATGGATCAGGCCGGTCTGCGTTGCGTAAGCGGCCACTACCCCCTCAGCCTGCTCAACCAGCAGTTCGTCTCGATTATCGGCTACGCGCATGATCTGGGCCTGGAGTACATCGTCTGCTCCTCGTCCGACGGAACTCACCGCGATCCCGCCGCCCACGGCGAGCCCACGCTCGACGACTGGCACTGGAGGATCGATCAGTTTAACCGTATCGGCGCGCTGGTGAAGGCCGCCGGCATGACCTTCGGCATCCACAACCACACGCCGGAATTTTCGACCATCGACGGCGTGCTGGTGTACGACGAGCTGATGAAGCTCACCGATCCGCAGCTCGTCATCCTGCAGATGGATTGCGGTTGGGTCTATCAATCCGGCCACAACCCCGCCGAGTTCATCGCGCGCGCGCCAGAGCGTTTCCAGCTCCTGCACGTGAAAGACATGATCCTGGTGCCCGGCGCAAAGGAACCGGAATTGCCAGTGATGGGCAAGGGCCACATCGACAATGTGTCCATCATGCGCGCGGCCACGCACCTCAAGTACTACTTCATTGAGCAGGAGGGCTTCGAAGGGGACCCGATGGAAGAGCTGCGCGAGGATGCGGACTATATGAAGCGGCTGAACTACTGAGGCGGGTTCTTCGCACGGCGTTCAGTGGATTGGCCCGGTTTGCATGAGCGGCTTCATTCAAAAGAAGAGCGGGGGCACGGATCGTTGCAGTATCAATACGATTTTGTCGTAATTGGATCCGGCTTTGGCGGCAGTGTGTCCGCGCTGCGCCTGATGGAAAAGGGTTACCGTGTCGCTGTCATCGAACAGGGGCGGAGATGGACGGAAGCCGACCTTCCAAAAAACAACTGGAATTTGTCGAAGTGGATATGGCGGCCTTCACTGGGTCTGCACGGTTTCTTCGGAATGCGGTTCTTCCGGCACCTGGTGGTTCTCAACGGCTATGCCGTTGGAGGGGGATCGATCACCTATGCGAATACGCTGTTGGTCCCTCCCGATCATGTGTGGCGACAGGGTAGCTGGTCGGGTCTGACGGATTGGGAACAGGTAATGCCGCGCCACTACGCGACGGCGAAACGGATGCTGGGCGTAACGGCCAACCACTGGATGGGCGCAGCCGATCTCCGTCTTAAGGAGATGGCAAATGCCGCCGGTGTCGAGCAAAGTTTCTATCCTACCGAAGTGGGAGTCTTCTTCGGAAAGGAATGCGACCCTCCTGGCACGGAGTATCCAGACCCGTACTTCGGCGGGGAGGGACCCAGCCGGACCACTTGTATCGGCTGCGGCGGTTGCATGGTCGGTTGCCGCTTTGGCGCAAAGAACACCCTCGATAAAAACTACCTTTACCTGGCAGAGAAAAGAGGCGCGGAGCTTTTTGCGGAAACGAAGGCGATCGACGTGCGCCCCCTGGCGCAGCGGGAAGATGGTTCCGACGGTTATGAAGTTGAGACCGTTTCACTGGCGAAGGGATCTCGCCGACAAAGACGGCGGTTGACCTGCCATGGAGTGGTGATTGCGGCATCCTCTCTGGGTACGCAGGATTTATTGCTCCGGCTCAAAGAGAAGAAATCGTTGCCGCGCATCTCCGAAGCGCTGGGCGGACACGTGCGCACTAATGCAGAATCGCTGATCGGCATCCGGTTTCCAGGATCGAAGGTGGATCTTTCGAAAGGGCTCGCCATCGGCTCAGGCGTCTATATCGACGAACATACCCACATTGAGGCAACGCGCTATCCGAACGGCTCGAACGCCATGGCGCTGATGGCGACAGTGATGACGCTGGGCCGGCCTGGGTGGACCCGGCCTTTCACCTGGCTGGCTGCGTTGTCGAAGATGTTCCTGACCCGGCCATACACAACCTTGCGCATACTGCTCCCGTTCGGCTGGGCACGCGAGACAATGATCTTTCTCTGCATGCAGACGCTGGACGGGCATCTCACCATGAAGTTGAAACGGCAATGGTTCTGGCCGTTCACAAAGCATCTCGCTACGGAAGGAAAAGGAATCCCGGCTTTCATTCCCGCCGCAAACGATTTTGCGGCGAAGGCCGCAAAAGCCACAGGCGGCATTCCCATGACTTCTCTTACCGAGATCCTGCTCAATATTCCCATGACAGCGCATTGCATCGGCGGTGCGGTCATGGGACACAATCGCGCAGACGGCGTCTGCGATGGCAGGAATCGGGTTTTCGGCTACAAGAACATGTACATTTGCGATGGCTCGATGTGCGGCTCCAACCTTGGAGTCAATCCGAGCCTGACCATTACCGCTTTAACGGAACACGCCATGAGCCATATCCCTGCAGCCGGAGAGCAGAAATGGGATGCCATCGGCGAGGAGATATTTCCATGACCAGCCAGGCCGATGAAGCGCACCATCAATCCAGCGCATTGCGCGATAGCTTCGACCGCCAGCAACGCGCCTTTTGCGAGTATGCGCCTCTTGGGTATCGGCAACGGATCAAAGCCCTGGACACGTTGTTGCACGGAGTTTTGAGCTATGAGAATGCTTTCATCGAAACGATGAAGGCAGACTTCGGCAAGCGCTCAGCGTACGAGTCGCGATTACTGGAAGTATTTCCGCTGGTGGACGAAATCCGCAATGTGAAGCGCAATCTGCGCCACTGGATGCGGCCGCGCGCAGCCGCCGTCAACTGGCAGTACTTGCCCAGCCGCGCAAAAATCGTCTATCAGCCTCTTGGCGTGGTTGGAGTGATCGGGGCATGGAACTATCAAGTCCTGCTGACCTTGTCTCCCCTCGTGAATGCGCTCGCAGCCGGCAATCACGTAATGATCAAGCCGTCGGAACTTGCTCCCGCGACCGCCAACGCCATGCGGCAGATGATCGGCGAGCTGTTTTCCGAGGAATATGTAACGGTCATCACGGGCGGCAGAGAAGTATCGGCAGCCTTTGCTGCGTTGCCATTCGATCATCTGATTTTCACCGGCTCGAGCCGCACCGGCAAACTGGTGATGCAGGCGGCGGCGAAAAACCTCACGCCGGTCACGCTCGAACTTGGCGGCAAGTCGCCGGCGCTGGTCCACGAATCGTATCCGATGGGGATTGCCGCCGACCGCATCTGTTCGGCAAAACTCTGGAACAGCGGTCAAACCTGCGTCGCTCCCGATTATGCGCTTGTGCCTTCCCATAAGGTGGATGAGTTTGTCAGCGCCTGCGAACGCACCATTGCACAGCGGTTCCCGCGGCTGGTGTCGAATGACGACTATACCGGCATGATTCACGAGGCTGCCTGGCACCGGATGCGGGACATGGTGAACGACGCGGAAAGCAAGGGAGCACGGATCGTCCAGCTCAACCCGGCAAACGAGTCCTTCACAGACGGAAATCGCGTCTTCCCTCCCACGCTGATTGTGGGCGCGGACGGCACAATGCAAGCGATGCAGGATGAGATTTTTGGGCCGATTCTGCCGGTGATTCCCTATTCTCGGCTTGAGGAAGCGCTTTCGTTTGTCAATGGACGGCCACGCCCGCTTGCGCTTTACTACTTCGACCGCAACGGCTCGCGAATCAAGCAGGTACTGGAACAGACCGTCTCAGGCGGGGTGACCGTCAACGACTGTATCTTCCATCTTCCTCAGCATAGCCTTCCCTTTGGAGGGGTGGGACCGAGCGGCATGGGTGCATATCACGGCTTCGATGGATTTGAAACATTTTCAAAGAAGAAGGGCGTGTTCCTGCAAAGCCCGCTGACAGGATGGTTTCTGGCGGTTACGTTGAAGCCGCCCTATGGCACTTGGACGGATCGCATGCTTGCGTTTCTGATCGGGCGGGGCAAGCCGCGCCGCGTGCAAAGAATGGCACTGACGAAGATGAAATGAAGGACCTGCGGGGGCCGCGATCCAATGGAGAAACTGCGCGAGGATGCGGATTATATGAAGCGGCTGAATTTCTGAGCGATGCGCAGGGCGCGGGTTCGGAATTCGCTTCTCAGCGGGCTAGTCTCTGGTCATTTCTCCACGAACACCTTGAGGCGCGACAGAGCTGCGTCCCAATCGCGCGAAACGCTGCGGATGTATTCCTCAATCTCGCCGAGCGGCCGCGGGTCGAGCTCGAAACGGCTTTCCCGCCCGGCGCGCACGCATCGCGCTATCCCCGCCCGCTCCAGCACCCGCAGGTGTTTGGTAATCGCCTGCCGCGTCAGGCGCGAGTGCCGCGTGAGCTCGGTAATCGACGCCGCCTCGCCCGCGGCCAGCCGCTCCACCAGGGCCAGCCGCGTCTCGTCGCCCAGCGCGGCAAACAACGCCGCGGACGCAGGCTGGCGCGTCCGCAATCTACGTGTGCGCGCCAAGGTAGCCCTCGATGTTCTTCATCTGCTGCTCCCATCCGCCTTCGTTGTTCTTGTAATTCTGTTCGCGGCGGTCGCCGGGCAGCTTGTCAAAGCCCGATTCGGTCACGGTCAGCAGCGTTCCCGTCGCCGTCGCCTCAAGCCGGAACTCGACCAGCGTCCTTGGTTCGCCGGTGTAGTCGGGCTTGTAGACCTCTTTCGCCAGTGATTTGGGATGCGCCCAGGTGTAAGTGAAGAGCTTCTCCGGAATCATCTGCTCGATCTTTGCCTCCCAGAGCACGTGCTCGTAGCCGGGATGGAGAATATATCCGCGCACCGTCGCGCCCACCTGAAAGGGCTCGGCGAGAGCAACGCGAAACCACTCGCCGAACTCGCGGTAATCCGTTAATGCCTGCCAGACCCGCGCCACGGGCGCCTTCAGGTCAATCCGCTTTTCAATTCTGTCAGGTACCAAAACGCTACCTCCTGGTTGCATAATAGTCAGTTTCATTTAAAAGAGCAACTATCTGGTTGCTAAAAGATTTTAACAACTCATGCCGTATCCCCGGCGCGAAACCGGCGGCGCGACCAATCAGCTACCCTGAATCCATGAATGTCTTCGACGAAAAGCGCTCCGAGCTCGAGCGGCACGAGTTCATGATGGGCGCCGAACGCGGCCGCCTCGCCGTCGCCCTTGACCTGCTCACTGACTCGCTCATCCTCATCGGCCAGCACGGGGTCTACTGCACCTCGTCGCGCAACCCCTCAAAACCCGCGCTCGATCTCGAGGCCGTGCTGAGCGGCATGGAGGGCGCCAAGACTCTCATCCAGTCGGTGATGGAAGAACTCCGCGTAGCGCGCGAAGGGACGGCTGGCGAGGGGCCAGGTAATCAATAGTGCCGTGTATGCGGCGCAACGAACACAACCATCCGCAGCAGCAGTATGAGCACCGCAACAACCGCAAGAATCGTAATCAGCACGGTCGGGCCAAACTGCCCGCCCATTTTCTGGCTTTCTCTGGCCTTGCGCTTCATAACGCCGTTCCTCGAAGCTCGCCAACCATATTACGCCTGAATTCGACATTACGCCTGGGTTCGACGCCGGGGAAATGCGAAGGCCCTTCGGCCTGCGCCGAAGGGCCTTCAACCAGCTATTAGCTAAGAGCTGAAAGCTGTTGTTACGCCGTCACGGTTTTCGTGGGCTTCGATCCCCAAAATCCGTAGAACGCAATGTAGAGGTAGCACAGTATAGGGATCACTAACGCCCACTGATAGCTGAGGTGGTCCGAGCACCATCCAATCGCCACTGGAATCAGCGCGCCGCCCCATACCGCGGTCATGATGAGGCCCGAGCCTTTGCTGGTCATAGGTCCAAGTCCGGCGATTCCCAGCGTAAAGATGTTCGGGAACATGATCGAGTTGAAAAAGCCCGCCAAAATGAGGCACGCGATGGCGATATAGCTCGGAGAAACGATTGATATCGCGACAAGGGCTGCCGCAGTGACGCCAAATATTCCCAGCAGTTTTCCGGCTCTGATCTTGGTCAACATCCATGAGCCGAGTAACCTGCCTACCAAGGCTCCCAGCCAATAGAAGAGAACGAGTTTCTGGGCCGTCGGCGCGGACAGTACGTTGAGGCCGCCGTGGTTGCTATCACTGAAGTAGAGCACCATTGCGGTCGCCAATCCGACTTCGACGCCCACATAAACAAAGATGCCGAGTGCGCCAAGCACTGTGTGCCGGTAGCTCCAGATGCTGCGCTTCAGCACTTCATCCCCTGCTTTGCCTGGCCGGAACTGCTGGGTGGCCTCGATATGAGGCAGGCGCATGAAAGCCACCGCGACGCCCAGCAGAATCAATCCGAATGCAATGATCAAATAAGGCGCACGAACCGTATGGGCAATCGACATCTGGTAGGCGTGTTGCGCAGTGGCGCTTTGGTTCGCAACCTGGGCCGGATCGAGCACGGCAGAAGTCAGGATAAACGTGCCCGCAATCCATGGTGCGATCGTGCCGCCCAATGAATTGAGCGCCTGCGCCAGATTCAAGCGGATCGAAGCGGTGTCCTCCGGACCGAGGATTGAGACGTATGGATTTGCCGCTGTCTGGAGGCCCGTGACCCCGGCGCCCACTACGAAAATCGCAGCGAGGAAGAGCGGAAATGAAACGGTCTGAGCAGCCGGAAGAAACAGCAACGCGCCCAGGACCTGGATGAACAAGGAGACCACCATGGTCCGCTTGTAGCCGATCGCTTCAATGAGGCGTGAGGTAGGCGCCGAGAACACAAAATAGGCTGTGAAGAAGGCGCCGTTCGCCAACATTGCCTGCCAGTTTGCCAGTTTCTGAATCTCGAAGATCTTCTTCAAATCGGGCACAAGTCCCATGTTCAAGTTGGTGATGAACCCGAACATGAAAAATAACACCGCAACCGCAAGAAACGGTACGAAATACCCCGGCGACGTGAGCGCGCCGGAGTGCTTGCTATCAGCTGCCATAAACCCTGATTCCCACTTTCTTCAAATTCAACATCTCTGCCCTCGGCGGGCAATTGTCCTGCATCGAAGTTTATTGAAGGCATCGGGGCGAAAACTCACGCCCCCGGCATTGATCCCTTTCATCCACGAAAAACCGGCCTTCTCACTGCACAGAACACTATACGGCAAACCGCGCCGTCCGCGCGAAAGTCAATCGCAGGTCCGCCCCGTTCACGCCCCGTCTACCCGTTCCGCCCCAATATCCGCTATTCTCATTTGAAAGCGAGGAAAGACCCATGCCCATTACGTTGCTGAGCGGTGCAAAGACGAAAAAGGTTCTGGCTGCTCTGGAGGGCAACTGGCAGGCCGAGATGGAGGGTTATCACTCTTACACCACTCTGGCCGACCGCGATACCGACCCGGTGCGCGCGCAGGTGCTGCGCCACCTGGCCCAGGCTGAGCTGGAGCACGCCTCGCTGTGGGAGGGCCGCATCAAGGAGCTGGGCGGCGAGCCGCCGGTCTACAAGGGCGGACCCGGCGGCGATGCCGATTCGCTCGCCAGTCGCGCAGGCGGCATCCGCATGGCCCTGCGGCGGCTTGAGATTGAAGAAAGCCGGGCCATTGCCGGCTACGGCGAGCAGCTCAAGGCGCTTGGCGACGACGGCTCGGTCGCCATCCTCGAGCACGTGATTGAAGACGAGAAGGAGCATTACCGCGAGCTTGGGTCGCTCATCCGCGGCCATTACCAGGCCGCGGCCGGCGCGCCCAAAATCGACGCCAAAGCCGTGCTGGATGAGATGCTTGCCAAGCGCAACCAGGGCCGCAAGCAGCCCGGCTCATGGATCGGCGACGCCATCTACGGCGTCAACGACGGCCTGGGCGCCATCTTCGGCATTGTCTCCGGCGTCTCCGGCGCTACTTCAGGCGATTCCAAGTACGTTCTGCTCGCCGGCCTCTCCGGCATGATCGCCTCCGCGCTCTCCATGGGCTCCGGCGCCTATCTCGCCGCCAAGAGCGAACGCGAGATCTACCACGCCGAGATCGCCCGCGAGCGCGAAGCCATCGCCATGAACGGCCCCGAGGCCCGCGAGCTGCTCGCGCTCTATTACCAGATGAAAGGCCTGCCCGAGGCCGACGCCATCCACATGGTCAACCACATCGCCAGCGATCCCGAGCAGCTTCTCCGCGCGCTGGCCAGCGAGCGCCTCGGCGCCAGCGAAGAATCCCTCTCCAACCCGCTGGTCTCGGCCAGCTCCGGCGCGCTCTCCACCGCCGTCGGCGCCATCATCCCCGTCATTCCGTTTTTCTTCATGCAGGGCATTCCGGCGGTCATTGCCGCCGCCATCATCTCGCTCGCCGCCCACTTCGCGGTCGGCGCCGCCAAGTCGCTCATCACCGTTCGCTCCTGGTGGTCCTCGGGACTTGAAATGACCATCGTCGGCGCGCTCGAGGGCGCCGTCACCTACGGCATCGGCATTCTGCTTGGAAAGGGCGGCATGTAATGGGTGGCCTCATTCCTCTTGGCGACGCCTCGCGCCGTTCGCCCTTCTCCGCCGGCGTCACCATCGCCATTATTGCCGTCAACGCCTGGGTTTTCTTCCTCGAACTGGCCGGCGGCAACGCGTTCGTCCGCGCCTTTTCCGCCATTCCCATCCGCATCACCCACGGCCAGCACGCCATCACGCTGCTCACATCCATGTTCCTGCACGCCAGTTGGATGCACATCATCGGCAACATGGTCTTTCTGTGGGCCTTCGGCCCGGCCATGGAAGACGTTATGGGCCACCTCGGCTATCTTGTCTTCTATCTCTCCGGCGGCATCGCGGCCATGTGCGCCCAGGTGCTCGGCAGCCCCAATTCCCACGTTCCAAACCTCGGGGCCAGCGGAGCCATCGCCGCCGTCATGGGCGCATTCATCATCACCTTTCCCCACGACCGCATCCGCACATTGATCTGGTTCCTCCTCTTCTTCCAAGTCACCTACATTCCCGCGTTGTTTCTTATCGGCTTCTGGTTCCTCACCCAGCTCTTCCATTTCGGCATGGTGTCCAACGAGGTCCAGACCGGCGGCGTAGCCTACCTCGCCCACATTGCCGGATTCCTCTTCGGTGTAGTGCTGGCGCGCTTGTTTGTCGACAAGCGGCGCGTGGCCCTGCTGCGCAATCCCTGGGGCTCCTCATACCCGAAGGAGTAATGGCTGGCCCCTGACCCCTGTTCTCCGATCCCTGGTCATTCCCCCTGCCCGCAATCCCGCATTTGTATAAACTTCAGGCACGCGAGGTAAAGCCATGCAAGGCAAACACGAACACGACCACGCCCATGAGCACGAACACACCCATACCCATACGCATGAACACACGCACGATGGCGTGACACACACCCACGAGCACACTCATGAGCACAGCCACGAACACGGCCACCATCACACGCACGAGCACGAACACACCCACGGCGACCATGTGCACGACCATGAGCACACCGGCGACCACGGCGCGCACGATCACGATCATCCGGTGCACGAATCGGAGCCGCACGGCCACCAGCACTGACGGCCGATCCTGCGGGCGCCCCAAAGCCTGTCGCGAGCACGGTCCGAGGATCCGGAATTCCGGAAAAGGGGGTGCCCCGTGATCTCTGGCCACAGAGCTCCGATTCATTTTGCCTGGCAGTTCAGCCCTTCAGCACGGCCCTCTGCGCGTCGAGATACGCCAGCCACTCATCCATGCCGGCGCCGGTCTTCGCGCTGGTCTCAAAGATGCGGATGCCGGGGCGAATCTCGTTGATGTTCTTGAGCGCCAGCTCGCGGTCGAATCCGCAGGGCTCGGCGATATCGATCTTGGTAATGGCGGCCGCGTCGGCCGAGTTGAACAGCGTGGGATATTTGAGCGGCTTGTCTTCGCCTTCGGTCACGCTGAGGAGCGCGACGCGAATCTTTTCGCCCAGGTCGTAGCTCGACGGGCAAACCAGGTTGCCCACGTTCTCGATAAACAGATAGTCGAGGCGCTCAAGCTCAACGCCGGCCCAATTCTCAAGCTGTTTCCCGATCATCTCCGCATCGAGGTGGCAGATGCCGTGCGTATTGATCTGGCGCACGGGCGCGCCGCTCGCGGCCAGCCGCCGCGCGTCGTTGTCGGTCTCAAGATCGCCCACCAGAGCCGCGGCTTTTGCGCCTTGCCCGGTCAGCCGGCGCAGGGTCAGCTCCAGGAATGCCGTCTTCCCCGTGCCGGGGCTCGACACCAGGTTGAGCACTAGCACGTTCGCGCGTGTGAACCGCTCGCGCAGCCCCGCCGCAAGCTCGTCGTTCTTCTTCAGGATTCCCCGCCGCAACTCCACAATCCGCGTCGTCATTTTTTCTCCTGGCCTTGGACGAGGGCGTTCCCCGGCGAAGCGTCCGGCTCCTCAATCTCGATCGACTCTATTTCCAGCTCGCGCCCCTGGCGCAGGTCGGCAGCCAGCTCGCCGCAATTCGGACACCGGAAGCTCTGCACGCCGTCCAGCTCCGCGTCTCGCCCGCACGCCGCGCAGTGCACAACAATCGAAACCTTATTGACGACGAGCGCCGCGCCGGCTAGCGGCGTGCCCACCGTGGCCAGCTCCCAGCAGAACTCCAACGACTCCTGCACCACCGCCGCCAGCACGCCCACGCGCAGCTTGACCGCTAATACCCTCGCGCCGGGATAGGCGGCAGCGGTTTCAGTCACCGCGTCCACAACGCTCTCGACGATGGATAGCTCATGCATGGGGTCGCGCCGCGTCGGCAGGGCCGGCGTTGTGACAGGCCCGGCCCGTTGAACAGCCCTATTCTCTCGCACGCAAGAGGTTCCCCGTGTGATTTGGCTCACTAGTCCGACCGCCCAACGCAAGCTCCCGTGCGTTCTCAATCCGATGCCGCAACGCGGTCGCCGCCCCAATTGCCGCCCGCGCTGGCCCCATCAGCCACCCTGCTATACCATTTCCAGATAAGGACTTCCCCATGCCCACAACTGCGCCTTCGAGAAGCTGCGGAAAGGCGGCTGCCCGGTTTCAGGGATCAGAGATCTGAGGCCAGGGGTCGGTGGTCAATGTGGCGCGGATGGCGAAGGATGATCGGCGGGAACCCCATGAAGAATCTGATTGTTGCGTTCTGTGCTGTGTTGGCAGCGGGGTGCGTTTCCGCGCAAAGCGGAGTCTGGCAGCCGTCGGCGGGGCATGTTCAGGTGCCCATCTGGCCGGGGACGCCGCCGAATGCGCGGCCGGCCAAGGTGCCGGAGAAGTCGTCGACCGCTGACAATCTTGTGGCCGGCAAGCCGTGGACAGCGATTGAAAACGTTAGCGTGCCGACTATCACGGTGTACTCGCCCAAGGGCAGGAACACCGGCGCGGCAGTGGTTGTGTTTCCGGGCGGAGGATACGAGATCCTGGCCATCGATCTCGAAGGCAGCGAGGTTTGCGACTGGCTGGTGGAGCGGGGCATCACGTGCGTACTGCTCAAGTATCGCGTGCCGGCGCCGCGCTCGGCGCCGAGCTGGGGCGCGTATCCGCAGTCGCCGATGGCGCTTGAAGATGCGCAGCGCACGCTGGGGCTGGTGCGGCAGCACGCGGCGGAGTTGAAGATCGATCCACACAAGGTGGGAGTGCTGGGTTTTTCGGCGGGTGGGCATCTGGTGGCGGCCATCAGCACGCATTTTGGCGCACGGCTTTATCCGGCGGTGGATGCGGCCGATCACGAAAGCTGCAGGCCCGACTTCGCCGTGGCTATCTATCCGGGCCACCTGTCCTGGGGAAGCAACGGCCTGGCGCTGAACCCGGCGGTGCCCGTCACGCACGAGACGCCGCCCACGTTTCTGCTGCAGAACGAAGACGACCACGTTGACAGCGTGAAGGATTCATTGGTTTACTACATCGCGCTCGAAAAGGCCGGGGTCCCGGTTGAGATGCACCTCTACGCGCAGGGCGGCCACGCCTTCGGTCTGCGGCGAACCAAGCTCCCGGCGACCGCCTGGCCCGAGCTGGTTGAAAAGTGGCTCCAGGCGATTGGCATCGTGGGCGATTCATCATCCGCGCATTGACGCGAAAGAGCGCGTGGTTATTGAATCGCTGATCCGATGGCCAAATTCAACCCCACCATCAGCACGGCTGACGCCGGAATCAGCAGCAGGGCCTTTTTGAGCCGGCGCGGGTCGCCGCCGGCAATCGCGCCGATGATGGGGGAACTGACGGCGAGCCCCGCCCATCCGCAGGTGATTACAAAGCCCATGGCGGTAGCCGACATCTGCGGGAAGGCCTTGCCGGTGATGGCCAGCGCCGTGGGAAAGACCGGCGCCATGGAAACGCCGGCGATGAAGACGAGCGCGGCGGCCAGGCCGGGCTTTTTGGTGCGCAGCATGAAGAACGTGGTAACGGCCATGGCGATTGAGGCCGCGAGCGTAACGTCGATGGGCGGCACGTTGATGAGGATGGGCGAGACCGCTACGCGGCCGATGAGCAGGCCCAGGGCGAATCCAAGAGAGAGAATATTGAGCGCGCGGGTCTCTGGAATGCCCTGTGCGATGAGATGCCGCGGCAGCCAGTTCCACACGCCGACTTCGCAGGAGACGTAAAGGAAGAGAAGCAGGCCCAGCAAAAACAGGAGCGGACGGTCGAGGATGGGTCCGGCCTGCGCCAGCGCGAACCCCGCGCCGCCGGCAGGCGCGGGCATGGGAGTCGCCGCCTGGAACGCAAGCGTGACAACGGTAAGCATTGCCACCGTGTAACAGAGCCGCACCCAGTTGCGCTTGAAGAGATTGGCCGAGATGAAGGGCGTGGCCAGGCCGCCGAGCCCGAAGAAGAGGTTGACGAGGTTGAGCGCGGTGGCACGATGCTCGGTGGCGACGCCGCTCACCAGCGCGTTGGCGCCGGTCACGACGATTCCGCCGCCCACGCCAAGCAGAAAGAGCAGAGCGACGATGGAGCCGAAGCCGCGCGCGCGGGGCAGCAGAAAAAGCGCCACGACGATCAAGGCGAGGCCGAGGACCAGGCCGATCTTGTCGCCCTGGGTATCAAGCAGCGGGCCGACGCCGACCGAGGCGATCATGAGGCCGACGGCCTGGGCAAAAGCGATTGCGCCGTTCTGCTTGGGCGTGAGATGAAAGCGGTCGGAGAGATCGGGCAGAATGGTGCCGAGCATGGCGGCAATCATTCCGTAGACAAAGATGGCGAGAATTGCGGCAAAGATGAGCACGGATAAGGCCTTTCGGGAATCGCGTCAAAAATACAGGACGGTGGCGGGTGCGGGCAAGGAGAGACACGAGAGAGTGCCGCGGCGGGCGGGAGTGTGGGCCGGTCAGGAAGACACGATCCGGGGGACAATCGATCGTCGCATATGATGGAATTGTTTTCGCGATTCCCCGGAGGTCCCGTCAATGTTCAAAACCACAAGATGGCAGGAAGAGACAAGAAAGCTGAGAGAAATTGCCCTCGCATGTGAATTGGAGGAAGAAACGAAGTGGGGAAAGCCCTGCTTCACTTGGGAGAACAGGAACATCGTCCTGATCCAGGGATTCAAGGAGTCCTGCGCGCTGATGTTTTTCAAGGGTGTATTGCTGCGGGATGCCAAAGGCCTTCTGAAAGCGCCGGGAGAGAATTCGCGAATTTCGCGCTGGATCAAGTTCACTTCGGTTCAGGAAATAGCCAGGCTGGGAAACGTCCTGAAGGCCTATATTTGTGAAGCTATTGAAGTGGAAAAAGCAGGCCTGAAAGTGGACTTGAAGAAAAGTCGAGAGCTGGCACTTCCTGAAGAACTGAAAGACAAACTTGATCGAAATCCTGCCTTGAAGACTGCGTTTCGCGCGTTGACGCCGGGACGGCAAAGAGCATACTGCATCTATTTTTCCGAGGCCAAACAATCCCAAACCCGGGAGTCACGGATTGAAAAATGCGTGCCGAGGATTCTGAGCGGGAAAGGATTAAACGACGCATAGCCTTGTGGAGAGGATCCATTCGTCAGGGTCGGGGAAATTACCTGATCGTGCTTGCATGGAGAGATTCAGAATGCCGGCCGGTGAACCCAGACGGCTGCCTATAAACTGAAAGGGCAATGAATCGCGGAGAAAGATGGCGCTGTGCGGCGCGGGCCGCAAAAATTGCGATTCCGGCGTTTGCTGCTGCTGCGCTGCTCGCGGGATGCGGCATGCCGGGCGCACCGCAGCCACCTTCCCTGAATCTGCCGGAAAAGGCGACCGACCTTGCCGCGGCGCGCAACGGTGGTCAGGTGACTTTGACGTGGACGATGCCGCGCCGCAACACCGACAAGCTTCTGCTGAAGGGCATGGTGCAGGCGCGGGTGTGCCGAACCGAGTCGGGGATGGTGGGCGGCGCGACCAAGTGTGTTGCCGCGGGTTCAACCCAGTTTGCCCCCGGAGCAGACGCCAGCTTTATTGAGACGCTTCCCTCGCCGCTCGCCTCCGGCTCTCCGCGAGCGCTCACGTACTATGTTGAACTAGTAAATCGCAAGGGACGCTCGGCGGGCCTCTCGAATGGGGCGAGCGTAGCCGCCGGCCAGGTCCCCGCGGCCATCATTGGACTTACCGCAGCGATGCGTCGCAAAGGCGTGTTGCTGGCCTGGCAGCCTGATGCAGAGGGGTCTGGTTCTACCGAGGTCCGGCTGGTGCGCAAGCTGCTGACGCCGCCCGCGCCAAAACAGAAGCCGGAATCAGAGAATGCGCAGACCGGCGCGCAGAAGGAGCCAGGTGCTCAGCGGGACTCCGGTTCAGGCCTGTTCGCCCCGCCTGCGGAGCCGCTTGAGCGCACGCTGCTGGTGAAGGCCGTCACGCAAGCCCGCGCGCTCGATGAGGATGTGCGATTCAACGAGCGTTATGAATATCGCGTTCAGCGAGTGGGCACGGTTGAGATCAACGGGCAAACGCTCGAGCTGGCCGGGCCGCTTTCAGCACCGGTCGAGATGGAGACGAAGAACACCTTCCCGCCGGCGATTCCATCCGGGCTGGCGGCGGTGGGTACGGCCGGCCAGAACGGGGCGGGACCGGCGATCGATTTGAACTGGCAGCCTGACACGGAGCCGGATCTGGCAGGCTACATCGTCTATCGCCGCGAAGGCGATGGCCCGTGGCAGCGAATCTCGCCCGCTCAGCCGGTTGTGGGTCCTGCGTTTCATGATGGAAACGTGGCGGCCGGCCGTACGTATCGGTACGCGGTTTCGGCCATCGACGAGGAGGGTCACGAGAGCGTGCGGTCAGAAGCGGCCGAAGAGACTGCGCCCGAGCAGTAGCTATTCCAGGTCTCAAAATCGAGATCTGGGCACCCGAATTCGCGGGAGAAGTCATTCCATGAGATATTGCAGACTTCTTTTCGAGGGCAGCACCCACTACGGCATGGTTGAAGAACGCGCGGGCGAGTTGTGGATAGTGGACCTGGCCGGAGCTCCGGAGGAGGACCTCGCGTTTCGGCTTGAGCACGGCCGCGCTACATCGTGGAGCTTCGACTTTGAGCCCATGCCGCTTGCCGGGGCCGAACTGTTGCCCCCGGTCACGCCATCGAAGATTGTCTGCGTTGGGCGCAACTACCGCGAGCACGCGCAGGAACTCGGAAACGAAGTCCCTGCCGAGCCGCTGCTGTTTTTCAAGCCGCCGTCGTCGCTGCTCAGGCCTGGCGGGGTGGTGAAGTTGCCCCGGCTGAGCGAGCGCGTGGACTTCGAGGGCGAACTGGCGCTGGTGATGGGAAAGCGGGTGCGCAACTTCGACGACGCCGCCGATTGGCGCAGCGTGGTGCGCGGATTAACGCTGGCCAACGACATCTCAGCCCGCGACCTGCAGAAGAAAGACGGCCAGTGGACCCGAGCCAAGGGCTTCGACACGTTTTGCCCGGTTGGTCCGCTGGTGAGCGATGAGCTCGGCCTTGATGCCGGCCTGACGATTGAGACGCGCGTTAACGGCGAAGTGCGCCAGCAGGGGACGACCCTCGACTTTATCTTCCCCGTGCCGCAGGTACTTGCAGCCATCACCGCGGCCATGACGCTCGAGCCAGGCGACCTGGTGCTGACGGGAACTCCGGCAGGCGTGGGACCGCTGAAGGCGGGCGACCGGGTCGAGGTGAGCGTGACGGGGCTGGGGGTCCTGAGGAATACTGTCGAGACCGAGTAATAGTCACGCCAGGGCCTACTTTGCACCCTGTTTTCAATCGGCGGGTCTTACTTAAGGGGTACACTGACTGGGAACCCGCGCCGCGCGCGGCCTGCCGCACGCAGTGCCTTCCCCAAGGAGGAATCATGCCGCAGAATCTGTTGGAACAATTGCGTAACTTCACCACCGTCGTAGCCGATACCGGCGACATCGAGGCCATGGAGGAGTTCAAGCCGCAGGACGCCACCACCAACCCCTCGCTGATCACCGCGGCCGCGCAAATGCCGCAGTATCAGCCGATTGTGGATGAAGTGCTTAAGGATGCGCGCAACGAGCTAGGCGAAGGCGCGACCGAACAGAGCGTCGCCAACCTGGCCTTTAAGCGGCTGGCTATCGCCTTCGGCGAGAAGATTCTCAAGATCGTGCCCGGCCGCGTATCCACCGAGGTCGACGCGCGCCTGTCGTTCGACACCGACGCCACCATTGCCCAGGCCCGCGAGATCATCGGCCTCTACCACCAGGCCGGCATCACCAACAACCATGTGCTCATCAAGATAGCGTCGACGTGGGAAGGCATTCGCGCCGCGGAGGTGCTTGAGAAGGAAGGCATCCACTGCAACCTGACGCTGCTGTTCGGCATTCACCAGGCCATTGCCGCGGCTGATGCAGGTGTCACGCTCATCTCGCCGTTCGTGGGCCGAATTCTCGATTGGTACAAGAGAGACACTGGCAAGAATTTCTACGGCGCCGACGATCCCGGCGTGCAATCGGTGACGCGCATCTACAACTACTTCAAGAAATTTGGCTACAAGACGGTGGTGATGGGCGCCAGCTTCCGCAACATCGGCGAAATCACAGAGCTGGCCGGCTGCGACCTGCTCACCATCTCTCCGCAACTGCTGGCCGAGCTGGAACACACCGAGGGCGAGCTGCCACGCAAACTCGACCCAGCCGCGGCGCATACGCTTTCAATCGAACGAATCACGATCGACAAAGCGACGTTCGTCCGCATGCACGCTGAAGATCGCATGGCGACCGACAAGCTGGCAGAAGGCATTGCTGGATTCTCATCAGCGCTCGAGAAGCTCGAAGGCATGCTGGCCGCGCGCCTGGCCGTGCTGGAGTCGCGCACCCCGGCGACAGTGTAGGCCGCAGCAAGCCAGCGGGTCCGCAATTCAGCGAGTCCGCAAGTCAGCCAAAGGCAAGAGGGCAATTCCGCTTGGGATTGCCCTCTTACTTTTAGCCCGTTTCAGGCACGTCGCGCCCTAGGGAACGCCTCGATTGACATCCATAGACCTCTAGGTGTACGCTTCCAGGCAAAGAATTCTAGGGGTAGTAGATGGCGCGAAACGATCTCCAGGGCAGCCTTGACCTGCTCGTCCTCAAAACGCTTTCGCAACGCGGCAGGCTGCACGGATACGGCATCGTGCTCCACATTCAGCGTGCGTCCGACGATCTGCTCCAGGTGGAGGAGGGCTCGCTCTATCCGGCTCTGCACCGGATGGAGCAGCAGGGCTGGGTCCGCTCGGAGTGGGCGCTGACCGAAACCAATCGCAAGGCAAAGTACTACCAACTTACAGCCGCCGGCCAAAAGGAACTTGCAGAGGCCGAGGCCAGCTTCGAGCAGCTCGTGAAAGGTGTGCGCGCGATGCTGCGTTACGCGTAAGGGGGCTCCATGGCGCTGTTCAGCCGCACTGCGAATCTTTTCCGCCGCTCACGAATCGACCGCGAGATCGAAGCCGAACTGAAGGCTCACATCGAAATGCGCGTCGAAGACAACATCTCCCGCGGCATGTCGCCCGACGAAGCCCGCCGCGATGCGCTGGTGCGGTTTGGCAACCCCACCGCAACGCTTGAGCGCGTGTCCGCCGTCGATGCGGCGCTGGGGCTGAATGAATTCGGCCGCAACATACGCTACGCGTTGCGGCAACTGCGCCGCTCGCCCGGATTCGCATTCACCGCGATTCTTGCACTGGCGCTGGGCATCGGGCCAAATGTGGCCATCTTCAGCATCATTTGGGCCACGTTCCTGGCCCCGCTGCCCTATCCCCACGGCAACGAGCTGGTGGTGGTGTGGAATCAATACAAGGGCGAACGGCTGCCTACCGAATTGAATGACTATGCCTACTTTAAGGCGCGGGCGCGGTCGTTCAAGCGGCTCGATTTTACGTCGTGGCGGACGCCGCATCTGACTGGCGGCGATACCTCAGAGGCGGAAATCCCTGGCTTCCCCAGGACACCGGGTGCGTTCACCGAGGATCTTGAAGAGCCAATGGCTCTGGGCCGCGATTTTCTGCCCAATGAGGGACTGCCGGGCACGAACCACGTGCTGATCATGGCGAATCGTCTGTGGCGAGAGCATTACTACGCCGACCCTCACATTATTGGCAAGTTCGTTTCAGTCGACCAGGAGCCGTACCAGGTGGTAGGCGTGCTGCCGCCATCTCCGCAAGACCGCGGCGAAACCCAGTTCATAGTTCCGGTTCTGCCGACTACAGACGCGCGCGCGGCATCGGGCACTCAGGACCAAGGAATCGTGTACGGTCGCCTGAAGCCCGGGGTAACGATCGAGCAAGCACAGGCCGAGATGACGGTGATCAATAAGCAGCTCATCCATGATCGCGGCTGGGGAGGTGAGGCGGTCGCACTGACGGAGAGCGTTGAGCCGCTCAAGAATGCCTGGCTCAGCCCAGGACTGCAGTTCAGTCTGTGGCTGCTGCTTGCGGTGGTGGGACTGGTGCTGCTGATTGCATGCGCGAACGTGGCGAATTTGCAACTGGCGCGCGCAGCCGGAAGGAAACAGGAGATTGCGGCGCGACTGGCGCTAGGGGCCACGCGCAGGCAGGTTTTCGCCCAACTGCTCACTGAGAGCCTGATACTTGCCGTGATTGGCGGCATGTTGGGCGTTGTGCTCGGCTGGGCGCTGTTGAAGGTCGCAATAGGGCTGGTGCCCGATTTAACCACGCAGTCGTTGGAAGTGCAGGTGGGAATGAACCTGCACGTGCTGGGCTTTGCCATGTTGGTCACAATACTCGCGGCGGTGGTCTCGGGATGTGCGCCGGGATGGCGCTCCTCGCGCGTGAATCTGAGTGAGACGCTGAAACAGGGTTCACGAACTGCCGGGGGCAGGAGCCGGACGCGCGTGCAATCGGCGCTGGCCGCTGGCGAGTTCGCACTGGCGATGATTCTGCTGGCAGGCGCCGGCATGGCGCTGCACAGCTTTTGGAATTTGACTCAGATCGATCTGGGATTCACGGCGGACCACGTGGTGACGGGAATTCTGCGGCACCCGAGTTCGCCGGGGAACAGACCGTTGCCTGCGTCGCCGCCGGAACAGGTGACTGAAAAGCAGCGCGAGCTGTTGCGCAGGCTGCTGGCGGTGCCCGGTGCGTCCCACGCGGCACTGACCACGAACACGCCGCTACGGGAATACCTCAGGTTTCCTTTCACGATAGCCGGTCAGGCGAACGATCCCTCGTACCCCCCGGTGGCGGATTTTGTGATGGTGACTCCGGACTATTTCAAGACATTCGGAATCCAGTTGATGCGCGGAAGATTCCTGAACGAAGGCGACACTGCGGCCTCGCCGTTTGCTGTGGTGGTGAATGAGACGTTCGTGAAGCGTTATCTGCCCAATGTCGATCCCCTCACTCAGCATCTGCGGCTGCCACAGCAGTATTTTCCGGGGCGTAGCAGATCGTCCCCGCCACTGGAGTGCCCGATTGTGGGTGTGGTGCATGATGTGGCGGACGGGGAAAAGCTGACGGATGACACGCAGCCGCAGATGTGGGCCAGCCTGTGGCAGGCACCGATCGAATATGTCACCTTCGCGGTGCGCACCTCAGTCGATCCGGAAGCGATGATGGGCAGCATCCGAAAGGCGGTTGCCGCGTCGGGATACAAGCCGGATAAGCTGCAGACGATGGAACAGGTTGTCGAGCATCTGCGCTCGAACGACCGCTTTGAAGCAGCGCTGCTGGGGGGATTTGCCGCGCTTGCGTTGTTGCTGGCGACCGTTGGCATCTATGGCCTGATGACGTTCGCCGTGGCGCAGAGGACACACGAAATTGGCGTGCGGATGGCGCTTGGTGCGCGGCGCAGAGATGTGGTGGCGCTGGTTGTGCGCAGCGGCATGCGGCTGGCGATTGTTGGGACTGCAATCGGGCTGGCAGGCGCGTTGACGCTTGGACGGCTGATGCACGCCACGTTGTACGGCGTTCATGCACTCGACCTGATCAGCCTCTCGGCCGTTGCGGCTCTGCTGCTGAGCGTTGCCGTGTTGGCGTGCTGGGTTCCGGCACGGCGCTCCGCAGGCATCGATCCGATGCGCGTCCTGCTCCAGGAGTAGGAACACGCCATGCTCAGCTTCCTAGCTGTTTGCAATCGATGGTCCCGTCTGCCAACAAATTGCATGTTCCCCTCTTGGCAACTCACGACTTTTTGCGTATTTCCTTGTTAAAGCTTCATATACGGGCAGCGGCGGCCCGTGCGCGGCCAACGGAGGTCTTCATGCAGGCTCATCTGCACCCGCTCGAACCCTTCTTCCAGCAGGCTGTCCGCAACAGCTACGACGGCAAGCTCGGGCTGAACGATCCCGATGTGACCAACTATGTTGCACACCTGCTGTGCGAGTTTTCCGAGGCCGACAATCTCTACAAGGTCCGCGATGAGATGGGCCGGCCCGTCGATGAGCTTGAAGAGATGATGGTCGCCGCCGACCCGGTGCACGGCACCGCTGCGTCATTCGACGAGGAGCGCGCGCTGCGCAAGCACATCGGCGACTACGCGCTGTTTGTGGCCGGCATGTATCCCGAGGCAATGGGCTCGGGCCGCCGCATGCGCCGCCACGTCCCCACGCTCGACGAACTTATTCGCGCCGGCAAGGAGAGCTACTTTATCGTGAGCCAATTCAACCTGTTTGAGTACGAACGGGAGGCTCAACTCTTCGCCCGCCTCAGCGATCGCTTTGAGCGCTGCATCCTGGGGCTGACGCTGGTGCGCGAAGAACTGGCGCCGAGGAAGGCCCTGATGCCACCGCGGATTAACTAAGAATTCTCACAGGCCAAGCGCGCATCCAACTTGATAATCGTTGTGTCCCTTGTGGGCGGGAAAGCGGAGAGGTGTGCGGATGGGCGAATGGGTAAAGCTGTGCGCGGCCGACGGCCAGGAGCTGAGCGCCTGGGTGGCTCGGCCTGAAGGCGAACCGATTGCCGGGCTGGTTGTGGTTCAGGAGATCTTCGGAGTCAACGCGCATATCCGGTCGGTGGCCGACGGATGGGCGAAGGAGGGGTTTCTGGCTGTGGTCCCGGCGCTGTTCGACCGCATTGAGCCGGGAGTGGAACTCGCGTACGAAGGCGCGGACCTGCAGCGGGCGATGAGCTTTATTCCCAAGCTCGATGTGGAGAAGGCGCTGTTGGATACCAGGGCCGCAATGGACTACGCGGCCGACGCTACGGGCAAGAAGGTTGGAGTTATTGGGTACTGCTTTGGCGGATCGGTGGCATGGCTCGCCGCCACGCGGCTGAGCGCCGCGGCGGCAGTTGCCTATTATGGGGGTCGGGTTGCGAATTACGCCAGCGAGAATCCCGCGTGCCCGGTGATGCTCCATTTTGGACGACAGGACGCGCACATTCCGGCTGAAGAGGTGGACAAGGTCCGGTCAGCCCACCCCGAGGTCGAAGTCTATTGGTACGACGCTGGTCACGGCTTTAACTGCGATGCGCGCGCAAGTTACAACGCTGCCGCGGCCCGTGAAGCCCGCGAGCGCTCGCTCGCGTTTCTGAAGCGGCAACTCGTGAGTCGTGGATCGTGAACCGTGGCTCGTGGACCGTGAACCGTGAGTCGTGACCACGAACCACGTTCCACGATTTCACTCCGACCAGACGGCCAGCAGGTTGCCCACGCCATCGGCAAAGTGGAAGCGGCGGCCTCCGGGGAAGTCGAAGGTGGGGACGACAATACTGCCGCCCGCCGAGACGATCGCGGCTTGAGTAGCGTCGAGATCGCTTGAGTATAGGACCACCAGCGGGGCGGTCTTCGGCTGTGGATCGTGGGGGTCGGCTTTGTAGAAGCCGCCGTCGATGCCCGCGGTGTTTCTATCGAAGCAGACGTAGTCCGGACCGTAGTCGACAAAGCTCCATCCGAAGACGGTCTCGTAGAACAACCTGGCCTGCGCCACGTCGGTGGCTGCGAACTCAATGTAGTTGATGGTGTTATCCAATGCTGCCATGGCTCATTCTCCTTTTGGGGTTGCACAGGTGGAATCGAGGGAAGGTGATGTGGCGTCGGCTTGCAGGCACACCTTCCCGGTGTGCTCTTGAACGCCTCCATCCGCGATCCCTCAAGAGCCGGGGAAGGCAGGTAGAGCCCACTGGATTTGCGGTTCCCAAAAATGCATGGGCTGCCGAGGTACGAAAACAAAGTACCAGATTTGTCTTTATGGGACCAGTGAATTTTCCTGGGCTCAGTCGCCGAGCTGCACTTGAAACCCGCCCATGATCGTCCGCGGCGGCATTGGTACGCCGGCGATTTGCTGGTAGCCGGTGTTGCTCAGGTTAGTGAACCGCAAATAAGGGCGCAGCTTCCACCGGTCACGCGTTACGGTTGCGTTCCACACCGGGTAGGCGTTGGCGTTGAAGGGCGCGTTGCCGGGTTGCTGATAGGGGCGCGCGACGGCAACCTCGTTGGTGATAGCGATGCCGTACTTCATCGCCGCGGTCCAGCTGGCATGCACATTCACTACCGGATAGTTGAGGGCATACTCCGATCGAATGCCGGGCAGTGGATTTTGCGAGCCGATCAGCTCCGTCCATCCGAAGTGAATGGTCTCGGAGGCGCGCGGAATCCAGGTGGCGCGCGCTTCAATGCCCGAAAAGTGCAGGCCGTTGAGATTGGCTGCGCACCATGTGTTCGCGGCTTGCTCGCCATCGACCTCGCATGACGGCGGCATGTATGGGTTGGGCACGACGGCCGCGCGGATGTAGTCGATAGTCGAGTGCTGGCGCAAGTAGAACGCCGTTGCCGCAACTGTTACGCGATTCGACGGCGCCCAGTCTGCGCCGCCGTTGCCTGACCACGCCGACTCCGGCTTGAGATTCGGATTGCCCAGCGTGGCCGGGTCGGAATAGTAGAGGTCGGTGTAAGTGGGAATGCGAAATCCGTAACCGCCGCTGGCGCGCAGCTTGAGCGCAGCGGTGAGGCGAAGGCTCCCGGCCAACTGAGGCGAGAAGACTGCCTGCGCTCCGCCGGAGAAGATCTCCTCGCGCGCGCCGGCCGAGAGACTCCAGCGCTTGCCGGGCGGACTCCAGTCGAGGTCGATGTAGCCCGCACCGCGATTGCGCGCATGAATGCCCAGCGCATACGAGGTGACCCCGCCGGAGAAGTTAAAGCTGCGGATAGAGTCGCCGTCCGATTCCAAACCCGCCAGCAGCAGCGCGCCGCGGTGCAGGCTTCGCGTATGACGCAGCGATGCCTGCCACGATTCGTCAACGTGGTTGTTCTCGTAGATGGCGGGATCGTTGCGGAAGAGGACGAAATCGTCAGCGTGGCGGCGGTAACCGAAAGCTAAAACGGTATGCGCACCCAGCTCCTGCCTAGCCGATGCGAACCAGCTCTTGGTGCGTTCCCATGACGGGTAAGGGCCGTAGAAGTCCTTCGCGCCGAAGGCGCGGTCCGATCCGGCTAGGAGCAGATCGGTGACGCCGAGGCGCGTGCCGAGCCAGCTCTCGGCCGAGGCATCCTCATTGCGGTAGTCGCGGTCGGTCATAAAGCCCGTAGAAAAGTTGCGATCTGCCGTGACTCGGCCGCTCCATTTGCCGCGTGTGGCCGCGGCCAGCAGCGACTCCTCGTTCGACTCGAAGCTGCCTTCGCCCAGCCTCATGCGCAGCGAGTTTCGATCGGGCGCGGCGGTGAGAAAGTCGACGACGCCGGAGAGCGCATCGACTCCGTGCAGCGTTGACCCCGAACCTTCGAGCACCTGCACCTGGCTCATCGCCTCCATGGGCACGGGCAGGTCGAGATTGTGGTGCGAGGTCTGCGCGTCGTTGATGCGGAAGCCGTCGAGCAGAATCAGCGCCTGCTCAAAGCTGCCGCCGTCAAGAATCAGGTCGTCCTGTGCTCCTCCCGCTCCGCGCTGCTCGAGGAAGACAGCGGAGTCGGTACGCAGAACATCCAGGGCGGTTTCGGCAGCGAGCCTTATGGGCTCGACGGGAATCACTTCGACGGGGCGCGGCGACTCGGCCAGCGGTACGGGCGTGGCCGAGCCCAGAACAACCAGCGTCTCGGTCGGCCCCTTGACTTGCGTTTGAGTCGTGACCGGCTTTTGAGCCGGCGCACGGGCATCTTGCCCTGCGGCTTGCAGCGCCGCCGCCATCAGCAGAAAACAGGCGCAAATACAGGTCCTTTTTGGCATCGTTGCAGATTCCAGACTCAATCATTCCGGTCCGGGCGGTCGGAATCAATCATGATTTTGTACGCTACTCAATAGTTGAGTGCTAAACTACATCGCAAGTCCATGCGTATCAACGCCTTTCTCTACGAAAGCCCGATGTTTGCCGTGAGCCGCGCGGCGCGCAGATTCGATGCGCTCGCGGCCCAAGCGCTCGCAGCTGACGAGTTGAGCTTCCTCGAAGGCCTGGTTCTGGCGGCCTTGTTCTTCGAGGCACCAAAACTCGTCAAGCCCTCGCACCTGGCCGAGACCTTCGGAACCACGCGCGGCACGGTGAGCCACTGCGTCTCTTCGCTCGAGGCCAAGGGCCTGCTGCAACGCAGGATCGACCCTGAAGATGCACGGGCTTATCAGTTGTCCCTGAAACCGCAGGGTAAGCGCTGCGCGCTGCGGGTTATCTCCGCCTTCGACAAGCTGCAAAAAGAATTCGAGAGCGAGATTGGGAAGGCCGCGCTGGGGGAGATGCTGAAGGCGATCAGGAAGCTGGAAGCGAGGGCGGCGCGATAATTCGTACTGGGTTTGGGATGGCTGATTCAGAGCATTGCTATCCCACCCTTGCGACAAAGGCAAATACGTCGCAAGGATGGGGCACCCAGCTAATCGTCGCTTCTGACAATCGAGTCGATGGCTGGCAAACCGAACGGCTTGTCCGAGCCAGGGAGCGAGTAAACTTCGAGAGAGCTTATGCGCCCGCCCGTTTCGAAGACCATCACGCCAACTGGGCTTTCATCGACCGAAGCAAGGTGGTCGCTGATCAATTTCTCGCCTTTTCGCTTAACCGGAATATCGTCCAAGGCAAAATAGACCGTCGGGCAGCCGCAGGTGCACATTCCAACCACCGTTAGCCTCCCGACCTGCGGCAGAAACTCTGCGACGCCAGGGAAACCGTGCTCAAGAAGCCATCGGAGCAGATCGGCCTCCTCCCGCGTGAGCGGGCGATTCAACGGCGCGATTCCGTTATTCGGATTCTGTTTCATCAGACAATGATAAAGTCCGCGACGAAAGCCGGGTTTATTTCGGCACAACAAACAGCCGGCCGGGATTCTCTCCCACCGAGACGCCCTCACCGTGCCCGCCGAGGTCGACGAGCAATTGGCGCAGCGCCCCGTCGTGCAGCGCGTTGTTGCGAATCACGCAGTTCTCCAAGCCCTGGTAGACGATTCCATAGGACGGCGACCACGCGCCCTGATTGCCGTCGTCGCGGCCCGACCAGATGCTGTTGCCCACGCACGTGACGCCGGTTGCGCCCTCAATAAAAATCTGCGCCGAGTCGTGGCTTGCAGCATCGGCCAGCTTGCCGCTGCGCTTGATGAAGTTGCCGGTGATGGTCACCTGCGTGGGACCGCGGCCTGCGCCGTTATTGCCTCTGCGCAGAGCTATGCCGCACGTACCCGCGCGGTCAAAGAAGTTTCCGGTGATCTGGTAGCCGTCGCCGCCCGCTATCACAAAGTTCTCCTTGCCATTCCACTCGATGCGGTTTGCGGAAAAGGTCATCGATGCGTTCTCGTGCCGCGCGGCGAAGCCGGCGCCATCATTACCGGAAAACCAGTTGTCGAGGATGAAACCGTCCCAGCCGCGCATGTTCATGCCGTCGCCGTGGTTAAAGGCAAGTTGGCAATGGCGGACGCTGAAGCACCACACACAATCAAGATGCGCGCCGTCGCCGCTGAAGCGCGTCACCTGGCATCGCTCGATGCGGAAGCCGTCTTCATGCTCGCCCCACTTGGTGCGGTTCGTCAGGATGCCGTGAATGCCCTTGCCGAGATTGCCGCCCTCTAGCGAAAGGCCGTCAATGGTTGCGCCGCGCGCGTCGGTCAGGTTCAGCAGGCATGAGGATTGGGCGCCGGCCAGCTTGAGCACGCTCCCGCCGCCATTCGAGTAATTCCACGCGGGAATACCAATGAGCGCCGTACCCGGGCGCACGCGCAGTTCATGCGTCAGATAGACGCCGGGTGGAATAAAAACGCCGCCGCTCGACCCCGCCGCGGCATCCAGCGCTTTTTGCAGGGCGAGTGTGTCGTCGGTCTTGCCGTCGCCTGTAGCGCCGAGAGCCCGTGCATCCAGAAGGCCACCGTGCGCCCCGGGCTGCGCCGGCAAAACCGCCGAACCCATCAGCAGCGAAGCTCCACCGAACATTGCGCCAAGCGTCACATCCCGCCGGCTGAATCCGTCCATACCCGGCCCCTTTCTGCCGCCCGCCGATTTACAAAATGTACCGGCTCAGATCCTGATCCTTCACTATGTTCGCCACCATCTGCCTCACATAGTCGGCATCAATCACAAACAGCTTTTCCGGGCCTGAGGAAGAAATCCGGTCGCGATAAGGCAGCGGAGCGCTGGTTTCGTTCTTGATGGCCTCGCTGAGCGCGGCTGCGGCTTCGCTATCGGGTGCCCGGCGGGCCACGTCGGGCGCAAGGAAGCTCACATCTTCAAGCACGCGCTCCATGATGGTGTGCAGGCGGCGGGCGCCGATGTTCTCGGTCTGCTCATTTACCTTGAAGGCAAACTCGGCCATCTCGCGCAGCGCTTCGGGAGCGAACTCCAGGCGCACGCCCTCAGTCTCAAGCAGCGCCGAATACTGTTTTGTGAGCGATGACTTGGGCTCAGTGAGGATGCGCAGGAAATCCTCGACGGTGAGCGACTGCAGTTCCACGCGGATGGGGAAGCGGCCTTGCAACTCGGGAATGAGGTCGCTGGGCTTGGAGACGTGGAAAGCGCCGGCGGCGATGAACAAAATGTGGTCGGTGCGCACCATGCCATAGCGCGTGTTAACTGTGGTGCCTTCCACGATGGGCAGAATGTCGCGCTGGACTCCTTCCCGGGATACGTCGGGACCGTGGCCGCCCTCGCGCCCGGCGATCTTGTCGATCTCGTCGAGGAAGACGATGCCGTTCGACTCAACGCGCTCAACGGCCGAGCGGTTCACTGAGTCCATGTCGATGAGCCGGCCTTCTTCCTCCTGTACCAGGTAATCGAAAGCGTCGGCGACCTTCATGTTGCGCTTTTTCGAGCCTCCGCCAAAGATGTTGGGCAGCATGTCCTTGAGGTTCATCTCCATGTCTTCAAGGTTCTGGTTCGAGATGATGCCGAACTGCGGCAAGTTGCGTTCTCGCACGTCGAGCTCAACCGTGCGCTCATCGAGCTTGCCTTCGCGGAACTGCTGGCGGAGCTTCTCGCGCGAGCGATGGTAGCTCTCGGCGCCGGGCAATTGCAGCTGGCCCTCCTGCTGGGGCTGCGTGGGCGGCGGAGGCAGCAGCACATCGAGCAGACGCTCTTCGGCGTTCATCTCGGCGCGGTCTTCAACTTCTTCAAGGCGTTCTTCGCGCACCATGTCGATGGCGATCTCGACCAGGTCGCGGACGATGGATTCGACGTCGCGGCCGACGTAGCCAACCTCGGTGAATTTTGAGGCCTCGACCTTGAGGAAGGGCGAGTTGGTGAGCTTGGCCAGCCGACGCGCAATCTCGGTTTTGCCCACGCCCGTGGGCCCAATCATGATGATGTTCTTGGGCATGATCTCGTCGGCAATGTCGGGCGGCAGCTTCTGGCGGCGCTGGCGGTTTCTCAAAGCGATGGCCACGGCGCGCTTGGCGGCGCGCTGGCCCACGACGTGCTTGTCGAGCTCGGCGACGATCTCGCGCGGCGTCAGCTCGTCGAGCGCGAGCCCTTGTTCTTCGGCGGATGCGGGTAAGTAAATGGCCATAATCCTGCTGCTTAATCCTGATTCCGCGTCAGGGCACGACTTCAGTCGTGCCGGTAACGGATTCCTCGATCTGGGCTTTAGCCCCTGCAAGTTTCTTTCGTTTCAGATAAACAGATCCAAACGGGTACTCTTCAGGCGAGTTGCACAGACCGGCTCGTACTGGGTTCATCTCAATATACGATTTATGTTCGATGAAACTCCGGTCGTCACGAATCTGCGCATCCGAAAAGCCACGCTGCCAAACCTCGCCCTGGAACCCCAGATCTTTGCGCGCGCGGAATGAGAAACTCCCCTTGATCAACTGCATGGATTGTTCAAGAGTCTTATCGTGCGGAATTGTCATCAACAAGTGAACATGGTTCGGCATGACGACGAAATCGTGAATCACGAATCTTCCATCCTTCATGTACGATCGGAGAGTTTCAACAAAGAGATTCGCCATCCGTTCCGTCTGAAGGAGTGCCCTACCTCCCGCCGTGGCGGTTGTGACAAAGAAGGTGCGCGTTCTACCGTATTTATCCTCTGGGTCCGTTGCACGGGATGGCTTCGACATGCAGGGGCTAAAGCCCATCCTCCTAAAACAATCGCTTCGGCACGACTGAAGTCGTGCCCTGACACATGACCGCACTTCGTTTCAGATCTGCGGACGAACGAGCGCGCCCAATCAACTACAGCTACAACTCCTCCACCGTAATCCGGTCATTGGTATAAATGCAGATCTCGCCGGCAATTTTCATTGCTTTTTCGGCAATCTCACGCGCGCCTAGGTCGGTATTCTCCATCAGCGCGCGGGCCGCGGCCGTGGCAAAGCTGCCGCCCGAGCCGATCGCCGCCAGCGGCTCGTCGGGATCGATCACATCGCCCGAGCCCGAGATCAGGAACGTCTGGTTCTTGTCGGCCACCAGCAGCAGCGCCTCAAGGTTGCGCAGCATCTTGTCGGTGCGCCAGTCCTTGGCCAGCTCCACTGCGGCGCGGTTCAGGTTGCCGGCGTGCTGCTCCAGCTTGGTCTCAAACCGCGAAAACAGGTTGAACGCGTCGGCGGTCGAGCCGGCGAACCCGGCCAGGATCTTGTCCTGAAACAGGCGACGGATTTTGCGAGCCGAGTGCTTGAGCACGTGGTCGCCAAGGGTCACCTGGCCGTCGGCGGCCATCACCACCTGGCCGTTGCGGCGAACGCAAATCACAGTTGTCGAACGAATCGGGGAGCGGTGTTTCATTTCCGAACTCATCTCAAAAAGCCCACAAGTGGCGCATTTCCATGGCGGAAATCCGCAACAGAATGCAGCTTAGAGTATAGGGCATCGGCGTTGCTCGAGCTGGTGCACGCACGATTCACACGGCTGAATTCCGCCTGCGTTATTCTCTTAATTGGAGGACTGCGGCGCGGGATCTTCGTTCAAATGACGCTCCTTAACAACGACAGCTGGGAGATGGCCGCCACGATTGCCGCACTTGGGGCACTCACCGGCGCGGCAATCTGGCTTATTGTCCGGCGCCGGCCCACGCCGGAAGAGATGGAGGCGGCGCGCCGAAGATTCCTGGTCCAATCGGGTCGGCTGGTGGACGGAATGCTCCTCGACCTGTGCGATATACCGGCTGACGACGGCCGCACCCTGAAAATGCTCATCTTCAGCTACCGCATCGGCGGTGTGGACTACGAGTGTTCGCAGGACATTACGGCGATGAGCGCGGAAGTGAACCCGGAGTTGGTGCGTTTCGGCTTCCCTTGCTCGGTACGCTACCAGCCCGGGAACCCGCAGAACAGCATTGTGGTCGCGGAAGGCTGGACCGGCCTGCGCGAGGGCCTGCCGCAGTTTCGGGCGCTTGAAAATCCCGAACCGCTCGATATGAGCCATTTGAGCTGCAGGGCGAAATAGGGCGGCGGCATACACGCTGCCAAATGCGGAGTGGGCCGGGAGGCCCACGCTATAGCCGGTCAGGACAGTTTGCTGAAAAACTCATGTTGCTTGGCGAGTTCCCCGAAGGCCATCCCTCGGCGGCTAAAGCCGCGCCACTTTCAAACCCTTTATCGGCACGACTGAAGTCGTGCCCTTTCAAAACCGCGGCTGCCGTTGAGTTTTTCCGCAACCTCAGGGGACCGGCGGTACGAATTGCGGGCAATGGCGCGATATACCCATCCCCGGTTACACTTGTACCATGCATGTCCACGCGGCGCCTGCAGTGGCGGGCGCAAACCGGACAACCACAGTTCTGCGCATCTCGTTGGTAGCCACGCTGGCCTACGTGCTGGTTACCTTCATTGCCGGGCTGCGCGCCCACTCCCTCGCGTTGCTGTCCGAGTCGGGCCACAACGTCTCCGATTTCCTGGCCCTCCTGCTGAGCTTTGTCGCGGTCCACTTCCAGGCGCGGCCTGCCGATCACGCGCGCACCTTCGGCTACCAGCGGGCCGGCGTGCTGGCGGCCTTCATTAACGCCGCCACCCTCATCTTTATCTCGCTCTGGATCGGCGCCGAAGCTATCCATCGCCTCTCGCATCCGGTTACCGTCCATCCCCAGCTCATGATGATCGTGGCCGCGGCGGGCGTGCTGATGAACGGCGTGATCGCGGCTCTCTTGTGGGGCGTTGCCCGCGACGTGAACCTGCGCTCGGCCTTCCTCCACATGGCAGGGGACACGCTTTCCACCGCCGCGGTGATTGCCGGCGGCGCGGGCATCTACTTCACCGGCCAAAACTGGATCGACCCCGTCCTTTCGCTGCTGATTGCCGCATTGATCCTGTGGTCGAGCGCGGGCATTGTGCGCGAAACCCTCAACATTCTTCTTGAGGGGACCCCGCGCGGCGTTTCAATTCCGCAGATACGCAGCGGAATGGAGGCCGTCGAAGGCGTCATCGACGTGCACGACCTGCATATCTGGAGCCTGGGCTCCAACTCCAGCGCCCTGGCCTGCCACGTGACCATTGCCGATATTCCACCGTCGGAGAGCGCCTGCATTCTCGAAAAGCTCAACCATCTGCTGCGCGACCACTTTCGCATCAGCCACACCACCATCCAGTTCGAGCACATCGGCTGCGGCGAGCTCGAAGGCTGCGTGATTCCCCCTGAAGAGATGGCCGGGGGTATGGGAGTTCCGCACCAGCACGGGCATTCGCATTAAGATCGGTTGAATGAGGTCATTCAATTGAAGCGCCTTCCCTGGTTATCTGTCTTCATTTTTGTTGCTTCATCGCTGCCCGTCCCTGGCGCCTCGTGCCGCGCCCAGGCTCCCTCTACTGCACAGATCCAGAACCTTGCCGGCGAGTACACCGACCAGGCCGAGCCCGATACGCCGTATGACGTCTATGTCGATGGCGGCAAGCTGATGATTGAATCCGAGCGCATGGTCCCGACCAAGCTCGTGCCGCAATCGGCCACTGAGTTCAATTTCGAAGGGTCGAAGACGACGATCAACTTCACGCTCGATGGCTTCGGCCGCGCCACAGAGCTGACTGATTCATCCGCCTCCGGCGTAGTCTTCAAGCGCACCGGCGAGCCGGTTCGGCACGTCTTCCACGATTACGTCGTTACAGACGTGATGATTCCCATGCGCGACAAGGTCAAGCTGCACGCCATCGTCCTCAAGCCGGCCGATATCGCCACGCCGCTGCCCATCATCATCGAGCGCACTCCCTACGGGGTCGACGGCGCGAATCGGGCGGTGCTCTTCGGATGGCGGCCGGAACTGGCCCGCGACGGCTACATCTTTGTGAATGAAGACATTCGCGGCCGGTTCGGGAGCGGGGGCAAGTTCGTGATGATGAGGCCGCTGGCGGACCATCAACCAGGGTCCCCACGGATGGGTGGCTCGGAGAGCCGGGGTCCGTGGGGTGGCAGTAACCCCAAAGCTATTGACGAGAACACCGACACTTACGACACCGTTGCGTGGCTCCTCGAAAACGTGCCGGGTAACAATGGCCGCGTGGGAGTTGTGGGCACCAGCTATGACGGCTTTCTCGCAATGATGGCTGGTATCGACCCGCATCCGGCCATAAAGGCCATTTCGCCCCAGGCGCCGATGATCGACGTGTGGATGGGCGACGACTTCTTTCACAACGGCGCTTTCCGCCAAAGCTACGGCTACGACTATGTGAAAGCGATGGAGTCGAGCAAAGAAAACTCCGAGGTGAGTTACGGCAAGGACAAGGACGGAAAGCCGGCGGACGGTTTCGACTATTTTCTTTCGCGCGGGTCGTTCCGGGAGGATGTGAAGAAGTCGGGCTCAAAGATGCTGCCCACCTGGAGGCTCTTTCTCAAGCATCCCGAGTACGACGAGGACTGGCGCGCGCGAGGAGTGGAGCACCATCTCGATACTGTGGCCGTTCCCACGCTCAGCGTGGGCGGCTACTACGACCAGGAAGATATGTGGGGACCTCAGGAGGAGTACGCAAGTCTCGAGCCTCACGACACGAATCACGAAAACTTCCTGGTTCTGGGCCCATGGCGTCACGGCTCGTGGGGTTCGTCGTCCCGCCATTTGGGGAACGTGGAATATGGCGAGGCCGTCGGCAAGGAGTTTCGCGCCCGCATTGAAGCAAAGTTTTTCGCGCATTATCTGAAGGACGAAGCGGGCTTCGACCTTAAAGACACGGCGAGTTTCGAGCTTGGGTCTGACACCTGGAAGTATTATTCGGAGTTTCCGCCGAAAGATTCGAAGCCCGCCAGCCTCTATCTCGAAGGCGACGGGCAACTTGGCTGGACGGCGCCGGCTGCCGACATTTCCGCGAGCTACGTAAGCGACCCCGCCGACCCCGTGCCTTACCGTCACAGGCCCATTCAACCGACGTACGGCCCCGGCTCGCAGTGGTTCAACTGGCTCACTGAAGATCAGCGCTTCGTCACCGGCCGCAAAGACGTGGTTGTCTTCAGGCTGCCGGTTCTCGGCCACGACCTTACGCTGACCGGCGATGTGGTCGCCGATATCTTTGCCAAAACCACCGGCACCGACAACGACATGGTGGTCAAGCTCATCGATGTCTTTCCCGATGACGATCCAGACCCGAAGATGCGCGGCTACCAGCTCATGACCAACATGGAGATCTTCCGCGGGCGATATCTTGAGAGCTTCAGCAAGCCGAAGGCAATCCGCGCGGGCGACCTTCGCGAGTACAAATACAGCCTTCACGACGTGGATCACGTCTTCAAGACCGGCCACAGCGTGATGGTCGAGATTCAGAGCAGCTGGTTCCCGCTGTACGATCGCAACCCGCAGACGTTTGTGCCGAACATTATGAAGGCCAAGCCGCGGGACTACAAGCCCGCGACGATCACCATTGTCAGCGGCCCGGGACACGAGTCGAGCGTGATTGTGCCGGTGGTAGGCGCGGGGCATTAGCGGTGTGGCGCCGCAAAGAGCCGTCAGTTTGCGCGCAGCGCGACCATGGGATCGATGCGCGAGGCGCGGCGCGCGGGGAGATAGCCGGCAACGACAGCCACGGCGAGCAATGCCAATGCTACTGCGACGTATGTCACTCCATCCCACGGCGACGTGGCGAAGAGCAGCGAAGCGATGAGCTTTGCTGCCGCCAGCGAGACCGCGGCTCCCAGCGCAATGCCCACAATCGCCAGCCGCAGCGTGCCGCCCAGCACCTGTCGCTGCACGCGGCCCATGGTCGCGCCCAATGCCATGCGAATGCCGATCTCCTGCGTTTGTCGCGTGACGGTGTAGGAAATGACGCCATAAATGCCGATCGCGGCCAGCAGCAGGCCCAGCGCGGCGAACGACGCCACCATCAGCATGAAAAACCGGCGCGGCGAGTTGGCGTGATCCACAAACGTCTGCAAAGGCCGGAACTCGGCAGCCGGCTGGTGGGGATTGAGCAAGCGCAGGGCCGAAAGCACGCTATTGGCCAGCATGGCCGGCGGCACCGTGGAGCGGATCACAAGTTCCGCGCCCACCGGGCCGGCCTGCGTCTGCGGATAGTAGATCTGCCAGCCCGTGTCACCTTCAGTGCTCTCTTCATGCACGTCATCGGCGACACCAATCACATGCAGACCCGGCCCGCCGTTATCCAGTACCTGGCCCACTGCGTCGTTGTTCGGCCACTTTGTGAGCCCGGCAAGAAAGCGCGCGTACGACTGGTTAATGATCACAACTGGCTCGCTGTGCGGCCCGTCATCCCAACGGAAGTCGCGGCCGCGGACACGCGTGCCCATTGCGCGCAGATACCCTGGCGTGACCACGTAGACGAGCGGCCCGTCGGTGAGCCCCTTGGGTGGCGTGACGCCTTTGGGAAGAGGAATGTCCCATGAGCGATTCTGGCCGAGCGGCAGGTAGTCGCTTATTCCCGCGGCCTGAACGCCGGGTATGGCCTCGATGCGCTCAATCATTTGTTGAAAGATGGCGGTTCGTTTCGCGATGGAGGCATCTCGCGTAGGGGCGCTGTCGTCGTAGATTGCGTTGATGGCCGCTGCGTGCGTTGATTCAAAACCCAGGTCGACGTCGAGAACCCGCAGAAAGCTGCGCAGCAGCAGTCCCGCGCTCACCAGCAGAACCGAAGCCAGCGCAACCTCAGTTACCACCAACACCGAGCGGAAACGTTCATGCCTACGCCCCTGTCCGCTGCCCGCGCCCGTATCCTTCAACAATTCATGCAGATTGCCTGTGGCGATGCGCAGACCTGGAGCAAGCCCGAACAACATCGCCGCGACCACAGCGATCAGGACGGTCCAGGCAAGAGCCGCGCCATCGATGTGGAGGGTGTTCAACAATGGCAGCGCAACCGAGCCCTGGTGTGCGAGCCAATAGACAAGCATCCAGGCGAGGCCGAGGCCGGCCACGGCGCCCATCGCCGAGAGCACAAGACTCTCGGTCAGCAGTTGGCCCACGATCCGCGCGCGGCTGGCGCCAAGGGCGGCGCGCATGGCGAACTCCTTGGAGCGGGCAGTAGAGCGGGCCAGCAGCAGATTCGACAGATTCACGCACGCAATCAGCAGGATCAAGCCCACCGCGGACCACAACACGATGAGCGAACGGCGCAGGCGTCCGCTTACATAATCTTTCAGCGGGACGGGAATGACGCCGTCCTTGTACTCGCCGCATGACTCCGGGTGCTTATTGTTGCCGCACATCCGGGGTGCAACCGCCTCGGCTTCCTGGCGGGCATGGGCCAGCGTTACGCCCGGCTTCAATCGGCCAATGAACGTGATGATGTTGCCCCAGTCGCGAGGACTGCCGTAAAGAGCGAACGGCGTAATGGCGTCGACCTTTGTGCCCGGCGCAAATACTGCGCCGAAGTCAAAGCTCGGCGGCAGCACGCCAATCACCGTTACTTGCTGGTGGTTGAGGTCGAGGGTCTTGCCCACGATGCTGGGATCAGCGTTGAACTGCCGCCGCCACCACGCGTCGGAGAGCACGATCACCGGAGGCGCGCCGGTGCGCCCGTCATCGGGCGTAAGCAGCCTGCCCATGGCCGGGTGCACGCCGAGCACCTGAAAGAAATTGGCGACCACGTCTATAGCGGTCGCGTTGATGATTTCACCATGCTGAGTCAGGCTCAGATTGTCGGGGCTGGAGAAGGCAAAGTACCCCGTCACGTCCTGATAAGATCGCGTACCCATGCGGAAAGTGTCGTAAGCGTCGGTGGAGTAGGTTGCACAGGAGAGGCCGCACTTGGTGGGCGGCGGGGCAATCCACACCAGCTCCTGCGACTGCGGAAAAGGCAGCGGCCGCAGCAGCAACGTATTCACCACGCTGAAGACTGCAACATTGGCGCCGATACCGAGCGCAAGGATGAGAACGGCGGCGATGGTAAAACCAAGGTCGCGGCCCAGCGTGCGGAAGATGTACCGCAGGTCTTGCAGCAATATGTCAAGCCTGATCAGTCCGCGAGCTTCGCGATGCTTTTCACGTGCTTGCTGCAGGCCGCCGATCTTTACCAGTGCCTCGCGGCGGGCCTCTTCAGGAGAGAGGCCGCGCTCGATGTTCTCTTCGATTGCGAAATCGAGATGCGCGGCAAGCTCGCGATCCAGCTCCGCATCGAGCCGCGATTTGCCGAAGAATGCTTTGATTCTGGCTAGCAATCTGCGCATCATACTGTCTCTCCCTCCGCCCCAGGCAGGGCGCCGGCTTCATCGTTCAAGTCCAGCACGCGATCCATCACGCCGGTGAGCCGGCGCCAGTAGAGGGTGTCCTCTTCAAACTGCTGGCGGCCGGCGCCGGTAATTGCATAGAATTTCGCTTTGCGATTGTTGCCCGAGACGCCCCAACTTGAATCGATCCAGCCGCGCTGTTCGAGGCGCACGAGCGAGGCGTAAATCGTGCCCTGATTCAGCAGCACCTCGTTGCCGCTCACCTGCTCAATGCGGCGAGCGATGCCGTAGCCATGCATCGGGCCCATGGCGCTCAAGGTTTTCATAACCATCAGGTCCAGCGTTCCCTGCAGAAGATCGAGTTTGGAAGGTGACATTCCTGCTCCATGTGGCGATACCACATGAAGGTAGCAAAAGACGTGTGGTAATGCCACAGGAAAATTTGATCGGAAGCCGAATCCTAGAAACCCATTTGGGAAAGGCCTCTAAAATGAACGGGTATGTCAACCACGGTCCGTTCCTACTGCAAGATCAACCTCGGATTGGGGATTGGCGCGCCCCGCCCGGACGGTTTTCACGCGCTGGCGACGGTCTACCAGACGCTGGAAATGCATGATCTGGTGAGTGTTACGGCGCGGCGGGCTGCGGAGACCGGCATTCGGCTGACCTCAAACGATGCGAGGGTGCCGACCGACAGCCGAAACACGGCCTGGAAAATGGTCTCCCTGGCACTGGAGGGCCTCAACTTAAGTGCCGAGGTCGCAGTTCATATTGAAAAACGCTTGCCAATTCAAGGGGGACTGGGAGCGGGGTCGGCGAATGCAGTTGCGGCGCTGATTGGCCTGGAGAGCGAGCTGGGGGTAGCGAGTCATCACGCCAGCGAGGAGGAAAGCCAACGGGAAGACGCAGAGTCCCGCTTTCCCAGGTCCCAGAATCGGGACCTGGGGCACCCAGGGTTGGGCGGCTGGAAAGGTTCGGGCTGGCCTGAGAAGCGGCTTGAAATCGCTGCCCAGGTTGGCTCCGATGTGCCGTTGTTTCTGATTGGTGGGACCACCCTGGGTCTTGACCGCGGCCAGCAGGTTCGCCCCCTGCCCGACATCGAGCCCACCTGGTGCGTTGTCGCCATTCCCGGCGAGGGCGTCTCCACCGCGCAGGCCTTTCGCGACTGGGACGCGCTCTGCGCCGCCGAAGGTTTGACCCCCGAGGCAAGTACCGATAAACTAAATAAGTTGAGCCGCGCCTACGCCAGCGCCTTTGCGGGAGCGATTCCGGAGGGTGGAGCGAAGACGGGCTCCTCCGGTGTCATCTCCAAAAAGAAAGAACTGTGGGGGGATGACCTGGCCGGACCGCTCGGGTCCGCGCTTGTCCGCACCGGGATCACGAGCTGGATTGAGAACGACTTCGAACGAGTAGTTTTTCCCCAGCATCCCTCCTTACGCGAAAACAAGCGCACTCTTGCGGCTGAAGGCACGCCGGAGGCAGCTCTTTACGCCTCGTTGTCGGGGTCCGGTTCGGCGCTTTACGGGTTGTACCTGGCCCGTGAGCATGCTGAGGCGGCCTGCCGGCGATTGAGCGAGAAGGGTGTTCGGAGCGAGTTGACCCGCACTTTGCCACGCGCCGATTACTGGCGGCAAATGCTCAGCGAACAAGTGGATTGACAGTCGTTCCTCGAGCGGTAGAAACTCGCGAACGACTGCCGGAAGACCGGATCAGGAATTTGCGTAGGGAACTTGAAAGCGTGCGAGGTGCCGTTTTCTTGAGGAGAACGGCGCTTCGGTGCATCAACTCACCCTGCGCCTATTCCTGATCCGGTGTCGCGGTCTTTTGCCGAAGAGGGGAAGGCCGGAAGTGGCAAGGGCGCTCGCAGAGAGTCTTCTTGCGAAGAGGGAGTTAGAGACTGGGCGATCGTTCAATGGCAGGACAATGCCCTTTGGAGGCATTTATCCAGGTTCGAATCCTGGTCGCCCAGCCAGAAATGCGGCTAAGAGTTCGAGGAAAGAAACGCAGCCAAAGCAAACCAGCTTGGAGGTGCTTTTCAAAATGGCGATAGGGACGTTGACGGCATTGGAAGATAACAGGGCAGACGAACCGAGTCAGGACAAGCCCGAGGGCGGCAAAGAAGCTCCGAAGGGCGCATCGGTCGACGGCGCAAGAGGGAAGGAACCGGCAAAGGATCCCGCAAAGGTCCCGGCGCCGGAGCGCAAGAAGCCGCGCACCCTGGCCGACGACAGGCGGTTCAGGCTGTTCTCGGGCACGGCGAATCCTGAGCTTGCCCGCAGGATCGGCGAGCATATCGGCGTCAAAGTCGGCGACACCAAGCTGCAACGCTTCGCCGACGGCGAGGTTTTCTTCCAACTACTCGAGAACGTGCGCGGCGTGGATGTGTTTGTGGTGCAGCCCACCTGTTATCCGGTGGACCAGCACCTGGTGGAGTTGCTGGTGATGATCGATGCGCTTAAGCGGGCCTCAGCGGCCAGGATCACGGTGGTGATGCCGTACTACGGCTACGCCCGCCAGGATCGCAAGGACCGCCCGCGCGTGGCCATCAGCGCCAAGCTCATTGCCGACCTGCTCACTGTGGCCGGCGCCAACCGCGCCCTGTTCGTCGATCTTCACGCGGCGCAGATTCAGGGCTTCTTTAACATCCCCGTCGATCACCTTTACGCCAGCCCGGTGCTGGTAAGCTACTTCCGCGAGCTGAACCTGCCCAATCTGATGGTCATCTCGCCGGATCCCGGCGGCGTGGAGCGGGCACGCTTTTTTGCGCAGAAGATGGGAGCGCCGCTGGCCATTGTGGATAAGCGCCGCACCGACATAAATGTGGCCGAGGTAATGCACGTGGTGGGCGATGTGGAGGGCAAAACCTGCCTCATCATCGACGACATCATCGACACCGCCGGCACCCTGGTGAAAACCGTCGATGCGCTTCTCGAAGAGGGCGCCACCTCAGTGCACGCATGCGCGAGCCACGCCGTGCTTTCAGGCCCTGCCATCGACCGCATCGCCAGCTCGCGGCTGGAGCAGCTGGTGGTAACCGACACAATTCCTTTGCGCGAACAGGCGCAGAGGCTGTCAAAGATCAAGGTGCTCTCTATCGCCGGCCTGCTGGGCGCGGCCATCGAGAGCATCCACATGGAGACCAGCGTAAGTTCGCTGTTTAACTAGCAGGGGTCAGGGATCAGGTTTCAGGGATCAGGGGCCTCGAAGCAAACGATTGAGTTCACGAATTGCGATCTGAATGTAGAGGGACTGCAATCGTCGGCTCACAACAGACAACCGAAGCCAGTTGTTGGTGGGAAGCGGGCAGGAGCAGAAGACGGTTTTTTCTGACCCCTGATCCCAGACCCCTGATCCCTGGCGCCGACAAAGGGAGCGGAACCGAACTGGCCCGTGCCCGAAGGAAATGAGAGAACGAAATGCCTGAAGTTGTAGCAGCAAAGCCCCGTGAGGGCAGATTTACAAAGAACGCTGCGCGCCGTGTGCGTGCCGCGGGCAAGATTCCTGCCGTGCTTTACGGTGCCGGGCACGAACCGGTCGCCGTCGAGGTCGATCCCAAGCAGATTACCCGGATCCTTTATTCCGAGAGCGGCCACAACACCATCTTTGACGTAGAAGTCGCCGGTTCGCCGGCGGCCAAAGCGATGATCGTCAATTGGCAGCGCGAACCCATCAAGGACAGGCTGATTCACATCGACATGAAGCGCATTGCGCTCGACAAGGTTCTGCGGGTGAGCGTGCGCGTCAAGCTGCTGGGTGTTCCTGCGGGCGTCAAGACGGAGGGCGGCATTCTCGACCAGGTAATGCGCGAGGTTGAAATCGAGTGCCTGCCAGCCGATATTCCCAGTCACATCGATGTGGATGTGAGCGGATTGGCGCTGCACCAGGTTCTGCGCGTGAGCGGCCTGCCGCAGTCTGACAAGATCAAGTACCTGAATTCCGCCGACGCGACCGTTGCGCACGTGGTGTCGATTCGTGAAGAAGTGGTGGCGCCTGCCGAGGGCGAAGCTGTCGCAGCAACTGAAGCTGCCGCGGCGCCGGCTGAGCCTGAGGTGGCCAAGAAGGGCAAGACCGAGACGGCTGAGCCGGCCGCGGCCAAGAAGCCTGAGGCGAAGAAGTAAGCCTTGTCTGATGCAGGCGAATCCACGAGCCCCGGCCTCGAGCAATTGCCGGCCGGGGATCAGGGAGCGGGAGCCCGGCGCGGCCCGTTTCTGGTCGTGGGTCTCGGCAATCCCGGGCCGGACTATTTCTGGACCCCGCACAACGCAGGGTTCATGGCAATCGACCGCATCGCCGGACAGGAGGGCGTTGTGGTTCAAAACCGGCGCTGCCGGGCCGTTACTGCAACGTGCCGCATGGCAGGGCGCGAGGTGGTCCTGGCCAAGCCGGAGACATTCATGAACCTGGGCGGCCTTGCAGTTGCCGCTTTGGTTCGCGAGTTTGAAGCGGACCCACAGCGGGATCTGCTCGTGATCTACGACGAGCTCGATCTTGTTCTGGGGACCTTCAGAATCAGGGAGCGCGGTTCGCCTGCAGGGCACAACGGGGCCATCAGCGTAACCGATGCTCTGGGCAGCCAGGAGTGGTTAAGGCTGCGGATCGGGGTTGGACTCAATCTGCCACCGGAGGCGTTGGCCGCCGGAGCAGGCAAACGGCCGGGCAGGGATTACCTGCTTTCGCCAATGCGGAAAGCGGACTTGGGAGTTCTTGACGAGGTTCTGGACAAAGTGGCCAAGGCCACGCGGCAGATTGTGGCGGAAGGCCCGGGACCGGCGATGAATGAGTTCAACCGGAAAGATACGGAATAGGGAATGGTGAACAGGGAGTAGAAGTAGTTCACTGAAAGCTGAAGGCTGAGAGCTGAAAGCTCATAGGTACATGCGGGAGCGAGGGTTTCCGCGGAAAAGGAATGCTGATGTCGCGTTTGTATGAAGTGATGTTTATCGTTCGGCCCGATGTGTCCGATGAAGACACTGACAAGCTGATTGCCGGCTTTACCTCCACCGTCACCAATGGCGGCGGCGCGGTGAAGTCGGCTGAGAAGATGGGCCGCCGCAAGCTGGCCTACATGGTGCGCAAGTTCAACGATGGCAACTACGTGCTGCTTACCATTGAAGCCAACGGCGCGGTGGTGCTCGAGCTCGAGCGCCGTCTGCGCGTCACCGAGCCGGTGATCAAGTTCATCACCGTCCGCATGGACGAGGAAGAGAAGCGCCTGGCCAAGGTGAAGGCGCTGCGCAATGCGCACCGCAAGCTGAGCGCCGAGCCCGCGCCCGCACCCCCGCCCGCCCCCGCCCCCCCGGCAGCACCCGTCGAGAGCCGGTCGGCTGAAGCCGAGCCGGTGCAGGCCAACGCGTAACTACAGGGAAAAGCGATCAGGGAACAGGGCGTAGGGGGACTCGAGCGTCGAGCGCGGAAGTCGAATTCTGATCCCTGAAACTGACCACTCAAAACACTCTCCGGCCGTGCCGGAATCAAGCGATTGAAGAGGAAACACTATGTCTGAAGAAACACAAGCAAAGGCGCCCGAGAGCGGCGCGCCTGCGAGTCAACAATCGGGGCCGGGCGCCGGTCCGCGTGGAGACCGCCGGCCAGGCGGCGGACAGGGAAACCGCGGCAAATTCTTCCGCCGCAAGAAGGTCTGCAAGTTCTGCACCGAGAAGATCGACGCTATTCCTTACCGCGACGTGCGTTTGCTGCAGGGGTTTGTGGCCGAGCGCGGCAAGATCGTTCCCCGGCGTCTGACCGGGGTTTGCACCACGCACCAGCGGCGCCTCACCCGCGCCATCAAGCAGGCACGCAACATCGCCTTGCTGCCGTTCGCCACCAGGCACTAATTGGAGTTCGCCGCTGTCACGTTGCCCGCCCACAGCATGCAACGCTCGCGGTAGTGGAGATATTGAGATGGAAGTGATTTTGAAGGAAGACGTAGTCAACTTGGGCTTTCGCGGCGAGGTCGTGAAAGTCGCCGACGGCTACGCGCGCAATTACCTGCTGCCGCGCAAGCTGGCCATGCAGGCCACTGAAACCAACAAGGCCGTCATCGAGCAGATGAAGGCCGCAGCGGCTCGCCGCTCTGCCACCGAGAAGGCCAAGGCCGAGGAGTTTGCCGTCAAGCTCGATGCCGTCTCGCTCGCCTTTACCCGCAAGGTAGGCGAAGCCGGCCACCTGTTCGGATCGGTAACTTCTGCCGACATTGCCGCCGGGCTTGCCGCTCAGGGAATTGAGGTCGATCGCCGCAAGGTTCAGCTTGGCGAACCGCTCAAGAGCGTCGGCGAATTCACCGTGGCAATCCGCCTGCACCGCGAGGTCACTGCCCATCTCAAGGTGAAGGTTCAGGGCGAAGAGCACGAAGGGAAGAAAGAGCACGAAGAGAAGAAAGAGCCCGAGCACGAAAAGCCGGCCGAGCCCGCGAAGCATGAAGAACCGGCCGGCGGCGACGTCGGCATCGGTCCCCCGGCTGAGCAGACCCAGTTCAACTAAGTCCGATCGAACTTCCTCTTTGTCCCGTCCTTCGCGCATTGTCAACGCGCGAAGGATCGGGGTATTTCCCCTGATCTCGAATTGAACGCCGCTCTACCCCGCTACCGCCAGGGGCTTATCCCGGTCTGTCTTCAGAGTCGGCGCCGCCGCCAGCAGGCTCTTCGTGTAGGTGTGCTGCGGCCGGGTGAGCAGCTGCGCGCTCGGTCCTTCTTCCAGCACCAGCCCGCCGCGCATCACCGCAACGCGGCCGGCAACCTGGCCCACCACGGCCAGGTCGTGCGAGATAAACAGGATGGCCAGTCCACCTCGCCCGCACCGCTCCACCACAGGATCAATGGCAGGGCACCGACCGCTTCAAGCAGATATCCATAATCGTTGCGGCCAGCGACTTATCTTGGACTGGACAATTTGCTAACTCAGTCAACCCGGAATTGATTCGGCGCATCTAGGGTCTACAAGGACCAACAAAAATACATGCCGAAACGACGGCTTTGCTGGCCCCGCCCTGCATTTGACCGCTGCCGAGATAGTTATGGCCAGGTGGTTCTGCAAAAATCGGTCGCTGTGTCTGGCAATGGCGTGCCTTATCGCAAACTGGACCCCCGCACTAACACAGGACCCGGGCCGCGTTGTCACGCAGTCGGGCTCCGGTGTTCCAGTTTTCCAGGTGCAATCGAATTTGGTTGTGGTCCGAGTCATGGTCGTTGACAGAAGAGTCTGGCGCGATGGAGCAAGCGCGGCGGGGCAAAAGTGTGCATTCGCGGCAGAGCAGGCTCTTTACCGTCTTCCTGCGACGGAGCCGTACCTACCGCCTGAATGTGACGGGATATTCATTCGTGGCCTGACGGCAAAGGATTTTCATCTTCTGGTGGATGGAGAGGAACAGAAGATAGAGAGCGTGACCAGCGAGAGCGCCGGGCTCCGAGTCCGCGATAATCAGGGCCTACATCATACGTTCTCGCAGACACCGGCTGGGATATGGAGCACGACCGACTTCCCCGTCCCGCGTTACATCTATACGGGTGCAGTGGGCTACGGCCTTGAGGCGCGGAACCGGTACGACATCTCGTTCGTGCCTCAGGGGTCCGGATCAGTTGGGTGCCACACGATGAGAGTCAAGGTGGACCGGCGCAATTCAATCGTGGCTGCGCGCGACGAGTACTGCGCAGGTGAGTCGCCCTCAGACATTTTGAACGGCAGTTCGTTTGGCAACGGGTTGGAACGGGACCTTGCATCCGGCCAACCTGGGAGGATTCCGCTGGACCTACAAACTGCGGTGTTGGAAGGCGACAGGGGAGGCGGTCGCGTGAGAATCGCGCTGGAATTCCCGATGGCCGTACTTCATCGCCATTGGAGTCAGGACTGGTTTGAGCAGGCCACTATCGGTGTACTTGGAATGATCTACAAGCAAAACGGACCTCTCGCGTTCCGTTTCAGCGACTTTGCTTGTTGCACACCGTATTCAAGCGGGGCGAAATTTGGAATGCAGGGAACGAGCCTGGATCGCTTTACCGCTATTGCCGAGCGACTTGGATTGCCGGCTGGGTTCGTTTCGAAGGAGTTAGCATCCATCGAAACGGGAACTCTCCCCACTCGCTATGAGACGCACTTCGACCTTCCCCCGGGTGAATATGACTTGCGGATTATTCTGAGCGATGGCGAAAACTTTGGCAGGGCAGAAGCTCATCTCAAGGTTGAGAACAACGATGGGAAGGAATTTGCTCTGAGTTCTGTGATGCTGTGCAACCGTTTTCTCGTTGCGCATGTCGCAGAGACAGAGATGAAGGCGGCGAACTTCGCACCGCAGTACGTGCCTTTGGTCAGCAAGGGGGTTCAAGTTACTCCTGCCGGCGATACAACGTTCTCTCCGAGCGAAACCTTGATCGCATACTTTGAAGTCTATGCCCCTCAGCTCGCAACAGGAACGGAACCCGGAATCCAGGCACACATGAGAATAGTCGACGCGAAGAACGGTGCCTTGGTGAAGGATTTTCCCGTTGTCGACGCGGCAACCTACGAGCAGGCGGGGAGCACCGTTATCCCGATCGCTCGCGCAGTCCCGATTGCGAACTTGCCCAAAGGTCAATACCGGCTTGAAGTCCAGGCGACGGACTCACCGGGACACAGCACACCTTGGCAAGCGGCTAACTTCACCATCGTCCAATAGTGGGCCGACCCTCTCAACGCCCCTCACGCGTGATACTCTGCCAGCACGTTGCGTTTCTCCCGCATCTTCCCCGTGCGTAACGCGCCTCGATAGAATCCATTCAGCCGAATCAAACACACGCAATGACCGAGCCCACATCCACCGCCAATCAAGGCTCCCCTTCCCCCACGCTGCCTCGCGTGCTGGGCGCAAGCCAAGCCACGGCTATCGTTGTCGGCACCATCATCGGCAGCGGCATATTTCTTGTGCCCAGCGAGATGATGCGCGATACAGGCTCCTCGTCGCTGGTGTATCTCGCGTGGATCGCGGGCGGCCTGCTTTCGCTCTTCGGCGTAATGACTTATGCCGAGCTGGGCACCATGTTTCCCTTTGCCGGCGGCGAGTACGTTTATTTGCGCGGCGCCTACGGCGATACCACCGCCTATCTCTATATGTGGACATGGTTCGCCGTCGCCAAGCCCGCATCCATTGCGGCCATGGCGGTTGGCCTGGTCAGGACACTCGAGTTTCTGCCCTCGCTCGAGTGGCTCACGCAGACGGCAATCATGAATCTGAGGTGGTCTCAGCTTGTCGCCATCGCCGTGACCTGGTTCATCACCGGCCTAAACTACACCGGCATGCGCAAGGCGGGCAACTTCCAACTCGTGTTCACGGTGCTCAAGGGTGTGCTCATTCTGGTTGTCGTTGTGCTGTGCTTCTCTTCGCCTTCGGGTTCGTGGAGTAACTTCTCAACTTCGCTGCCGCAGGCTACGGGCGGATTCAACGGCTTCATGCTGGCGCTCATCGCCACGCTTTGGGCCTACGACGGCTGGAATGACCTGACCATGGTTGCCGGCGAAGTCCGTCGCCCGGAGCGCAGCCTGCCCATCGCGCTCATCGGCGGTGTGCTGGCCGTCGGCGTGCTTTACATGGCCACGAATGCCGCCATTCAATACATGCTGCCGGCCAGCCAGATTGCCGCGTCAGAGTACCCAGCGGTCGCCGCGCTCAAGATTGTTGCCGGCTCGCGCGGCGCGCAGTTCGTCGCCATCGCCATGGCGGTCAGCATCTTCGTCGCGCTGAACGGAACCACCATGTCGGGCGCGCGCATACCTTTTGCAGCCGCCCGTGACGGACTCTTCTTCCGCCAGTTTGCGCACATCCATCCCCGCTTCAAGACTCCATCGACATCTCTGTTGGTGCAGGGGCTGCTCTCCACGCTGCTGCTTCTATTCTTGAGGACCTTTCAGCAGTTCTTTGAATTGGCCATCTTTGCCGAGTGGCTCTTTTATCTGCTCACCGCCACCACGGTTTTTTACTACCGTCGCCGGCTCCCCGATCATCCGCGTCCCTACAAGGTCTGGGGGTATCCAGTGCTGCTGGCGGTCTTTGCTTTTTGTGCCGCGGGCGTACTGGTGGCCAGTTACGCCGGCAACCTGAAAGGCTCGCTGCTCGGCACCGCGTTGATTCTCTGCGGGCTGCCGGTATTGGCGCTGGTTCGCAAGTTGAACCCGGGCGCCCACTGATCTCGCGAACTCAGCCGGCGACCTTGATCACCTGGCGCACTCGGTTCCCGCTCTTACTCGCCCGCTCCTTTGCGCATCAACTTCACAAGCAAAATGTCATTGCTGTTCATGGGCAACGTGAGTTCGACCGTGCCATCTTTGGACGCGTGCAAAACCACATTCATCTCGGGCAAGTCGCGGGTCAGGCCATTGAGTTGATCGATCTGCGCGGCGGTCAGGTCCTTCGGGCGGCCGATTTCGAGGTAAGCGGAGTAGGCATCGTTCGAATGAAAACCTGTCCGGTGCAGCTCGACGCGGTATTCTGCGCCGGCAACCAGATGCGTCACCTTCAGCCGAACCTGCGCAGCCGGATGCGAAGGAATCACCTTGGTGTAAAAGGGGCGGTTGCTCACCTTCTGCTCGGGCTGTTCAAAGTCCCAGATCACGGCGGTTACATTTCCGTGATCTTCGGCGATCATTGCCTGCGAGTCGGCTGAGGGAATCGACTGGCCCTCTAGCGCGTTCAGATACTTGTAGGCGAAGTATGCCGGCTTGCGAATGCCCTCGGGGTTCAGCAGCCCGAATCCTCCTTGAAACGGAGCTGTGGGCGGGCCTGGCTCTTCGAATAGGTCAGTGTAAGTCCAGTAACTCATGCCCTGTAACTGCCCTTCGTTGGCCTTGATCTTACTCAGGATGTACGCGGCGCTGATGTAGGAGTCGTGCACCGGGTCGCGCGGCGTGTAACTCGTGCTCCATTCGGTGAAGTACAAAGGCAGATTGGGAAACGCCGATGCCGAAATCTCCCGCCGCACGCGATGAATATCTCCGCTGATCGCGTCGGGCGATGGAGAAAGCTTGGTGTCGCTGTGTCCTTCTTCGTCGAGGAAGCCGCCATCCACGCCATAGGTGTGCGTGGTGACAAAGTCCACCGCCGCACCGCTCTGTTTCACGTGCGCCAGGAATTCAGGAACCCATGCAGCACCCGCTGTCGATGGACCGCCCACGCGCAGCGCAGGATCGATCGACTTGATGGTGTTCGATGTCAGATCGTAGAGCGCAAAGTACGCCTTCTGATCGCCGCCTTCCCAGAATCCCGAAAGGTTTGGCTCGTTCCACACCTCAAAGAACCAGGTGCGCACTTCGTTCTGGCCGTAGCGCTGCTCAATATGATGGATGAACGCCGCGACAAGATCGCGCCAGCCGTCGGGGTCGGGATGCGAGGTGTTCCCATGCCAGTAAAAAATGCCGTTTTGCGATGTGGCCAGCGCCTCCGGCGTGAAGCCGAGTTCCGCAAACGGCTTGATGTGCCGGGCCAGCAGTTCGTCGTAGAGCTGGTCGATCTTCGTCCAGTCGTACACAATCTTTCCGTTTTCTTTGCGCACCGTTCCCAGCACGTCGTGAAAGATGGCGTGGAAGCGGATGTAGCGAAAGCCAAGCTCATCGACGGCCACCTTCAGTTGCGCCTGGCTGTCTTCGCGGATCAGCGTGCCGGGAAAGTCCGATCCCACCGACAGATTGAAGAAGCGGTCGACAGGGCCGCCCGGCTGCGAAACGTCGGCGACAATCACACGGGTAGCCGTTTGTTGCGAGCGAGCGGCAACGGACAGCGAAGCCGCTGCAGCAATCGAGAAGAACAAAAGTGCCGGCAAACGCAGAGATCCCGATGCATTCATCATTGTGTCAACCTTGCTTAGTTAGCTGTGATTCTACTCCCGGGTCCGCACCGGCCGCTCAAACCAGTGCGGACGGTGCGGGCCCGGAGACTCTCAGGTTCATTGCGCCACCGGGAAACGGTAAATGCCGATGCTGATCGGCGCTACGGTCAGCGTGTTTCCCGCGCCGCCAATTGCGATCTCTTTGATCTCGAGTTGGGGCGTATGCCCGGCCTGGTTAGCGGCATCGAGACTCGCCCCCGTCAACAGCCATTGCTTCGACGGCCCCGCCACACGCACGCCAGCAACATTCAAGTCGATCTTCTGTTTCGACTCCGTCGCGTTGACTACCGCAACGGTCAGGAACTTATGGTCCGGAGTGAGTGCTGCAAACACGTCGAGCGGATATGTCGGGCTGCCCGAGTTCACCTTGGGCTGATCGCCGCCGGGGGGATACTTGGGCGAGGGTTGCGGCGAATTGCCCGCGACCGCGACCGGAATCGTGCCCGGGAAGTTGTTACTGTACATCTTGAATACCAGTCCCAGAGCGTTCATCGTCGAGCTGGTGCGGTTGAAGTCGATGGTCGAAGTACCCATGGTGTGCGCCGCCATAGTGAGGAAATCGGTGTGGCGCAGCATCTCGTTGAAGAGCATTGCGTAAGCCAGCGTTTGTTTCAGCGTGCTGGGGCGGCCAAAGCCTCCGCCGAAGTAGGCGTACTCGTCGATGGAGAGAAAGACCTTCTTGTCGACGATCGCCGGGAAACGCTGCTGATATCCCTGCCACTCTTCGGCCTTGGTGCGAACGATATTGGCGGGATACCGCGCGTACTCGAGCAGTGTCTGATCCACCTTTACATTGGCGTGATCCGAAGCCTCATCGGGAGCCAGGCTCCTGGCTTTATCCAGATCGAAATGGGTGCCGGGCGACGCATACCAGTGCTCGGCCATGCCGTCGAAGTTCCCCCAACTGTTCTTCAAAAAGCCGCCGGTCCAGTCTGCATCCGATCCGTAATACGGACCCAGGTTGCCAACGTATTTGGCGCGATCCGGTCCCGGCACGTTGCCATCCTCAAGCATCTCGCCCGAGGCAATCAGGGCAATCGAGGGGTCTGCTTTACGCATGGCTTTGGCGAAATCGTTGTGCTTCAGGAAAAAGTACTTCGGATCGGTGCGGCCAAGCTGCCAAGATCCCCATGGCTCGTTGCCGATATTCCAGAACTTGATGTGGTACGGCTCGGGATGGCCGTTCTTCGCGCGCCATGCACCCATCGGCGTGGTCACAGCGCCGTTCATATACTCAACTTCCTGCGCCGCGGAGTGCGCGTCGCCAAAGCCGGCATTCACGCTGATGTATGGCGTAACGCCGATCAGTTTGCACATCTCTGCGAACTCATCCAGGCCAAGGTCGTTGGTCTGCATCGCGTTCCACGCAAAGTCCCAGTCCGGGGGCCGCTTGTCCCTGTCGCCCACCGCGTCGTACCAGGTGTAGTTCGACGTGTAGTTTCCGCCGAACCGCCAGAAGCCCGATTTGATTTGCCGAATGAGCGCGATGGTGTCGGGGCGGAAGCCGTCGATGTTGTCAGCCGGCATAAGAGAAACGGCGCCGATGTGAATATTCCCAGCGCCCGTCGCCGCGACCTCAAACGACGCGTCGCCGGCATCAGCCTTCGCCGTGAACGTGAGCGGGTACTTCTTGTATTCGGCGGTAATCGGGCCTACCGAAATCGTTTGCCGATCACCTGCGCCCGAACCCCACACAAGCGAAACCTGCACTTTTGCCCCGGCGCTGCCGCGAAGGTAAATGCGGCCCGTATATTGCTTGCCCTTCACGAGCGCGAGACCCGATTGCCTGATGCCATGCGGAGTCGTTGCGTCCAGCGTGATCCGCGGGCTCTGGTCGCCGACAAACGGGTGGTCCTTATCCATCGTCACAACTTCATCGGGGCCAACCGGATGCCATCTGCGAGTCTGCATGCCGGGGAATCCGCCTCCCTGGCGACGGCCAGCCGTCTCCGGCTCTTTCGATATGATGGGGAAGTAAAACTTCCGGTCATCGAGCATCTCGTCCCAGACGCTGCTGTACATGGTTTTGGCAATGTGCTCAATGAACATGCCGAACACGTAATTCGAAACCGGCGTGGCCGTCTGCGCCGCGTCGATGTTTGCCACGATCGGGCTCGGAGCTGCTATCGCGGGGCTCTGGGCCGCCGCTGCCGCACATCCAAGACAGAAAGCCGCGCCCGTAAGAAATGCAATCCGCATCTTTGTCGTATTCATCTGTCCTTCTCCCTTGAATCGGCGCAACATGCCGCAGGCCGGACGCCGATCGTCATTCATTTGTCTTGCTTCTGCTCGATGCCGAAGCCGTAGGTGCACTTTCAATCTCCTCACAACGGGAATCAACGCCAGTCGAATCTCACTCCCGGAGGGCCGGTCGGTTCCGGGCCTGGACTATCCGCCATGAGTTTGCCATTTCCAAAATCCACGCGCAGGTAGCGATTGGTCTCAAGAGACATCAGCGTCAGCTCGCCCGTCATGGTCTCGATCCACTGGAAAGTCTCTGCCTTCCCCGGAGTTCCGGCCCTCAGCGAAACCCGCCCATCGCCGGCTACCGAGAGATATCCTCCGGGAGCTTTGAACGCCACGCGGCCCAGGCTGCGATTGAGAACCGCGAACGGCGTCGGTTGATCCGCGCCAGCGCTTACCGCACCGCCGGCAACGGCAAGATTCACAGGTTGGCCGTTGTTTGTTGTGCTCAGCTCAATCTGCTTTCCGTAAGGAATGGGGCGCGTGATGCCGTGCGGATTGGGTTCTCTCAAGTCGAAGGAATCGAAGTCAGCGTAGCCTCCCTCGCTGGCGCCGCGATGAAAGCTGAACAACGCGTAGCGATCGCCCTGAAAGGTGACGCCGATGAACAACATTCGGAATGGCTCACCGATGGAATAGAAGGTCTTTCCATCGGTGCTATAGCTGAATCGAGCCAGTTGCGAGAAGTACTCGCAGTCGGCGCGCAGCCAAACACGCGTGGCCGTGATCGACACTCGCTGATCGATCATGGTCTGGCCGTCGTGCTGTACCAGCGCCAAGCCGTCAGCGGTCTTCTCAACGCCGATCCACGCATCGGGCTGGATGAGAAGCGCAAGGCCGGCAACGTCACCCGGTTTCATTCCCGCTGTTTCCATCACAGCGATGGGAATCGAATGCGGTCCCATCGCACGCTGGGTGAGCGAGTCGCGGGCATCCCAAATGCCGGTTGCGCTGAGCGCATGCAGGCGCAGAAATCCGGGCCGCTCGGTAAGCGACCACTTGCCGTCGGCGGGAACGTGGTTCCACTGCCACACGGGGTTGAGCTGCGGCTTCGAGAAGTCGTCGCTGCGCTCGTACGGCGCGTGCGGCTTTTCGATTGTGCCGGTCGAGGGCTTGACCCAAATACGGGGCGAGCGGCCAAGATTGCCGGGCAGCCCGAAGTACGGCCAACCGTCCTGCCAGGTGACGGGCGATAGAGTAACCACACGACCGATCGCATTTTCCTCGCCCATGCTCAAGCCCCACCACTGGCCGGTAGTCGTCTCTACTATGCCGCCCTGGTGGATCGCCATGCGGCCGATGGCAGCAGTGCTGTTATCAGGAGGATTGGTTTTGTAAGGAGGCGAAGTTGTGAGTGGCGGCCTGAACGCGCTCAGCCGCCATCCCAGCACCTGCCCGAATTGCTCACCAGCGCTGATATTCCGGTTCACCTCCCACGGTCCCGTCAGCTTAGCGGCGCGCGCGCCCACCAGGCGCATCACGCCGTTGTACCACGCGCTCAGGATGTAGTACTTTCCGTCGATTTTGTAAAAGTGCGAGCCTTCGCCCATGCCCTGGTCTCTGGTGAACAGCGCCCGCTCGGTTCCCGGCACGGTATCGGTAAGGTCGGGTGTGAGCTGAGCGATGTGAAGATCGGCATAGCCAAATACAACCCAGGCCTTGCCGTCATCGTCGAAGAGCACGCCGAGATCGTGGAACGCGCGCTTCATCTCGGTGTGCGTCCAGGGGCCGCGAGGGTTTGTGGCGCTATACATCTGCGTGGTTTTGCCGTTCACGTTGGCGAAGATGTAAAACGTTCCGTCGTGGTAGCGCAGGCTCGGCGCCCAGATGCCGTCGCCATATATGTTTTTGCCGTCTTCAAGCCGGTATTGGGGCCCGAGGTCGAGCTTGTCTTCGGCGTACGATTCAAAGTCCCAATTCACAAGGTCGCGCGAGCGCAGCAGCGCCAGCCCCGGCATGGCGTGCATCGACGAGCCCAGCAGGTAGAAGTCGCTGCCCACGCGAATAATGTCGGGATCGGCGAACTCGTCGTAGAAGAGCGGGTTTGAATAGGTCCCGTTCCCGTTGTCGGCGGTCCAGGTCTGCGCCGGGACGCCAAGGCCGAGATATGCAAAGCCGAGCAAAGAGAACAGAGCCAGAGAAAGATATTTGTTTAGCCGTAACTTGGCGCTCATGGAGAATCCCTGTTCAGGCCGCCGGTGCTGGAGGCGTGGTTCGCCGGCCCTGCTGCTGGTGATTGGCAATCGCGCGAGCGACCGCGCGTATAGCGGCCTAACTGAGAGAACAAATGCCGCGACCGCGTTGATTTGTGCTATCCCAGATCTCAGAATCGAGACCTGGGGCACCCAAGTCTCGTGGTTGTGATTTAAAAACTACGAAGCCACAGTACTAGCTCTTGGCTTCCGGGCCTGGCATCTGCCAGTAGATTGCGTAACGCTGGTCGCGGACCCGGTACATCGGCATCACGTCGTACTTCGCGCCTTCGCACGCGGCCTTGAAACGCAAATCCTGTTTGGACTCAACCTCAATCCACTGATCCGGAGCCGCGCCGGCAGCTGCAGCAGGCTTCGGCAGCGGATCGGCGGCAGGCAGATTGTGAGGTGAGGTGTCGCCGCTGTGGATTACGCGGCTCGGCACATCCGCCGGACCGGCTCCGAGATCCGCGGCGAGCGCCAGCGGGCCGTAAAGAACGGCGTTCACGCCGTTGTCTCCGGCAAGAGGTTCCTGCCGCAGCGTCATCGGCAGGCTCACGCCGATGGTGTCGCCGTCGCGCCAGACCTTGCGGATCGCCAGGTACGATCCAGGATTCGACACGGCGTCGAGCGGCTTGCCGTTGATCCTTATTCCGGCATCTTCGGTGGTCCAGCCCGGGATCCTGATGTGAATGGTGCGCGCGTCCGTCCCTGACGACTTGATCTTGAGCGTCGTTCCCTGCTCGTTTGGGAACTGCGTCACCTGCTCGATGGTAAGGCCTTCATCCTTCCAGTCCAGCGTAGACGCGAGGAATTGGTTTACGTACACATCGCTGCCTCGGTGGAAGTAAATGGTGTCGGCGAACTTTGCGAACTCCTCGACACCCGTGCCGGTGCAGCACCAGAACGACTCCTCAGGCGAGTTGAAGGCGCGCCAGTATCCGGCCGCGAGCGGGAAGAAGTACTGTTTAAGGCCGTCGGCGTTTTGCGTGCCCAGCCGGCAGTTGAAGAGCGCGCGCTCGTATGCATCCATCCAGCGCGCGTCGCCGGTCCAGCTGAAGACGTGCCGCTCCAGCTTCATCAGGTTGTAGGCCACGCAGCACTCGGCGTTCTTCCATGCCAGGGTTCCCTTCAACTGATCGGGCGGCGTCCTCCAGAATTCGTCCACGCTGGTGTTGCCGATGACGTAGTTGCGCGCGGTGGTTACTTCTTCAAGGAAGTACTCGGCGATGTCGCGGTAGCGGCGGTCGCCGGTGACTTCGTACATGCGCGCCGCGCCAATGATCTTGGGCACGTGCGTGTTGGCGTGCAGGCCCTGCAATTCGTCGCGCCGCGCGGCCAGCGGATCGAGGAAGTTCGGCTGCTCAAAGAGGTGCGCGATGCCGATGTATCGATCCTTCTTCGTTACAGCTGCCAGATTCACCAGCACCTCGTTCATACCGCCGTACTCGGTGCGCAGCATGCGCTGGCGCTGTTCGGCGCCGATCGGCCAGAAGAAATCGCCAACCCAGCCGGCCATCCCTTCGGCGACCGCAAGCGCGTCGGTATTTCCCGTGTGCACGTACATGTCGAGCAGGCCGGCCATGATCTTGTGATAGGTGTAAAACGGCGCCCAAACGGGCTTGCCCTGCACCAGGTGCTCGAATTCCTCATTTGGAAACGCGCTCAAATAGCCCGTCCCGATTTTTTTCTGGCAAGCTGCCATGCCCGCCACAAGATCGTTGCCGCGGTCTTTCAGCTCGTCGTTGCCCTGCGTCGCCGAGGCAAGCGCGACCGCCGACAAGAAATGTCCGCCGGCAAAATGGCCGCGCAACTCGCACGTGGGGTCTTCCCAGCCTTTGTAGGGAGTCGCTGTGGCAGTGATGCCGGCCGTGAGCCGGAAAGTATGCAGCAGCCGATCGTTCGACAGCGAGTCGAGATAGCGGGCGTTGATCTCTTCCTGGTCCCTGAAGATTCCGGTGGAAAGGCGCACCATTCCCGGCGGAACCGGCTCGATTCTTTCCGTAACGTGTTCGAATGAATCGGCGTGCAGGGCGCTGACAAAGGCTTGCGGACCTACGAGGCACAAGCCGGCGGCGCCGGCGCTCTTCTTCAAGAAACTGCGGCGGGATCGATCGGTCATGATGGCCCTCCGGTGGCTCGATCAGGAGCGGAGATTTCAAAGAAAGCGTTTACCAGCAGGAAGCCTAATTCATGCCCTGCCGGCATGTAAAGCGATTCATTCCCACTTAAACAGCCAGTCGCCGGGCTGCGCAGCCGGCTTACTTGCAGCCGGCGGTAAAGCAAAGATTCTGACTGAAGAACGGGATCACGTGATTCTGGAATCGGTCGGCGACTGCGCTGGTGTGCGTGCCCTTGTAGATCTCAAAGCCGTTCGTGATTCCGTAGCTCGAAAGAATGTTATGCAGTTTTGTGGCATCGAAGCGCAGGCCGTCCTGGTCGCCAACGTCCATTGAGATGGCCCTGTACTGCTTCAGATTGCCAATGTACTGGTCCACAAAAGCCAGCGGCGCATTGGCCGCCATCCTGGCCTGTACTTCAGGCTGCGGAACGCCGTCTTTGGTTGACAGGTCGAAGTACAGCGGAGGGTTTTTGGGATCGGGAGCCCACGCCGCAGCCGTCGCATACTGGGCGGCGCCGAAGCCGGGCGACTGCGCCGCCAGATCGGCAGGAGATTTGGCCGCCGCAACCTTCTTCTCGTTGGCAATCGCCCGTTCCTTCATTTGATCGCTGGGGCCCGGTCCGCCGCCCGTCATCGGCGACATGCAGCAGGGGCTCATAATGTACAGTGCGCCGAAGACGTCGGAGTGCTTCATGCCGATGCGGCTCGCGCCGTACCCTCCCATTGAGTGGCCGACAAGGCCGCGGCTGGTGCGCTCGGGGATGGTCCGGTAATGCGCGTCGATGTACTCCACCAGGTCGTGCGCAATGAAATTCTCAAAATCGCCCGTGGTCACCGAGCTCGAATACATCGAGCCGTTGTAGATCGTTTTCGAGTCGGGCAGCACCACGATCATCTCTTTCGAGCCCAGGGCAAAGGCGCCCTCGATGGTCTGCGGCACGTGGATCTCGTGGGTCCACTGCTCGGCGCCGATCGAGTACCCGTGCAGCGCGTACACTACCGGGTAGCGGCGATGCTTGTCCTTGGCGTAGCCGGGCGGCAGGAAAACGATTACGTCACGGTCAACCGCATCGCCCTCCAGGTTGCCCTCCAGCGACTTGCCGTGGACCTTGATGTGTTCCACCGTATCCGGTTTGGCGCCGGGCTCGACCGCGGGCACCTCGGTCTGCACCTGGGCAATCGCCGGAGGCACACAGGCGGCCAGCCCGAGCACCAACGCAACAGACAAATACTTCGAAATCATCACCCCTCCGTTCAGCTCCACCACTATACTGACGGCGCCCGGCCGCAACAAGTCGAAAGAAATCCCTTTACTTTATCGATGTACCAGCGTGTGGCTATACTGTGACCCGGCGGGGATGCCAATGCTGAAGCGCCGCCAAAATCTCAAGGTGCACAAGTCATGATGAAGAATCTCATCCGGTTCGCCGCTGCGGCCGGCCTTGCAGTTTTCCAGCTGGCTTTGCCGGCCCAGGGCCCTGCTTCCAAAAACAATGAGACGCTCTGGTACCGTTTTCCAGCCCCCATCTGGGATGAGGCTCTTCCCGTCGGCAACGGCCGGCTCGGCGCCATGGTCTTCGGCGGAGCCAACTCCGGCGCGAACAACGGCGATCTGCAACCCCCGCGCCGCAACGCTGTCGCAATGGATGGCTCCCAGACCTCCGGCGCCGACGAGCACCTGCAGCTCAACGAGTCGTCGCTGTGGCAGGGCAGCCGCACCAACCGGCTCAATCCCGGCGCGCACGACGCGTTCCCCCAGATTCGCAAGCTCCTGATTGAATCCCAGGGAACCGACGGCGCAAAGATTTCCGAGGCGGAAAAGCTCGCGTCGCAAAACATGATCGGCATCCCGCCCGGCATGCCCAGCTACAGCACGCTCGGCGATCTTTACCTGCGCGCGGCCAACAATGGCACAGTCACTGACTATCGCCGCCAGCTCGACCTGGAAACCGGCGTGGTCCGGGTTACCTACGCCATGAACGGCGTTCGCTACACGCGCGAGACCTTCGCATCAGTTCTCGACGAGGCAATCGTTGAGCGGATCACCGCCGACAAGAAGCAATCCATCGCCTTCACCGCCGGCATGGACCGGCCGGCGGACTTCGCGGTGACAACCGTGGGCCAGAATACTCTGCTGCTGCGCGAAGGGCCCGAGCACAAGGACCAGATCAGATTCGCCGGCGAAGCGCTCATCCTTCCCATTGGCGGTTCCGTGCACGCCGATGGCACAACGGTTACGGTGACTGGCGCTGATTCCGTCACCATCCTGATCGCCGCCGCCACCGATTTCAAGGGCGGTCCGTTTCCCGGCGGCGATCCCGTGGCCCGGTGTGGGCACGTACTCGCCCTGGCCAAAACCCGCACCGCCGCCGCAATCCTTGCCCGCCAGGAGGCCGTCTATCAGCCGCTGTTCCGGCGCATGGCCCTGCATCTTGAAACCACCCCCGGCCCCGGCGACAGCCTGCCTACCGACGAGCGCATCAAGAGCGTGAGCGGCGGCGCCGACGATCTCGGACTGCAGGAGCTTTACTTCCAATTCGCACGCTATCTGCTCATCAGCTCCTCGCGTCCCGACGGGCTGCCCGCCAATCTGCAGGGAATCTGGGCCGCGGGCGTCGACAATCCTTGGGGATCGAAGTGGACGATCAACATCAACACCGAGATGAACTACTGGCTCGCCGAGCCGGCGGGCCTGGGTGAAAGAGTACTGCCGCTCGTCAACCTCGTCGACATGGTTCGGACGCCCGGAAGCGGCACCGGTGTGCGCGTGGCGCGCGAGTACTACGGGGCGCGCGGATTCATGATCCACCACAACACCGATATTTGGGGAGACGCCGAGGCGATTGACGGCTACCAGTGGGGACTGTGGCCCATGGGCGGAGCGTGGCTCTCGCTCCATGCGTGGGACCATTACGCCTACACGAACGACAAACAGTTTCTGCACGATCGCGCGTGGCCCATTCTGCGCGAGGCATCGCAGTTCTTCCTCGACTACCTGGTCGACGACGGCTCGGGTCATCTGGTCACCGGTCCCTCCATCTCGCCTGAGAACAGCTATAGCCTGCCCGACGGCAGTCACCACTCGCTCACCATGGGACCCACCATGGATATCGAGATCGTGCGCGAGCTTTTCACGCGCACCCTCGATGCCGGCCACATTCTGGGAGAAGACGCCGCATTCCTCAACCAGGTGGAGGATGCGCGCAGCAAGCTGCCGCCGTTCAAGGTGGGCAAGCACGGCCAGTTGCAGGAGTGGCAGCAGGACTACGACGAGCCCGAACCCGGCCATCGCCACATCTCGCCCCTCTGGGCGCTCTTCCCGGGCACTCAAATCTCTTTGGAGCACACGCCCGACCTCGCCAAAGCCGCTCAAACGCTGCTTGAACGCCGCATCTCATTTGGCGGCGGCCAAACCGGGTGGTCGCGAGCCTGGGTCATTAACTTCTGGGATCACTTGCACGACGGGGCGAAGGCCTACGACAGCATGCGGGTGATGTTCAGCCAATCCACCTTTCCCAACATGATGGACACGCATCCGCCGGGCCTCTTCCAGATCGACGGCAACCTCGGCGCGGCCAATGGAATGCTCGAGGCGCTGGTCCAATCGCGCTGGTTGAGGGATGCAACTGAGGTTGAGCTGCTCCCGGCCGTACCCGGGCAATGGGCGGAGGGCTCCGTCACCGGCGTTCACGTGCGCGGCGGCGCGATACTCGACATGCGCTGGAAGGCGGGCAAGGTCGAATCGCTTGAAGTGCATGCAACCGGCAGCGGCGCACTCCGGCTCATTTTGCCCGGGGGCCAAACGGTCGCGGCCATCCGCGCATCCGGCGGCAAAGCAGTGACACCCGGCCAGGGCGGGGCAATTCCCTTGAAAAACGGAGCAACGTACCGCGTCAGCCTTAAATGAGCTGCCGCTGATCCTGACTTTGTCCTCCCGGAGCCGGAACCCTCCCGACACCTGGGGTTTCTGCGACGCATCGCGCTCCGGTCAAGCCCCCTCCCTTCGTGCTCCAAATCACATCGAACCGCGATTTTGGGTGCTAGTCTTCGCATTCGAAATCTTTCCCGGTCTGAAAGGTCCTGGAGCCGTACATGAAGGAAAAGAATGGAACTCTAGCGCGCCGCGATTTCATGATCGCCTCCGCCGCGGCAGGTACCGCACTCCTCTCCGGGTGTTTTTCGGCGCATAACGCCGGCTGGGAGTTCCTGACCGACGAGAACGCTGCAACTCTCAAAGCCATCTGCGACCAGATCGTTCCGGCCGACGATTTTCCATCGGCCTCTCAAGCCGGCGTTCTCACCTACATCGACCGCCAGCTAACGCGGCACTACCGCCGTCACAGGAAGGTTTACCTTGCCGGCCTCGAGCAGGCCAACCGCATCAGCCGCGAGCGCTTCGGCACCGTGCTCGAAAGCGTCTCGCCGCAGCAGCAATTGGCGGTGGTGACCGCGCTTGACTCCAAGAACCATCAGTTCTTTGAGCTGGTCAGAGAGCACACACTTGAGGGTTACTACGGATCGCCCCGTCACGGCGGCAATCGCGATGCCGTCAGTTGGCGCATGTTGGGCATCGATGAGCCGCCGCTGCGCGGCCGCGCGCAATACGACCTGCGGAAAGGTTCGGCCTCATGAAACACGTAAACGCAGTGGTCATCGGCTCGGGCGCGGCGGGCGGCATCGTGGCCAAGGAACTTGCGGTCGCCGGCCTGAGCGTGGTGCTGCTGGAACGCGGCCCCTGGTACACGGCCAACGACTGTCGCAAAGACGATCTCCGCAACCAGCGCACCACCATGCTGGGCAATGCCTTCGGACCCGAGGATGACGGCAATCCTCGCGTTATGGTGGATGCCTCGGGCGCGACGCGTACCTGGCTGCCCAGCGAAGGAGGGTACCAGAACAACGCGGCCTGCGTGGGCGGAGGAACGCTCAGCTACGGAGCCCAGGCCTGGCGCTACCTGCCGCAGGACTTCCGCATGAAGTCAACCTACGGCGCGCCGCCGGGGAGTTCGCTTGAAGACTGGCCCATCACATACGACGATCTCGAACCCTTCTACGAGAAGGCCGAATACGAGATCGGCGTTTCCGGCGACTACTCCGGGACTCCCTTCCACGGTCCGCGGCGGCGGCCGTTGCCCATGCCGCCGCTCCCGCCCAATCGCGAGTTCTATATTCTCGAGCCGGCTGCCAAGCGCCTCGGCCTGCATCCGTTCCACATCCCCATGACCCGCAACAGCGTTCCCTACAACGGCCGCGGGCCCTGCATGCGCTGCCGGTGGTGCGTGGGCTTTGCCTGCGAAGTGGATGCCAAGAACGGCTCGCAGAACACGGTGATTCCCACGGCGCTGGCCAGCGGGAACTGCGAATTGCGCACCGAGTGCATGGCTAAAGAGATCCTGACTGACGATCGCGGCCGCGCCCGCGGGGTGGCCTATTTCGATCCGCACAAGCATCTCGTCGAGCAGCCTTGCGACCTGGTTGTCGTATCGGCATGCGCCATCGAATCGGCGCGGCTGCTGCTGAACTCAAAGAGCCGTCTTTTTCCGAACGGTATCGGCAATCGCTACGACCTCGTCGGCCGCAACCTGCAGGGCCACCATTACACCGGCGCCGTGGGCTTCTTCGACTACGACACGTACGACGACGTCGGCCCCGGAGGCAGCATCGCCATCACCGACTACAACCACGGCACTCCCGGCCTGTGCGGGGGCGGAATGCTGGCCAACGAATTCATCCGGCTGCCGATTCACATGCTCGATCGGCTGCCGCAGGGTACGCCTCGCTGGGGGCTTGGCCATAAGCAGGGCATGCGCGCTGCTTACAAGAGCAATATCCAGGTCTTCGGGCCCACTCAGCAGATCCCCACCGCCGACGCCCGCGTCACGCTGGACCCCACGGTGCGCGACAAGTGGGGAATACCCGTGGCGCGCATCTCGGGCAACATTCATCCACACACCTTTGACATCGGCGACGTGCAGGCCAAGCGCGCCGAAGCCTGGCTCAAGGAGGCCGGCGCCGTCAGCACCATCAAGCTCTCAAACAAGGCTTCGAGTGTTTCAGCCGGACAGCACCAGGCCGGCACATGCCGCATGGGCAACGACCCCAAGGGCTCGGTGGTCGACCGCGATTGCCGCATCCACGACGTCGACAACGTCTTCGTCATCGACGGCAGCGTGCACGTGAATAACGGCGGCTTTAATCCCGTGCTCACCATCATGGCCATTGCATACATGGCCTCCGCGTCGCTGGTTCGCAACTGGAAAGGCACCGGTCTCAAGTCATGATGCGCGTGCTCAAGTTGGCTGCAATTGCCGCGGGCACTCTGGTGGTGCTCGGTTTCGCCGGCGTCTTTGGCGCCTCGGCGTATTACTCTTCAGAGCGCGGCCAGGGTTGCGCGAGCTGCCACGAGATGAGCTCCTATGTCACTTTCGTGCATGATTCCCCGCACCGCACCATGGGCTGCATGGAGTGCCACGAGGCAGGCATGGGCACCAAGTTGCGCCATACCTGGGTGCATCTTACCCACCGCTGGCCTGAGTCCATCCGGCTGCGCCAGGCCGATGTTCTGGCCATGAGCGCAAGCTGCCGGCGCTGCCATCGGCACGAGTACGCATCTTGGTCTGCCGGTCCGCACAGCGCCACCTATGCGCAGATCTTTACCAATTCCGCGCACAACTCCCAGCGCGCCATGATGGAAGACTGTCTTCGCTGTCACGGCATGTACTTCCCGGGATCGATTCGCGATCTTGTCCAGCCGCAGAACACCGTCGGACCATGGCATCTGGTGAACACGCGGCTTGCCGATCAGCCTGCCATGCCCTGCGGAACCTGTCATTCGATTCACCGGGAAGGCGAACCCGAGTCGAAGCCGGCCGAACGCGTCTCCGTTGCAGGCCAAGCCGTTCCCGTCTCGCTCGCCTTTTATGACCGCCGTGAGAGCATGCATTTTGCCGCCGCCAACCTCGCCATTCCGCAACTCTGCGACGGCTCCCGTCCTCTGCACGTCAGCCAGGACGAGCGCCAGACGGTCTGCTACCAGTGCCACGCGCCGCGCGAACCGGATACAGGATCGGCCGCCGCCGCCAACGCCTGGGGAATGCAGGCCGGCTCGGGCGACGATCGCACACCGATGGGCGTACACGAGGGGCTGAGCTGCTTCAGTTGCCACAACGGGCACAACGAGAATGCGCGGGCCTCATGCAAGACCTGCCATCCTCAGATGTCGCACTGCGGCATCGACGTGGAGAAGATGGATACCACCTACG
>Ga0326728_10001554_pt1 | contig 80750 bp, 69 predicted proteins | sample MB3enrmetagenome_FD_207602 | JGI IMG/M metagenome (GOLD analysis project Ga0326728, IMG submission 207602) | Lab enriched peat soil microbial communities from McLean, Ithaca, NY, United States - MB31MN | ecosystem: Environmental > Terrestrial > Soil > Wetlands > Peat | place: USA: New York...
AGCACATCACCGAAGAGGACATCCATCGCCATCTCTACACGGCGCATATGCCCGATCCCGATTTGCTCATCCGCACCTCCGGCGAGCTGCGCGTCTCCAACTTCCTGCTGTGGCAGATTGCCTACACGGAAATCTTCGTCACCGAGCGCTACTGGCCCGACTTCCGCGGCATTCACCTGCTCGAAGCCATCGCCGATTTCCAGCGCCGGGAGCGCCGTTATGGCGGCATCGGCGAAGCCTGCGGCGAGGTGGAAGAAGATCCCGAACAGATGCGGATTGCGGTGCGCTGAGGCACCAACACTCTTCGCGCTCCCACGAAAGCCGCTGGCCACGCACTTTGTGTGCAGATAAGAGTGGGCGGCGACCATTGCAAGACAAGAGAACGCCACCCACAGATGAAACTCCCAAAGAGTGAGCTCTCCGGGTCACGGAGGAAGATCCGCGGCATTTTGAAGGATGAATTCGCGGAATTCGGCGGTGGAGAGGTATTTCTGCGATGGGTGCGCTCCGAGGATCGAGAATACCCAGAGCGACCGAAGCGCTGAACCCCGGACCGGCCGCCCCGCCCCGGCGGTGTATTCTCGACTCTGCATGAAACGCGTCATCACAGCACTCATATTGGTTCCGCTGGTTCTGGTTCTGATTTTCCTGGGGCCGCAGTGGCAATGGCTGTTTTCGCTCACCGTGGCCGGGGTAGCGGCGCTAGCGGGGTGGGAGTATCTGGGCCTCACCAACCGCTGCGGAGCCCATCCGCCGCGGATTGCCACGCTGGTAGCGCTCCTGGCGCTGTTTGCCTCCAACTTTTATTGGCCCGACTCCGATCATCTCTTGGCCATCTTCGGCGTCCTGGGTCTCGGCCTGCTGGTCTATTGCACCTTCTTCAAACCGGTGGACGAAGTGATTGCTGACGCTTCCGCGTCCATCTTCTGCCTGCTCTACACCGGCCTCACCCTGCTCTCCCTGCCAGCGCTCCGCCAGCCGCCCTACGGCTCCTCCTCGGTGCTGCTGTTTCTGCTTTTCGTGGTGTGGGCCGGCGACACCTCCGCCTATTACGTAGGCCGCGCCTGGGGCCGGCACAAGCTGGCGCCCAAACTGAGCCCCGGCAAGAGTTGGGAGGGCGCCGTAGCTTCCGTGGCCGGAAGCATGCTGATCGCTGCGGCGCTGGTGGGGCTGGCGACCCTGCAACAGAAGCCTTGGGACTCAATCGCCCTCAGTTGGCTGGAGCGGGTCTGCCCGGCGGCCGTTCTCACCTATCCTGAAGAGCTCTGGTACTGGCTCGTGCTGGCCGCGGTGGTGAATGTGGCCGGCCAGGTGGGCGATCTGGCCGAGTCGGCGCTGAAGCGTTCCGCAAGAGTGAAAGACTCCGGCGACCTGCTGCCGGGCCATGGCGGCGTGCTCGACCGCATCGACGCTCTGCTGCTTGCCGCCCCGGTGCTGTGGTACGCCCAGGTCCTTCACCAGAGGTTCTAAGAGCAGCTTTCAGCTCTTAGCCGTTTTCTGTCGGCTTTCTTCTGTTCGCTGCTGGCCGTCGATTGCCAGTTGCGATCCCCGGCCGGAAAAAACAGTTCACCCCTTCGGTGACTCACCCCTCCCGACCCGCTGCGCGTGCGGCCATCGCTGGAACTATGGGCAGGTAAGCTGTGCTGTTGCAGAAACCCGGCCGCACCCCCCGCCGCAGGCATTAATCACATTGCACACGGGACCCGTGTATCCATAATCCGGATCCCATGCGAAAACCATATACGTTCCCTTGACTCCGCTGGCGCAGGCCGCGAGCCCCGTTGTGGAGACCATGACGTCGCTGGTGGGAGTAGAATCCACCTCGGTGCACGCTCCCCAGGTGGCGCTTTGCGGCGTCACCGTGATCGGCGATGTGCTCCAGTGGCCCGTGGCCGTAAACTGCACGGCCGAACCGTTTGCGCTGGTTGTTGCCGGGCTGATGCTGAGAGATTCCAATTGCCGATTGCCGGCAATGCACCCGGCGATTACCATCGCCGCCGCTGGCAACACCCAGACCAACAGAAGAGGAGATCTTTTCATGACGTTCCCTCCTCGCCCGCAAGTATAGACGGACACTTTGGGCCGTTAGGTTAGGGGCAGGAATCTTCTGGGCAGGAAGCTCCCGTCGGATCGATGCCCTTCCAATTCCCCCCCACACGAAAACCCGCACTTCGGCATCGGCTAAACTGGAACAGCAGCCAAAGCCATTTCATCCTCGCTTTCCGCGCGAGCCACAAGGTGAAAACCGCGGCTCTTCGCAGCGGCTGGATGAGCTAAGAGCTAACAGCCAGGAGCTGTTTTTTGAAACGTCTCGCCATTCTCGGTTCCACGGGTTCCATCGGACAGAGCACCCTCTCCATCGTTGAGCAGTTTCCTGAGCGCTACTCCGTAGCTGCGCTCGCGGCCGGCCGCAACGTCGACGAGGCCTTTGCGCAGGCCATGCACTGGCGGCCGCGCGTGATTTCACTGGCCACGGATGAGCTGGCGGGACAGCTGGCCGCGCGGCTGCGCGAGGCCGGAGTGACAGGCATCGAGGTTGCGCACGGCACTGAGGGCACGATTGCCTGCTCGACCCTCAAGGACGCTGACTTTGTGGTGTCGGCGATTGTGGGCGTGGAGGGGCTTGAGGCCACGCATGCGGCCATCCTGGCGGGCAAGCCCGTAGGCCTGGCCAACAAGGAGTGCATGGTGGCCGCGGGCGAGATCCTGACCGCTGCGGCGCGCGAGCGCAAGGTGCCCATCCTGCCCATCGACAGCGAGCACAACGCGGTGCACCAGTGCCTGCGCGTGGGCGCGCACAACGAGGTCAAGTTCATCTGGCTGACGGCCTCGGGAGGGCCTTTCCGCCAGCTTCCGCTGGACCAATTCGCAGGCATCACACCAGAGCAGGCCCTCAAGCATCCCACGTGGGTGATGGGCCGCCGCATCACCATCGATTCGGCCACCATGCTCAACAAGGGGTTGGAGGTCATCGAGGCGTGCCGGCTCTTTGACGTGGCGCCCAGCCAGGTGCGGGTCACGATTCATCCGCAATCCACGGTGCACTCCCTGGTGGAGTTTGTTGACGGCTCGATTCTGGCGCAGATCTCGGTGACCGACATGCGCCTGCCCATTTTGTATGCACTTGCTTACCCGGAGCGCCCCGAATCCACGCTCACCTTCGACCTGGCCGCCCTGAAGCACCTGGACTTCGAGCAGCCCGACTTTGACCGCTTCCCTTGCCTGCGCCTGGCCTTTGAAGCCGCGGAAAAAGGGGGAACGCACTGTATTGCCCTCAACGCGGCTGACGAAATTGCGGTTGCGGCGTTCCTTGAACGTCGTATCCCCTTTATGGGCATCCCGCGTACAATTGAACAGGTCCTCGCTGCCACCCCGGAGGCGCACCCCACGACCATTGCGGAAGTGCTTGCCGCGGACCGGGAGGCGCGGGAACGGGCCCGGGCGTTACTCGCGTAACCCCAATGAACGCAGGCCAGTAGGCCTCTGACCGTCGGACTTTGCACCATTTTTCGGGCCCCATCCTATCCGCGTTCTTTGTGGAGAGGGCGGGATAGCAGGAACTTCAAAAAAGTTCGAATTCGCGCGGTCAGAGACGAAGGCCCACTTTGCCGAAGGAAATGCCGTCCATCTATGCATGAGTTTCTGGTTTCTGCCGCTGCCTTCATCGTCCTTGTCGGCTTGCTCGTGATTCTGCACGAACTGGGCCATTTTGTTGTGGCCAAGCTCTGCGGAGTGCGCGTTGAAGCCTTCTCCTTCGGCTTCGGACCACGCCTGTTCGGCTTCAAATTAGGCGATACCGACTACAAGGTCTGCCTGCTCCCGCTAGGCGGATTTGTGAAGATGACGGGCGAGAACCCCACCGAGGAGTCGGCCGACGAAATTGCCTCGGATCCGGCGGCCTTCACTGCGCGTCCCCGCTGGCAACGGATGCTGATCGGGCTGGCCGGCCCGGTGGTGAATCTTCTGCTGGCCCTGGTGCTGATGTTCTTCTATTACGCCTTCATCAACGAGGTGCCATCGGTCACAGTGAAGAGCACGACCGTGGAGTGGGTGACTCCCGGCTCGGCTGCGGCCGAGGCAGGAATCCAGACCGGCGATATCATCCGCAGCTTCGGCGGCGTCAATAACCCGACCTGGGAGCCGCAGGTCTACGAGCAGATCAAGCTGAGTCCCGGCCAGTATGTTCCCGTGGTCGTGGATCGCGGCGGCCAAACGCTCACTCTGTCGCTCCACGTACCCATGGCGGCCAAGGCCGACGACTTTGACATCAGCGATACCGGCATCCAGCCGCAGTATCTGCCGGGCCCCATCCAGGTGGCCCAGGTGCTGCCAGGCGACCCTGCACAACAGGCAGGCATGCGCGACGGCGACCAGATTGAAGCCGTCGACGGGCACGCTTTCCATTCGACCAATACGTTGCTCGCCTACATGCAATGGGAGCAGGGTAAGCCGATGACGCTCACGTTGCTGCGTAACGGCGCCACGGTGCAGATTACGGCGACGCCGACCAAGGTGGATACGCGCTGGATGCTGGGCTTCAACTACCAGCCGGTTCCCATTCGCGATCAGCCTCTGCCGTTTACCGCGGCGTCGAAAAAGTCCTTCATCTTCTTCCGGAACAACTCCATGATTGTGGCCGAAGTGCTGAACCGGCTGTTTACGCACCGGCTTTCCGTCAGCCAACTCATGGGACCGGTGGGCATTGCCAAAGTGGCCGGCGAAGCGGCTGAGATGAAAGGGTGGCTGCCGAAGTTCGACCTGGCCAGCGAGATCAGCCTGCAGCTGGGCATTCTCAACCTGCTTCCCTTCCCGATTCTCGACGGCGGCATGATTCTGCTGCTTTTGATTGAAAGTGTGCTGCGCCACGACATCAGCCTGGCCATCAAGGAGCGCATCTACACCGCGGCCTTTGTGGTGCTGATGGCCTTCTTTGCCTTCGTCCTCTTCAACGATGTGAGCCGGCTGGGACTGTTCGCGCACATCAAGCCGTGAGAAGCCGTGAACCGTAGTCATCGTGAACCGTGCACGGCATCCGGCTCACGGTTCACGGTCCACGATCCACGAAAACCACCATGCCAGTGACAACCCAAGTTCGCGTGCGCTACGCCGAGACCGACCAGATGGGCATTGTCTACTATGCCAACTACCTGGTCTGGTTTGAGCTGGGCCGCGTGGAGCTGCTGCGCTCGCTGGGCCTTGCCTACAGCCGGCTCGAAACCGATCACGGCTGCATTCTGCCCGTGATCGAGGCGCGTTGCCGCTATCGCTCGCCGGCGCGCTACGACGACGAAATCCTCATCGAGACGCGGCCCGCGATGCTGCGCGGCACGGTGCTCAAGTTCGCGTATCGCATCCTGCGCAAGGGGCACGAGGGCGAGAAAAACACGCTGCTGGCCGAGGGCGAAACGGTGCACGTGGTCTGCGACGATCAACTGCAGCGCAAGCACCTCCCCGAGCGCTACGCCGAGGCGCTGCGCACCCTCATGGTAGAAAGCTCCGGCTGATTGGCTCTGCGATGGCCCGCTTGGCGCAGGCCCGCCGGCTGCTAGCCGATCTCAATTACAGAAGACGGAAATTTGAGTTGCTGCTCGCTGGACTGGCGCGCTGCGCGGAATTTCCGGCAGGCCTCGATCTCGTCCGGGATCAATACGCGATAGAGCGTGCCATCGCGGTTGGGCTCGCCCTCCTTGTGGATGGCACCAATGCTTTCCAGGGCGCGCAACGTGTCCTGCACTTTGCCCAGCGAAACCGGGTTTTCCTCGAGCTGCGAGTAGGAGGACTTGACGACTGCGGTGCGCAAATGGCGCGTGCTGACGCGAAGATGCGGGTCGCCGTTCTTGGCGATGGAGTGGCGAAAGAGAAACCAGTAGAAGGCCGCGTCGTAGGGCGAGAGCTGCGGCTGCAGATCGTCGACAATCTGCTGAATGATGAGCGGCAGTTCGAGAGCCGAGAAGTCGCGGTCGCCGCCGGGGGCACCCGGCTTCATCTCCAGTTCCAGCTCGTCGAGAAGCTTACGTACCTGCGCAAGACGCTCGTTCATGTTGCACAGCATTCTACGCCGAATTTGCAGGCGTGGACGCGAATTTGCGCCGCTCAGCGCAGCACAACCGCCATGGCGAAGCCGTCGAGGCCCTTGACGCCGACGGTTTGCAGGGCGACGGCGCTCAGGCGCGGATACGCGGCCATCATCTCGAGACACCGTCGCGTGCCGCGGATGTCTGGCGCGGCGCTTTTGGCTTCGATCACCGTGCCGTGGCGCGCCACGTTATCGACGACAATCACGGTTCCGCGCCGCGAGAGCTTGAGCGCCCATTCGAGATACTGCGGATTATTCTCCTTGTCGGCGTCGATAAAGATCAGGTCGAACGGACCGGCGCCCGAGGCTTTGAGGGCCGGAAGGCAGGCGAGCGCCGGGCCAACGCGGATCTCGACACGGCGAAGCAGTCCGGCGCGACGCAGATTGGCGCGTGCGATCTCCGCGTGGCGAGGCTCAAACTCGAGTGAAACGATGCGGCCGCCTTTGGGCAATGCGCGGGCCATCCAGATTGTCGAGTAGCCGCCGAGCAAACCGATCTCGAGCACGCGTTTGGCTTGCGTCATCCGCACGAGCACGTGGAGAAACTTGCCCTGCAGCGGAGAGACGTCGATGGCGGGAAGGCGGGCTGCGCGATTGGCCTTGAGCGCGGCGTCGAAATGCTCGTCATGCGCAGCGAAGAGATCGCCGAAGTAGCGATCGACCGCTGTCCAGTGCGATGGGGAGTTTTTTCTCATTGCAGGATGAAGCCTGTAGCCTTTAGCCCGTAGCCAATTGCCGGGGTTCTCTATCGTCTGCTGTTAGCTGTTCCCTATTCCCTGTTCCCTCACTTCTCCCGCGCCACCACGAAGTCAGGTACCCAGAGCAGGGCGCGCTTGTATTCGGACTCGGGGAGCGGCGCCAGCGCCTGGCGCGATTGCTCGGCGTAGCGATCGGCGGCGGCCATGGCGTATTCGACAGATCCATTGCGGACCAGGATCTCGCGAATCTGCTGGCGGCTGACGTTTTCAAAGCTGCGGTCGTCGAGAACGCGGCGAATGGCCTTGCGGTCGGCTGCGGTGCCATGGTCGGAGGCGTGAATCACGGCCAGCGTGGCCTTGCCTTCGCGCAAGTCGCTGGCCACGGGCTTGCCCAGCACCTCTTCGGTGGCCGTCAGATCGAGCACATCGTCGACGATCTGGAAGGCCAGGCCCACGGCGCGGCCGAATGTGGCCAGGCTCGTCTCCGCCGCCTCCGTGGCGCCGGCCAGCACCGCGCCCAGGCGCATCGAGACCGAGAACAGACAGGCGGTCTTGCGGAAGATGAGGTCGTAATACTCGGCTTCGGAGACGGATTTTCCGAGCTTTTGAATCTGCAGCAGCTCGCCCTCGACCATCTGCTGCGTGAGGCCGATAAGCAGGTCGAGCACGCGCAGGTTGCGCTCTTCGAGGGCCACCTTGAAGGCCTGCATGTAGAGCCAGTCACCGGCCAGCACGCATTTTTCGTTGCCCCAGGTGGTATTGGCGGAGGGCCGGCCGCGGCGCTTGTCGGCACCGTCGATGATATCGTCGTGGACTAGCGTAGCCGTGTGCAGCATCTCCACCACCGCGCCCAGCCGTATGGCGCCCTGACCCGAGTAACCGAGCTGATGCGCCGCCAGCAACAGCAGCGACGGCCGGATGCGCTTGCCGCCGCCTTCGCGCAGGTACTCGGCGATCTCCGTGATGGTGCTGACGCTGGAGGCCGCGTCGCGGCCCAGCTCCTGCTCAACTGCAACCAGATCTTCGCGCAGAAGCTCGAAGACCTCTCTCGCCGCAGCTATGGTCAGTGTGCTCAAAGCTCTCCGATTCTAGAACATTTCGAGAAGAAAGCGCGACTCGTGCTGCAATTCGCTCAAAAGGTGCGGTAGTTGGTGAACTGCAATTCCAGGCCCAGATCCTTGCCACGCAGCATGGCGATGATGGCCTGCAACTCATCGCGATCCTTACTGGAGATTCGCACCGTGTCGCCCTGGATGCTGGCTTGCGCCTTCTTTTTCGAGTCTTTTACAAGGCGCACGATCTCCTTGGCCTTCTCCACGGGGATGCCCTGCTGCAGGCTGATCTTCTGGCGCACGCTCTGCCCGGCGGCCGGCTCAACTTTGCCGTAAGTGAGGTTCTTGAGCGAGACGCCGCGCTTCACCAGCTTCTGGCAAAGAATGTCCTTTACCGCTTCCAGCTTGTATTCGTTGGCCGAGGCAAGCTGGATGCTGTCGTTGCCCTCGAGGTTGACCTCGGAGTGGCTGTCCTTGAGGTCGAAGCGCTGGCGAATCTCCTTGATCGCCTGTTCGATGGCGTTGCGGACCTCCTGAATGTCCACTTTGCTGACGATGTCGAATGAGTTGTCCTGAGCCATGTTTCTATCCTCAAACCCCGGAAAGCGCCGTTGCCGGCGATGCCTTTATCAGTGTCCCACGTCTGGGCGAAGCTGAAAAAGCCGGTTGAAGTTTTTCGTGGTGGCAGCGGCGATCTCGGCCTCGGAGACGTTCAGCAGCCCGGCCAGGGTGCGGGCCGTCTGGGCGACGAAGGCGGGTTCGTTGCGCTGGCCGCGTTGCGGGGCGGGCGCGAGCCAGGGCGCGTCCGTTTCGACGAGTACTCCGTCCAGCGGCATGCGCGCGGCCACGTCGCGCAGCGGCCGCGCCTTGGGGTAGGTGAGATTGCCGGCGAAAGAAACGAGAAACCCCAGGTCGAGCGAGCGCCGCGCCGGCTCCCAGCCGGCGCCGAAACAGTGCATGATGCCCCCCAGCCCGGTTTTGCCCCAACACTCGTCCAAAACCAGAAAAAGATCGGACCAAGCGTCGGTGGATTCGTTGGTGCCGCGGCAGTGGATGAGGATGGGCCGCCGGCGCGCGGCGGCGATCTCGAGCTGGCCGATGAGGCCCTGGCGCTGCACGTCGCGGGGCGCGCCCTCGTGGTAGTAGTCGAGGCCGATCTCGCCACAGGCGATGACCTCGGGCTCGGCAAGAAGCGCGTCCAGCCTGGCGAGAGCTTTGTCGTCGGCTTCGGTGGTGCTGTGCGGATAGATGCCCGCGCTCGCGTAAAGGCGCGGCAGGCGAGGCCGGCCGTTGAACTGACGGCAGAGATCGAGCGCCTGGTGCATTTCGGCCGGGCCCTCGCCGATACCGATGGAGAGCACGGCGCCCACGCCTGCTTCCCATGCGCGGCTGAGCATGGCTTCGCGATCGCTTGCGTAGCGGGGACTGTCAAGATGAGCGTGGGAATCGATCAGCAAACGAGCCTCTCGTTTGGTACGTGGAGTGTGTGCGGCATCTGGATTCAGTGTAACGGGCGGCAAGGAACACGCAAACCGCGCCGCGTGCGGCTCCGCTCGTCTACCATCGGAGCAGATGCCGCAGAAACCCAAGCTCGGGCAGAACTTTCTGGTGGATGCGCAGGCTGTTGAGCGGATCGTGGCCGGACTGGGCGATCTTGCCGGGCGCACGGTGGTGGAGATTGGTCCCGGACGTGGCGCGCTCACCGGAGCGCTGGCGGCGCGGGCCGGACGCGTGGTGGCGATTGAGTTGGATCGCGAGCTGGCCGCGGGATTGCGCAGGCGATTTGACCCCCAGCGCGTGACGCCAGAGCGCGTGACCCCCGGAGGCGTAACAATCGTCGAGCAGGATGTGTTGCAGTTCGATTTTGCCGCTGCGGCAGCCGAGGCCGGGGAGCGGCTGCGCGTGGTGGGCAACCTGCCGTATTACATCACCTCGCCGATTTTGCTCAAGCTCGCGGCGCATCACGCCGCGCTGGATGTGGCCGTGCTGATGGTGCAGCGCGAAGTTGCGGAGCGCGTGACGGCTGCGCCGGGCTCGCGGGACTATGGGCTGCTCTCGGTGACCGCGCAGATGTGCGGGCCGGCCGAAACCCTGTTCACGCGGCCGCCCTCGGCATTCTCGCCGCCGCCTCAGGTGCACTCGACGGTCTTTCGCTGGCGATTTGTGCCGCGATTCGCCGAGCTGGGCGTCGACGAGGTTGGTTTTTTGCGCTTCCTTCGGCAGGCCTTTGCGCAAAAGCGCAAGACGCTGGCTAATAATCTGCGCGCCGCGGGCGTTGCGCCCGCGGTTGCGGCGGCCGCCCTGGCGAGCGCGGGCATCGCTCGGCAGGCTCGCGCCGAGGCCCTCCCGGTTGAAGCGCTGGCGGCGCTATGGCGTGCGCTCGAAGCCAGCGGCCGGTAGCCTGTAGCCAGGAGTTCGCGGATAACAGCCACGGGCTACAAGCGACCGGCTACAGGCCTGCTCTGGACCGAGGTTGCGATTGCGGCGTATGCTCCGATGCACGGCTTGCAACCAACCGCTGCGAAGGCCCCAGGAAGAACGAGAGGAGGATGCCATGAAACGAACGATGTTGGCTGCGATCGCGCTGGTGGGGATTCTAGTGACGGCGGCAGCCGCGGCGCAGGAGCCCAAGCCTGTGAAAGGGCAGGGCTGCGTGGCGGCCGGCGTGGAAGCCAGTTGCCTGGCGGTGAAGGATGTAAAGACCGGCGTTCTGTACAACCTCTTCTTCAAGGGGACGAAGCCCGCGGTGGGTACAGGCATCGAGTTCACGGGCGTTCCGCGCGACATGATGACGATCTGCATGCAGGGCACGCCGCTCGAAGTGACGGAGTGGTCGCGTGCGGATTCGCTCAAGTGCCCTTCAAGCCAGGCGCCGAAGCCGTAGACACGGGCTGGAACCCGGGGCACGGCCGAGCGTAAGCGCGCCGCGGCGGGTTTCCTGCTCGCGGCCTTGCGCGTAAGCTATCAGAAGGGGTGGCCGGAAGCGGCGCCGGGACGCCTTGCGCCATCATTCCCGAAGCCCAAAGGCTCTCCCGCGCATCTTGTTGAGAAGGAAGCGATGAATCCGGTCGGCGAACAAACCAGGGACCAGTCCCGACATACCGCGTTTCAACAGACGCTGCTGAGCGCGCGCCAGACCATGATGCTGAGCGAGATTCTCAAGCTGGCTGCGGACAGCTTCCGCACCAGCAGGGCGCGCTTCGCGCTCACCGCTCTGGGCATGGTCATCGGCACGGCGTCGGTGATTCTGGTGGTGACCATCGGACTCACGGGCAAGCAGTACATTCTCGAGCTGCTGCAGAAGATCGGCACCAACCAGGTGGAGGTGGAATATGCGGGCGGAGGCGCCACAGCGGCGGAGCGCGCGCGTTACACCGATTACCTGACGCAGGAAGATGAAAAGGCCGTGAACCAGCAGGTGCCCGGCATCATGTACTCCTCGCCTGTGCTGGAGATGCACAACAGCCTCAGTTTTCCCGGCGGCGTCCAGAAGGATACGGTCATGCTGGGCGTGAATTCTCAGTATCAGTTCATTCGCAACCTGGTGGTGACCGACGGACGCTTCTTCGACGAGACGGACGACACCATGCACATCAAGTGCGCCGTGGTGAGCCTGTTCTTTGCGCGGGAGCGATACGGCACCTCGGATGCGGCGATCGGCCGCACCTTCCAGATTCTGGGCATTCCCTTCACCATCGTCGGCGTTTTCAAGGAGAGCGTGTCCGACTTCGGCATGTCGGAGATCACCGATGAAACCATCCTGGTGCCTTATTCGGTGGCGCGCTACTTTACCGGAACCGAAAGGGTGAACCAGATTTATTTTTCGATGCAGAGCATGGATGAGGTACCCGACGCCTCAAAAGAAATTGTGCGCGTGATTAGCCTGCGCCATCGGAAGAACTCGATTTACAAGACGCAGACGCTCACCGACCTGCTGGTGACGGCGGCCATGATTGCCGATGCGCTGACTGCGATGCTGGTGCTGGTGGCCGCGGTGACGCTGGCCGTGGGCGGCGTGGGCATCATGAACATTATGCTGGCCAACGTGCGCGCGCGCATCCGCGAGATCGGCATTCGCAAGGCCCTTGGCGCTACCTATCGCGAGATCAAACTGCAATTCCTGACTGAAGCTGTGCTCATCTCGCTCACCGGCGGCGTGGTCGGCAGCTTTGTCGGCCTCGCCATACCGCTTTCCATCCGCCTCTTCACCGACTACCAATTTCCCATCTCATGGAAGTCGGTGGTGATTGCACTGGCCACGGCCACCATGGTGGGCGTTGTCTTCGGCACGGTTCCCGCTACACGCGCGGCGCAGTTGGATCCCGTGGATGCCCTCAAATATGAATGACCCCAACTATGGATAGCGTCGATCGCCCCGAGGCCGACCCCAAGGACGCGGACGGCGGCGAACCCGCGCAGGGCCCGAACCTTGTGCTTCTCTATAGCCTGATTGCCCTGGCGCTGGCCGTGGCCATCGCTCTTGCCGCGTTGATTGTGTGGCCGTTTTACCTGCGGCGGTAGGCAACGTGCCACTCGCCTTGGCATTCTCATGCAAAAACTGCACCATCCATCCGTCGCACGTCGCCCATGATGGGCCGGAACGCCATAAAAGGAAGAATGTCTCGTTCGATCTCGAGGCCGGGCGCAATTTCGATCAGTCGTAAGCCCTCCTGATCGAGCCGGAACACGCAGCGCTCGGTTACGTAGAGCACTTCCTGCCCATGTTGCCGCGCATAGTCGGCGGAAAAGGTGATGCGCTCGACGGCCCTGACAAATTTCTGGATCTTTCCGGGCTTTACAATGCGCAATCGGCCGTCTTCAAATGTCACTTCGCTGCCCTGCGCATCGAAGGTGCCGCAGAAAACCACCTTCTTCGCGTTTTGCGCAATCTCTATGAACCCGCCGGGCCCCACCAGGTTCCCTGCAAGGTGCGATACATTCACATTTCCCCTCGCGTCTGCCTCGCCCATGCCAAGGAACGTCTCGTCGATGCCTCCGCCGCTGTAGTAATCGAATTGCTCGATCGAGGAGACGATCACCTCGGGATTCCGCGCGGCCCCGAACAGATGATCGTCGAGCATGCGGCCGTTGTGCGCGCCCTGTTCCACGCTCATCCACAGTGAGTCGGCGATGTCCTGCTCGGCAATCACGCCGAAGATGCCGCCCGGAATGCCAAAGCCGAAGTTCAGAGAGGCGTTGCGCTTGAGCTCCATGGCGGCGCGCCGCGCGATGATGCGGCGTTCCAGCTTCTTGGGCAGCTCGGTAGAGAGCCGGTCGAGATGCGCTCTTCGCGATCCGCTGATGGTCGCATCGTACGGCGCATCGTAAAAGAGCTCCTGCCGGCCGTCCTCCACCACTGCGTCCACCATGATCCCCGGCACGCGTATGCTTCTCGCCTTCAATGCGCCCGGCTCCAGCACCTGGCGAACCTGGGCCAGCACGATGCCGCCACTGTTGTGCGCTGCCAGAGCCATGGTGTGAATATCGAGATCCACCGCCTCTTCTTCCGGGCTGATGTTGCCACGCGCGTCGGCGTAGGTGCCGCGGATGATGGCCACGTCGACCTTGAAGGGCTTGTAGCGCAGGAATTCGCGGCCATCGAGGTGCACGAGTTCCACCAGCGTCTCCGCGCTCCTCCGATTGCAGCGACCTGCATCCTGTCGGGGATCGACGAAGGTTCCAAGGCCGGAATGCGTGATCAGGCCGGGGCGGCCCGCGCCGATCTCGCGCAGCAGTTGTTGCACCACGCCCCCGGGAAAGCAGTAGGCTTCAATCTTCTCCTCGCGGATCAGTTGCTGCATGCGCGCCGACCACGTAAAGTGCGAAGCGATGACTCTGCGCAGCATTCCTTCATGCGCCAGGCGATTCGTCCCTCGCTGGGCGCGGTCGCCCAGACCCAGAGAATGCACCAGCGTCAGATCGCGCGGCTCTCCGGTTTGGAGAAAACGCGTCTCGATGACGGCCAGAATGGCCTCGGCCGAAGTCATTCCTGCGCCGTTGCCGCTCACCGCGACGGTGTCGCCGCTTTTCACCAGCAGGGCAGCGCCTTCCGCGCTCAGAAACTTCGTACGGCTCATTCCCATCCCTCAACGGTTGCGGAAGACCGGCTTCCGCTTCTCGCGAAATGCCGCAATACCTTCGTCGCAGTCCCCGGTCGCGCGCGCCTTGGCCACAGCCTCCGCGTGATCCTGGCTCATTTCGGCGTGCATGCTAGCCAGCAGTTTCTTCGTCAGCGCCATCGCAATCGGCGCATTCGAGAGGAGCTTATCGAGCCACGCTTCGACCTGAGAATCCATCGCCTCGCGGTCGGGCGCAACAGCGTTCACAAGGCCCCAAGCAAGCGCTTTTTCCGCGGAGATTGGCGTCCCGAGCAACGTGAGCTCGCGGGCGCGAACCACGCCCGCAATCTCCGCGATGCGCCGGATTCCGCTCCAGCCGGCAATCATGCCCAAACCCACCTCCGGCGTTCCCAGTTTGGCGTCTGCTACCGCAACGCGCAGATCGGCCATGAGTGCTAACTCGAGTCCCCCGCCCAAGGCGTGTCCCGAGATAGCGGCGATCACGGGCTGGGGCAGGCGCGCAATCGATTCAAACACCTCGATGCCGCGGAGAATCCAGTGATTCGCCATTTCGTGGGGAGTGAGACTGCCCCATGCCTCAATGTCGCCACCCGTCGAAAAGAATCTTCCGCTGCCGCGCAGCACCAGCGCCCTGACGTGCCGCGACGCTCCAACCATCCGGATAAAACGCTCGATTTCATCGAGCATCGGCAAAGTGAGAGCATTCCCTTTGCTGGGCCGGTTCAGCTTGATCTCGGCGCATGCCGCTCCGTTGCGCGCGCGCTCTGCAAAAAGAATTTCGGATTCCACGCTCATTTGTCCCCTCGGCAACCGCTTAAAATCTCGGCATCGTCAACCCGCCATCGACTGTAACTGCCTGCCCCACCGTGTAACGCAGGCGTCCCTCCGCCATGCACGCCACGGTGGATGCAACGTCCTCCGGGTAGCCCCAGCGCTCGGCAGGAACCAGATGCGCGCCGATCATCGTGTCATATTGGGCCTTGGCGGGTTTTGTCATGTCGGTGGCAATAATGCCGGGGCGCACTTCGTACACGCCGATTCCTTCCCCGGCCAACCGTGCGGCGAACAACCGCGTGGTCATCGACAAGGCTGCCTTCGACACGCAATACTCTCCGCGTGTAATCGATACGGCGCGGGCGTTGCTCGATGTGATGTCAATGATGGAGCGATGGACCGCGTCCGCAGCTTTTGCAGAAACCATATATCGCGCCACCGCCTGACTGAGGAAAAAGACGGCGCGCGTATTCACCGCGATGCAGCGATCGAAGTTCTCCGCAGCGACATCGAGAAGGTCGCCGCGTTTCCGCGCCGGAACTCCCGCATTATTGACAAGGCAATCCAGGCGTCCCCACCGTTCGAGAACCGACGCGATCAGTACGGCGTGACGATCGAGTTGGGAGACATCGCCGGGGACGAAGATGCTTTCGGCGCCGGCGGCCGCGATTTCTGCTGCCAGATCAAGGGCCAGGCTGCAGGTTTCTTCACTCTCCAGGTCGTTCAGGGCGAGATGGAAACCGCAGCGGGCGAGTGCGAGGGCGCATGCCCGGCCGATGCCCCGCACGGCTCCGGTCAGCAGCGCCACCGGCCTGGGGCCTTGCGCCGGGAAGGAAGCGATTTGAGAGCCGCCGTGCATTCGTGTTATAACCAACTGGTTGGTTAGTATAGCCCCGCAACGGCGCCGCACGCAACCTGCACCATGAAGAACCGGCCCTCATCCCGGAAACGAAACCCCGCCGATAGCCGGCTGCGCATCCTCGACGCCGCGACCCGGCACTTCGGCGAGGCAGGATTCGACGGCGCGCGCGTTGACGTCATCGCCCGCGCGGCGCGCATCAACAAACAGCTGCTTTATCACTATTTCGGCAATAAGAACGCGCTCTTCACGCAGGTGCTGGAGCGCGCGTACCAACAGCTCCGCGAGCAGGAGTCGGCTCTGAACCTGGACGGTCTGCCGGCCGACGAAGCCATTCTTGCGCTTCTGGATTTCACGTGGCAGTACTACTTGTCTCATCCGGACTTCATCCGGCTCCTGAACAGCGAGAACCAGATGCACGCCCGGCACCTGAAAGCGTCGCGCCGCATCGCCGGCATCAATTCCCATCACCTGAAGATCTATCGCGCCTTGATTGCACGGGGACAGAGAGAGAAAACGGTTCGCGGCGATCTGGATCCACTGCAACTGAGCATCAATATTGCTTCCTTGGGATTCTTCTACCTGATGAATCGCCACACCATGTCAACGGTCTTTAAGAGCGATCTCAATTCGCAGCGGATGTTGCGAAAACGGCTTGTCGTCATGCGTGACGTGATCGGGCGGTGGATTCGTCCCGGCGTGAAGTGATGGCGCGCCCCTCCGGCGCCTCGGGCAACTTGCGGCGCGCAACCCGCATCTATCGTCGAAGCCCTCGCGATTGAGACTCTGCGAGGCAAAAGGAGCCTGCTATGCGCTCGTTGTTGCGGTGCTTCACTTCTTTCCTGCTGGCAACGGTGATCGCAATTCCCCTGTTCTGCGGCGGCTGCGCGGCCCGCGTCGACGTCTACGACCCTTACTACCGCGACCATCACGTGTGGGCCGCTGAGGAGCCCTACTACGCACAGTGGGAACACGACACTCACCGCGATCACATGGACTTCAACAAGCGCAGCGATGCCGATAAGAAGGAATACTGGGACTGGCGGCATAGCCAGCACTAGGTCGGTGTCAGGTTTCAGGTGTCAGGTGTCAGTGGGGAGTGGTCATTTGCCGCTACATTTCCCGCCCTGCAATCGTCTCCGCCCGCTCGACGATGAGCGCCGGAATGCCGTCCACGATGGGGTATCTGCGATTGCAAGCGCTGCAGATGAGGCGTAAGTCCTCCAGGCGCAAGCTCCCATGGCAGGCCGGGCAGGCGAGCTGGGCCACGACCGACGAGTCAAATTCGATCGATGGGTCCAATGCAATCGCGTTCGCGGGCTTGGCAGGCATGGCGTGTGCCGTTCCAGGTGTCAGGTTTCAGGTTCGAGGTTTCAGCCGTTCTCTGTTCCCTGTTCGCTACTGGCTACTCCCTAGTCCCTGTCATTCTCACTGAATGATCGCGTCGCTACTTTCGCCGTGATCGGGACGGGGCTTGGGCCGGCCGGCAAAAGCCTGCTCGATGCTCTCATTGGCGCCGGAGCGCGAAAACTCGTAGGCCACGCGGATGCCGTTGTAGATGGCGCGGTCATTCGAGGAGCCGTGGCCGATGATGCAGACGCCGCGCACGCCCAGCAGCGGTGCGCCGCCGTACTCACGGTAGTCCAGCCGCTGGCGGAAGTCGTTGAACGCGCGGCGCGAGAGCAGCGCGCCCACCTGCGCGGTGACGGTGCGGGTGAGCGATTTGCGGAGTACTTCGCGGACGAAGCGGCCGACGCCCTCGCTGGTTTTGAGCGCCACGTTGCCTACAAAGCCATCGCAGACGATCACGTCGGCCTGGCCGCTGAAGATGTCGCGGCCTTCCACGTTGCCGATGAAGTGGATGGGCAGCGCCTTGAGCAGCGGCAGAGCCTCGCGGGTGAGGTCGTTGCCCTTGGTTTCTTCTTCGCCAATGGAGAGCAGCCCCACACGCGGCCGCGGGATCTTGAGCACGGTCCGGGCGTACATCTCACCCATCACAGCAAACTGCTCCAGATTGTGCGCCTTGCAATCGACGTTGGCGCCCACGTCGAGCAGCACGCAGGGATTGCCGCTGGCACTGGGCATGGGCGTAGCCAGAGCCGGACGGTCGACGCCGGGCAGCGCGCCCAGCACCATCTTGGCCGTGGCCATGGCGGCGCCGGTGTTGCCTGCAGTCACAAAGCCGGCGGCCTTGCCTTCGCGAACCAGCTTCAGACCGACGCGCAGCGAACTGTCGCGCTTGGTGCGCACGGCGTGAGCGGCCTTTTCGTCCATCCCAATCCGCTCTGACGCGTGATGGATGACGATGGGCAAATCCTCGTCTTCGAGGTGTTCGTCGAGCAGGTCGCGCAGTTCGGACTCGGGCCCGACCAGATGCACCCGGACGGGCAGCGCGCGGCAGGCAAGGATGGCTCCGCGAATCTCCGGCTCGGGAGCCTTATCGGAGCCAACCGCGTCGAGCACGATGTCGGTAAGCATTTGAATTGAGAGCTACTTAGCTTCTTTTATATCCAGCACGGCACGGCCCTTGTACGCTCCGCACTTGGGGCAGGCGCGATGGGGCAGCTTCTTTTCGTGGCAGTTGGGGCACTCAGAGAGGCCGACCGCGGTAAGAAAGTCGTGTGAGCGGCGGAGAGCAGTGCGGCGCGTGGAATGGCGCCTTTTCGGATTCGGCATGGTCTAATTCCTTTCGATGGCCGCTCCCGGCCGGGTTCGTCCGGTGGAGCGCCCTCCCGCCTTCGCCCAAAAAAGCTCTACTTGGCGAGGCTGGGGAACCCTGTACAAGGGCTTGATTTTTCAGGACTTGATCCGGCTGCGCAAATCCGTCAACGCCTCCCAGCGGGGGTCATTCGGTCCCTCATCGCAGGAGCAGGGCTGAAGGTTGCGATTCGCACCGCAGCGCGGGCAAAGTCCCTTGCAGTCAGGCTTGCACAGCGTCCTGACCGGCAGGGACAAAAGCACCTGCTCGCGCAGCACATCTTCAAGCAACAGACTGTCTTTTTGATAATAACCGATTTCGGTCTCCGACGCCGTAATGGACCGCTCGGGAACGTCGGAATCGGCGCCCAGGGGCCGGAAGATGAGGTCGAATTCGGCTGCGAGCGGAATTTCGACGGGTTCGATGCAGCGGGCGCAGGGAACTTGGAAATTGCCCGCGAAGCGGCCCCTGAGGCGAATGTCCGAGACCACCTCTTTGGGCCCGCGATGCTCGTGAATCACCTCGGCGCTGCCGGAAGTGGCCAGATCGCCCATTTGCACTGCTTCGCCGCCGAAATCCACCGCGCCGGCGGCGAGTTTCAGGTTGAATTCGATCGGTTCGCGCTCAAGTTCGAGGACTCTGAATTCCATGGTATGAGCCTAAAACAGGGAACAGGGATCAGGGAACAGGGATCAGAGATAGGGTAGCTCGGAAGTCAGCCCTGTGCCCCATCCTTTTAGGCCGCCTGCGAACGAAAAGGGGTGGGAGACCACTCAAGCGCCACGAGTCTCCGCCGCGCCCGTCATTTAGATGCCGCAAACTGCGACGCGGGAGTGGCGGCGGAAAGGGACAGTTTCTCAAGTGTCCTAATGGCTCGCGGACATCCGTCTTTGATCCGGAGTATCATTGCATCTTTACGAAATCCTTATGATTCAGGCGGGCCTCCAGTCATGGGAGGACCGCACGGCACGGGGACCTACGCGTGATTCGAGCGATTGTCGATTTTGCTCTCCGGAGCCGCTGGCTCGTGCTTGGCGGAGTGGTTGTCCTCACCGCGTGGGGCGTCATCTCTTTTCGCGCCCTGCCGGTTGAGGCCTATCCCGACGTCGCCAACAATTACGTGCAGATCATTACGCAGTGGCCGGGCCGCTCGGCCGAGGAGATCGAGCGCCAGGTCACGGTTCCTGTCGAAATCCAGATGGCGGGCATTCCCCGCCTCGCGCATCTGCGATCGACCACGCTGGCCGGCCTATCCAGCGTGATGCTGATTTTTGACGACGGCACAACCAGCGATGTGAACCGCGAGCACGTGATGGAGCGGCTGGGCCAAGTGAATCTGCCCGCAAACCTGGTTCCCCAGATGGGCACGGACTGGAGCCCGGTGGGCCAGATCTTCTGGTACACGGTCGAGAGCACGAACCCTGCTTACGACGTGATGGAGCGGAAGGCGATCGAAGACTGGTCGCTGGAAAAGGCGTTCAAAAGCGTCCCGGGTGTGGTGGATGTTTCGAGCTTCGGCGGGCCCACCAAGGAGTACCAGATCGCGCTGGACCCTGAGAAACTGGTTGCCTACGGTCTGAGCATCAGCCAGGTGGAGCAGCAAATCGCAAGCAACAACACTAATGGCGGCGGCAGCTTTATTGAAGAGGGCCAGCAGCAGGTGAACGTGCAGGCGCTGGGACTTTACACCAGCGTGCGCGACATTGAAGACACCGTGGTGAAAACGCAGAACGGCGCGCCGGTGCGGATCAAAAACATCGCCACGGTGACGCAGGGCGCAAAGATCCGCCTCGGGCAGATCGGGAAATCCTGGAAGCCCTACACGGTGGTCGACGGCAAGAAGGTCTACGATGACCGCAAAGTCGCGGACGATCCCGATACGGTGGAAGGGATTGTGCTGTTGCAAAAGGGCGACGATGCCGACCCGGCTCTGGCGGGCATCCACGAAGAAGTAGACAAGCTGAATCACGGCATCCTGCCAACGGGCGTGAACGTGGTCCCCTTCCTCGACCGATCCGATCTCGTCAAATACACCGTCACGACGGTGGAGCGCAACCTGAGCGCGGGCATGATCCTGGTGGCTATCATCCTGTTCCTGTTTCTGGGCAACGTTCGCGGCGCCATCATCGTTTCGCTCACCATTCCCTTCGCTCTGATGTTCGCCGCCATCTGCCTCGATTTGAGCCATATTCCGGCGAACCTGCTTTCGCTGGGCGCGCTCGACTTCGGCATGCTCGTGGATGGCTCGGTGGTGATGATTGAGAACATCGTGCGCCACCTGGCGCAGAGCGGCGATCGGGGCACGCCGGCCGCGAAAATTCAGGATGCGGCACACGAGGTGCAGCGGCCGGTGTTCTTTGCGCGCGCCATTGTCATCACTTCGTATCTGCCGATCTTCACGCTGCAGGCGGTCGAAGGACGGCTGTTCAAGCCCATGGCATGGACGGTTACCTTCGCGCTTTTCGGCGCGCTGGTGTTTTCGATCGTCGCCGCGCCGGTGATGGCCAGTTTTCTCTTCAGCAAGGGAGCCAGGGATTGGCGCAATCCGCTCCTGCACTGGCTGACCGAACATTATCGTGTGGCCGTCCGCTCCGCCATTGAGCACCGCTACCGGACGGTCGGAATCTCTGCGGCGCTTTTCGCGGTTGCCGTTTATCTCACGGTGGGCGGGCCGATCGGCTCGGAGTTCCTGCCGCATCTGGATGAAGGCTCCATCTGGGTACGCGGTACTTTGTCGCCCAGCGAAGGCCCCACGGCCTCCATCGACTTCACGAACAAAGCACGCATTGTCATGGCGTCGTTTCCCGAGGTGACGCAAGTGGTGAGCCAGACAGGAAGGCCCGACAATGGCAACGACACCACCGGCTTCTTCAACACCGAGTACTTTGTCGACCTGAAGCCGAAGGAACAATGGCGCCCCATCTTCCACCAGGACAAGGAGCGGCTGATCGCCGCCATGGACCACGAGCTTTCGAAATTCCCGGGCGTGATCTGGAACTACTCGCAACCGATCTCCGACAACATGGAAGAGGCGGTCTCGGGTGTGAAAGGCGAGCTGGCCGTGAAGCTCTATGGCGCCGACCTCCGCGAGCTGGAACGCGTGGCCGAGCAGATTCAGGCGCAGATGGCTACCGTGGCGGGAATCGAGGACCTGGGCATCTTTCGCGTCATCGGACAACCGAACCTCAATCTTCAAGTCGATCGCCAGGCCGCAGCGCGCTGGGGCATCAACGTGAACGATATCCAGGATGCGATCCAGACCGCTGTCGGCTCCAACGCGCTCACGCAAGTGCAACAGGGCGAGGCGCGATTCGACGTCACGCTGCGCTACCAGCAGCCGTATCGCAATACGCCCGAAGCCATTGAGAATGTCCGCCTGCTGGCCCCGTCGGGCGAGCGCGTCTCCCTGGCGCAACTCACGCACGTGACCACCGACGACGGCGCCGAAGAGATTTATCGCGAGGGCGGCCAGCGCTACATCGCCATCAAGTACTCCGTGCGCGGGCGCGATCTGGGATCGACCGTGGAAGAAGCCATCGCACGCGTGCAGCAAAACGTGCATCTGCCGAGCGGATACCACCTGGAGTGGGCCGGCGAATACGCGAGCCAGAAACGCGCCAACCAGCGCATGGCCATCATTGTTCCCCTCACGATCATGGTGATTTTCGGCATTCTCTACACCATGTTCCGCTCCTTTAAATGGGCCATGCTCATCCTGATCAGCGTAGGCATGGCCTCGATCGGCGGGCCGCTGGCGCTGTTCCTCACGCATACCAATTTCTCGGTCTCTTCGGCGGTCGGCTTCCTCGCGCTCTTCGGAGTTTCGGTGCAGGTGGGCGTGATCATGATCGAGTTCATCAATCAGCTCAGGGCGCGAGGTAACACGATCGAGGAAGCGGCCGTCGAGGGTGCGGTGCTGCGCCTGCGGCCCATCATGATGACCATGCTTGTGGCCACGCTTGGGCTGCTCCCCGCCGCGGTGTCGCACGCCATCGGGTCCGACTCGCAGCGGCCGTTCGCGATTGTGATTGTCGGCGGGCTGCTGGCCAACCTGATGATCAGCATCTTCCTTCTGCCCACCCTCTACGTTTGGGCGGCGCGCGAAGACGACATTCTGCCCGCAACCGAAGAAGCACAGGAAATTTGAGCTGCCTCTACCGGCAAGTGGTCAGACCACCCGTTGACAAGGGCAGTTGCGCTGGGATAGAAAGCACTCCATGCGTTCCCATAGCCGATCCCTGTTCTTTCTGCTCCTGGCCTCGCTTGCTGCCCTGGGCCTGCCCGCCACCTCCTCAGCCAAAGTGATTGGCATGAACGTGAGGGCCAAGCCCGTGACCCGGGAGCGCATCGCGGCCTTGCCGAAGAAGCAGAGGGCGTGGCTCGAGTATCTGGAGCGGTCGGAGAAACAGAAGGCGATCGACAAGCAGACGCTGACCGACGAGCAAAAGGCCGTGGGCAACACGAATCCTAAACACGCGGGGCTCGGGTTTGGTGGTCGCGGCCTGCGCGCAGACCATCCAGCGGAATGGTGGTCGAGCGATGAGGCGCTCAAGGATGCGCACAACATCATCACCTGGCAGGTGGCGGACGGCGGGTGGAGCAAGAACATCGACATGGTGAGCAAGCCGCGCGCGCCGGGGGACCTCTACGACGCCAACAACGAGAACCGCTTCCCCGATCTGGCCGATTTCGACAAGCCGGTGGATCCCAGCTGGCACTACATCGCCACGCTCGACAACGATGCAACGTGGATGCAGATCCAGTTCCTGGCGCGGGTTGCCACGGCGCTGCTGGCGGCGCATCGCGATGCGGACGCCGCGCCCATTTGCGCATCCGTCCAGCGGGGCGTCGAGTATCTGCTCGATTCCGAATATCCCAACGGCGGCTGGCCGCAGGTGTGGCCGCTGGAGGGCACTTACCACGACGCCATCACGATCAATGACGATGCCATAACCCATGCCGTGGAGATTCTGCACGATGTGGCCGAAGGCGCGCCGGATTACAAGTTTCTGCCGGCCGCGATGGTCAAACGCGCAGGACCGGCCGCGCAACGCGGCATCGACTGCCTGCTGAAGCTGCAGATTGTAGAGAACGGTGTCAAAACGGCATGGGCGCAACAGTACGATGCGCTGACACTGGAACCGACCTCGGCGCGCAATTATGAAATGGCTTCGCTCACCAGCGACGAGAGCTTTCCGGTGGTCGAGTTCTTCATGAGCCTGCCCAATCCCACTCCGGCGGAGGTTGCGACGGTGCATGCCGCGTGCGCGTGGTTCGTCAAGGTGGAGATCTTCGGGTTTCGCTTCGGCAGTGGGAACTTCATGGCCGACCGTTCGAGCGCCGGAGGGCGCAAACTGGTGGCCGTGGAGGGAGCCGGACCGATCTGGTCGCGGTACTACCAGATCGGTACCGACAAGCCCATCTTTGGCGACCGCGACAAGACCATTCATGACGACGTCAACGACCTGAGCCTGGAGCGGCGCAACGGATACTCGTGGTACAACACGGAGGGCATTGCCGTACTGAACGAGTACAAAACCTGGGCGCAGGTGCATCCGCAATAATGGATGCAGCATGACGGCGGATCAGAGAAACGCAACGCAGAACGAGATTCGCTTTCGCGTGGCCGCGGCCGTCGACCGGCCGCGCCTGATCCAGCTGATCAACGCCGCGTTTTCAGTAGAGACATTCCTCGAGGGCACTCGCACCGACCACCGGCGGCTTGCGGCCATGATGGCCAAGGGCCGCATTCTGATGGCCGAGGATGGCGAAGGGCGCTTGCTGGCCTCGGTGTACATCGAGCGGCGCGGCAAGCACGGCTGCCTGGGCATGCTGGCAGTAGATCCAGCGCGGCAGGGCGAAGGCCTGGGGCGCCGCATGGTGGAAGCCGCGGAGGAGCGCCTTCGCGCGCGGGGATGCGAGGTTGTGGAGATCACCGTGCTGAGTTTGCGGCCGGAGCTGCTGCCTCTCTACCGGCGCTTTGGGTACGTGGAGACCGGGACCGAAGAGTTCAAGCCCTCGCGGCCACTGCGGCCGGGAGTGCAATGCCATTGCATTGTGATGTCGAAGCGACTATAAGGTTGCTGGACCCCGAGCCGTAGTTCCGCTGCTTATGGCGCCTTTACCGCCGGCGCGTGTACGTAACGGCCGGCGAAATCCAGGAAGGTGGGCCAGTTGGGCGCAGGCGTGTGGCCTCCAGAGTGCTGTCGGAACGCGATGTCGCCGGAGATGAGCGCGGTTTCAATGGGCGGGAACTCCGTGGTTCCCAGATCTTTCTTGCCCAGCAACCTATAGACCGGACCAGCGGCAACGGTGGCGAGGAACATGCCCTTGGCATCGGCCCATCCGTCGCCTTTTGTCGCGCCGCCGCCGATGAACACGGGGCGTGGCGCGCAAAGCGCGATGAGCTCGTGGGCGTCGACGGGAAGATCGGCAACCGTGAGTGGGCCGTCGTACTTGAGAAAGTTGCCGTCCATCCAGTGGTACTCGCCCGTGCCAGCAATGTTGCCGATCTCTTCGCCGAAGTGATGGCGGTAGAGTTTTGCCCCGGCCTCGCCGGAGGAGCTGATGTAGGCGATGGCAAAGCGCGGGTCGTAGGCCAGGGCGACGAGAGCGGCCTTGCCGTAGCGCGAGTGGCCCGTAATGCCCACCTGGCGCGCATCGACTGCAGGATCGGTTTCAAGATAATCGAGGACGCGGCTAGCGCCCCACGCCCAGGCACGCAACGCGCCCCAGTCGTCGCGCGCGCGCGGCTGGCCCTTATTGGCCAAGCCAATGATGCCTTGCGTGAGTCCCGCGCCGTTGTCGGGCTGAACGCTGGTGGGAACGTACTCCGCGTAGCCCCAGCCGCGCGCCAGAATCTGCTGCTGCCACGTCGGTCCCTGGTTGGGCTGCGCGCCGGGAGCCATCTCCGGCATCATGCGCGCGATGGAGGCGAGGAACTGGCGGCTGAAGGTGAGCTCCATCATGACGGGAACCGGGCCCCTGGCGTTGGCCGGCGTGGTAAGGGTCGCCTCGATGTCGACGGCGATCGTGGGATCGATCGCGTTGTCGACATGGCCGACGAGCGTCTTGGTGACGACCGGAATGTCTCCGTTCTTTTCCTGCGTGGTGCTGACGACCTTCCACGTGACCGCGGGCAGATGCGCGGGAACGCGGCCGAGGATTTCGCGGTCGAAGAGCTCGACGATTTGCGGACGGCGCTCCTTCCACCAGACTTTGGTGGAGGTGACGCGCTTTCCGTTGTTCAAAAGTAGCGGATCGGGCAGGTTGGGGTAGATGTTGGCTTTGGACTCGTCGTAGTTGACGGGGTTCGGCCCATTGCCGCTGGCGCTGGCGCCGGGGCGGAGCTCTTTGATGCCGACGAGGTCTATCATGCGCTGATGGTCCCTTTCTGATGCGGTCTGGATGGCGAGCTGCTCGGGCGTGGGTGCAGGACGCGGCGGAGGAGGTGGCGCTGAAGCCGTGTGCGCGTGCAGCGAGGGCGTCGCGACGCAGAAAGCAAGGGCCAAGGCCATTGCCGCGATCTTGCAGGGGTTAGCGGGGTGAAGCATCGGCATTGGCAGCCTCATTGCGGGAAGTTTCCCAACCTGAAACCGGGAACGGCACCAAGCATATCGATTCCCTGAAGCATCGGGCAAGAGCCCGCCGCATTGGGCGGCGAACGGTGGGGGCACAGAGATTCGCGCGATTGTAGAGGATACACATTCAAGACAGAGCGCATTCCGCCGATAGACCGGGTGAGTTTACTCGGAAAGGATGCGCTATGTCCTGGGCCAGAAACCTGCCTCTTTCTCGCAAGTTCAGCTATGCCTTTGGAGTTGTTTGTGCCCTGTGCCTGATTCTGGGGACCTACACGTTCGTGACCTTTCAAAGCATTGCCCAGCGCAGCACGTCTTACAGCAAGGCGCGTCTTCCGGCGTTGATCAACATCGGGAGCGTTCGCGTGGGCGTGAACGTGGAGCGGCGCGAGGCACTGGAGTTGATGCTGTGCCAGACGCAGGCGTGTACGGATGAACACACGGCCAAGCGCAATCAGGCGATCGCGCAATACCGCGACTCCCTGACAGCGATGGAGCCCCTGATCATTCCGGAGGAACTGAACCACTACCGCGACTTCCTCTCGGCCATCAAGGAGTACCAGAACCTGAGCAACCATGGGATTGCGCTCTTAGCAGCCGGCAAGTCGAGCGATGCGCTGGACGTTCTGTCGTCGGAGAAGCTGGCGACGGCGCTGCAGAAGGCGTTGAGCGCAGCGGATGCTGGGTTTCAGCTGCATGCGTCGAAGGGGATGGAGACGGGCCTCGCGGTGAGCAGCAACAGCACCCACGCGACCTGGATTGACGCGGCGATCACGCTTTTGATCATGGTATTGTGCGCACTCACGGGCATCGCCCTGACGCGTGTAACGGCACCCCGCATTGGACGGGTCAAGGCGATGGCGCAACGGCTGGCGCAGAAGGACCTGACGGCGCAAGTGAAGGTGACCGGGAGCGATGAAATTGGTGAGTTGGGCGTGGCGCTGAACGATTCGGTCGCGGTGATTCGCTCGGTGGTGCAGTCGGTAGCCCGCGGCGCGGAGATGCTTTCCGCGGCGACCACGGAGATCAGCGCGCGATCGGTACAGAGCGCGGGCAATGCGCGCACGGAATCGGGCAAGATCAACCAGATTGCGGCGGCTGCACAGGAGATGACGGCGACCATCGGCGAGATCAGCCACAACGCGGAGAACGCGGCAGGCTCGAGCCGCGAGTCAGCAGAGACGGCGGAGCAGGGAGGGGCCGTCATGCAGGCGGCAGCGGCCACCATGGAGAAGATCGCAGCCGCAACGCGGACGGTTTCCGACAAGATGACGTCGCTGGCCCACCGCTCGGAGGAGATCGGCAAGGTGGTGAACGTGATTCAGGAGATCAGCGAGCAGACCAATCTGCTGGCCCTGAATGCGGCCATCGAAGCGGCGCGCGCCGGGGAGCACGGACGCGGCTTTGCCGTGGTGGCAGGCGAGGTGCGGCGGCTGGCCGAGCGCACCAAGAGCGCCACCGAGGAGATCGCGGGAACCATCCGCACCATCCAGGAGGAGACGCGGGATACCCTGCAGGTGATGTCGGACAGCCGCACCGCCGTGGAAAGCGGCATGGAGGAGACGTCGAAGGCCCGGCAGAGCCTGGAAGCGACCATTGCGACTTCAAAGCACGTGGAGCAGCAGGTCCACCTGATCGCCACCGCGGCCACGGAACAGACCTCGGCGGCGGGAGAGATTTCGGAGGCTGCGGGCCAGATCTCCCAGTTGGCGCTGGAAAACACGCATTCGGCCGAGGAGGCCGTGGAAGCGCTGAAGAACCTGTCCTCACTGGCTGCCGAACTGGACGCAATGATCCGGCAGTTTCAGCTGGAGGGGGAGACACAGGGCGGCGGAAAGTTCGCCGGAGGAGTGCGGGCCGCGGCGCGGCAAAGTGTGCGCATCGCGCACGCGTAATTGCAGTGCCGTTCGATAAAGGATCGAGCTGGCGGGAACCTGGATCTGCGGCCCCGGTGAGTGAACCCAAAATCCCTTGCCGGGGCTACCCGCCTGCATGTTGAAGGCTAAAGCCTGTGATTCACTTGGCGCGAACGTTGCGAAAGTAAATCACGGGCTCCGGGACCCGTCCGCTCCTGAAACGCCTTCCGCCGCGCGAGAACGCTTCGTTCTCCTTTCATTTCCCTTACGTACACCGCGTGTACGGTTATTCTGGAATTGCGACCGCATGGGGGAGCAGTTGCCCTCCATGCGTCAAGCCGTAAGTCTGCATCCAATCCGGGAGAGCGAAAGGCATGAGCGCGGTAAAGTACGACCTCATCGTTATCGGTTCCGGGCCCGCGGGCCAAAGGGCTGCCGTGGCCGCTGCCAAGATGGGCAAACGCGTGGCCGTGGTGGAGGCCCGGCAGGTGGTGGGCGGCGTGTGCATCAACACCGGCACCATCCCCTCCAAAACCATGCGCGAGGCGGTGCTCCATCTCTCCGGCTACAACTACCGCTCAGTGTACGGCGTCAACTACCGGGTCAAGGAAAGAATCACCATGGCCGACCTGGCCTTCCGGGTGCAAGCGGTGATCAAGACCGAGGTGGATGTGACCGAAGCGCAACTGTCGCGCAACGGCATCGACGTGGTGCACGGAATTGCCCGCTTCATCGATCCCCACCAGGTGCGGGTGGAAGGCGCGCAGGCCGATGCCACGCTGGAGGCCGACCGGATCATCATTGCCGTGGGCACCAGACCGGCAGTGTCGGATAAAGTGCCGGTCAACGGCAAGTCCATCATCAACAGCGACCAGATTCTGGGCCTGGAGTTCCTGCCCAAGTCGTTGATCGTGGTGGGCGGCGGCGTGGTGGGCGTGGAATACGCCTGCATGTTCGCCGTGCTGGGCGTGCGCGTGACACTGATCGAAAAGCGCAACCGGCTGCTGGAGTTTGCCGATCAGGAGATTATCGAGGCGCTCAGCTACCACCTGCGCGACATGCGCGTGACTATGCGCCTGGGCGAAGAGGTGGAAAGCGTGGAGGAACCGGCTCCCCACCCCAGCGACAAAGACCCGTCGCTGGGGACCCCGACTCCGGGCACGGTAGTGGCCAACCTGGAGAGCAAAAAGAAGGTTTCTGGCGACGCGCTGTTGTATGCAGTTGGCCGGCAGGGGAACCTGGACGACCTGAACCTAGCTGTCGCCGGCCTCGAAGCCGATAAACGCGGCCGCATCGCCGTGGACGAGTACTACCAGACCAAGGTGGGGCATATTTATGCGGCGGGCGACGTGGTGGGCTTTCCGTCGCTGGCCTCGGTATCCATGGAGCAGGGGCGCATCGCCGCATCGCACGCGTTCAACGATCATGCAGCCTATTCCAACCCCAGTTTTTATCCGTACGGCATCTATACGATCCCCGAGATCAGTTTCATCGGTAAAACCGAGGAGCAGTTGACGGGCGAAGACGTTCCTTACGAAGTGGGCATGGCCTATTACCGCGAGGTGGCGCGCGGGCAAATTCGCGGCGACACCACGGGACGACTCAAGCTGATCTTCCATCGCGACACGCGCAAGCTGCTGGGCGTACACATCATCGGCGAGGGCGCCAGCGAATTGGTGCACATCGGCCAGGCGGTGATGACGCTCGACGGCACCATGGACTATTTCATCGACACGGTCTTCAACTACCCCACGCTGGCGGAGTGTTACAAGGTGGCCGCGTTCAATGGATTGGGACGGTTGCACCGCTATCAGACGGAATAGAAACGAGCTGCCAGCTCCCAGCTTTTAGCTTTTTCGTGCGAGAGCGCAGAGATTCACTCGCTGGCACAGAAACTAAACAGGGCCGACTGGAAGAGGAACGCCGCAAACTGCGCGCCGTCCACTGTTCACTGTTAGCTGTTCATTCCCAGGAGGGTGTTATGACAACGGCGATTGGCGTCGTCATCACCGACCACATCGCAGCCGCAAGGCTCGAAGACCAGCGGCTGGCCGGCAAGATGCTGCTGTCTCGCGACGAACCTGACTCAATGGACGCACTTGCGGCGACTCCCGATCGCGAACTGGTCGCTTTCTTGGCCGGGCTCATCGAAAGCCTGGCAAGCGGCAACGCGGGTCCCATCGACGCAATCGGCGTAGCCGTTCCCGGGATGGTGCGCTCGGGCGTCGTCGAGGAATCGCCGAATCTTCCGCAGATGAAGGGCGTACGGCTGGCGGATCAGCTGACCTCGGCGCTCGCGGAACGCGGCATCGCGGCCCCGGTGCACATCGCCAATGACGCAGACGCCATCGCCGCGGGCGTGGCTGCCACGCGCGGCCGGCTCGACAAGCTCACCCGCGTATGGACCATCGGAAACGGCATCGGGTACGGGCGCTGGCCGCACGCCGAGGGCGTGTGGGAGGGCGGGCATATCACGGTGACGCTCGACCCCACAGAGCGCTACTGCGGATGCGGCGGCATCGGTCATCTCGAAGGCATCATGGGCTATCGCGCCATGCGCATGCGCTTTCTTGACCTGGAGCCCGAAGAGGTCTTTGCCAACGCCCGCAATGGCGACATGCGCTGCCGCAAGTTTGTGGACCTGTGGCACCGCGCACTGGCCGCCGCAACCGCTTCGTTCATTCACCTGGCAGGGCCGGGGCGCTTTTACTTCACCGGAAAGTATGTGGGCTTTCTGGAGCTGCCGCTGTTGCGCAGCCACATGGAAACCATGGTCCGGATGAGCCCGCTGCAGAGTTTTTCGCTGGAAATCCTGCCCCCGGACGACGAAACCGCGCTGATCGGCGCGGGCGTAAGCGCGTTGCGGGCGGTAAGACAGGAAATAGGGAATAGGGAGTAGAAGCGCCGGTGTCCTGACCGGCTGTCGTGTGGGCGTCCACGCGGCATCGATTCCAAGAATTGCGCTCATGGTTTTCGGCGCATCCGCTCAGCGCTTGCGCAAATAGGTGCGCGACAGCCTGTCGTGCCAGGTGAGGTGTTCGTCGTCGAACAGCGCCCACACCACGCCCAAGCCAAGCGGCAAGACCGAGAGGAGCAGCGCCAGCAGGCGCCCCCAGCGTTGTCCGCGGGTGGTGGTGTAACCCGAGAACGTGTTGAGCTCGATGCCGGCATACTTCATGCCGGGCGTGGATCGGGCCAGGGTCATGAAGCACGCGTGATAGGCGACGCCGATGGCCAGTAGCGTTACCGCGGCGCAGAACTCCACCGCGCGCACTCCCGGCAGCTCGCTGACGTTGGGCACAGCCAGCATGGCAACAGCGATGACTGCGGCGGCAATCAACGTGCAATCGACCACAATGGCAAGCAGACGCCGGCTCATCGGCGCCGGCTCGATCTCGTGCGCAGGTGCAGGCTTGGGCGCGGGCTCCTCGACGAGCTGCTCCCTCGGCTGCGCCTCCAGGGTCATGCCCGGCCATTCGGGACGCATCCATGCGGGCGTCGCTGGCGGGTCCATGGTGGCCGGCAGGGGCTCGATGGAGATGGCGGCCGGGTCGACCTCAAAGATGCTCAATTGGGGCGCGGATTCCGCTTCAGCCAGGGGGCCTTCCGCGCGCCGCGGCCGCACCCTGCGGGTCGCGATCATCTCCCGCGGGAACTCGATCAGGTTGGCGTAGATGGGCTGAACGAATTCGCCAGGCTCGCCGGCGTATGCCTCCGTAATGGACGGCCGATCGTAGCGAGGCGGCGCGTCATAGGATGGGGCCTCATCCAGTTGCGCGTCGGTTTCGAGCTCCCACGCGGGGGCAATCGCCGTTTCCTGGTGGATACGGGGCCGCTCCGGCAGCTTTTGCGGCGGCGCTACAATCACGGGCGCGGGGTGGCGCTCGGAGATGGGCTCGGGCTCCCAGGCCGGTTCAGCCGAGGAAGCAGCCTCAAGGCCATCGAGAACGTACTGAAAGGCGGCCTGCGCTTCCTGTGCGGCCTGGGAGGCGGCCTTAGCAGCATGCACCGCGGCGCGCGCCTCGCGGGTGAGCATGTCGCTGTAGCTGGGGGCATTGGCGTAGCGCGCGGCCACCCGCGCGGCGGCCTGGGCAACCCGGCTGCCACGCGCGGGCCGGTTTTCAGCGGGCGCGGCGGTTTCGCCGGCCGATGGCGTCTTGCTCCTCAAGTGGGCGGCTACGCGGCGATTGACTTCCTGCTTCCACTCAGGGAAGAGAGCAGCAGTTTGAAGTGATGTGCTCAACGCTCCTTTATCCCTTCTGCTGTGGCGGGCCGCGTTTCCCGGCTCGCGCGCACGATGTAGTCCGCGCCGAAGCCCGAAACCGAACCGGGTCAACGCAGACGTTGCTCAACCATCGAGGAATGAGGATCGCGGACAAGGGCAGGCGCTCCCGGGGAAGTGGGCTCGTGACCGTGCGGTCGACCCGGCTTGTACAGTTACCAGAGCAGCGAGGTGTGCGTCCCATCTTATGCAGCCGGCTTTGCTATGCTGAGCCTTACACCGGTCTGAGTCAGGGATGCGTCCTCGTAATTTAGTATGTATCACGCTGCTGGCCGCCTGTCACCTGCAACTGGGCGCACAGGCCCCTCAAGTGTTGACCAATGCGGCACATGCGGCGCAACGTGAGACGGGCGGCGCTCAAAACGCCGGTTTGCCCACTGATTTGCCCCCAGCCGCGGACCTGCCCAACGACCCCGGCCAGGAGCTTGTGCCGCACGCCGTGCCGGAACCGGCGCCTGAATCTGGAACTCCCGTGGAATGGGAGGCGAAGCACCAGGAGTGGGCCGGCGATACGCTCACCCTGACCGGCGACGTGGTGGTCCACTACCGCGATTACGTGATTCGCGCCGAGAGCGTCACCTACAACCGGGCGACAACTGAGCTCGAAGCGGACGGCCATCTGCAGGTGACCGGCGGGCCCAACGACGTGAATATCAGCGCCACGCACGGCGATATGCGGCTCATTATGCATACCGCGCGTTTCTACAACGTGAACGGGTCGCAGGGCGTGCATGCCATGGGACACACGCTGGTGTATTCCACGCCGACCCCACTCCTGTTCTCGGGCCGGGTACTGCTCCAGACAGGCGAGGGCCGCTACCGCATCGTCGACGGCTCCATCACCAACTGCCGGCTTCCTCACCCCGACTGGCGGATTATCGCGCACTCCATCAATCTGACCGACGAGAAGGCGTCGACCTCGAATGCGTTCTTCGAGTTCCTCGGTATGCCGATCTTCTACCTGCCCTATCTGCACCATCCGGCCAACGCAACGGGCCGGGTGAGCGGACTGCTGACGCCGGTGATCAGCAATGGATCGTCAATTCGCGGCTACACACTGGGCGAGCAGGTGTACTGGGCGATCAACCGCAGCATGGATATGGTGGTAGGCGCGGAGTACTTCAGCAAGCGCGGCTGGGCGCCCAATGGCGATTTCCGCTACAGGGGTCCGGGGCTCGATCACCTGATCGCGCGCTGGAACGCGCTGCTCGACCGCGGCGTCGAGGAAGAGGTAGGCAACACGCTAGCCACTCCGGTGGCCAAATCGCCAGATGTGCCGGCCGGTCCGGTGGGCTACGAGCTGGTGAATCAGGGCGGAGTGGATGTGAACGTGCTGGGGCGCAAGGATTTTTCGCCCGACACGCGGGTTGCCGGCACCATGGAATACCTGTCGAGCTACGTCTACCGGCTGGTCTTCGACGACAATTACTCCCAGGCCATCAGCTCCGAAGTTTCCAGCGACGTGGTGCTGACGCACAATCACAACGGAATCGTTCCCTCCATCTGGCTGGATCGCTTTCAATCCTTTGCCAGCACCAGCAATGGCAACGAAGTGAAGATCCTGCGCCTGCCTCTGCTGCGCTACGACGTGCTGGACCGGCCGCTGGACAGCTCCCTGCTCTATTGGGGATTGGGATCGTCGCTGGGCTATCTGAACCGCTCCGAGCCCTTCTTCCACTCGCGCAACGTGGGACGGTTCGACTTCTATCCGCATCTTTCCATGCCCATCGTGGGGGAAGGATGGAGCTTCCTGCCTGAAGTGGCGCTGCGCGACACCGTGTACACCATCAGCCAGACGCCCACGCTGACAGGTCCATACACCACCCCGAGGATCAGCCATAGCGCGCTCAACCGCAAGGACCTGGAAGCTTCCATCGATATCCGTCCGCCCGCGCTGGAACGGGATTATGAGCTTCCCTTCCTGCACCGGGAGCTACGCCACGTGATCGAGCCGGAACTGAACTACCGGTATGTGGGCGGAATTGGCACCCAGGCCCGTGAAGTGCTCCTGTTCGATACCGCCGATATTGCCAGCAACGTGGATGAGGCCGGCTTCTCGCTCACGCAACGGTTTTATCTGCGGCCGACAGGCGAAAAACCGTGCGGCGCAAGCGACAAGGATGTCGGCGACGGCTCCGATGCCGCGAACGATAGCGGAAAAACCGGCATCTGCCCGAGCGCGCCGCGCGAGTGGGCGACCTGGGAGATCGCGCAGGAGTACTTTATCGATCCGAACTTTGGCGGAGCGCTCATTCCCGGCCGGCGCAATGTGTTCGATGCCACGTTGGACCTGATGGCGCCGACCTTCCTCACTTCGGCACGCAACATTGCGCCGATCACCTCGCGCATCCACTTCGACGCCATCGATAACCTGCGCATCCAGTGGGACCTTGCGTACGACACCATCCTTGGGGAACTGGCCGCAGACAACGTGTTCGCGGGCTACAGCTTTGGCCGCACCACTCTGGGCATCGGGCACGCATTGCTGAATGCCGTCGCCGACCAGGTGTCGGCGGGCGTTCCTCCCGCCACACTCAAGAGCCAGCAGGTGCAGCCTTTCCTGGAATTCGGCAAGCCCAGCGGCAACGGGTTCAACCTGGCGGCGAACGGCGGCTACGACTTTGTGCAGCACCAGGTGCAGTACGGAGGCGTGCAGGCGGTGTACAACTGGAACTGCTGCGGCCTGACCCTCGGGTACCGGCGCTTCGAGCTGGGCACGGTGGGCTCAACGAGCCGCGACGAGACCCAGTGGCTCTACAGCTTCACCCTGGCCAACTTTGGAGCCGTGGGCGACATCCGCCGGACCAACTCGGTGTTCCGCGATCCCACGTTGCCGCCGGCGTATTGAAAACAGGGATCAGGTTTCAGGGGTCAGTGCAGCCAGTTGGCGTGGCTGGCGCAACATGGCAAGTTCGCAGGCTGGCGGTTTCATCAATTGAGGCCGGATTTGCCGGTGGGGGCTGGCGCCTGACACCTGACACCTGTCGTCTGGGGTATCCTTTCCTGAGGGGAAATCAACTTGGTAAATGTTCGTTTTTTAGCCGGACTGCTCCTTCTTTGCCTGACCGCTGGGTGTAAATCACAAACCGCACCGCCCTCTGCGCCCGATCCCGCGCTCAATCGCCGCATCGAGGTTCTGGTTCGCTCGCAGTTTGACCTGCCCGCGGACGTTACGTTGAACATTGGCGCTCGCAAACCCAGCCAATTCACGGGCTACGAGACGCTGCCCATCACCATCACGCACAATGGCAAGGCGCAGGAGTTTGACTTTCTGATTTCGGATGACAGCACCAAGCTCATCCACCTCGACTCGCTGGACCTGACGAAGGATCCCGGGGATGCCATTCCGATTGCGGGACGTCCCATCCGGGGCAATCCGGCCGCCAAGGTGACCGTGGTCAACTTCGACGATCTGGAATGCCCCTATTGCGCGCGCATGCACCAGGAGCTGTTTCCCGCGACCATGAATCATTACAAGGACCTGGTGCGGTACGTCTACAAGGATGATCCGCTCACGGACCTGCATCCCTGGGCCATGCGCGCCGCCGTGGACGCCAACTGCCTGGCCGCGCAAAGCGGCGCCGTGTACTGGCAGTACGTAGACTACCTGCACGCACACGGGGACGAAGTGACCGGCGACCAGCGTGACCGGAACAAGAGCTTTGCCGCGCTGGACCGCATTGCCCGGCAGGAAGCCACGGTGAGCAAGCTGGACGAGACCGCGCTCGATGCCTGTATCGCCAAGCAGGACGAAACGCAGATCAAGGCTTCAGCAAAACTGGCTGACAATCTGGGGATTGACGGAACACCCGCGGTTTACGTGAACGGCGAAAAGATCAACGGCGGCGCCGTGCCCGTGGACCAGCTTTGGATGGTGATCGACCGCGCCCTGCGCGCTGCGGGCCAAGAACCACCTGCCCCGCCAGCCGCGCCGCCCGCGGCGGGCCAAGGCGGCCGCCAGTAACACAAATAGGGCTACCGTCGGGCCGGTGACGGGATTTATCCTTGATTGCCGGGGTTTTTGCGGAGCCCCATAGGAGAGATCAGATTGCAAGTCTCATTTGGTTTTCCTGCGCGTTGTCATGTTGCTGCAGTACTGCTCTTCAGCGGCGTTCTTTTTTCCGCCGTGGCCGGATGCCATCGCTCGCCTTCAGCCGATGTGGTGGCCACGGTGAACGGTAAGGAAATTGCGCGCGCGGAACTGGAGCGGAATTACCAGATCCAACTGGGAGACAACCCACAGAAGCCGTCGGACCAAGAGGCGGACATCCTGCGGCTCAATGTTCTGCAGAAGATGATCCTGTCCGAGATTGAGCAGCAGCAGGCCGCCAAGCTGAACCTGACCGCCAGCGATGAGGACGTGACCGCGAAGCTGACCGAGATCAAAGCTCCCTACACCGAGGATCAGTTCTACAACCTGCTCAAGCAGCGCAACATGACGCTGGACGACTTGAAGCGCGACATTCGGCGGCAGTTGACCGAAACCAAGCTCATCAATAAGGAGATCGAGTCGAAGATCAACATCACCGATGCGGAGATTGCCGCGTTCTATGCGGCGCACAAGGCGGACTTTGACCTCGTTGAGCCGACATATCATCTGGCGCAGATTGTAGTGACGACCATGCCCACGCCTCCCAACGGCAACATGCCGGGCAAGCCGGGCGGCGAGGCCGAAGCGAAACGGCGCATCGATGCCGCGCACACGCAACTCGTGAGCGGCGTGGATTTCGCCACCGTGGCAGCGAGCGTTTCAGAGGACCCCAATACCGCGTCGAATGGCGGCGACCTGGGTTTTGCGCGCGAGTCGCAGCTGAAGTCCGATCCCGCGGTGTACGCCGCGATCAACAATCTGAAGCCGGGGCAGTTCACCGACGTGATTCCCGAATACGACGCGGCGCACAAGGTTGCGGCTTTCGTGATCTACCGGCTGCTTCAGCGCGAGCCTGCAGGCCAGCGCGAATTGAACGATCCCCGCGTGCAGCAGACCATTCATCAGACGCTGCATGACAGCCAGAAGCAGCTGTTGCAGACCGCATATCTGGAGACGCTCCAGGACGGCGCGCGCGTGCGCAACTACTTCGCCGAAGAGATCCTGAAGAAGGGCGCGCAATAGGGCGCGTTTCAGGCCGAGCTTTCGCAACACGTGTTGAGGTTCATGCTTTCCCGGGACTCAGAATCGAGACCCGGGATACCTGCTCATCCTGCGAGTTTTCAGAATCGGACGTCGACGCTCGCGCCCGTGTACTGGATGGTCTTGTCTGGCGCTCCGGTCGCATCCCCACCAACGCCGTGGCTGGCGGAGACAATCACAACATTGAACGTATGCCCAGCCGCCATACCGGGATAGCTCCCCTGGCGCGCACCGACGGTGAGCATGTGTGTCGCGTCATTCCAGTGCAGGTGAATGGTCGCGTGCGCGCCGCGCTCGTAGCGGTAACTGTCGCCTTCGTCTTCGTAGAGCGTGAAGTCGCCATCGGCTCCGGGATAGACGCGCAGCTCGATGGGATCGCTGGCCTGGCCGGCGTATTCGATGACCGGGCCCAGAGGCAGGATCGATCCTGCGCGGACGGAGAGCGGGATGCGGTCGAGCGGGGCTGGAACGGTGACGTTCACGCCGCCCACGGTGCGCTCGCCGGTCCAGAAGTCGTACCAGCCGGCCCCGGAGGGCAGATACACCGAACGCGAGGTGGCGTGCTCCGTAACGACAGGGCTGACCAGAATCGCGGGTCCGAAGAGGAACTGGTCGCCGATCTCCCAGGTGGCCGGGTCTTCGCGGAAGTCCATCACCAGCGGCCGCTGGATGGTGTAGTCCTCGCTGGTCACCTTCCACGCCAGCGAATAGACGTAGGGCAGGAGCCGGTAGCGCAAGCGGTCGACGACCAGCAGCGCGGGAAAGACCTTATCGTAGGTCCATAGCTCGTTGGAGTAGCGCTGACCATGCGTGCGGAAAACAGGGCAGAAGGCGCCGTATTCGAACCAGCGTGCGTAAAGCTCCTGATAGGCGGGCTGGCTGGATTGGCCGGCGAACAGTGGATGGTAGCCGCCGATGTCGGTCGTCCAGTAGGGATAGCCGGAGAGCGCGAAGTTGAGGCCCGCCGGCAGCTGGCGGCGCAGCGCCCACCAACTGCTGTACACATCGCCGGACCATACCGCCGCGCCGTTGCGCTGCTGCCCCGCGAAGGCCGAGCGGGTGAGCAGGAAGACGCGCTTGTCCGGATTCGCCTGCTTCCAGCGCTCCTGGACGTCGCCGGTGTGCATGAAGGGAAAGGCGTTGGTGTATTCGAGGCCGGGGCCGATGGCTAGCTGTTTATCGCGCAGGATGGCGTCGCCGACGTGCGGCCATGCCTCCTCGGGCTCGGAGCTGTCGAGCCAGAAAGCGTCCCACCCCTGGGCAAAGAGCTTGCCCACAAACTGATTCCAGAAAAAGTCCGCGGCGGCGGGGTTGGAAGGGTCGTAGACCTGCGCGCCGGGGACATCGAAGCCCTTGGCGACGATTTGTTTGTAGTTTTCGGCGGTCGAATCCATCATGGCCCATGCCGAGATCATGGCGTGCACGTGCTCGTCGTGGAGGGTCTTCAACTCGGCGGGAACATCGGTGTAGCCGGAGTTGAAGACAGGGTCGCCCTTGCCGCCCTGCTGCCACCAGAACCAATCCTGCACGATCGCATCCATGGGAATGTGCCGGGAACGGTATTCGGCCGCGATGGAGAGGATTTCAGGCTGCGTTTTGTAGCGGTCTTTGGATTGGAAGAGGCCGTAAGCCCACTCCGGGAACAGCGGCGCATGGCCGGTCATGGAGCGGTATTCATGGAGGATGGCGTCCATCTGCGGGCCGTAGAGGACGTAGTAGTCAATTTGCGGCGCGGCCATCGACTCCAGGTTCAGCTCCAGGGGAAAGCGGTTGTCGACGTAGCTGAAGGAGGCGGTGTTCCAGAGGATGGCGTAGCCTTTGCTCGAGACCAGCAGCGGGATGGCGATGTCGGTGTTGTTCTGGCCGAGCTCGACGACGCTGCCGCGGTAGTTGAACATGCCGCTCTGGTGCTGGCCGAGCCCGTAAAACGCCTCCGTGGCATCGGGGCTGAGGCGGTCCTCGATGTGGTAGAGGCCCGATGCCTGGGAAGGCAGGTAGGTGCGCGGAAGATTGGCTCTTTCCCGCACCAGCGTCTCGCCCTCAGGGGTCTTGATGGTGAGATTGCCATCGCGATCGGACAAAGAGACGGCGAGGCGCGATGTGGTGAGGGTGGAGACGCCGTTCGCCTGGCTGAACTGGAAGGGCGCGCCGGGGCAGGTGTCGGTCCTGGCCAGCATCCATGGCTGAGATTCGGGGGGTTGCGCTTCGGCGCCAGCCGGGGCCCCCACGGGCCGCGACGTGACGTGGACGAGCGCATCGCCGCAAACCGCGACTTCGAGCGTTTCGTGATCGTTGTGCGCCGTGAAGCCCGCGGACGATTGGGCGGTGTTCATGGCGGCGGGATGCGGCGTCGCTCCTCTTGAAGACTGGGCGAGCACTGAGACGGCGCAGAATGGGAGACAGGCAGCGATGCATGCGATGCAGGCGGCGCGTTCAAGCTTGATCAAAGTACACCTCGAGGGTGAGAAGTCGGGGGTTAAAGAAAAACGGCCTCCGCGCAGGGCGGAGGCCGTTGGTGTCTTTCTGGAGAGCATGCGAAGATCAGTGCATCTGGCCGCTGTTGTCCATGGTGATGCCGCCCGGGGCCTGATTCTTCTTCTGTTCGTTGGCCTTGCGCATGTCCATCGCCTTGTGGGTCCAGTCCTCGGCCTGGGCCAGGTCCTGCGCCACCGCGGTCGCGTTGCCGTAATCCACGTCCGCCTTGTTGCGGTAGATCAGGTTCAGATACTGCATGGCGTCGTCGTAGTTGGGGCGATTGTCGACGGCCATGGTCAGGTACTTCAGGCCTTCGTCGACTAGCGGCGCGTTCTCCTGCGCCAGCGGCTCCATCACCTTCTTGGGCGCCTTCACGTTGCCCTTGCCGTCATCGTTGAGGCCGGCGGCCTGCAGCGCGTTCAGCTTGTTCTGGTGCGCCTTCTTCCAGTCGATGACGCCGATGGTATAGGCCGCCTCGGGATCCTTGGGATCGTAGGCCAGCACCTTCTTCTGCCAGATTTCGGCATTATCCATATCATTGATGCTGAAGTAAATGCCCGCGATCTGCTTCATGCTGTTCACATCGTTGGGATTCTGCGCAAGCACCTGCTTGAAGATGTCCATGGCCTGGTTGGCGGTCTTCAGGTTGTCGGGCGTCGTCAGGCCAGGCACCACATTCTGGGCCAGCGCGGTGGCCAGATAGGTCTTCGCCATGGGCAGAGTGGGATCGAGTTCCGTGGCCTTCTGAAAGTGCTCGATCGCTTCATCGTAGTGACCGGCCTTATAGGCTTCGCATCCCTTGTTCAACTGGTCGCGCGCTTGCAGTTGGCTGCACCCGCTCATGGCAAGCGCCATGCCGCTCAGAACTACCGCGAGCACCCAAAATCGTCCGGGTCCATTCATGTTCGTATCCTTCTCCTTCAGGCTTCAGGCCTCAAGGCCGCGCCTGGAAATTCCAGCAACTGGCCGCAGGCGGGAGGTACCGCAGCCAGGGTAGCAAAATTGTACTCTTCCCGGTGTTCGGATCTTGTGTCTCCGGACACGGCCGCCTTACTGGCCGGCCTGAATCTTGGGCGTCATCAAACCGATGTGGTCCACGTTGGCGGCCTTCCCGATATCGATGACATCCGCGATATAGGAGAAGTTCACATCGTCGTCGCCCTTGACGAACATCACGCGCTCGGCGCGGTTCGCATAGATCTCCTGCAGCTTGGACAACAACTCGGAGTGATTCACATCGGTTTCGTTGATCTTGTACGCCGGGGCCTGGCCGGGGCGATACAGCACCTGGACCACAATGGTGCGGTCGTTGTTCTGCTGCTGCTGCTGCGGATTCTTGGGCGGTTGGGGCACCAGCGCCTCAAGCCCCTTGGGGGTTACCGGCACGATCACCATAAAGATGATCAACAACACCAGCAGAATGTCGATCATGGGCGTGATATTGGGCTCGGACATGCTGCTGCCGGCCCCTCCCACAGACATTGACATGGCTTAAACTCCTCGTTTCCTCAATCTCTTTCAACCGGCAATCGCGGCGCGGAGCTATTCCCCGCCGATCTGATTGCCTTCGCGTTTTTGTGTCAACAGGTCCACGGTTTCCACACCTGCCGTGCGCACATCGTCAATGGCGTCTTCCACAGCCTTGAACTGCGCGCGCTGATCGGCACGGACAAAAATCGTTTTGTCGGTCTTGTCGGCGAGCTTATCGCGCACCAGGCTGCCGAGCTGCGAGGGATCGACCTTGTTCTGGCCGAGGTACACTGCACCGTCGCGGGTCACAGCGACCACGATGGCGTCTTCCTTGTCGGCATCGGGCATGGCCGTGGGATTTTCGACCCTGGCGAGATCGATGGCCACCTTGTTCTGCAACATGGGGGTGATGACCATGAAGATGATGAGCAGCACCAGCATCACGTCGACCATGGGGGTGACGTTGATGTTGGAATTAACTTTCTTACCTTCGTCGCGAACTGCTACGCCCATAATCGGGACTCCGTGCGTCTGAATTTTTCTTACCGGATCGAATCCGGCCTGACCGTGACTCAAGCAGCCTGCAGGAGAGGAGAAGTCGCCGGGCGGAAGAGCTTCACATCTTCCACTCGGCAGGATTCGCGCTCGAGCCGGCAGCCGCTAACGCTTGTTAGCGCTTGTGGCTCTGCTTGATGAAGTAGTCGACCAATTCGCTCGAGGAGTTATCCATCTCCACGTCGAATGCCTCGACACGTCCGGTAAAGTAGTTGAACGCCATGACGGCGGGGACGGCCACGAGCAGGCCGAACGCCGTAGTGACGAGAGCTTCAGAGATACCGCCTGCGACGGCGCCGATACCCGCGATCTTCTGGGTGGCGATGGCGTCGAAAGCGTGCAGAATGCCGACGACCGTTCCGAACAGACCGACGAAGGGAGCGGTGGCGCCGATGGTGGCCAGAACCGACAGACCCCTCTTCAGCTTGGCGTGAACGATGGCCTCGGCGCGCTCCAGGGCGCGGCCTGCGCTGGCAATGGTTTCCTCGGTCGCCTGACCGGAGGAGGCGCGGAATTCCTGCAAGCCTGCGGTCACCACCTCAGCCAGATGCGACTTCTTGTTGCGGTCGGCAATCTTGATGGCTTCCTCGAGCTTGCTGTCCTTCAGGGCGCCGGCAACCTTGGGCGCGAACTCGCGGGACTGCTTGCGAGCGGCAGAGAAGTAAAGGTAACGGTCGATCATGACGGCCAGCGACCAGACCGACTCAATGAACAGGATGATGGCCACGGTGCGGGCCAACCATGCCATGTGCTCCCAGAGTTCATAGGGGCTGAAGCCGACAGACTGGCCCTCTTCCTGGAAGAATGCCAGGCTGTTGACCATGTGCGAAGCGAAATGTGCGAGCTGAGCGTGAATCACTGAATCGTTCCTCCTAAGGAGATTCTTATGAACTGCATTGAATCCGCCGCGGCGGATCCTGTAGGGAATGCGGCTCTTCGAGGATGCGCATTCGGGTCAAAAGCAATGCTCCCTGCCAAAGAGCGGCAGGGAGCCGGAGATTGCGTTACCCACCCAGGGTAAAGATGACATTGACCGTGGTGTCGACCTCAACGGGCTCGTTGTTGAGCAGGTAAGGCCGGTAGCGCCACTGCCTCACGGCGTCGAGGGCGGCTTGCTGTAACATGGCCGGCCCGCTGACGACGCGAAGGTTCTCAATCGTACCCTGTTTGGAAATAGTGGCCTGCAGAACCACAGTGCCGGAAACGCGCGCAGCCTTGGCGATGGGCGGATAGACGGGCTGCACCTTCTGAATGAGCATGCCCACGGCTACGCCGGCCGAGATGTTGATCTTTTTGGGAGCGGCGGCCTGCACCTTGGGCGCGCTGCCGCTTCCGAACATGCTGCCCATGACGCCGTTTGGGCCACCGCCCATGCCTTCCATGCCGGCTACGCCGAAGCTTGAAGGCGGAGCCTCCTTCTCGCTCACGATCTGAATGTTATGCGGAATCCGCGTAGGCGCCGTGAGCTGATTGTTCATCATCTCCGACTGCACGTGGACCACGTGTACCTCAGGCGGCGGCGGTGGCGGCGGTGGCGGTGGAGGCGGCGGAGGCAGCGTCAACACCGTTGCCATCAATTGTGTTGGGAGCGCCTCAGGATAGATCAGAGGAATCAGAATCAACAGAATGAGAATCCCGCCGTTGATGCAGCCCGTAACCAGCATCCAGCGACCACTCTTGGTTTTGATCCTCTTCGCGGATTCGAATGTTGAATCTTCAAACATAGCCAGCCTCGGAATCGGGTTTCGTTACTCCTATTTTAGACACCGCGGGAGGGGGAATTGTTCCCGTTTTCAAAATTCCTCAAAAAGAAGCGAAACAACCTTACCAGAACTGCGGGTCAGCTGCAAAGAATGCTGCAAAACTGGTGCAATTCCCGCTCCCCGCGGTCCCCGCCATTTTTGGCCCATTCCCCTCTTCGGCGTTCCCCGCGAATCCTCATCGTGGGACGCCCCTGAAACGGCGTCCGCCACCGGTTGATACGAACGAAATGCGCCCCGCATCCACAAAAATCCTCATCATCTGGCCCGTTTTGCAGCCGGAAGCGACGCGCCTTTACCCTTGCCCGCCCGCCACTCCTGCCAGGCCACCAACATGGGGGCAGCCACAGCAATGGATGAATACGTTCCTATCAGAATGCCCACGACCAAGGCAAACGAAAAGCCGTTCAGCACCTCGCCGCCGAAGATAAACAGCGAAAGCACCGTGAGAAAAGTGAGGCCCGAAGTGAGCACGGTCCGGCTCAGGGTCTGGTTGATGCTGCGGTTGACCAGATCGGGGAGCGGCTCGCGGCGGCTCAGGCGCAGGTTCTCGCGGATACGGTCGAAAACGACGATGGTGTCGTTCATCGAGTAGCCGACCAGGGTAAGAATGGCGGCGATGACGGTAAGGCTGATCTCGCGTCCGGTGAGGGCGAAGGCGCCCACGGTGATGAGCGTGTCGTGGAAGCAGGCCACCACCGCAGCCACGCCGTAAATCAGCTGGAAGCGGAACCAGAGATAGACCAGCATGCCGAGCATGGACCAGACCACGGCCCGCGTGGCCTGCGCCTCCAACTGGTGGCCGACCGTGGCGCCGACGCTATCCACCTTGATGCCCGCATCGTTGAACGGATTGTTGTAGTGGGAATGCAGCGCGTTGACGATCAGCTGACGGCCCGTATCGAGCGAGGTCTCGTCGGACTGTCTCGGCAGGCTGATAAGCACTTCGTTCCCCGCAGGCTCGCCATAGTTCTGAATCCGCGCATCGTTGATGCCGGCCGCTTCGATGGCCTGGCGAATGGAGTTGATGTCGGGGTGGTTGGCAAACTGCACCTGAACCTCGGTGCCGCCGCGAAAGTCCACGCTCAATGGCACCGGCGTGCCGATATGCGACCAGTTCCAGCTCATCTTGACGATGCCGGCCACACTAAAAATCATGGAAAAGGCCAGGAAATACCACTTCCATCCCAGCCAGTTCACATTTACGCCGCGAAAGAATTCCACTGCTTCTCTTCCCTTCTCGTGAGCTTTCAGCTTTCAGCTATCAGCTCTCAGCTTTCAGCTTCTATTCCCTAGTCCCAAGTCCCTACGTCCCTGGTCCCTAGTCCCTAAATGGACACCATCTCGCCCGGCTTCAGCTTGTTCAAATGCGCCTCAAAGATCACGCGAGAGACATACACCGCGGTGAAGAGGTTGGCGGCAAGACCGAAGGTGAGCGTGGTGGCAAAACCCCTGACCGGTCCGGTTCCGAAGAGGAACAGGATGGCCGCTGAAACGATGGTCGTCACGTGGGTATCGACGATGGTCACCCAGGCATGGGCAAAGCCCTGGTCAACGGCCGCCGAGGCCGCCTTGCCGGCGCGAATCTCTTCGCGGATGCGCTCGAAGATCAGCACATTCGAGTCCACGCCCATACCGATGGTGAGAATGACTCCGGCAATGCCCGGCAAGGTCAGCGTGGCTCCGGAGTAGCCAAGGAAGCCGAGCAGGATGACCAGGTTCAAAAACAGCGCCAGGTCGGCATTGATGCCCGAGCTCTTGTAGTAAATGAGCATGAAGGCCATGACCACGAGCACGCCGACGATGGCAGCCGTAACGCCCTCGCGAATGGAGTCGGCGCCCAGCGAGGCGCCCACGGTGCGATCCTCGAGGAAGATGAGCGAAGCCGGTAGCGCGCCGGTGCGCAGCATCTTGGAGAGAATAGTGACTTCATCTTCAGTGAAGGAGCCTTCGATTTCGCCGGAGTCGTGAATGCCGCTCTTGATGACGGCGACTTCGCGGATGCGGCCGCCCATGACGATGGCCATGTACTTGCCGACGTTGGCGCTGGTGTAATCCCAGAAGCGGTTGCCGGCTTCGTCAGTGAGCGTGAAATGGACGCTGCGCTGGCCGGTGTTGGAGTTGATGCTGGGATCGGCGGAGCGGAAGTCGCTGCCGGAGACGACCGGGGCGCGCTCGATGATAAAGACCTTGTCGGAGTCGGAGCCGGTGGCCATGGTTCCCGAGCCATGCAGCAGCTCCTCGTCGGGCGGGAGCGCTCCGTTGACGCTTGCCAGTGCCGACCCCTCATCGGCAAAGCCCGACCCGTCGCCCACCACGGGGTGAATCTCAAGCCGCGCGGTGGACTGGATGATGGCCTTGACGCGGTCCAGATCGCTCACGCCCGGCAGCTCCACCAGAATCTGGTTGGCGCCGAGGCTGTAGGGCGCGATCATCGGCTCGCTGACGCCCAGCGCGTCGACGCGGTCGCGGATGGTTTCAATCGCCTGCTGCACGGTCTTCTGCTCCAGGTCCTTTTCGACCAGGGGCTTCATGGTCAGCGTCCAGGAGTTGTCGGTGCTGCCGGCGTTGACGTCGTACTCGTTGGAAAACTTCTGATCGAGCAGGGAGCGCACGTCGCTGGCCCTTGCCGCGGGAGTTCCATCGACCTCGATGAGCTCGGGCTTGGTGGGATCGGGCTTAACCACCTGGGAGTACGTCAGGCTGCCGGTTTTGAGAGTGTCCTTGATACGGGCCACGGCACTGTCGGTTTCGTCGCTGACCGCCTCAGTCACTTGCACCTGCAGAATCAGATGCACGCCGCCCTGCAAATCGAGGCCCAGGTGAATCTGCTTGCTCATGGCGGCCAGCAGATCCTTGCCGCTGATCCCTTGAGGAATCCTGAAAATGCCGTAGAGGCAGATAAGCATAACCAGAAAGATCAGGGCGATTTTGTTCTTGAGATTTTTCTTCATGGTTTCGATTCTCTTCTTAGTTTCCCACCGATGTTTCGAACCCGCCACGGATGAGGCCGACCGCCGCGACTCTGCCGGACTAGCTTCACTCACTCCGCTAGCTCCGGTTGTTCCCTTCTAGGAGGCCGAAGGCCCGTCCTGCGTGGTAACCGAAGCGATCGCGGTCTTGGCCACTTCCAGCTTCAGGTTATCGGGCGCGACGCGAATAATGATCGAATCGTCCTTGATGGAAAGGATGACGCCGCGGATGCCGCCAGCCGTGGTGACCTTGTCGCCGGCCTTGATGCCCGCCAGCATCTGCTGCCACTGCTTCTGCCGTTTCTGCTGCGGGCGGATCATGAGCAGGTAGAGCAGCGGAATAAACAGCAAAATGGGAAGCAGCATCCCCAGGCCGCCACCCGCTCCCGGGGCCGGCGCAGCCGCCCACCATACCAAAGTTGCCATGAGGTTCATACTTTGCCTGCGTCCTTTACTCGCTCCGCAGCCGGCGCTGGCCGGCTTTGGGCACAGGCGCACACGGCCGATGCTGCCGGCGCCTGACCATTAGATTTGTCTCCGGGAAAGGTTCCCAAGCCTCGGTCTCTAAACGGCCCAAGCTCTGGGTGGAAGGGTTTGGCCGCACCATTCAGGACCTGATGCTCATGCCTGCACGCACCGCGCAACCCGACTACCGCCTGCTTCCTGTTCGACACATCTCCACTTTCAGCACCAAAGCGGGCAAAAGGCGGTTCCCGCCAAGTTCGTCCCGCCCGGGTTGCCAAAAGTAAGCCTAGAACGATAAGAAATGTGCGGCCGGTTCGGTGTCAAGGAGGGGTCGGGACACAGGCAAAGCCAGCCGACCCGGAATTTTGGTTTTTATAGGTCCCTTACAAGTCCCCTACTCTCTCTTTACAGAAAAGGGCGTTCTCTAAAGTCACCGGGTCTTCCGCGGCGCGAGAGCCGTTTTTGGGCTCCCCGCATGTGGGAGGGGGTAAGAGGGTTCGTCGCCGTGAAACTGGTATTCGATGCCGAAACGCTCTGGCTGATTCCTGTGGGAATCGCGCTCTGGTTCATGTTTTGGGTGCTCTGGAACTGGTGGAGGGAAGAACGGCGCTAGCGCGTCCGCTTCCTTGCTCCCTGTTTTTCGCTATTTTGCCGGAGCCTGGTTGGGAGTCTCCTCTTCGTCGCCCGAATCTTCCACCAGCACGGCCGAGCCGGGAACGACCGCGTAGCGGACGTCGTCCTTTCCCGTGGGATGAAAGGTGATGCGCAGCGGCTCGCGCTGCCAATCGGGCGGAGCGCAGGCGGGGCCGGATGGACTCTCAGCATCGAAGGCTGCGAGCTTCTTGGCCAGGACCGGCTTGCGCGCGGCCAGTTGCGCCACCACCGCATAGAGGCTCTTGCCGCTCGCCGTCACACCACAGTAGGCCGCGTAATCGCGGAACCAACTGACCTGGCTGACGCCGGGATCGTAGTCGGGCAGGTGCAGGGCAGTCGCGCGGCCGGCCGCGCGATCGACCAGAAGCCACGGCCCGCGCTGCCACACCCAGTGGCCGACCCCCAAGGCGGGATTTGACGCGGAATTTGAGGCGGGCTTTTCCGGCGGTTTGTCCGTGGGCAGCGCGTCATTGAGCCGGATGACGCGCCGCACCACAAAGCTGCGATCGGTTACGTCGTGCGGGTCGCCCGTGGTCCATTCCTTGAGCACGCCATCGACGAGGAGGGCGCGAATTTTGAGCGCGTCCTCGCCAGCAACTGCGCCGGAGGGATCGCCGGCCTTGGAATAGGGCACTTTCCTCGCCGCGCCCAGGACGACGGTGTGCTTGCGCGGTGCTGCTGAGATTGCCGGGGCGATCGCAAAGAACATGGCGAGAAGGAGGGCGATAAGGACAGATTTCCGCCGAACGTGCATGAAGGCGAGTCTCCTGATGATGCGTGAATCCGTTGATTGCCAGCGGCCAAACAGGGGCTAAAGCCCCTTCAATCATTGCGGCTGCTTTCGGCCCGGCTAAAGCCGTGCCCTTTTACAAATCGGATTCTGTGGAAACACGCTCCTGGGAAAGATCACGCTTCCACCCCGGGAACGGGCCGGGGCGGAAAAATACTTCGCGATGATTCTAGCGCAATATTAGATCCCCGCCGCTTCGACAGCCCGAGCTACGCGGAACGCCGTGCTTTCGCCAAGCTGGCGTGCCAGGATCTGCATGCCGACAGGCAGCCCCGCTTTCGTTGCGCCGCAGGGCACGGTGACGCCGCAGATGCCGGCGAGGCTGGCGGTAACGGTGTAGATGTCGGCGAGGTACATGGCCAGCGGATCGCCGGTCTTCTCGCCGATTTTGAAGGCCGGGAAGGGCGAGGTGGGCGTAACGATGGCGTCGACGTCGGCAAAGGCGCGGAGAAACTCCTCGGCGAGGATGCGGCGGACCTGCTGCGCCTTGAGGTAGTAGGCGTCGTAGTAGCCGGCCGAAAGCGCGTAGGTACCGAGGAAGATGCGGCGTTTGACCTCTGGGCCGAAGCCCTCGTCGCGCGAGTGCGAGTACATGTCAGACAGTGTTGCCGATCGCGGCGAGCGGTAGCCGTAGCGCACGCCGTCGAAGCGTGCGAGGTTGGCGCTGGCTTCGGCGGTGGCCACGAGATAGTACGTCGGCACGGCGTATTTGGTGTGCGGCAATGAGACGGGCTTGATGGTGCAACCGGCAATTTCGAGTGCGGCGATTCCCTTTTCGATGGCGGCGCGGACTTCCGGGTCGAGGCCTTCGGCGAAATACTCCGCCGGAACGCCGACGCGCAAACCTGCGGCAGGCTTGTCACTCTCCGCTGCGTAATCTTCCACTGGAGCGGGAGAGCTGGTGGCGTCGTTGGGGTCGTGGCCGGCAATCACCCCCAACAGAGTAGCGGCGTCGCGCACGTTGGCGGCGAAGGGGCCGATGCGGTCCAGAGACGACGCGAAGGCGATCAGCCCGTAGCGCGAGACGCGGCCGTAGGTGGGCAGCACGCCCACCACGCCGCAAAAGCTGGCGGGCTGGCGAATCGATCCGCCGGTATCAGACCCCAGCGTGGCCACGGCGAGATTGGAGGCAACAGCCGCGGCCGAGCCGCCGCTCGATCCGCCGGGAACGCGCTCCGTGTCGACGGGATTGCGCACGGGACCGTAGGCGGAGTTCTCGTTGGAGGAACCCATGGCGAACTCGTCGCAGTTGAGCTTGCCCAGGAGCACAGCGCCCGCGGCTTCGAGCTTTGCCACCGCGGTGCAGTCGTAGGGAGGCCGGTAGCCCTGAAGGATCTTGGAGCCCGCGGTCGAGGGAGCGCCCTGCATGACAAGCACGTCTTTGATGCCCATGGGGATGCCGGCGAGAGCGGGAAGCGGATCGCCTTTCTTCACGAGATCATCGATGCGCGCGGCCTGCGCGAGGGCGCGTTCTTTGGTCAGGCTCAGGTAGACGTTGAGCCGCGGATTCTTTTCCTCGATGCGAGCGTAGTAACTGGCTGCAAGGTCCGTGGCCTTGGTGCGGCCGGCGGCAATCTCGTCGCGCAACGCGGCCAGGGCCTTCGGTTTCTCAACGTAGCTTTCCGCAGTTTTCGTCTCGCTTACCAATTGCAATTCCTCTTCGGTTCTGATCCCGTTGCACGGCCTGTTGCTCTAGTTGCTGCCGTACAGCGGGTCTGGAGACCCGCGGTACATCCATACTGGCGCTATCTTTCAATCACCTTCGGCACCTTGAAAAATGCGCCGTCGGTTTCGGGCGCCTTGCGCATGACGGCAGCGCGCTGGAGCGAAGGCGCGACGACATCCGGACGCGGCTGGGGGATGGCGGCGTTTTCGAGCTCGCCCACTTGCGCCAGCGGCTCGATGCCCGAGGTGTCGAGCTGGTTCAATTCGGTAACGTAGTCGAGGATGGCGTTCAGGTCGCGGAGCATGGGCTCGGTTTCTTCCGGCGCAAGTTCAAGATGCGCCAGTTCGGCAACGCGCTCGACATCTGCGACGGTTACTTTGGCAGTCATGCGTTGGCTTTCCTCATGGCGGCGTTTCCGCCGGCTTGGATTGGGCTTTCTCTCGCGGGTTCCCGAAAAACAAGTATAGCGGGTTGGCGATTGGGAACCGTAGACCGCAGAGGCGGATCGCGAGGTTGGCGGGCGCGGTCAGTCGACGGTAAGGACCAGGTCGACAGTCTGTGTGATGCCCGTGGAGGTGACGGTGACGGGAATGGTGTAGGTGCCGGTGGGCGTGCCGGAACTGCCGCCCGAGCCGCCGGAGCCTCCGCCGCTGCCGCCACTGCCTCCGCCGGAGCTGGTGCAACTGGAGATGCCGCAGGCGAGAACCGCGAGAAGGACGGTGAGCTGAAAAATTTTACGGTGCCGGCGAATGGCGAGCGGCAGAAGGAGCAGGCCGCAGGTGAGCGGCAGGGCGCGCCAGAGGCCGGGGCGAGTGGGGCCTGGCTTGCCCAATTCCGGCCTGCCGAATTCCGGTTTTTCCAGGCGCACCAGGGTACTGCTGGTGGAGATTTCGACCAGGACGTTGCCTTGCACGCCTGAATTGAGCGTTTGCGTGGTGGGGTTGAAGAGGCAGAGCGCGTCGGTGGGAAGCGTGCCGCAGGCGAAGGTGAAGGTGCCGCTGGCGCCGGTGGGAGTGAGGACGAGCGTGTAGTTGGCCTGCTGGCCGCGAGCTACGGTCTGGCTGGAGGGGCCGGAGAAGGCGACGGTGAAATCAAAGCCGATTCCGGAGAGCGCGACGGTGGCCGGCGTGGCCACGGCCGTGGAGCTGATGGTGAGCGACCCCATGGCGGAGCCGCCCAGGCTGGGCGCGAAGACCACCGAGGCCGTGCAGTTGGCGCCCGCGGCCAGGCCGCCGGTGCAACCGTTTTGCGCAACGTTGAAGGGCGCAGAGGCAGCCAGCGCAATGGAACCGATGGCGTAATTGGAGGAGTTGGTGACGGTGACCGATTGCGCGGTGCTGGACTGGCCCGCGGCGACCACGGCAAAGGTGAGCTGTGCAGGATTGGTGCCGAGGCCGCTCGTGAGCTGCCCGGAGCCGTTGAGGGGAACAGACGCCGCCGCCACGCCGCTGGTGGAGGACGAGACCACGAGTGTGGCTGCGATGGAGCCGGTGGCGTTGGGAGTGAAAACGATCTGGGCGGTGCAGCTGCTGCCGTCGTTCAGAAGCGCTCCGCAGGTGGTGGAGGCGACGGAGTAGCTGGAGGCCGCGGACCCGGTGATGGCAAAGCCGATGTCGGCCATGGGCGAAGCGCCGGCGTTACCGATGGTGAGGGTTTGTGCCGCGCTGGCCACGCCGGGCTGTTGATTGGTGAAGGTGAGGCTGGAGGGCATGACGCTGAAGACCGGCGGCGCAATGCCGGTACCGCCCAGGGACACGGTCTGGGTTTTGAGGGCATCGGAGATGGTGAGCGTGCCGCTGAGCGCGCCCAACTGCGTGGGAGCGAAGACGACGCTGATGGTGCAGACCGCGCCGGCCGCCAACTGCGTGCCGCAGTTGTTGGTCTGTTGAAACTGGCCGCTGATGGAGATGGCCATGGCGGTAAGCGGCATGCCGCCCATGTTGGTGATGGTGACGGGCAGCGCCGCGGAGAGCTGGCCCTCGGGGGTAGCGGGAAAGGCGAGCGAGCTGGACGCAGGGGGATTGAGGATGTCGGTGGGCGGAGCCGCGGCGGTTCCGTTGAGCTGCACGGTTTGCGTTCCCGCACCGTCAGTGAGGGTGAGCAGGCCGGTGAATGTGCCTGTCGTGGTGGGCGCGAACTCCACCTGCAACGGGCAATCGGAGTTGGCCGCGAGACTGGTGGCGCCGCAGCCATTGCCGGAGAGAACAAACGGCGCGGTGACAGAAAGGCTGCTGATAGGCATGGCCGCGCCGCTGTTGGCGACAGTGATCGTGAGCGGCGAGGAGACCGTTCCCTCCTCGATCTGGCCGAAGCTCTCGCTGGGCGGGGTGAGAGTGACCGTGCCGGAGACGGTTCCGGCGCCGTCGAAATCGGCGCTGAGCTGGCCGCCGTAGACGTTGGCGTAGATGATCATCTCGCCTGTAAGCGGGCCGGCGGCCTGCGGCGTAAACGTGACCCAAATGGTGCAACTGGAACCCGAAGCGATGGACTGATTCACGCAGTTGTCGGTTTCGCCGAAGTCGCCGGTCATGACAATGGAGGTGGGGGCGAGGGCGATGGTGCCGGTGTTGAGGAGAGTGACGGCGATGGGACTGCTGGTGGAATTGAAGCTCTGGTTGGCGAAGGTGTACGAGGCGGGAATGATGGATGCGGCGCTGAGGGCCGTGCCTGCGGTAAAGAGCGGCGTTTGCCAGATGCCGCGCCCATAGGTGGCCGCAACCAGCACGTGCGTGGAAGCGGAGGCGGGAGCGGCGCTGAGAGCCACGGCGGGCGCGGCGGGAAGCCCGGTGCCGAAGGCCGACCAGCAATCGGATGCCGATGCCCCGCAGTGGGCGACCTCGGGAGTGAAGTAGACGCCCACATCGGTGGCCACGTAGACCGTGTTGGCGTTTTGCGGATCGACCGCCAGACTGCTGGCAGGCGCGTACGGCAGATTGGACGAGATGTCGGTCCAGGTAGATCCTCCGTTGGTGGTGCGGTACACGGTCTCAATTTCCTCTGCCTGATTCGGCATGCCTTCCACTGTGACGTAGACCGTGTTGCCGGTGGCATCGTGGGCATCGATGGTGATGCTGGAGATGTCGAGGCCGTAGTAGTTGAGCGCGCGCGCGCTGTTGACCACGGGATTCAGGCTGAGATCGTTCCAGGTGGGCGAGGAGCTGGAGGCGGGATTGTAGACGGCGCTCAAGACGTGACCGGGCAGAAGAGAGCCGTTGGTGGCAGAGCCGTACATGCCTAAATAAATGATCTCGCCGCCGGAGGCCAGCGGCATGGCGGCCATGGAACGGATGAGCGCGTTGCCATTGCAGGAGACGGCGGAGGCTCCGCCAGAGAGGATGGGGCTGATGGCGTTGGCTGAGGTCCAGCCGGCGCCGGCCCTGCCGCGCCACACGCGGCACGTAGCCACCAGCAATTGTGTGTCGTCGACCGGGTCGACCAGGAAGGACGCGGGCAGAGGCATGGCGTCGCCATCGCCTCCCACGTCGGCATCGGTGACGACCGGAGTGGTGCCAAAGGCGGAGGGCGTGCAGGGCGCGGACTGCGAGCACAGATAGATGGCGACCCCGGGCTGATCGTTGACGTACCAGTTGTTGGTGTTCGTGGGGTCGATGGCCACCGGACCGCCGTAGCCGGAGAGAATCTGCGGCCAATCCGTGGTGACGGCGGCGGAGCCTTTGACGCCGGCGGCGCCGTTGACGCCGAGGCCGGCCATGAGGGTGTAAGAGGAATTGACGACGGGCGATAGGCCCTCTACCTCGGCGAGGGAGCCGAGACTGCCATTGAGGTTCTGGAAGTGCGTGGAGTCGGTGGAGGAACAGGCCGAGCCGGTTTCGCCGATGGCGTCTGTCGAGCGCCAGAGGCCGCTGTCGTTGCCGAGGAAGATCTCCTGCGGGTTGGAGGTGTTCCAGGCCAGCGCGTGCTGGAACTCGCCCACCTGGGCGCTCATGCAGGTAGTGGAGTTGGTGGTGTTGCGCCAGACGCAGCCCATGGCCAGGCTGCACTTCCACAAGTCGTTGGCGCCGGCCAGCACCAGCGTGTCCTGGCCAAAGGGAACCGCGGCCAGCGCGAGGTTGTAGTTGCCGTTGGCGATGGTCGCCGCTCCCTGGAGGGTGCTGGTTTCAAGAGCGGTAGTATTCCATTGCTGAGCAAAGGTGATGGTGGAGTTGCTGCAGGCGCCGCCACTGATGCCGCACTTGTCCTGCCATAGGCCCTGGTCCTGATTGTCGAGATCGACGGTCCAGGCAAAGGTGTCGCCGGATTGGGGATTGACAGCGAGAGCGCCGCGATAGATGGGGCAAGCCACGTCGCCGGGGTACGTGGGGTTGGTGGGGCACAGCGTGGTGGTCAGTCCCGCGCTTGGCTGGTCGGCAAGGCGCGTCCAGGTGATGCCGTCGGCGGACTGGTAATAGCCGTGATAGCGCACCGCGGCGACGAACAGTTGGCGCACCGGGTTCCAGACCACGGATGTGGCGGCATTGCCGTTGGGCCCGAGAAGCGGATTGCCGGGCGACTGCACCACGGCGCCGCTGCCGTCGGTGATGGTGGCCAGGTGCCACGTGGCACCGCTATCGGAGGAGTAGTAGAGGCCCTCGCAGTTCACAGCCGGCTGGTTCGCGTCGACCACATCGCCTTCGTAGGATTGGGTGACCGCGGCCACGACCAGCTGGGGATTGACGGTACTCCAGGCAAAACCGGCAAAACCCTCGCCGGCAAAGACCACGTCGCGGGTGCTAAGCCCATCTTCCGAGTCGGAGGTTCCCTGGATCAGGTTCCAGGTGTTGCCGCCATCGGTGGAGCGCAGGATGCCGGCACCGTAGTAGGAGTCGAGAACATCGTTGGGATCGCCGGTGCCGGCCAGAATGACGTCGGTCTCGCCCGGCTGCACGGTGAGCGCGCCAATGCTGATGGAGGCGTCTGCGGATCCGCCGAGAGCGGTGAGAGCGTCCGTTAGCGGATTGAAGACGATGTTGGAGACAGTGGACGTGCCCGCGTTGTTGGAACTCCACACGCCGCCGCCAGTGGTGCCGATGTAGAGGTGGTTGCTGGTCGAGTCGGAGGGATCGAGCGCGATGGCGGAGATGCGGCCGGTGACGAGGCCGAAATCGGGGGTAAGGACAGCGGTGGGGCCGAGGGGCTGCCAGGTGGCGGTGGCGGCGGTGCCGGATGAGGAACTGGAGGAGCCCTGCGTCGAGCCCGCCAACGGACGGGCGGAAAGCGCGGCGCTGAGACGGCGGGGAGAGAGCGAGCGAGCGACGGCGCGATGGCCGGCAGCTACTCCGCGCTGTGCGAGAAAGCGCTGGGCGGCAAGAATGCGCGGCGGCAGATGCTGCGGCTGCGGCCCAGATTGCGGCCACGGCGCGGATTGCGGCGTGGATGGGGATTGGGGTGGCGCGAGGGGTTGTTGCGCAGCGAGCGCGGGGCCGAATGCGAGATCGACGAGAAGACCTGCCGCCAGCGCAGTGCGTGCCCATGCGACGCGGCGTGCCGGCGCGAGCGCAGGATGGTTGGACTTCCCTGCCCAGTGAGGACGAACAGGACGATAGACGATCGGATCGAACATTGGCTTCGTGGCGCGCATCCGAGACCGGATTCTCGCTTCCCCTATTCTGAAAATCTTCCAATGGGGATGAGCGCGGAATCCATCGGATAACGCTCAACGAAACACGCAGCTTCCGGGTTTGAAATTGTAGCCCATTATAGGACAGCGCTGAGGAGTGCAAAGTGTGATTCCGGATACAGGGGTGATAAGGCGGCAAAAGCAGCACGATTAGCGGGGCTCGCTGTGCCGGCGGATGTAGGCGGCAGAGTCGAATTTCTTCGCTATCGAGGCGCCGGTCATTGGACGCACGAGTCCGAAAACGGGGCGATTGAACCAGGGACGGTCGAGCTTGCCGACGATCGCCCAGGCGATGCCGGCGTAGCCGTTGGGATCGCGGCCGTCGAGCTGGTAGCGGTCGTTGAGGATGACGGCCCAGTCGAAGGCGGTGGCGGGATCGGGCGCCCATTCCAGGATCTTCTTGGCCCAGTACATGCGCATGGTGTTGTGCATCCAGCCGGTGACGGTCATTTCGCGTTGCGCGGCGTTCCACAGGTCGTCGTGGGTCTGGGACTGCTCCAGTTGCTCGAGCGTGTAGAGCCAGGGGCGGGGATCGGCAGCGTGTTCAAGCAAGGTTTTGCGCGCCCATGGCGCGGCGCATTCCCATGTGTCGTGACTGGGCTCGTGGCGCACGAATAAAACCGCCAGCTCGCGCCAGTCGATCAGTTGTTCGAGAAATTTCTCGCTGGTTTGAGACGGAATCTTGCCGGAGCTGGCGGCATTCTCGACCGCGCGCGCGATGGTGAGCGGGCCGATGTTGCCGAAATGAAGGTACGGCGACAGGCGGCTGGTGCCGGCGATTTCGGGGTGGTTGCGGTTGGTGTCGTAACCTGCGAGATCGTTGCGGACAAAGTCGTTGAGACGCTTAAGCGCGGCATGCGTTCCGCCGGTGAATGTGTCGACGGGTTGGATGGAGCGGTCGAGTTTTGCAAACCCTGCCGTAATGTCCTCCAGAAGGGAAAAGCCTGGAAGGCTCTTGGGCGGGTTCCAGACGTGGAGGGGCGCGATGCGCGGCGGCGCGACGAGATACTTGGGCAATTCCGCCTTGAGGTGCGGGCGAAAGTGGTGCAGCAGAGTGAAGCTGCGGTTGAAGACGCACGAGGGAACCACGACGTCGGCGTCGACGGTCCAGTAAGGGATCTTGAGGCGACGAGCGAGTGTTCGGCGCCAGCGCTCGGGCTCGCGGCAAGGGTTTTCGTCGCCAATGAGGAGCGCCGCACGAACCTCTTCGAGGAAAGCTTCGAGCGTATTGGGAGCGCGGCGAACGATGAATCCGATGCCGCGCGCGGCCGCGTCTTCAGCGGCGTCGCGCAGGCCCTGCTGGAGAAAGTGGTAGGGTCGCAGGTTGGCGTTGGGGTAGTTGGGAATGACGCCGAAGTAGATGATGACCGGCAAGTCGAGCAAATTGGCGGCTGATATGGCGACGTCGAGAGCAGGATTGTCCACGGCGCGCACTGCTCGTTGCATCCAGTAGACGACGCACCGTGCCTGCGGGGTTGGAGGACCGGCTCGACGCACCAGTACTCGGGGCTGGCCGGAGAGGGCGGCGAGTTCGGCGGGAATCTGTGCCGGGGCGGCTGCGGGAATCATGTGCGAACGGTTTCTGAATTCCATTCTCAACCAGCGTTGGGCCTTGTAGGATGGTTGCGTTGCGCGACCTGCGGGCACGTCTTTCCCCGATTCGATCGCGTCATACTTCACAGCCAGGGTTTTCGATGAGACCAATTCTGTTTTCTCTGCTGCTCGTCTCCGCGGCGATGGCGCTTCCCGCCCAAGACTACACGCTCGGGCCCGATTCTCAACCGCAGGACGGCGTGCCCAAGGGCACTGTGACGAAATTTGTGCTGCCGCCGGGCAAATCCTACCCCGGCACGCCGCACAATTGCGCCGTCTACGTGCCCGCGCAATACGACGCGAGCAAGCCCGCGCCGTTCATGATTTTTCTCGACGGCAGCCAGGCGCTGGGCAATTCGATGCGCGTGCCGGTGGTCTTCGACAATTTGATTGCGAAACACGACCTGCCGCCAATGATTGGCATTTTCGTCGACCCGGGGATTCTGCCGGTAGTGAGCGATGCGGACCAGAACCGCTACAACCGCATCTACGAATACGATTCGCTGACGCCGCGCTTTGCCGAGTTTCTGCTCAACGAGCTCATTCCGGCCGTCGCGAAGAACTACAACCTGTCAAAGAATCCCGACGACCGCGGGCTGAGTGGCGTAAGCACTGGCGCGGTGGGCGCATTCGCGGCGGCGTGGAACCGGCCCGACCAGTTTCACCGCGTACTGAGCTTCATCGGGACGTACGTGTCGATGAAGGGCGCGGATGCGCTACCGGCGCTGGTCAGAAAAACCGAGGCCAAGCCGATCCGCATTTTCATGCAGGATGGGACCGGGGACCACATCGTTCCCGGCGAGCCGTATGGAACGTCGTTCGCGGGGAGCTGGCCGATCAACAACCAGGTGATGTATGAGGCGCTCGAGTTCGCGGGCTACGACGTGAAGCTGGAGTTGGGCACCGAAGCGCACAACCTGAAGCAGGGCGGAGCGATTCTGCCGGATGCGCTGCGCTGGTTGTGGCGCGGGTATCCCGCGCCGATCGTGGTGCATGAGCCAGCGGCCGCGCACCAGCCTGGATACGACGCAACGAATCGCGTTTTTTCGACGATTTACCTCGACAAGCCGTGGCAGCAGGTTGGCGGGAACTACGGCGAAATCCTGAGCCTTGCCGCCGACCGCGACGGAAATGTCTATTTCTCCCCTCCATTTGAACAGGACATCGAGCGAGTCGACACAGATGGAAAAGTGACCGTGTTTGCGGAACGGCCTAACCCGGCAGCGACTGTGCGTATGGGTCCGGACGAACGTCTGTACGCATGCGTTAACCGTGACATCGTTTCTTGGGGCATGGCAACAGGCGTTGCGAACGACGAAAAAGCGGTTGCCAAGAACCTCCTTGCCGTGGAGGATTTTGTGGTTACAAAAACAGGTGCGATTTACTTTGCTGACGGAGGAACGGGAATTATCGGCTTGATCGATCCGTCAGGCCAGGTACGTACTGCACTTCGTTATACCGATTTGGCTCCTGAATTCGCCACACCCAAAGGACTCACGCTCTCGCCCGATCAGTCAATGCTGGCGGTGACTGATTCGGTTTCGCGCTATAGCTGGTCGTTTCAGATAGCCGCCGATGGCACACTCAAGAATGGTGAGCCGTTTTACCGGCTGGAGATTCCTGAAACAACTCTACCTTCCTACGAACTCGCGACGCGCAGCCCGATGGAAGACACGAACGGTATGGTGTACTTCGCGACTTCACTCGGCGTTCAAATCGCCATGCAGAACGGGCGCATCGTGGAGATTCTGAACCCGCCCATCCCCGGCGGCGGCCCGCTGACGGCCATTACATTCGCCGGGAACGGCGACGAGAACTGGATCTACGTGGCGCAGGATGGCAAGCTGTTCAGGCGTCCAGTGAAAGTGACCGGCGCGAATGCGTGGACCGTCGTGAAGCCGCCGAAGCCAACGCTGTAAAAACAGGGATTAGGGATTAGGAAACAGGGATTAGAACGCGAAGGCCGCCCGCAGGCGGCCCTTCGACTGATCACTGACCACTGACTACTGTCTTTTCACCACCGTCCCCACGCCCGCGTGAAGTAGTCGGCCAGCGTCATGCCGATCAGCACCAGGAACATGAAAAAGCCCGAAGCCACGGTAAGCTTGGTGAGCTTGGGGCTGTACTTGACGTGCATGAAGAAGAGCACCACCAGCGTCATTTTCGTGGTGGCGATGGCAAGCGCAACCACCGGATTCCAGAACAGGGTGAGGCCGGGGGCGATATGCCACTCGCCGAGATCGAAATAGGAAGCTAATACCGTAAGCGCCGTGCCTACCAGCAACGCGAGCAGAATGATCGCGTAGGTCGTGGGGCTTACGATGTGGTGTTCCTGTTCGTGCTGAATGTCTTGTTCGCTCATGCGCTTCAACCCTCTAGTACTCTGACCTCGTGAATTCGTGCCCCCTCTGAACGGTGCGGGTCTGGAGACCGGCGGTACGACGCTAGTGCCTGCTGATCAAATACAGCAGGGCGAAGAGATAGATCCAGATGATGTCGACAAAGTGCCAGTAGAGGCCGAAGTTCTCAACAAATGTGACGTGTCCCGTGGTGTAAGCCCCGGCCTTGGCGCGAAAGATCATGAACACCAGAATGCCGACGCCAATCACCATGTGCAGAGCGTGCATGCCGGTCATGGCGAAGTAGAGGAAGAAGTACTCCTCGGTCTTCTGCGCCATATCGGCCTGCAACGGCTTGTCGTGGTACTCGTTCCAGACCTCCGGGTCCGATTGCGGATTGACGAACGACTGCACACTGTAGTGGATGCCGGGAATGTGGTGCTTCTCCCACTTCTCGTGCCACTCGATGTATTTGATCCCGAGGAAAGTCAGACCGAAAAGAAGCGTGAGGCCGAGGTAAATCAGGAGCGATTTCCTGCGCCGCACTTCCGCCGACCACACGCCCATGGCCATGGTGAAGCTGGAGGCGATGAGGACCGCGGTATTGGCGGTGCCCCATTTGATCTGCAACTGGTGCGAGGCGGCTACGAAGGCCGGATAGTACCAGTTGCGCATGATCAGGTAGGCGGTGAAGAGGCCGCCGAAGAACATGATTTCGGTGAGCAGGAAGAGCCACATGGCGAAGTTGGTGGCGTCAAACTGCTGATCGACGGTCTCGAAGTGATGGCGCTGGTAGGGCGGATGCTCGTGATGAGCTTCAGCCGCCGCGCCGTTCGCGATTGCGGTGCTATCCGACACTCGCCACCTCTTCCTGTTGCTGTCTCTCGAGCCATTCGTAGTCGTAGGCTTCGTGATCCATGATGGGAATCTCAGGGAAGTTCTCGGTCAGCGGCGGCGACTGCGTCTGCCATTCGAGACCGGTAGCCTGCCAGGGATTGTTGCCCGCGATCTCACCGTATTTGAGCGACCACGTGAGGTAGAGGATGGGCAGCAAATAGCCCACGCCGAGAATGCTCGCGCCCGCGGTGGAGAAGACGTTGAGGGCCTGGAACTCCGGCGGGTAGGCGGCGTAGCGCCGCGGCATGCCCAGCATGCCGAGGATGAATTGCGGGAAGAAGGTGAAGTTGAAGCCGATGAAGGTGACCACGGCGGCGAACTGCGAAATCTTCTCCGGATACATGCGTCCGGTCCACTTGGGCCACCAGAAGTGAATGCCGGCGAGGAAAGCCATCAACATGCCGCCGACCATGACGAAGTGGAAGTGGGCGACAATGAAATACGTTTCTGTCAGGTGAATGTCGGTTCCCGTTGTCCCGAGGAAGACGCCGGTCAGCCCGCCGATGGTAAACAGGCCCATGAAGCCGAAGGCGTAGAGCATGGGCGTCTCAAAGGTGATGGAACCCTTGTAGAGCGTGAACGCCCAGTTGAAGATCTTGATGGCCGAGGGCACCGCAACCAGCATGGTGAGCAGCGAGAAGATGAGCGCCGCGTAGTTGGAGATGCCCATGATGAACATGTGGTGGGCCCAAACGAAGAAGCCGAAGACAGCGATGGCCACCGAGGAGAACGCAACCGCCGTGTAGCCGAAGACGCGCTTGCGGCTGAAGGTAGAGACCACCTCGGAGATGACGCCCATGCCGGGCAGAATCATGATGTAGACGGCGGGGTGCGAGTAGAACCAGAACAAATGCTGGAAGAGGAGCGGGTCGCCGCCTTTGGCCGGATCGAAGACGCCGATGCCGACCGTACGTTCAAGCATGATCAGCACCAGCGTGATGGCCAGAACCGGCGTGCCCAGCACCATGAGGATCGAAGCCGCGTAGTTGGACCACACAAACAAGGGCAGCCGGAACCATGTCATGCCGGGCGCACGCATCTTGTGGATGGTGACGATGAAATTCAGCCCCGTGAAGACCGAGCTGAAGCCGGCAACGAACGCCGCCATCGCCGTGGAGATGACATGCGTGTTCACGTAATGCGTTGAGAGCGGGGTGGTGAAGGTCCAACCCGTGTCCACGCCCCCGCTGGCCATCACGTAAACGCCCATGGCCCCGCCGATGATGTAGAGGTACCAGCTCAGCAGGTTGACCTTGGGCAGCGCCAGGTCCTTGGCCCCAATCATCATGGGGATCAGGAAATTGCCCAGAGTTGCGGGCACCGACGGCACCAGAAAGAAGAAGATCATGATGATGCCGTGCATGGTGAACACCTTGTTATAGGTGTCGGCGGCCATCAGGCTGGTCTGCGGCGTAAGCAGCTCCAGGCGGATGAGGCCCGCCAGAGCGCCGCCGATGAAAAAGAAGAACGTGATCGAGATCAGGTAGAGCGTGGCGATCCGCTTGTGGTCGCCGGTCAGCAGCCAGCTGAGCAGACCGTTCTCCTTGGTCAGGAAGTTCATCCTGGGGATCCTGGCCGTGGACTGATCGGGAAGACTGACGATGGTGGCAGCGCTCATGGCTTGACCTCCTTCTGCGCCGCGGGCGCCGTGGCCCCGGCCGCCGGTTTGCCGCCTTCAATTTCAGGAAGCAGCTCGGTGGTGTTGAGAGTTTGCTGGACGCGGTAATCTGAATCGAGATTCTTGATGTACTCCACCAGGGCGATCACGCCTTCTTCGCTGATCTGTCCCTGGTAGGTGGGCATGATGGGCGCGTAACCCTGGGTGATGTGCTGCGACGGGTTCAGGATGGCGTCGCGCAGGTAGGCATCGTCGGCGGTGACGGCTTGGCCGCTCGAAAGCGTGAGCTTCGCGTTATAGACATTCGCCAGGCTCGGGCCGCGCGCGTCGGGCCGCGTGTTGTGGCAGGCGCTGCAACTCAGGCTCGCGAACAGGCGTTCGCCATCCTGCGCCAGCGAGTTGCCGCTGGTCGAGTTCGCCAGCCACTTCTTGTAATCCTCGGGCGTCATCACGATCACATCGCCGATCATCTGCGAGTGGTCGGTGCCGCAGTACTGGGTGCAAAAGAGGTGATAGGTTCCGACGGCGGTGGCTTCGAACCACACCGTGGTGTAGCGGCCCGGAATGGCCTCGCGCTTCACGCGAAATGCGGGGATCGAGAAGCTGTGGAATACATCCTGCGAAATGAGCGTGACCTGAACGGGACGGCCCATGGGCACGTGCAGAGTGTTGATCTCGTGCTGGCCTCCCGGATGCTCGGCTTTCCACATCCACTGCTTGCCCACCACGTAGATATTCATGGCGTTGGCCGGCGGCGTGTACACACGGAAGTAAATCAGCGCGCCCCACACGAACATGATCAGAAACAGGCCCAGGGGAATGATGGTCCACGTGGCTTCAAGCAGCGTGGAGCCCTCGATCTGCACCGCCTGCGGATGCCGCTTCTTGCTGTACAGGATGGAGAAGCCCACAATCAGCAACACCACGATGGTGAGGCCGATCAGGCTCACCAGGACCATGAAGAAGTAGAGCGCGTCCATCTGCGGCGCGATCTTCGACGCTTCAGGCGGAAAGAGCGCGAAGTGCGTCAACCACTTCTGGAGAAATTGCCAAAGTACTGGGCTGATGTGGTCCATTCCGTTATCCGTTCACCTTTTTTGCTGTCCCCTGAGCCAAGCCACGATGCGCGTTGCTCCAATCGTCACCGTGCTTGAAGTCGCGGCGGAACATGATCAGCATGAAGCCGCCCAAAAGCACGACAGTCACTAAGCCTCCGAGCTGCACCACCCGCGCAATGATCAGATCGTGCCTGTTGGATTCGGGGTTGTAGTGGTAGCAGTAGGTAAGAATGTTGTCGACCGGGGAGCCGATGCGATTTGCCGATGCCTCATCCAGGCCCAGCAGCAGATCCTTCGGCGAGTACTCCACTCCCATGTAGTACTGGGCCAGCTTGCCCTCCGGCGTGACGATCTGAATCGAGCTGGCATGCGCATACTGCGTGAGCTTGCCGTCGGGGCCGGGAATTCTGACGTAGCCGAAGCCGACGGCCTTCGTCAGCGCGTCGATGTTAGGTTGCGTCCCGGTAAGAAAATGCCAGCCGTTGGCCGTTTCAGGCCGTCCGTAGCGCTTGACATAGGAGCGCTTCTTGGCCGCGGCCAGATCCGTGCCCTCGCTGGGATCGATGCTGACCACGATGATGTTGAAGTCCTTGCCGGGAATGTAGCGCACCATCTGCAAGGCGCTCACCAGGCCGTTGAGCTCTTCGGAACAAAGCATGGGGCACTGGTAGTAGACCAGCGCAAGAATCGCCGGCTTTTTGCCGAAGTAGCTGGCCAGCGCCACTTGCTTGCCTGCGTCGTCGGTAAACGTGAGGTTGAGCGGCACCTGCGTGTTGAGATGCTGCTCAATGCCGACGCCCTTGAGGATCGACGGCGACTGGTCGTTGGGTTGGCCCGCTTGCTTGTCACCGTAGCTTGAAACCTGTGCGGGGGCGAACGGAGCGGCCGACAGGCAGAGAAGCATGGCGGCGGAAACCAGTACGGCACGTGCGCCGCATGTCGTGTGTCGCGTTGCGCGTCTCATGATTCTCTCCTTTCTCCGGCCCTTCCGGCTGTCTGTTTTGGAGCTATTCGCTCCAAATTTGTTCCGCGCTTACCGTTCAGTGAGTGTCCTGTTCCCTAGTCCCTAGTCCCTAGTCCCGCAGTCCCGTCCTTCTACTTCCGCGCCGCTTGCTCGGTCTTCGTCGTCGCTTCCTGCGCGGCTTCTTCCTGCTCAAACGCGGTGCGCGCAAAGCCATTGGTCAGCGGCATAGTGACCGTTGGCGTGCTGTCGCCCGTCATCAATGCCTGTGTTTGCGCGGGCTGCGCCACGGGCAATCCCCGTTGCGCAATCAGCTCCATGGCGCGCTCAATGGGAATCCTGACCGTGCCCTTCGACTCATCGACCCAGGTGTAGTTCGAGAGCAGCAGATCCTCGCGCGCGTGCAGGTCGGCAACGTCCTGATTGCCGTCGTCGCTCTGGACCCGCGGCGTGGGGAAGGTCTGGGTAATCTCCGCCATCTTGTTCTGCAGCTCGGGACTGGACGGGAAGTTGCCGAGCTGGCGCACGTCCACGGTCTTCGTCCACTTGCTGTTGGGCCCGTCTTCCTTGTTCATGTGGGCGTTGATCACCTTGCCGATGCCGTAGCAGAGCACTCCGCCGACCGCGACAAAGATGGCCAGCGCGGTGAGAAACACCACAATGCCCGTGACGCCGACGTCGCTGCGCTCATAGCCCAGCGAGGCATTCACTTTCTCCGGCTCGTGGCCGCCGTGTTCGTTATGCCCATGTTCGTTATGCCCATGATCGTTATGCGTTGGCATGTTCGGGCTCCAGAATCTCCTTGAGATGCGGATCGTTCACCTGCACCAGCGGCCGTGTCTTCAGGCGCGTGCAGAAGTAGGCCAGCCAGAAGCAGAACAGCGCGGCAGGCACGGCAATGTATTCGAGAATTCCCCAGCTGAAGTGGAAATTGCGCGCCGCGTCCTTGAAGTTGGGCTCGATGAGCCAGAACATATCGAAGGCGCGGGCGAAAACCATCCACTGGCAGATGCGCAGCAGGCGTTTCTTGTTGCGCTTGAGGTCGCGCGAGAGCAGCATGCTGAAGGGAATCACCCAGTGGAAGATGAAGTCGAGGGTGATGACGATGCCCCAGCTGCCGCGGATGCGATCCAGGTACCAGTTGATCTCGCCGGGCAGGTTGCCGGACCAGATGATGAGGAACTGGCCGAAGTTCAGATAGATGTTGAGCATGACGAAGGCAAAGGTGAGCTTGCCCAGGTCGTACTGCTCGGTCTGGCGCAGGATGGTCTTGAAGGGCTCCGCCTTCGAGAGCGAAATCGCCACGATGATCGAGAAGGCGAGCACCAGGTAGCCCTGGCCAACGAGGAACAGCAGGCCGTACACCGTGGAGAACCAGGTAACATCCATCGACATCACCCAGTAGATGGCTGCCGCCGTCATGGTAATCGAATAGACAACAATGCCGGGACCGCTGATGTTCTCGAACCTCTTGATCCAGAAAGGCGTGTTCTCGGGCCGGTCGGCTTCGCGCGTGAGAGCCAGCGCGTTGAGACGCCATGTATAGAAAGCCCAGATGGTGAAGCAGAGCAGGCTGACCCAAAGAAACGCGATGGGATTCAGCATGGGGCGCTTGAAGTCGAGGCAGTGGGCCTGAATTTCAGTGATGAGCCCCGCCTTGAGCGCTGCCGCCGTGTCGCTCACACTTGTGTAATTTGCCCACAGATAAAGCTTTTTCATGGACAACGCAACCACGAGCCAATAAACGAAGATGACCGGCAGGGTACGGCTGAGGGCTTCGAGCGGACGGCGCAGCAACAATCCCCACTTGCCGCCGGAGCAGTACTGCACCATCAGCAGCGCGAGACCGCCGATGCAGAGTCCCCAGGTCCACATGGTGCCGAGTGTCCAGGCGCGCAGCAGATGATCCCATCCCAGGCCGTCCTGCGCCTGGCCCAGGAATCCCAGGATCACGGCGATCGCGACGAAGATTGCGCCGGCCACAAGCGCGCGAGACTTCCAGGCGTCGACAAAAGCCGGCGCGCCGAGTTCAGCGGGAAGCGCTTTAGCGTGAAAAGCCGGGTTGTTATCGTGAGCCATTCCTATGCGTCCTTACTTCTGGGCCGCGGGGGCCGGGTTGCTTGCTGGAATCGAAATCCTGGGGTCGGCGGGGTAACCCGGAGCCATGCCCGGCAGTCCCTCGCTGGCGATGGGCTTGTAGGCCTGGACCGCCGTCGACGGCATGGGCCAGGGCTGGGCGTACTCCGGATGGCCTTCGCCGGTGGCAACGTCTTTGAGGTTCCTGATCTGCGTGCCGGTGGGCACGTCCTTGACCGTGGCCGCCTGGCTGAGCTGCAGGGCGCGGATGTACGCGGCCACAGCCCAGCGATCGGCAGGCGGCAGCTGCGACGAGTAGTCGGGCATGGCGCCGTAGCCGTGCGTCATCACGTAAAAGTAGTGCGAAAGGGGTTGCGACAGGCGCACCTGGTCGTGAAGATTGCCGGCGGGCTTGAAGCCGCGCTGCACAATCTCGCCCAGCCCGTTGCCTACGCGCGAGTGACAGGGCGTGCAGTACACATTGAAGCGCTCCTGGCCGCGCTTGAGCACTTCCAGGGTCACCGGAATCTCCGAGGGCATCTGGTCGAGCTCCTGGCGGTAGCCATTGGGGCCCTGCACCACGCCGGTGTAAAAGTAGCTGTCTTCGTGGAGCTGGCCGCGGGCCACGGTGTCAAGAACCTGGGGCCGCGCGCCGCGATGGTCGGCGAAGAAATCGGAGCCGCGCTGTGGGTCCATCTTAGGCTGGTCCTGCATGTCCTGGCGGCAGCCGGCAAGGAGGAGAAGGCCGGTGATTCCGGCGAGGACAACTGGTCTACGGAAAAACAAATGCGGGTCCTTCGACTTCGCTCTCCCTTCACTACGTGAAGGGTTTGCTTCGCTCAGGATGACATCGCGTTTTGTGAGATGGACTTTCATCAGTACTCCACCTCCACAACTGAATTCGGCTTGAACTTTTCCAGGTAGGCCTTGGTTTCAGCACGATCGAACTTGGGATCGAGCGCCTCAAGGCAGAGGAAGAACTTGTCGGTGGTGGCACCGTCGCGGAAGTTGGGCGCGTTGAACAGGGGGTGGTAGAGCGCCGGCAGACCATTGAGCGCCAGCATGCCGAAGGCGGCTGAAAGGCCGGCCCACAGAATGGTCCACTCGTAGGTGGGCACAATGAAGGCCGGCCACGAATACATGGGGCGGCCCGCGATGTTGAGCGGATAGGCGAGCACCGAGATCCAGACCTGCAGCAGGAACATGGCCGCACCGCCCATCAGGCCGCCGATGAGCGTCAAAAGCGGCACCTTGTTGCGATGGAAGCCGATAGCTTCGGCGGCTTCTTCCACGGGATAGGGCGTATAGCAGTCCATGCGCCTCCAGCCATCCTGGCGCGCTTGCTGCGCGGCTCGCACCAGGTCGCCCGGGGTCTCGAATTCGGCCAGCAGGCCGTATACTCCTTCGCGTGCAGGCATATCAGTCTCCCGCCTCCACAGTGGCTTTGGGCCTGATCTTGGCTCCGGGCAGTAACATGCGAATTTCGTTCATCGGAATCATGGGCAGAAAGCGCACAAACAACAGGAACAGCACGGTGAAGAAGCCGAGCGTGCCCACAAAGGTCATGTAGTCCCATTTGGTTGCGCGATAGGTTCCCCAGGCCGAGGGTAGAAAGTCGCGGTAGAGGCTGGTGACGACGATGACGAAGCGCTCAAACCACATGCCCGTGTTGACCACGATGGAGATGAAGAACATGTACGCGATGTTGGTGCGCAGCTTGCGCGACCACAGCGTGGTCAGCGGAATGAGGAGGTTGCAGGTGATGAGCACCCAGTAGGACCAGCCCATGGGACCGAAGGCGCGATTCCAGAAGGCGAATGCCTCCCAGTGATCGGCCGAGTACCAGGCCATGAAGGCTTCCATGCCGTAGCCGTAAGCCACGATGAAGCCGGTGACCAGCATGACCTTGCCCATGTTGTCGATGTGGCGCTCCGTGACCAGCGACTCCAGGTGATAGAACTTGCGCAGCGGAATGGCCAGGGTAAGCACCATGGCGAATCCGGAGTAGATGGCGCCGGCGACGAAGTAGGGCGGGAAGATGGTGGTGTGCCATCCGGGCAGAACGGCCACCGCGAAATCGAAGCTGATGACGGTGTGCACCGAGAGCACCAGCGGCGTGGCCAGGCCCGCAAGCAGCAGCGATGCCGTCTCGTAGCGCATCCAGTGGCGGGTCGAACCGCGCCAGCCCACGCTCAGGAGTCCGTAAAAGTACTGCGCGAACCTGGACTGCGCGCGATCGCGCATGGTGGCCAGATCGGGCACCATGCCGATGTACCAGAAGACCACGGAGATGGTTGCGTAGGTGGAGACCGCGAACACGTCCCACATGAGCGGGGAGCGAAACTGCGGCCACACCGTCATGGTGAAGGGCAACGGCAGCAGCCAGTAACCCAGCCAGGGACGGCCCACGTGAATCACGGGGAACAGGGCCGCGCAAGCCACGGCGAAGATGGTCATGGCCTCGGCAAAGCGGCTGATGGAGTTGCGCCAGCCCTGCTTGAAGAGCAGCAGAATTGCCGAGATCAGGGTACCAGCGTGGCCGATACCGATCCACCAGACGAAGTTGATAATGGCGAATCCCCAGGCCACAGGTTGCGTGATGGCCCAGATGCCGACGCCTTTGAGGAACAGCCAGGTGAGTGCCACCATGAGCATGGTGGCGCCGCCGCCCATCACCGTAAACAGCGCAAACCATCCCATGGGCGTGTGCGGCGTGAGCACGATCCGTACGATCTTCTCGGTGATGGATCGGAAGCTCTGCCCGGGCGCGATGACGCGGTATTCGCCGGTCGCGGGATCGACCCAATGGTCAGCGGGTTTTACTTCTTTGGTCGCCATCGGCTGCTCAACCCTTGGCCGGCGTATGTTCCACCGGCGTCTCTTCGAGTTCCTGGTTCAGGTTCAAAACTTCGGCCATATACGTGGTGCGCGGACGGGTGTTGATGTCGGCAATGACCTGATAGCTGCGCTGCTGGGCGCGCAGTTTGGACACCTTGCTGTCTTTGTCGTTCTTGTTGCCGAAGGTGATCGCGCTCGCGGGGCACGCCTGCTGGCAGGCGGTCACGATTTCGCCGTCGCGAATGTTGCGATTCTCCTTGTCGGCCTCGATCTTGGCCGCCGAGATGCGCTGGATGCAGTAGCTGCACTTCTCCATCACGCCGCGCGAGCGCACGCTTACGTCGGGGTTGCGCATCAACTTCAGGCTCTCAGTTTCGTAATCGCTGTAGAGCAGGAAGTTGAAGCGGCGCACTTTGTAGGGGCAGTTGTTGGAGCAGTAGCGGGTGCCCACGCAACGGTTGTAGACCATGGTGTTCAGGCCTTCCGGCGTATGCACGGTGGCGCCCACCGGACAAACCTGCTCGCAGGGCGCGTTTTCGCAGTGCTGGCAGGCCATGGGCTGGAAGTGCGCGCGCGGCGCCGCCAGGTCGCCTTCAAAATAGGTATCGATGCGCAACCACTGCATGTTGCGGCCGATCCTCACCTGCTGCTTGCCCACAACGGCAATGTTGTTTTCGGCATAACAGCTCACGATGCAGGCGTTGCAGCCCGTGCAGCTGTTCATGTCGATGGACATGGCCCAGGCGTTGGCCTCGTTGTACTCCCAGTTGGGAAAGAGCGAAGTGTCGCTGGGCGGCGTGTCGCGGCCCTCGCCCTCGTGCGCGAAGTTCGGGTTGGCCTTGAACTCGTCGAGCGATGCGTAACGGATAATGCCGCGCTCGCCGATCGCCTCATCAGCTTCGAGCGAATTGTTGTTCTGGCCCTTGGGCTGCCCGAAGGTCTCGCCGCGATGATCCTGGTAGTGGCTCTTGGTGACCGCGGTGCCCCACTTGCCTTCGACTTTCTTCACGGCGCCCGTCGCGTAAAACGGCGCCCAGCTGTTGCGAATCAGGTAGGCGTTGAATCCCGCGCCGCCAGCCACGCGGCCCACCTCTCGGCCGTAGCCGAGATAGATGGTGACGGAGTTATCAGGATGGCCGGGCGCAACAATCACCGGCGCCTTCACGCGTCCGTTGCCCACGCTGATCTCGATAATATCGTCTTCTTCAAGGTTCCACTTGGTGAGCGTGGCGCCGGAGACGATCGCCGCGTTGTCCCAGCTCAGGCTCGTTACCGGCTTGGGCAGCTCCTGCAGCCAGCCCACGTTGGCCCAGCGGCCGTCATAGACGTTCGGGTCCGGCCGGAAGATGATCTCGACCGAATCCTTCGGCGTGGGCGTGGGAACCTTACTGCTGAGCTTCGCGCCTTCCACTCCAATCACTACACCCTTGCCGTATACGCTATCGGCAATCCAGCCATCGTGCAGCGCCTTGCGCCAGCCGGTTTCGAAGTCTCCCTTAATTACGCTCTTCCACGTCTCGCGCACCGCATCGTACGGGCTCACCATCGGCTCGTTCAGCAGCGTCTGGAAGACGTGATGCGCCGAGTGCCCGCCGTAGAGCGGATCGATCATCGGCTGCACGATGGAAACCGTGCCGTCATAGGCGCGGGTATCGGACCACGACTCAAGATAGTGCGCGGCGGGAATGTGCCAGTGCGACAACTGGCCAGTCTCGTCGTAGTGCGAGCCCAAGTGCGCCACGATATTGGCCTTGTTGAAGGCCGCGGCAAAGTTCTGGTCGGCGGGTGCGTCGTAGATCGGGTTGGAGTTGAGAATGACCAACCAATCTACCTTGCCTGCGTCCAGGTCGGCAACCAGCGACTTGAAATCGCCGAGCTGATCGCTGGGCAGCGGGATCGGCGGCTCGGAGCTGACAAAAACCGTCTTGCCCAGATTTCCGAGCGCGTTGTTGATGGCAATGGCAATCGCGGCTACCGACGGATCCTGATAAAGCCCCGGAATCACCGCGCTCTTGCCGGCGTTGGCCTTCAGGTCCTTCGCGAGCGCGGCAAGGAACTTCTGCTGCTCGCCGGTCCACGTGTAGGCGGGCGGATTGATACCCGGAACGCCCACAGCCTGCGCTAGAGCGGCCGCAAACGCCGGAATCTCGCTGGCCCTCAGCCCCAGGCGATGCTCGGCCTTCATGCCCGTCGTCGTTGTCGAGCTCTCGACCGCGTAGAGCCGGTTCATGCCGTTTTCCGGCTGCTTGCGGCGGGCGGCGTAGTCGCGCACCAGCTTGTGGAAGCCGGGATAGCTCGCTCCCGAGAGGAAATCGGCGTCGAGCGAGACGATCACGTCGGCCTGGCTCAGGTCGTACTGAACATTCAGCCCTTTTTCAAGAAAAGTTCCGGCAATCGCGGAGTCGTACTGCACCAGCTTCGCCTTGGGCCACGCCTTCTGCACTTCCTGCCACTGCCGCGCCAGCGTGGGCGAGGTAATCGTCGCGCTCAGGAAGCAGATGCCGCTTCCATCCCCGGTCGAAACCACCTTGTCGCGGAAGGCTTCGGCAAATTCGGCCCACTCGCGGCTCTCGCCTTTGAAAGTCACGTGCTGCGAGCGGTCGGGATCGTAGAGATCGAGCAGTGTGCCCTGCGAATACGGATCGGAGCCGCCGTGATTATAGGCGTGCTCAGGATTGCCGTCGATCTTGATGGGGCGGAACTCGTCGCTCTTGACCAGCAGCGGCACGGCGCCGGTCGAAAACGGATGCGCCGTGGCAAAGTACATCGGCTTGCCGAGAACCAGGTCCTCCGGCACCTTGATGTAGGGATAAATGGGCTCGTCGGGCTGCTTGGTGCAGCCGGCCAGGCCGGCCAGAGCCAGCGAAGCACCCATCACCTTAAGGAAGCCGCGCCGCGAGACGGGATCGAGCCACTCCTGCGCCGCCGAGGGAAATTCGCGCTCCACCGCGGCCTGAAATTCCGGCGTGTTGGCCAGCTCGTCGAGCGAGCGCCAGTATTTCTTGCCCTTCGCGCCCTTCAGCTCCGCGCGTACCTGCTCGAGCGTCATCTTTTCTTTCATCTCGCTGCTCATCGGTGGCACACCTCGCAGCTGGTCAGGTCCTTCGGTGTGCGAATTTTGTAGTGAACCACCAGGAATTTGCCCATGTCCTTCTGGCTGGTGAACTTCTGGTAAGCCGGAGCAGTCGGGGGCATTGCGGCGGCAACGTCGCCCGCCAACCCCTTTGTGCCCGCCGCGGGCAGCGTCATCGAAGCCATCTGGGATTCGGTCGAACCCGGATCCTTCTGCGTGCAGCTCACGCTTTGCGCGGTGGGCACGCCTGTTTTTGTGTCAGCCGCTGCGCACCATACCGGCCGGTCTTCTGCCGGTGCTTCCCAGGCCATGTTGTAGATCTCGCTGGTGGGCCGCAGATTCTTCGCCGGATTCCTGTGACAATCCAGGCACCACTCCATCTGCAGTGTGTTCTGCGCATACATCAGCGGCATCTGGTCCACGCGGCCGTGGCAGCTTTCGCAGCCGATGCCCTTGTTCACGTGAATTTCGTGGCTGAAGTAGACGAAATCAGGCAGGTCGTGCACCTTGATCCAGGGGATGGACTGGCCGGTGTACCAGCTCTGGCGCACGGGCTCCAATAATTGGGCATTTGTCCAGATCTGCGCGTGGCAGTTCATGCAGGTGCGCGTCGGAGGAATGCCGGCGTAGCTCGACTTCTCCACTGTCGTGTGACAGTACTGGCATTGCAGGCCCAGGCCCTGGACGTGGTGTTTGTGACTGAAGGGAACCGGCTGTTCCGCACGCTGCCCCTGCCGCGTGACCCACGGCGAGCGCTGCAGCTGGTCGAGCGTGACCCCCAATGCAATGACGATCAACCCCGTCAACACAAGGCTCATGCGAGCGAGTGCATTGGAGCTGCGGTCGAAGATTTGCGCCATGAACGAATCCCGGTTTGACTGTCGTTTTGCATGCGCCGCGTGTGCTGGCGGTCACATGGGTGGTGTACAAGAACCGCTCTTCGATAAGACTCTACTGTGGGGGCAGGGAAGCCCGAAATTTCACTATAGCGCACGTGGGCCGCTCACAACACACGAGTTGCGCAAAAAAATACGAAATAATTATGGATGTACCGCATTGTAATCGGCTGAAAAGAAAACCTCTTGTGACAAGCGCCATTCCCGGGAAACCAACCCCGTTCTCCTGGCGCGTGCGTACCAGAAGTTGGGATGTTCACAGAGAAAATATCATGTCGACACCAATCGCGCCAGAGGGCTGCGCTCCTTCGTAAATCAGGCGCGCATTTCGTCGGAATCTCTATTTCGCTATAGGAGCTATAGGAGCGGTCTGAACCGAAGAGTTCGGTAAATGAACGACGATCGGGTCGGGAGCCACGGCCTCCGGCAGCGCAACGAAAGATGCGTCGTCGTTTCCATTTGGCGGTTCGATGCTCTCGACGTGAAGGCGAAGCCCAGGCATGTCTTTGCGCCTGAATTCCACTTCTGCCGGAATCTGCCTTCCCTGGTATTCGATCGTCCGGCTCACCGACAGTACGATTTCCGATGGCAGCACCGCGAGGGTGGTTTGCTCCAGCGTTCCGGCCTCGTTGAAGCAATAAGTCGCTGACGGCCCATGACTCGGCGATAGCCGAAGAACCGTCAGCGCGTAACACCTTACCGGCTTGCCTGCGATCTCCCGGTTCTCGCTCCGAACCACTGCCTGCTTCTCCAGCACCAAGTTTCGCCGAAGCGCAGCCTCGGACCCCAACGGTTGAAACAGCGCAAGAATGATCAGGTTGTATGGGTCCGGCGGCATTCCTGCCCGGCTTCCGGTAACTCGAGCAGGACCGCCGTTAAAGAACTTGGTCTGCTTGAATGCATTCGACTCATAGGTGGTCCTGGAATGGAGGGCATCCTTGACGATTTCCTCATATTTTCCGCGGTCCGTGACGCTGCCATCGGGCGCCAGCACTTCAAACTGTGCCTTCAGTTTGTAGGCCAGCGCTGGGGCGCCGTTGACCGGGCCTAGCCCGTAATGCCTCGCCGCATCGAGCAGGAAGTTGACTGCTGCCGGGTCGCTAACTGCCGTCGGCGCAAGCGGCCCCTGCTGCGCGCTCGAAGCTCCCTGCGCCGGCGACTGCAGCGCGAATCCGGCAAAAGCAACTGCCGCCACAAGCAATAGACAAAACGGTCGAACAAAACTGATCCGTCTCATAGGGGACTTACCTTATAGCTGATTGTTGGCGGAATTATAAGCCTAAGAGCCATTCGACATGACGCTCAGGATTGCTCGCTGCAACGAGGCCGCGCCGCTCTCCCCTTATGTCGTCTGCCAATGCTCCGGCGATAGCGTCACCGTGGCGCAGCCGAAGGAATAGTTGTACCAGGCGTGCTCCGTGTTGGGCGTGGCGAAGAAACCTTCGAGATTTAATCCCGCGGCCACGCGCGTCACAAAGGCGCGGGCGCCGTAGAAGAGCGTGAAAAAACTGTCCCAATCGACCGTAAAGAGGAACGAATGGTCGGGCGCGAGAAGGGTTCCGCGCGTGGGAAACGGGTTCGCCCCGCTGCGCAGGCCGTCGAGGGGCAACCGCACCACGGGATCGGAGTTCGGGAATTCGGGAACGAAGATCAACTCATCCGCTCCAGCCTCCGTAAAAACGTGAAGAAAGTCAGGCTCGAGAAGCGGCTCGAAGCGGCCTTCGACGGGCATCCAGATGGGCTGCGAAGCCAAAAAATCCTTGAGCTCGTCGCGCCCCGCCGGGTCGGCAACGTGATCGGCGAGCGAACCAATCGACGTGAGCAGCGCCTGGTTGATGCGCGCACAGGACTTCAGGCTTGTACGCGCCGCGACTTCGGTCCACGGGACCTTCGCTCCGCGGGCGGCAATCTCGGCGTCGCTGGGATAGCGATGCGTGACGCTCCAGGCCAGCTCCGCGGGAACGCGCACGAAGGGATGCAAAACCACAAAGACGCACTCGAAGAAGCCGCCATAGGCTTCCAGCAGCGGTTCGCTGGTTGACGGATAAGTAAATTGTTCCGGTTGCACTGACGAAATTCTAGCAGGCGCGAGTTTTCCCAGCTCCCGGTCCTCAGTCACGCCATCTTGTTCCCTTGTTTCCTGGTATGTGGATGCCTGTATTTCTGTGCTACGATTCCGCCCATGAGAAAGATACTTCTGCTCGGAGCGCTGCTCGCGTTACCGCTTCTCGCCCATGCCACAACCAACATCACAGGCACCTGGCAGGTGAAGGTGGACCTCAGCGGCCAGTCGGGAGCTCCTACGTTTGTCCTCAAGCAGGACGCAGACAAGCTCACCGGCAAATACTCAGGAGCTTTCGGCGAAGCCGACATGAAGGGGACCATCAAGGGAGACGAGATAACGCTTGAGTTCGAGGTGTCGGGATTCACGGTTCACTACCAGGGCAAGCTGAACTCGGACGGCACGAAGTTCGAAGGCACCTGCGATTACGGCGGCCAAGCCAGCGGTACCTTCACAGCGACCAAATCAGCGGACCACTGACGCCTCAATCTTGCCGGCCCGACGACTCCTGCCAGGGCGCCATGAGTGGCGCAGGGCTAACGATCGCAGCAACCGCAACTGCAGCGATGCGCGCTGCTCCCGCATCAGTCGTCCAGTAAGCTGTCGTTCGGCCCAGCGGGCCAGCCCGCGATCACAAAGAATACATCCAGGACGAAGAGCCCGATGGCAATGTCGTTGAAGAGCGATGCCTGGGGAAGGCTTGGCCAGAACTGGTTCGCTGCCCAGAAAAGAAAGGCCGCCGCCAACAGGATCGTCTTCGCCAGTTCCGCCAGAGGACGATGATGCGCCAACTGAAAAACCATGTAGGCGCAGGCGATCATCGCCAGCGAAAACGCGGCGAGAGCATTGTGACTCCCCGTGGGAAGCAGCCGCGGAGCAGCGTCCTCGACAAAGAGCAGCGCGACGGCGGCCAGTGTGATGATGCCGAGAATCAGTGGAACGAGCCTGCGGGTGCGGTCGGAAGCAGTCTGCACAATCCATTATTTTCCGCCGCATGAAAGGAATCTATAAAGGCCCGCCTCTTGCTCCCACAGTGTGAATCGCCGGTCTGTGCGCGCCTGCGCTAACGCACATAGTGGGTCAATTCGGAGCCATCGCCAAGCGGCTCGACTCTGCGACCTGCTGAAAAATGCATCGCAGGGCACGAAGTGTCAGGGCACGACTTTAGTCGTGCCGTAAAGGCGGCAAAATGTGCTGGGGCTTTAGCCCCTGAGGGACGGCTTTGTTCACACTGACCTGCTACCGCCGCGCCAACCCTGCGCAATGGATCGTTTAGAATTCATAAGGGCGTAACCACCGCTCTCAGCAACATCTCACTGCGCGGGACTCGCGTTTCGGCCCTGGTGGTTGCTTTTGCCTCCAACGCTGCCGGCACAGCACCCGTGTAAGACTCAACCGGAAGAGGAAGCCCATGAAGTACGCCGGATTGCTGGTGATGCCAGCCGGATTCCTACTTACGCTCGCCGCGCTCCTGCTGTTTCCCGATCCCACGCGGCGGTTGGCGTTTGTGATGTGCGGCCTGGCTGTGGAGGCGATGGGCCTGGCAGTAGCGGTGCGCGGCCACATGCCCGCCCGCGGAGCCAGCCGCCCATGAACGCTATGGTTCCCATGACGCCCGCAGCCGCGATGAGCGATGCCCTTTTCGCGCTTACGCTGGCGCTTTTGCTGCTTGCGCCGCTGGCCATTGCCGGCGTCGCGCTCATTAATGCCGGTCTGGGACGGTCGCGCTCCGCGGCGCAGGCGCTGCTGGGTAATCTGGCGCTCGGGGCGATTGCCGTGATCGTCTTCGCGCTCGTAGGCGCATCGTTCGCCGGGACGCCGGGAACTTCAGAGGCCGCCCTGCACGTGGCTGGAAAAATCTGGGGCGTGCTGGGGCTCGGGCCCTTTCTGATGCATGGCCTGGGATCGGCCGCGCCGCAAGCGCAGCTGGCGCTGCTGTTCGAATTCATGGCGGTGGCCATGGCAGCCATGATTCCGTGGGGCTCAGGAGCGGATCGCTGGCGGCTGTCTGCGGGGTGCGCGGCGGCTGCAGTGCTGGCCGGCATCGTGTTTCCTCTGGCCGCGCACTGGATCTGGGGCGGCGGATGGCTCGCGCAGTTGGGCGCGAACTTCGGCTTGGGCGCGGGATTTCTTGATTCTGGAGGCGCGGCTACCGTGCACGCTCTCGGTGGGCTCGCCGCGTTGGCTCTGGTGTGGATTGCCGGACCGCGCAGAGGCAAGTTTCCCCGCGAAGGTCTGTCGACCGCAATGCCCGGCCACAATGCCGTCTATGTTTTGTTCGGCTGCCTGCTCGCGCTGGTGGGCTGGCTGGCCTGGAACACCGCGGGCGCGGTGATCTGGCTGCACGCTCCGCTGGCGGCGCTGCCGGGCGCGGCCATCAACACATCGCTCTCGGCTGCGGCGGCACTGCTGGCCACCTTTGCCGTCACGCGTTTCCGCTTTGGCAAGCCCGATGCAAGTCTTTGCGCCAATGGCTGGCTGGCCGGGCTCGTCACATCCACGGCATGCGCGGCGCTCGCCACGCCGGCAGAAGCAATCTTCGCCGGAGCCGTGGCCGGCTTCTTTACGCCGCTGCTGGTGGAAGTGCTGGAGCTGGCGATCTCCATCGACGATCCCTCGGGCGCCATTGCCGTGCACGGCGCGTCGGGGCTTTGGGGGCTGGTGGCTGCGGGATTCTTCGCGCCCCAGGCCGGTCAGCTCACGGCACAATTGGTGGGCATCGCCGCGCTGCTCGGCATCGTGCTGCCCCTCGTCTATCTGCTCTTTGCGCTGCTCAATCGCCTGGTCGAGTTCCGCGTCGATCCCGACGGCGAGCGCATCGGCATGGACCTGCACGAGCTCGGCGGCGGCGCGTATCCGGAGTTCGTGATTCACCGCGACGAGTCCTACCGGTAATTCGAGATCGAGGTATCATCGTACGTATGGCGGCGATACACATCCCGAAATCCGAGACCGAGAGCGGGTTACGCACCGTTGCCGCGCGCCATTCCGAATTGTCGGAGCTCTGCCGCGAATTTCACGTCCTGCGGCTGGAACTTTTTGGTTCGGCTCTGAGCAGCGCCTTCGACTCCGAGCAAAGCGATCTCGATTTCCTGGTGGAGTTCCAGCCGCTCCAGCCCAGCGACTACGCAACCGCCTTCTTCAATTTCAAGGAAGCGCTGGAGCGGCTCTTCGAGCGGCCGGTCGATCTGGTGGTTGCGTCCGCCATTCGCAATCCTTATTTTCGCCGGAGCGTTGAGCAGAGCAAGGCACTCCTCTATGCGGCTTGAGGCGCGCAAGTATCTTTACGATGTGCAGGAAGCTGCGGAGCTCGTTTCCCAGTTCACCGCAGGCAAGGATTTTACGGATTACCGGCAAGCTCCGATGCTGCGCCTTGCCGTCGAGCGCGCCTTTACGATCATTGGCGAGGCGCTCGCGCAACTGGCCCACGTAGACGCCGGCCTTGCTTCCCAGATCACCGACTTCCGAAGTATCGTTGGCTTCCGCAATGTTCTAACCCACGCTTATGCGCAGATTGACGATCGGATTGTTTGGGGTATCGTGCAATCGAAGCTGCCGGTGCTGATCCGCGAAGTGGCCGAGCTTATGAAGGAAGAAGAACTTCCTTAGCGCAAGGCGGCGCAGTTACTTGCGTGCCAGCAGCAGCATCACCACGAACAACGCCACCGGAATCAGGGCCAGTCCGGCGTAAAGCGCCAGCCTGGCGCCGTCGAGCGAAAGCCGGCTGCGCAGGGAGGGCCGGCGTTCATCGTCGTCCACGCCCACCAGTTCCTGGTGCTCCAGTTCCCAGGCCATCTCGGCGGCCGTGGAGTAACGGTGGCGCGGATCGCGCTCCAGAGCCCGCGACAGAATCTCCTGCAACTGCGGAGAGATGGCCGGGTTGAGCTCGCGGGCCGGCTGGGGATCGTTGAGCACGCGCTCGTTCAAAACCACCAGCGGATTCTGACCCGTGAAAGGCGGCTGGCCGGTGAGCATCTCGTACAGCATGGCGCCCAGCGCGTAGATGTCGCTGCGCTGATCGCCGCGCTGGCCCTTCACCTGCTCCGGCGAGATGTAGTCGGGCGTGCCCAGCGCCGGCGTGAGCGCAGTTTGCGTGATGCGGCGCGCGTCTTCCTTCAGGGCAATGCCGAAGTCGATGATCTTGATGCGGTCGCCCTCGCACACCATGATGTTCTCCGGCTTCAGATCGCGATGCACCACTCCGTGCTTGTGCAGAATGTCGAGAGCATCGCAAATGGACATGGTGAGCGCAACGGCCCGGTCGATAGGCATCTTCCTCTCTTCATTGAGGATGTCGCGCAACAGTCGCCCTTCCACCCACTCCATGACCATGTAGCGGCGGCTGCGCTCTTCGCCGTCGTAGGTCTTCACCACGCCGGGGTGGTCGATCTCCTGGCCAATCTCTTCCTCGCGGCGGAAGCGCTCCAGCAGAACCGGATCGGCTTCCATCTCCGGATGCGGCACCTTCACGGCCACGGTCCGGCCGCTCCGCAAATCGGTGGCGCGGTAGAGCGTGGACATGCCGCTGCGGGCCACCTCCGCGTCCAGGCGGTAGTGGTCCAGGGTTTCTCCGACTTCGGGCGTGGTCATGACTGCTGTCAGCATCGCAAGTTCGAGTGTTTCATGCAAAACATAAGAATTCTGCAAGGATGTACCGCCGGTCTCCTGACTGGCTGTAGCGCGGGTCTCCAGACCCGCGCCGGCGCACGAACCTAAACCCCACTCTGTCATCCTGAGCGACGGCCGCCGCAGCGGACGGAGTCGGGGGACCTGCATTTCGGGATGCCAGGCTCTGCATTAAGCTTCCGGGACCCCACGCGAGCCGGCCGCCGCAAAATGCCGCCTTTTGCCGGAAATCATCGTTATGATGGAGTTCGAGATGCCCAGCCTATCCCGAACGTCCATTGCCTGTGCGGCGATGGCCTGCATATTGTGGCCCTCCGTGGTGCGCGCCGCGCCGGACACGACGCACCCGGCGAAATCGCAAGCCAGGCCGGTAGCCAGACTGGAGGCGCCGCAGGAAACGGGATTCCTGAACCGCCGCATCGAGCTGCACGGCATCACGTACCGCTTTCAGGTGTACCTGCCCGAAGATTGGCGGCGCGACGACGGCAAGCAATGGCCCATCATTCTTTTTCTGCACGGGCGCGGCGAGCGCGGCTCCGAGGGCATGTGGCAGACGCAGATCGGAATTGCCGAGGCGGTGCGCAACCATCCCGACCGCTGGCCATTTGTGATTGTGATGCCGCAGTGCCCGCTGAGCGCGCACTGGCCCGATCCCGCCATGCTGGAGCTGGCCATGGCCACGCTCGACCAGGAGTCGGCCGAGTTCCACGGCGACCCGGCGCGCACTTACCTGACCGGCCTTTCCATGGGCGGATACGGCGCGTGGGAGCTGGCCAAAGAGCACCCGCATCGCTGGGCCGCCATCGCCATCGCCGCCAGCGGCGTCTTCTGGAGCTACGAGCCGGATCGTTGGCAGCAAGCCAGTACCCTGCCCGCCGAATACGCGCGCGCGGTGGGCCACACGCCGGTGTGGCTCTTCCACGGCAGCCTGGATACCACCGTCCTGCCGCGCCAGAGCGAGCTCATGTTCGACGTCTTCAAGGCCGCCGGCGGCAACATCCGCTTCTGGCTCTACCAGGGACTGTTACACGACTGCTGGACGCGCGCCTACGACGAGCCCGATCTGCCGCGTTGGTTCCTGGCGCACCGCACGCCCGTGACGCCCGAGACCCTGGCGGAGTTCCTCATGATTCCCCTGCACCCGCCCGCCATCAAGCTCACCGCCGCGCAACTCGACAGTTTGGACGGGCAGTATCGCGAGCC
>Ga0326728_10001555_pt1 | contig 80737 bp, 66 predicted proteins | sample MB3enrmetagenome_FD_207602 | JGI IMG/M metagenome (GOLD analysis project Ga0326728, IMG submission 207602) | Lab enriched peat soil microbial communities from McLean, Ithaca, NY, United States - MB31MN | ecosystem: Environmental > Terrestrial > Soil > Wetlands > Peat | place: USA: New York...
GCCGGCGAAAACGTCCAAACTCACGGCCGGGGGTCGCAACGGAGCTGCGACCCCCGGTCAGTTGGGGGGGTATCCCGCGGCTCACCGGAGGGGTGCCAGAAAACGGGGCTGCCCCTCTGGCACCCCTCCGGGGTGCAGGCCATCCACGCCGTCGTTCCGGGGGTCTCGCCTGGCTTCGACCCTCGGCTACCCTCTTTCATCCCTCCGGGATGAACGGCCTGACCGTAGCGAGCTTGGGATTTCGAGAAGGGGCCGCGCACACGCCATCGCAGATCCGTGTAAGGAGCAGAGCGGGACTCGTCACTGCTCACCGTATTGCCCTGGACGCGGCGGATTTGGCCTGCTACAAAACCCGGGCGCTGCGGCACATATATGAATCAACAACGCTGGCTGCGAATTATTCCGGTCGCGCTGATCATGTACACCATTTCGTACGTGGATCGCACCAACGTTTCCCTGGCGCTGGACCCGGGCATTTCGACCATGATGAAGGACTTGCTCATGGACGACCGGATGAAGGGACAAGCTGCGGGGATTTTTTTTCTGGGCTACATTTTGCTGCAAATGCCGGGCGGGTATTGGGCTTCGCGCTGGAGCGCGCGCAAGGTGGTAAGCCTGTTCCTGGTTTTCTGGGGGCTGTGCGCAGTGGGCTGTGGGATGTCACGGAGCTTCCGGCAATTCGAGGCGGCGCGTTTTCTGCTCGGGGTGGCGGAGAGCGGGGTCTTTCCGGCCACGCTGGTGCTGCTGGCCAGTTGGTTTCCGCGCCACGAGCGCGCCCGCGCCAATGCCTATTGGAACCTCTGCCAGCCGCTGGCCGTGGCGGGGTCCGCTCCGCTGACCGGCTGGCTCCTGGGCGTCTGCGGCTGGCACACGATGCTCATGATCGAGGGCGCCCTGCCCTTTATCTGGTTGCCCATCTGGTGGTTCGGCATCCGCGACCATCCCCGGCAGGCCAAGTGGCTCTCCGCCGAGGAGCGCAACTATCTGGAGGAGGTCCTGGGGAAGGAAAGGGCCGATTTGGAGCCGGCCAAGGCCGTTTCCTGGCTGGCGAGATTCTGCGAGCCCTCCGTGTTCGTCATGCTGGCGATTTATTTCCTGCACAACTGCGCCGCTTACGGCTGCATGACCTTTTTTACCGGCGGTCTCAAGGGGCGGGGCTTCGGCGCGTTCCAATACGGCATCCTGTTTGCCCTTCCGTATGCGCTTACGGCCGTCATCATGGTTCTCAACTCCTGGCATTCGGACAAGACGCGCGAGCGCCGGGCGCACGTGGCCGCAGTGTATGCGCTGAGCGGGGTCTGCCTTATCCTGAGCGTGGTGACGCGCGGGCAGTTCTGGATTTCTTATGCCTTGATGTGCTTTGCCATCCCGGGGCCCTTCGCCGCCATGGCGCCGTTTTGGGCGATCCCCAGCGAAACCCTGCCCCACGATGTCATGGCCCTCATCATCGGCCTGGTCAATGCCGTCGGCAACCTGGGCGGATACGTCGGAAACGACATTGTGGGTTGGCTAACCAAAGAGTATCACAGCACGGCCATCCCTTTCACCGTCCTTGGCGCCGGCATGGTTGCCTGCGCCGGAATGGCGTTCCTTTTGCCCAAAGCCGGCCGCCAGGTGCGTCCGGCGCCGTTGGATTTGGCCCCGGCCCAGGAAAAGACGTTAAACCAAAAGTAGCTGGAAGATGAACCTCTGCCGCTTCAAAGATCAACAGGACCAGGCGCGAATCGGCCTGGTGGTCAACGACTCCACCCTCCTGGACCTCACGCCGGCGGGAGTCCGCCAAATGCAACCTCTGCTGGAAAACGACGACCCCGTCGCCCAGCTCAACGAAATGGCCTTGGAGGGCCTGCCGCGCCTCGGATTGGCCCAGGTGCGGCTCTGCGCTCCGCTTGAAGGGCAGGAAGTCTGGGCAGCCGGCGTCACTTACCTGCGCAGCAAGACGGCTCGCATGGGGGAATCTGAGTTCGGCGCCACAGCTTACGACCGGGTTTACGCCGCCGAGCGGCCCGAGCTCTTTTTCAAGTCGCTGCCGGAAAAAGTGGTTGCCGCCGGCGAGCCGGTCGGCATTCGCAGGGACGCCCGCTGGAGCGTGCCGGAGCCGGAATTGGCGCTGGTGCTCAATTCTCGAGGGAGTATCGTCGGTTACACCATCGGCAACGACATGAGCGCGCGCGACCTCGAGGGCGAGAGCCTGTTGTATCTCCCGCAAGCCAAGGTCTATGAGCGTTCCTGCGCCCTCGGCCCCAGCATTCGGCTCGGCGTTTCGGAGTCTGCGGCTCGAGCCTGGACCATTGGCCTGTGCATCCGCCGGCAGGGCCAGGTCGTCTTCACGGGCCAAACTTCGGTCGGCCAGATCAAGCGCGGCTTTGACGAGCTGGCCGGCTTTCTCTTTCGCTCGCAGTCCTTCCCGCACGGCGCCATCCTGCTCACCGGCACAGGCATCGTCCCGCCCGATGCCTTCACCCTGCAGGCGCAGGACCTCGTCGAGATCGAGGTCTCGGGCATTGGCCGGCTGTGCAACCCGGTGGCGGTGGTTTAGGAGCCCGGCAGGATCAACCGCAGAGGGTGCAAAGAACACAAAGAAATCCCTCGTCCGCCCCCGCGCTCCGCACCCTGATCGCGGCTCCTTGGCATATCGGATTTCGGGCTCCGCCGGCCTGCGTTCTTTGCGGTTGATTTTGCCATCGGTTCTTAGGAGTCTGTTCATGGATATGAACCTGCACGGCCAATGTTTCATCGGCGGCCACCTCAGCACCGGCTCGGGCGAGAGGTTCCGCGCTATCAGCCCGCTCGATAGCATTGCCATGGAGCCGGAGTTTTACAGGGCCGGGGCCAAGGAGGCGGATGCGGCCCTGGAATTGGCTGAGGCGGCTTTCGCGATCTTCCGCCAAACAAGCGGCTCCCAGCGCGCCGCCCTGCTTGAGCGCATCGCCGATGAAATCAGCGCCTTGGGGGACCAACTCATTTCCCGCGCCCACCAGGAAACCGGGCTGCCGGAGACGCGCCTCACTGGCGAACGCGCCCGCACCGTCGGCCAACTCCGGCTCTTCGCCGAGGTCGCCCGGGAAGGCTCCTGGGTGGATGCGCGCATCGGCAGCGCGGTTGCGGACCGGCAACCACTGCCCAAACCCGACTTGCGGCGGATGCTCATCCCCATCGGCCCGGTCGTTGTCTTCGGCTCGAGCAACTTTCCCCTCGCCTTTTCAGTGGCCGGCGGCGACACCGCCTCAGCTCTGGCTACGGGCAACCCCGTCGTCGTCAAAGCCCATAGCGCGCACCCGGGCACCTCCGAGCTGGTGGCCACCGCCCTCCAACGCGCCGTTGCCGCCTGCCACCTGCCGGCGGGAATTTTCTCGATGCTCCATGGCGTCGGCAAAGACCTCGGCCTGGCCCTGGTGCGGCACCCCTGGACCCGCGCCGTCGGTTTCACCGGCTCGCGCAAGGCCGGTCGCGCCTTGTTCGATGCCGCCGCGGCCCGGCCCGACCCAATCCCTGTCTTCGCCGAAATGAGCAGCCTTAACCCCGTTTTCATTCTCCCAGGCGCCTTGTGCGAGCGCGCCTCGCAGATTGCCGAAGGGCTCCGCGCCTCGGTGACGCTCGGGGTGGGACAGTTATGCACCAAGCCCGGGCTGGTGTTTGCCGCGCGCAGCGCCGGCTTGGACCAATTCCAGCAAGTGTTGGCGCGTTCGCTCCAGGCGGTGATGCCTGCGACGATGCTTCATGCCGGCATCTGCCAATCCTACCACCAGGGCCTGGCCCAGGTTTCCGCGGCGGCCGGCACCGAGTTGCTGGCGCGCTCAAAAGAGCCGGCGGATTCGAGGCAAACCCACGGCGAAGCCGTGGTGATGCGTACTGACCTGCCTGCTTTCCTGAAACACCCGGAGCTGGCAGGCGAGGTCTTTGGCCCCTTTGCCTTGATCATCTCCGTGCCGGCCGCCGAGGAGCTCCAGGCGGCGGCGCGGTCCCTCGAGGGCCAACTGACGGCCACTGTGCATGGCACGCCCGAGGACCTCGAGCAGGCCGAGCCGTTGCTCCGGCTGCTGGAACGCAAGGCAGGCCGATTGATTGTCAACGGCTTTCCTACCGGCGTCGAGGTCTGTCCCTCGATGCACCATGGCGGCCCGTACCCCTCGACCACGGACGTGCGCTTCACTTCTGTCGGCACCGCCGCCCTCTATCGTTTCGTCCGCCCGATCTGCTACCAGGACTTCCCTCCATCGCTGCTCCCGGACGCGCTCAAAGACAACAACCCGCTCGGAATCTGGCGCCTGGTCGATGGAAAGCGGGTTCTTCTCGATCCTGTTCTGTCGGTTCGTTGACCTTCCGGGCCGTAATTGGTTCGGCAAATCCGCCGCTGAAGACTAAAACGCTCCCCTCCCTGACGAGCTTGCCGGGAGGGGTCTTTTCAAGAACTCGGCCAAGTCGCGCAATCGGTCGCGCCCTGCATACAACTCAGTCCGCCGCGGCGCGCACGGCGTCGAATTTGCTCTTGGCCGACTCGACGGAGACAAGTTTGTTGGCCTTCTCATCTGCCTGCTCGACCAGTTCCGGCGGCAGGTCCATCAGAAATGGAGAGGGGTGGCAGGGCGTCAGTTTCCCGAACTTCTTGCGGGCCTGGCAGCGGCTGATGGTCAGCGTCTGCATGGCGCGGGTGATGGCGACGTAAAAGAGGCGCCGCTCCTCGTCGAGTGTTCCTTCCTCCTTGGACCGGGTGTGCGGCAACAGGCCGTCCTCCATCCCGACGATATTGACATGGGGAAACTCGAGCCCTTTACAACTGTGCATCGTGATCAGGGTGACCGCCTGGCCGGCCCCTTGGTCATCCTCTTCCCGCTCGGCATCGAGCGTAACGTCTTCGAGGAACTTCTCGAGCCGCTCGAGCGGCGGCAGCGTGGCCGCCTCGGCGCCGTCGAGGGTCGCAACGAGTTCCTTCAAAATGCGAATCCGGTTCTCCGCCGTTTCAGGGTCCTTGTCGGATTTGCGCAACTCCTCGACGTATCCCGTCTCGTCCAGAAACCGCTCCGCCCAGGCCGCAAGGGCGCGCGGGCCGCCTGACAGGCCCTCGGTCTGGAGCAGGCCGCGCGTCCGTTCGATGAAGCCGACGAAGGCCTCGAGGCTCTTGCGTGTATCGGCCCGGAACGTGGCCGCCACAGCGGCGTTCTTCATGGCGGCGAAGACCGGGCACTTGCGTTCCTGGCTGGCCGCCAGAAGCCGTTGGAGGGTCGCATCACTCAACCCGCGGGCGGGCACGTTGGCAATGCGCAGCAGGCTCGAGTCATCGCGCGGATTGACGAAGGTCCTTAGATAGGCCAGGAGATCGCGGACTTCCCGGCGATCGAAGAAACTGCGGCCGCCAATGAGCCGATAGCGCACCCCCGCTTGGCGCAGGGCGGTTTCCAGCGGAGGGGATTGGGCGTTGGTGCGGAAGAGGATCGCCTGGTCCCGCCATGGAACCCGGTATGCGTGACGGGCGTATTCGATCCGCTCGACCGCCGTTCGCGCCTCCTCCTCCTCGTGCTCAAGGGTCCAGAGGGCAATCCTGGGGCCGCTGCCTTTCTCCGACCACAGGCCCTTTGCCCGGCGGCGGACATTATGTTTGATGACGGCGTTGGCGGCGCTCAGAATGGTGTTGGTTGAGCGGTAATTCTGCTCGAGTTTGACAACTTTCACTTCGGGGAAATGCTTCTCCATGTCCAGCAGGTTGGAGACCTCGGCGCCGCGCCAGCCGTAGATGCTCTGGTCATCATCGCCCACAACGCACAGGTTGCGGTGCTCGCAGGCCAGGGCATACACCAGTTTGAATTGGGGCGCGTTGGTGTCCTGGTACTCGTCCACCATCAGGTAGCGGTACTGCGCGCGGCAAGCGCCCAGGGCCCCAGGGTGCTCGGCGAAGAGGCGCAGCGTCAGCAGTATCAGATCGTCGAAATCCACCGCGTTACAGGCGCGGAGCGCGGATTCGTATTGCGGGCGGACGTGCTCGGCCAGCGCGCGCACAGCCGGATCGCCGAAGCTCGCCGCTCGTTGGCCCCCATTCCTGGACCGGCTCAGCATGGCCAGCACGGCGCCCGCATCCATCTTTTCCCCCTTGCTCGAAATCCGGGCCAGGATTTTCCTGACGGCGCCGATCTGGTCCGACTCATCGTAGATGACGAAGTTGCGCTTGTAGCCCAGCTTCTCGATATGCTGGCGCAAAATGCGCGCACACAGCGAATGGAAGGTGCAGAGGCTCGGCTGAGAACTCAGGGCCGAGGGCTCGGAGTCCGCCCGGCCTGTGCCTCGGAGTTTCTTTGGGACGAGCCTCCGTAGGCGCTCCCGCATTTCGCGGGCCGCCTTGTTGGTGAAGGTGACGCCCAGAATATGGCCGGCGGCGACCCCGCGCTCGATGAGGTTTGCAATGCGAAAGGTGATGACGAGCGTTTTGCCCGTGCCGGCCCCGGCGAGGATCAACAGAGGACCCTGGAGCGTCTCGACAGCTTGCCGCTGCTGCGGATTCAATGAACTCAGATTCAACATCGCAGGCGCGCTTTAAGAGCCAGTTGCAACATAACCGAGCAGCCGCAAGAGTCCCCAACCTCCGCCGGACGGGCGCCAGCTACGGCTGGCAGGCCACGATGCTACTTGGGCAGTTGGATTCTCTGAAGGGCCTCCTGTGCGGCTTGAGGGTCTTGGCCCTTGACCGCTTCAGCTATCTTTCTGACCGCCGCTTCGGCCTCGGCGCGCACCCCGGGCCGGGTGAGCAGACCCGCCGCCAGACGCAGCGCATCCGGGTGGGCAACGCCGGCCAGGGCGCCGAGGAGCAACTTGAACTCGGCGTCCGTGCGCGCGCTGGCAACCAACAGGACGTAGCGCGCAATCAAATCACTGTCCGGTTTCGCATTGCCCTCGCTCGCCAGGCGAACCAGGCCCCGCAGGGCCAATCCGCGCTCGGTTTCATTGCCGGCTTCCTTGCAGAGGCCCGCCAGCGTTTCCCATGCGGCAGCGTCCGGCCAGTCCGCCAGCGCGCGGATTGCCGCATCACGGATGAGCGGTTCCGAATCGTCGGCCGCTGACTTGAGCGCGGCCAGGGCGGAGGCATCGGCGCATCCGGGCAGAAGGCCCAGCAACGAGCGCCGGCTATCTGTAGTGTGCGCCCGCCCAAGAGCGCCCCGGACCAACGCGGAACGGCTTGCGGCGCTGCGCATCCTGGCCAGCCCCTGGGCGGCGGCATTCTCGGCGTCAGAACGGACCTCTTTGTCATGCAGGTTGACCAGCGCTTCCACCAGCGCCGGGGCATCGTCCTCCTCGGCAGTCCTGCCCAACGCGCGGAAAGCCGCCCTGGCAACTACTGCATCTTTATTCTCAGTTTCCTCGAAGAACACCGGGTTCGCCGCCGGGCCCACGCGCCGGGCAAGAACGGAGATCAAGCCGGCCCGGGCCTGGCCCACGCATTGCTTGAGCTGGGTTGTAATCGCCTTGTCGGTCGCTGCGCCCCCTCGGAGGTTGACCAGCGCAGTTTCAGTCACCCGCGATTCTTCAGCAGTCTTCGACGAGGCCAAGGCGTGTACGAACATCGAAACCAGCGAGGCATCGCCGACGCGGCTCAAGGCCCGGATGGCGGCCAGACGGACTGTCTTATTGGGGGAAGAAACGCTCACGCAGACGGCCAGACGAGCGCCTAAATCGTCGCGAGCGGCCAGGCTGTCGATCATCCAGACCTGTTCGTCCGTTGTCAGGCTGTGAAGCTCGGCAACGAAGGGTTCCGAAGAGACACCCGCGGGCAACGTGCCAACTGCGGCAATCGCCGCGGGTTTCAGGGCCGAGTCCATCCCGTGCAAGGCTGCCAGGATGCGTTGCAGGCGCCGGTTCTCATCCAGTCGCAACAGGGCCTCCAGGGCGGCGCGCCGGACGTAAGCTGCCGGCGACGAGGCCAAAAGTTCCTCGTAGGCGGCTATGGCGCCTCGGCGGTCGCCCGAGGCGCCGAGTCGTTCGGCACAACGGAGCGTCGCCTCGGTCAGGGCCGGCCCCAGTTCAGGACGCGTCCGACTGCGCAATGCGGCGATGGCCTTGCGCGCCGCCGCATCCCCGATCTTCCCCAGGGCGGCGATGGCGGCTTGGGCCACCGCCGGCTCTGCATCCTGGGCTGTCCGAGCGAGCACGCTCACGGCCCGGCGATCCCGGCGGTCACCCAAGGCGGTGATGACTTGGATGCGCGGCGCCTTGGAGACAAACTGCAGGGCGTCCCGCAGAACACTGTCGGCTGTGCCTGGGGGATAAGTCGTAAGCGCAAGGCAGGCCATCCCAACCGTCTCCTCATTCGCCAGCAGCCGCGCCAGTGCCGGCAGGGCCTTGCTGCTGCCCAGGATGCCGAGTTGCCGGCACGCAAAGCGTTTCGCCTCCAAAGAGGAGGAAGGACCCAAAAGTTGGACTAACCCGGCCTCCAGCGGCTCGCGGAGGGCAGGTGCGGACAGCGATTCCCGACCCAGAACCTCAAGGCCGCGGAATGCCTCGAGGCCCTGCCCCGTCTGGTAAGCGGCCGCCTCGTTCACGAGCCGGGCAATCTCTTCCGCGGTCGGGGCCGGGGCCGAAAAGGCCACGGGCGGCCCGGCGAAGGAAAGAAGGGAAAGCAAGGTAATGAGTGCCTTCATATTATTGTGCGTCGGCGTTGGCTGGACGGTCAGGTCCGCCACGGCGCCCGGGGCTCGCGATAGAGCATGCGATTGGCCGCTTCCAGGTCGAATCGCTCTCGGGCCGGGTCCCATTTGAGCTTGCGGGCGAGGCGCAAGCTGATGTTCCAGGCCTGGCAGATCGTGACGGCGCGGTGCGCAACTTCCGGGTTGCAGAGCGTCGGCGCGCGGCTCCGTATCGAGTGGAGCAGATTGCGGATATGGCCCGAGGCGTTGCCCCAGCCGGCGCCGCCGGTCGCCCTCAAACCCAGTATCGATTTCGGCTCCGCCGTCACCAGGTCCGTCTCGTCGTCCACCTGGATCCATCCTTCGTCGCCGATGTAGCGCAGGTAGCGGTCCTTGAATTCGCCCCGTTGATACATCACGCCTTCCACGCCGTTTGGGTATTTGCAGCGGGCGGTCCCGGTGATGGGAGTGTCGCTGCAAAACTTCGCCGGGTCGGGCAGCTCACCTTGGGCTTCGAAGTCCACCGGCCCCGTGTTGTCCGTGCCGAGGGTCCATTGCATTTGGTCGGTGTAATGGCAGCCCATGTCGGTCAACACCCCCTCGGCGGTGTCCCAGAAGTACTGCCAGGCATTGACGCGCCCCGGAACGAAGGGCTGCCACGGGACTTGCCCCAGCCACATCTGGTAATCCCAGCCCTCGGGGACTGGAACCGCCTTGTCGAGGGGGATTCCAGGGCCTGCCCAGACCTGCATCTCCACCGTAACCAGACGCCCGATCTTCCCCTGCCTGACCATGTCCCTGGCGAAGCGGTAGGAGCCGGTCGAGCGGCGCTGCGTGCCCGCCTGGTAAATCGTGCCGAACCGCCGGCAAGTCTCCACCAGCGCCCGCCCTTCCCCAAGGGTCAGCGTGACCGGCTTCTCACAGTATATGTCCTTGCCCGCCCTCGCCGCGTAAATCGAGCCCAATCCATGCCAACGGTTGCCCGTGGCAATCGAAACCGCATCGATATCCTTCTGCTCCAGCAACTCCCGAAAATCAGCGTATGCCCGGCAATCCGGATTGTCGTAATAATCATCCACCAGCGCCTTGGCCGCCTTGAGCCGCTCTTGCCGGCAATCGCAGACCGCCAAAAGCCGGATGTCCCGGAACGAGAGAAAATTCGGCAGCGTGTCGCGCGCGCGATTGCCCACGCCGATTGCGCCAAAGCCGATGCGGTTGCTCGGAGCGGCCGCCCCGTTGAGTCCGAGGACGCAGCCGGGAACCACCAGCGGCATGGCCAACGCCGCCGCGGCGCGCCCAAGAAAACGGCGCCGGCTCACATAAGCACGAGGATGGGATTTCATAAACAACTTCCCGCAAAGGGCAAAGGTCCCACAATCCGGACGCTCTGGCCAGAACATTGCATTTATAATCCCCGCCGGGAACGAAAAGTTGCCTCGATGCCAAGACGCTTGAATACCGCCGGAATTAGGTTACTGTAGAGCCATCTATGTTCAAAACTACGAGAAAACCGAAAAAGACCGCCCTCCGAGCGGAGGGGGTCAGAACTCCGGCCTGCGCGGCCCCCCAGGCGGCCGCAGAACCAGCCAGGGCGCCCGCGCCACGAACCAGCCGGGTTTGCCTGGAGCTAGTCCAACCCGGCGCCAGGGAGGTCTTTGTTGCGGGTTCATTCAACGAATGGAAGCCGGACCGGACTCCTCTCTTGCACAGGGGCAACGGCCACTGGGTTGGGGATTTGGCGGTCGAGGCCGGGCGTTACGAGTACATGTTTGTCGTAGATGGCCAATGGCTGCCGGACCCCAACGCCAAGGAGAGCGTTCAGAATCCCTTCGGCGGCAAGAATTCACTCCTGGTGGTCTCGAATTAGGGGCGCCGGCGGCGGCGGAGCGCAGACCTCCGGCCCTGTTTGTCCGGCGCCGGAGGCGCGCGCACTCCCCTCATCCCCGCAAACGTGTCGCCATTTGCGGGGCACGCCACTAATATCTCCCGGCATGCCGCGCCAGATTTTGACACTCGGCCATTCGCCCGACCCGGACGATGCCTTCATGTTTTACGGCCTGGCGCGGAAGCTGATTCCGGCCGAGGGGTTTGAATTCGAGCATGTCATCCAGGACATTCAGACGCTCAACGAGCGGGCAACGCGCGGCGAACTCGACATCACCGCCGTCAGCATCCATGCCTACGCTTGCGTGAGCGACCGTTATGCCTTGCTGCCCAGCGGAGCGAGCATGGGCGACGGCTACGGCCCCGTGCTGGTGGCGGCGCGCAAGTTCTCCAAGAGTGAAATCGCCGGCAAGCGCATCGCCGTGCCGGGCGCGATGACCAGCGCCTTCCTGGCCCTGGAGCTTTGGCTGGGAATTCCCGCCGCCCAATTCGATTATGTCGTGGTGCCCTTCGACCAGGTTTTCCAGACCGTCCGTTCCGGCGGGGCGGAGGTTGGCCTGATCATCCACGAAGGCCAGTTGACCTATCGAAACGAGGGCTTGGAGCTCTGCGAGGACCTCGGGGTTTGGTGGGGACGCGAGAACGACGGTCTGCCGCTGCCGCTCGGGGGCAATGTGATTCACAAACGCATCGAACCCGCCGCCCGCGCCAAGGTCTCTCGTCTGCTCACCGCAAGCATCCGCTACGGCCTCGAACATCGCGCCGAGGCGGTCCAATACGCCCTCCATTACGCCCGGGACATGGGACGCGAGCTGGCGGATGAATTCGTAGGGATGTATGTCAATCACTGGACGCTCGATTATGGCGAGCGCGGACGGGAGTCCGTGGGCCGGTTTTTGGGCCAGGCCTTCGAGCGCGGCCTGCTGCCCCGGCGCCAGCAACTCGAGTTCGTCACTTAATCGGGGAAAAGGCTTTACACCGTCGCCCCTGGAAACTAATGTGGAGGGACGTTGTCTCAAATGAGGAATGGATTGGATTATTGGAAAGTATGGAAGCGAAAGCAAAAACAATTGCTGATTTCAAGTTGCACGAGCAGGACACCGGCTCGGCTGATGTGCAGATTGCCCTGCTAACCCAGCGCATCAACCATCTGACCGAGCATTTGCAGAAGAATAAAAAGGATCACAGCTCCCGGCGAGGGCTCCTGATGATGGTCGGCCAGCGCCGACGTTTGCTGGACTATCTCCATACGACCGATTTGAATCGGTACCAAGCCGTCACCAAAAAGCTCAAGCTGCGCAAATGATTGCAGAAGAGGCCTTGTCCTTTGGAGGGCGCACGCCCGGGAGAGGCCCAAATCGAGAGATTTTCACTTTGACTGAGCCGGCTGACGCGAACGGTTCGGTCTCTCACTTAAACCTTCGCGTAAGAATGCTCCGTTGCGCTGAGAAATTTCATTCAGTCCCGAATGGTTTCGGGATTCACTGAAGTTCCTCGGCGGCAACGGAGGAAAAAAGCTATATATGCCAGAAAATGTGAATGTCCCTGTCGGGGACAAACAAATCACCATTGAAACCGGAAAACTCGCCAAGCAGGCCGACGGCGCGGTCAGCGTTCGTCTCGGCGAGACCGTCGTCATCGTGGCCGCGGTGGGCGCGGCCGAGGCCAAAGAGGGCCAGGAGTTCTTTCCGCTGACTGTGGATTACCGCGAGAAAGCGGCGGCGGCGGGCAAGTTTCCCGGCGGTTATTTCAAGCGCGAAGGCCGCCCGACCGAAAAGGAGATCCTCACTTCCAGGCTCATAGACCGTCCCATCCGTCCCTTGTTTCCCAGGGGCTGGTACAACGAGGTTCAGGTCCAGTGCATCGTCCTGAGCGCCGATGGGGAGAACGATCCGGATATTCTGGCCGTCCTGGGGGCTTCTGCCGCCTTGATGGTCAGCGATATCCCCTGGGAGGGGCCTTTGGCGGCCGTGCGCGTTGGCCGCGTCAAAGGCCAGTTTGTCGCCAACCCGACTCACACCCAAATGGCCGAGAGCGACCTGGACCTCGTCTATGTCGGCAATGAGACCGACCTGGTCATGTTCGAGGGCTCGGCCAAGGAGGTGAGCGAAGCGGATTTCAATGCCGCCCTCCGGTTTGGCCACGAGGCGATTCAGCCCGGCATCGCGGCCCAAAAGGACCTGGCGGCCCGCGTCGGCAAAGTCAAACGGCACGTCTCCCTCAAGATCGTGCCCGAGGAAATCCTGGCCGAAGCCAAGGCGCTGGCCGGCGAACGCATCGTCGGCGCCTTGCTCACCCCGGGCAAGCTCGCCCGCGAGGAGGCCGTTTCCGCCCTGACCGAGGAGATAGCCAAGAAACTGGTCGGAAAATTTGGGGAAGAAAAAGTCACCGAGTTCGTCCTCAAGGACGCCTTCTACTACATCCAAAAGCAGGCTGTCCGCGGGCTGATCATGGACCAGGACAAGCGCCTGGACGGACGCGGCTTTGACCAGGTCCGCGCGATCTACAGCGAGGTCGCCTTCCTGCCTCGAGCTCATGGCTCGGCCCTGTTCCAGCGCGGCGAAACCCAAGCCGTCACGCTCTGCACCCTGGGAACCGGCGAGGACGCCCAGGAATTCGACGCCTACACCGGCGGCGCCAGCGAAAAAAAATTCATCCTCCACTACAACTTCCCCAACTTCTCCGTCGGAGAAACCGGCCGCATCAGCGGCCCGGGCCGGCGGGAGATCGGCCACGGCGCCCTGGCCGAGCGCTCGCTCGAATCCATGGTGCCCGTCGACACCTATCCCTATTCCATCCGCGTCACCAGCGAGATAATGGAGTCCAACGGTTCCACCTCCATGGCCACCGTCTGCGGCGGCTCGCTGGCCCTGATGGACGCCGGCGTTCCCATGACCCGGCCGGTTGCCGGCATCAGCATCGGCCTCTGCACCGACCATGATGACAAGGACCGCATTGCCCGCCACAAACTCCTGACCGACATCATTGGCTGGGAAGATGCCTTCTGCGACATGGACTGCAAGATCGCCGGCACCGAAAAAGGCATCACGGGCTTCCAGCTCGATCTCAAGCTGCGCGGCATCCCCCACTCGATCATGGCCGACGCCGTCGAACGCGCCCGCGCCGCCCGCATCCTCATCTTGGCCGAGATGGCCAAAACCCTATCGGCCCCGCGCAAAGAATTGAGCAAATACGCCCCGCGCATCGAAACCATCAAGATCAACCCGGAAAAAATCGGCGCCTTGATCGGGCCCGGCGGCAAGAACATCAAGAGGCTTGTCGAGGAATCCGGCTGTGAAATCAACATCGAAGACGACGGCACTGTCAACATCTACTCCGTCTCCGAAGAAGGCATGAAGATCGCCCGCGATGCCGTCCTGGGCATGACTGCCGAAGCCGAGATCGACAAGATCTACCGCGGCAAGGTCGTCACCATCAAGGAATTCGGCGCCTTTGTCGAGTTCCTTCCCGGCAAAGACGGCCTCGTCCATATCAGTGAACTGGCCAATTTCCGCGTCAAACAGACCGAGGACATCGTCAAGCTGGGCGATGAAATCTGGGTCAAATGCCTGGGCGTGGACGAAAAGGGCCGCGTGCGTCTCTCCCGCAGAGCCGCCATGGCCGAACGTGATCAACAGTTGTCCGGCCAGACCGAACCTGGCGAACGCAAGGAGGAAGCCAGCGAGCCCGAACGCGCCGAGCACCGGGCCGACTCCGGCGACCGCGGCGGTGAACGCCGAGACCGGGGCGACCGCGGCGGACGCCCCGACCGGGGCGATCGCGGTGGACGCGGCGCGCGTGCGGATCGTGGAGACCGCGGCGAGCGCAGTGGAGGCGGGGATCGCGGCTACCGCGGAGGCGAGCGCAGCCAGCCCAGCGATCGAGGCGAGCGTAGCGACCAAGGCCAGCGTAGCGACCGGGGCGAGCGTAGCGACCGGGGCGAGCGTAGCGACCGGGGCGAGCGTAGCGACCGGGGCGAGCGCAGCGACCTAGGCCAGCGTAGCGACCAGGGCCAGCGTAGCGACCAGGGAGAGCGCAGTGACCGCGGCCAACGCAGCGACCAGGGCCAGCGCAGCGACCGTGGCCAACGCAGCGACCAAGGCGAGCGCAGTGACCGCGGCCAACGCAGCGACCAGGGAGAGCGCAGCGACCGCGGCCAACGCAGCGACCAGGGCGAGCGCAGCGACCGCGGCCAACGCAACGACCAAGGCGAGCGCAGCGACCGCGGCCAACGCAGCGACCAAGGCGAGCGCAGCGACCGCGGCCAACGCGGCGACCAGGGAGAGCGCAGCGACCGCGGCCAACGTAGCGACCAGGGAGAGCGCAGCGACCAGAGCGAACGGGGTGAGCGAAGCGAACCGGGCAACCGGGGCGAAGGCGGTGAGCAACAGCACGATTCGCCATAGCGCGCGTAGTCCCCAGTGTGTGAATTGACCCGGACGAGCCGCCAGCGGCTCGCCTTCGGACGTTCCAATCTCATCGGCGCAGGAGGAGGCGGTGGTCCACGCGGCGGGTCTGGTGATGCTCCAGGGGCGGCAGGGCGGTGAGGGTTGGGGATTGCGTTTCGTTGAGGATGGTTCGGGCCAGGGCCTGGAGGGCGCGCCAGCGCGGCCAGTCCATGTCGGGGGAATGCGCGATCTGGCGCAAGAGGCTGCGCCATTCAATGATGACGCGGTCGATGTCCCCGGGGCCCAGCAGGTCCGTCACCCAGGCGTGTTTGTTGGAGGGGTCTTTGTGTACGGAGGCCACCACGAGTTCCGCGCCGGCGCCGTACTTGGGCGGGACCCCGTTTTCGAGGTAGCCGGGAACCGAGGCCAGGCCGAATTGCTGGTGGCACACCAGGCCCAGGCGGCCTCCCCAGCGGTTGGTGTCTTCGCTGCAGAACCGGAAACCGGCGTCGAGGTTGGCCAGGTCGTAGATCAATTCGTCCAACGGGTAGCTTTCATCCTCCAGGGCGGCTGCGACGGCCAGGCCGTCGCCCTGCGAGAAGAAGCTCACGACACGCCCGCGCAGGGTCGGGGCGCCGCGCTCATCCACCAGACGGAGGCGGCGCCATAAGAGCGCCACGCCGGTGGCGGCGGGCAATTCCCGGCAGACCGCCAGGAGGGAGCACTTGGCGCAGTCCCGCCCCAGCACCTCGCGCTCAGGCGGACGCCATAGAGCAACGCCGTGCGAGTCCACCGGCACGCGCAGCGTCAGGTCGGCGAGGCTTACCCGGGCGACGATGCGCTGGCCCTGGTTCTGGAAACTCACCACCGGTGTTTTCTGCTCTGCCAGTTTCACTGAGACGAGCGGGGCGATCTTGTCGTTCCAGAGGCTCAACGGCGCCTGGCGGCCATTCCAATGGACGAGCCGCCGAGTCCACTTCGCCAGGAAAACCCGTTCACCGTCCAGTCGGTCCGCCACTGTGAGCGCCCGACCGTGGACTTTGCCATGCTCGCCTTCAGAAAGAACACAGAGGGTCCCATGCCCGACCTTTTCCAGTGCCGCCGGCTCGGACAAGGCCCAACGCAGCTTCCAATTCCGAGGCTCTGCAACGGGCCCGCCGGGTTCCAGGTCCGGGTTTGCCGAGGGGGCGGCCGTCCGGCCCGTTGGGGATTGGCCATTGGCGAGGGGCAATATCCGGACCTCTTTGAGGGCCACGGGCGCCGGAACCGGGCAGGCCTCCCACTGGCCGCGGCTGTTGAGCATCTCGCGGAGGCGTCTTCGCGCATGACGGGCCCGTTCCGCGTCGGTTTTCAAACCGCAAGGGACATCCGGGTGACGCAGGGATTCCTCGACGCCCAGGCAGATGGGCTTGGTCGTGAAGAGCCGCTCCTGGGCAAGCACTGCCTGCCGGTATGGGTCGCGGCCTTGTTCGACGGCAGAGGCCATCAACCCGAGCAGCGCCCCCCAATCCACCGCCCCGCTCCGCGAAAGATGGCCGGGGTGCGCGTCCAGCAGACGCAGTTCGTTGGCGGTAATGAGCACGAATCCCGTTTCGTCCAGCCCGCGCCGGCCCGCCCGGCCGAACATCTGCAGGATTTCCTCCGGCTTGAGAAGCTGCTCGGCCTCGTCCCGTCGGTAGGATTCGGCCGCCAGGGCCACGCTGCGCAAGGAGAAGTTGATCCCCGCTGCCAGGCCCATGGTGGCGACCACGACGCGGAGTTGCCCGGCTTTGGCCAAGGGTTCGACGACGCCGGCGCGCGCCGCGTAGCTCAATCCGCTGTGGTGAAAGGCGATGCGGCTCTTGAGCAACTTGGCCAGGTGCTCGCCGGCGATGAGTTTCTGCTCCGTGCTCAACGACAGGGGATTGGGCGTGGGCAATTGCCGGGCGAGGTCGGCTGCCATGGATTCGGCGGCCTGGCGGCGCGGGGCAAAAATCAGGATTGGCCCCAAGTCCTCCGCCAGGCCCTTGGCAACCAACCGGGGCCAGTAACCCCGAATCTCGCTCGGCACGTGGTAACTCAGGTTATTGGAGTGGACCTCCTCCAGAGGCACGGGCCGATGCTCCTGGCGAATCAACACTGCCTGGCGTCCCGCCCGGCCCAGCCACTTCACTGCGTCCTGCGGGTTGGCCACGCTGCCGCTGAGCAACAGCAACTGGGTCTGCGGCGGCGCCAAAGCAATCGCCAGTTCATAATTCAGACCCCGCTCCGGGTCGCTGAGCATCTGATACTCGTCCACTACCAACAGGGCCGGGCCCTCCCCCCGGATGAGGCGGTTCTTCTGCGTCTCCAGTGTGGCCACCAGCACCGGCGCCCCGAGGTTCTCCGCCAGGTCCCCCGTGGCGATGCCCACGTCCCAACCCCGCCCCCGCCACTCCGCCAGCTTGTCGTTGGCCAACGCCCGCGTCGGCACCGTGTAAATCGCCTGGCCGCGGTTCTTGCCCTGGTTGGACCAAAGCTCGAAAATCAGCGTCTTGCCCGACCCCGTGGGGGCCTGCACCACTACGTCCTTGCCCTCACGCAGCGCCGCCACCGCCTGTTGCTGCCATAGGTCGGGCACGGTCACCTGGTTCAAGGCCGGCATTTCGGCAAATTGGGAAAACGTGGACACGGATTCTAGCAATCAACACTACCATCTTTTCCATAACTTGAAAGGAAAAGCAAACTGGCCGCGCGGCCAACCTCGAACGGAACATCGATTGGCGTCTTGACAGAACGCGCCAAACCGGTCTGACTGGCCGGCATGAGATCCAAACAGGCTCTTTATATGTCAATCGCCGCCGTGCTGGTCGGGGCCGCGTCGCCGAGGGTCAATGCGGGAGACACGGGGGATGGACAACCGGGATGGGACCGGGAAAAGGCGGCCCAATACCTGGATGACCGGATGGATTTATGGTTCGCCAAGGCGGCAAAACTCAAGACAGGTGAAGGCAAGACCTCCTGCATGTCGTGTCATGCGGTGGTCCCTTACATGCTCGCCCGCCCGGCGCTGCGCAAGGCGATGGGCGTGAGCAGTCCGACACCCCAGGAAATGAAGCTCATGGAGGAGATTGGGCGACGCGTGGACACGACTGGCAGCCACCAGTTGCTCTACGAGCATCAGGAAGGACAATCGCGCGGAACCGAAGCCGTGCTCAACCTCCTGATCCTCGCCGAGGCCGATGCCCGTGAGCACCGGCAGCAGCCGAGCGAGCTTGTCCGGAAGGCGCTTCAACAGTTGCTGCAGGAACAGTGTCCCGACGGGGCTTGGGACTGGCTGGATGCCGGGCTGGAGCCCAACGAGTCCGCCGACGCCCGATATGGCGGAGCCGCCTTGGCGGCCTTCGCCCTGGGCCGCGTTCCCGGTCTCCTGGCCGCCGGACAAGACGACGCCTCAAGCCATATCGCCCGGTTATGCGCCTATCTCAAGGGCAACTCTGCCGGCCAGAATCTCTACAATCGGGCCTGGCTGCTTCTGGCCTCCACTCGGCTGGGGAACCTCCTGGGCCGGGAACAGCGCGCCGCCTGCATAGCGGAGTTGAAGGGCCGTCAGAATGAGGACGGGGGCTGGTCTCTTTACGGGTTGGGGCCATGGCGATGGTCAAAAGCCGCCGCGCAATCGGCGCCCGGCGGGGATGTCAATGCCTCGCTGTTGGCAAAGTCGGACGGTTACGCCACGGGCCTCCTCGCCTACGTGCTGCGCCAGGCTGGATTGCCGGCCAACGACCCCGGCTTGAAGAAGGCGACTGACTGGCTCAAAGCCAACCAGCTGGAATGTCAGATCGACCAGCAACGCTGGAAATGCTGGCGGTCCTATTCCCTGAATTATGACCGCGAGAACGGCGGCGCGCGCGGCGAACCGTTCAAGAGAATGATAATGTCGGACTTGGCAACGGGCTTCGCAGTGCTGGCCCTCTCGCCCGCCGAGTAGCCGTCAATTCACCAGGGTGGCTTCAGTCGCTCTGAGGTAAACGGCCAGGGCGTCAATCCTGATGAGCCGTGTCATCACCACGGGCTGCCTCGGGTCCTTCATGAGCTTGTAATGGATCTGCCTCTTGCCCAGGTCAACAATCTGAAGGTAGGTATTATCCGTCTTCCACAGTTGTCCCTTCGCCAATCCCGCCGGCCCTTTCGCGCTGGTATTATCCATATCGTTCAGTCAGACGACCCCGCCAGCGGTTCTGTTCACTGGAATCGGATTACATTTTTGTAATCTCCGGACTGGGGCCGGCAATCCCAAACCCCCTCCGCGCGCACGATTGGATTGCCAAAGGGCATTGCCTTGACCAGAATGGAGGGGAATGAGCAAGCGGTTTTACATTACTACGGCCATTGATTACGTCAACGGCCGGCCGCACCTGGGCCACGCTTACGAAAAAGTGATCGCCGATGTCATCGCCCGGTCGCGGCGCAGCCTGGGGGTGGATGCCTATTTCCTGACCGGCCTGGACGAGCACGGGCAAAAGGTGCAGCAGGCGGCGTTGGCCGAAGGCAAAGCCCCGAGCGTCTATTGCGATGAACTGGCTGCGATCTGGCAGGGCTTCGCCGCAAAACTGGACCTCGCCAACGACGACTTTGTCCGCACTACCCAGCCCCGCCATAAGCAGGTCGTTCAGGCCATCCTCAGCCGGCTGCACGCCGAGGGCCATTTCTACAAGCAAATGTATGAGGGGTTCTACTCTGCCCGGGAAGAGACATTTCTGACCGAAAAGGACCGCCGCCCGGATGGCACCTTCGATCCCGCCTGGGGCGAGGTCGTCCGCCTCCAGGAAGAGAACTACTACTTCAGGCTTGGCGACCAGCAACAGTGGCTCATCCAGCACATCGAGCGCAACCCGTCATTCGTCGCTCCGGACTATCGGCGCAACGAGGTGCTTGGCTTCCTGAAAAACAACGTCCTCGAGGACCTTTGCATCAGCCGCCCCGCGGCCCGCCTGAACTGGGGCATTCCCCTGCCCTTCGATTCAAACTACGTCACCTACGTCTGGTTGGACGCCCTCACCAACTACATCAGCGTCCCCGCCGCCGCAGGGGACCCCGGGGTGCCGGAGTATCTGCGCGCCCCGCCCGCCGGTTCCGGCTCCCCTCCCCCTATGTTGTGGCCGGCCGACATCCATTTGATCGGCAAGGACATCATCAAATTCCACGCCGTCTATTGGCCGATCATGCTCAAGGCTATGGGCGCCGCCCTGCCCCGGCAGGTCCTCGTTCACGGCTGGTGGCAGAAGGATGGCCAACGGATGAGCAAGTCCACCGGCAACGTGGTCGACCCGGTCGCCGTCATCGATGAATGGGGCGCGGACGCCTTCCGCTTTTATGTCCTGCGCGAACTGGGCGTTGGCCCCGACGGGAACTGGACCGATGCCGGTTTCAAGGCGCGCTATTCGGCCGAGCTGGCCAACGGCCTGGGCAATCTGGTCAACCGCTCGCTCTCGATGCTCAAACGCTACCGCAATGGGGCCGTGCCGCCGGTTTCAGACGAACTGGCCGCTGAGGCCGCCAAGGTCGGAGCTGAAACCCGCGCCTTGCTGGAGCAAAACCAACTCCAGGACGCCCTCCTGTCCATCTGGTCTCTCGTCACCCGCGCCAACCAATACGTGGACCACACAGCGCCCTTTAAATTGGCCAAGGACCCCTCCAAAGCCCGGCGCCTGGACGAGGTCCTTTACAACCTGGCCGAAGTCTGCCGCATCCTCGCTGCCCTGCTCTGGCCATTCCTGCCGGGCACAGCCTCGAGAATCTACGCCCAGCTCGGACTGCCGGGCGCTCCCGACCGCTTCGCCGCCGCCACCTGGGGCGGCCTGCCGGCGGGCCACCTCATTGGCTCGCCCGCCCCGCTATTCCCGCGCAGAGATTCCTAGCTGGAAACGCTATGAGCCTCACTCCTGCGCCACCTTGAGGCCCCTGCTGCGCAGCAACTCGATGACGCCGTCCTTTCCGACCAGGTGGGCGGCGCCGACAATGACGATGGCGTTGGTCTGGCCGCGAGACAGCTCCTCGATTTTCGGGACCCACCGCTCATTGCGGTCGGTCACCAGGCGTTTGAAAATGGCCGGGGCCTCGACCGCCATGGAATTCAACACCTTCTCCAAGCCCGCGGCGTCCCCGCTTTTCCATGCCTTGAGGATGTCGGCGAACTCCTGGCGGGTCGTCTTGACGTCGTCGAGCGTGCTCTTGACCAGCAACTCGCCCTCCTCCTTGGAGAAAGAGGAAAGCAAGTCGAGTTGAAAATCAAAAGATTCCAGCCCGATAAGGGCCTTGCCCTGCTTGCGGGCGAGCCTGTAATAATGCAGATCGATCCCATTTTCAGACTCGAAACCCAGCTTGTTGCACTCGAGCTCGACCAGCGCCACGGCGGCCATTACGGGCCTAAGCCGCTCGAGCATGAACAGGGGCAGTCCAACTTCCACCGCATAATTGGTGAAAAGGCTGTAGGTCTGGCCAGACAATTGCCCCCGAAAAGTCTCGCCCGGCGGCAACAGAGTCTTGGCCAGGGTTTCCGGCTCCAGGGCCCGCCGCTCCATCTCGCCGATGTCCGCCTCAAATACGGCAATCCCAGCGTTGGTGAAGGCCCGCTCAATCGGGGCGGCCAGGGGGTAATCCGCCGCTTTGAACAGATGGATCGAACCGAGCAGGTACACCGTGGCGTGCTCGCCGGCGAGTTTCCAGAGCGAATGCCGGTTGGTCTGCGGCCCGTGGATTTCCTGGGCCGGGACGGTCCGGGGAATGAGCGCGGCCACCCCCAGGAGGAGGGCGCAGGCACGGAGCTTGTGAGTCTTCATCAGTCTTTCCTATATCCCAGGATGCGCCTTTTGCAACCGGCCATCAATTCCTTTCGTTCTATCTTGCCAAGGGCGCCACCCGGAGCAAAGATATGCGGCACTGAAACAACAACAACCCTTATCGAGCAGCCATGAACACTTCAGACCTCACTCCAAGCGCCCGCGCTACGCGGCGTGAATTCCTCAAGACCTCCGGCGCCGCGCTGGCCGGCGCCGCGCTGGCCGGGGCCGTGGCTCGACCGGGTTACGCCGCCGAGAGCAACACCATCAAGATCGCCCTGGTCGGGTGCGGGGGTCGTGGCACCGGCGCCGCCGCCCAGGCCCTGTCCACCCAGGGGCCGACCAAGCTCTGGGCCGTGGCGGATGTCTTCGAGCATCGTCTCCAGGGCAGCCTGGCCAGCATCCGCCAAGGGCATGAGAAACAGGTGGAAACGCCCCCCGAGCGCCAGTTCATCGGGCTGGATGCCTTCAAGAAGGCAATTGATTCGCTGGACAAAGGGGACGTGGTGTTGCTGGCCACGCCGCCCGCATTCCGGCCCATTCATTTCGACTACGCCGTGAACAAGGGTGTCAACGTGTTCATGGAGAAATCCTTTGCGGTGGACGCCCCGGGCATCCGCCGGGTGATGAGGACCGGCGGCCTGGCCAAGTGGAAGAACCTCAAAGTGGCCGGCGGTCTCATGAGCCGCCATTACAGGCCGCTCGAGGAGGCGGTCCAGGAGGTCCACGACGGGCTGATTGGCGAGGTCATTACCTGCTGGGCCTACCGCATGCACGAACCCGTCGGTCTGGGCGCCAAACAACCCGGCATGAGCGACCTGGCCTACCAGATAGCCAACTACAGTTGCTTCACCTGGCTCAACGGGAGCTTCATTGTGGACTGGCTCATCCACAACATCGATGTGTGCTGCTGGGTCAAGAATGACTGGCCGGTCTCCGTACAGGGCATGGGCGGCCGCCAGGTCCGCCAGGAACCCGATCAACTCTTCGACCACTACGGGGCCGAATACTCGTTTGCCGATGGCACGCGTCTCTTCGCCCAGGGCCGCCATATAAGCCATTGCTGGGACTTCTTCGGCGACATCATCCACGGCGCCAGCGGCTCGGGCATCCTGGGCGAAGGCCAACCTAAACCGCGCCTCTTCCGAGGCCACAAGCAGACCCCTGAAGACCTCATCTGGAGTTACAAGGGACCGGACTGGGACCATTACCAGTACGAGCACGACCTGCTCTTCGACGCCATCCGCAACGACAAGCCCTACAATGAAACCGAGCGTTGCGCCAAGTCCTGCTTCACCGCCATCATGGGACGCATGGCCTGCGAGTCGGGAAAGCTCATCACTTGGGACGAGGCCCTGGCCTCAAACGTCGAACTGGCGCCAGGCCTCGAGAACTGCGCGTGGGATTCTCCCGCCCCAGCCAGGCCCCGAGCCGACGGCAGGTACGACATTGCCATGCCCGGACAGACAAAGGTGGTGTGAAGTGCGCAGTGCGGAGTGCGGAGTGCGGAATGACCCGCTCCGTCCGATGGAAAATGGCAGATGCTCGATGCTCAACCAGTGTGAGCCGAATGAGCCAAGTCGTCCCTGTTTAAGCCCGCCAATTCCGGGCGCTCCATAAAGGCGTAGCAGAGCAGGTGGCAGACGCCCATTTGCGCGTCTTCGACGCGGCCGTAATGGGTGTCGTTGATGACGATGGCTCGCTCGGCAATCTCGGCCATGCGCCCGCGCTTGGCGCCGACCAGGGCGATGGTGCGCAGACCGTTGTTCCTGGCCCATTCCAGCGCCTTCACGCAATTGGGGGAGTTGCCGCTGACGCTCAGACCCAGGGCAACGTCGCCGGGACGGGCGTAGTTCTGCAATTGCCCGGCGAACACGTCCTCGTAGGCATAGTCATTGGCCAAGGCGGTCATCCACCCCGCGTTGTCGTTGAGGGAGAGAACTCGAAAACGCCGGCTCAGTTTGTCGGAGGCGCCTTTGCCGAGGTCCGTGGCGAAATGAGAGGCGTTAGTGGCGCTGCCGCCGTTGCCGAAGACAAAAACCTGCCGCTCTTCCGCCAGGGCCCTGCGCAGCATCTCGATCAGTTCTTCCACCGCGCCCGGGGGGATCGAATCCAGGGCGGCCTTCTGGGCCTTGATATAATCGCCAATCCATTGCTTCATGCGCCAAGAGCATAGCCCATGGGGCGGGAATTGTCAGGCGGACAATGCAGAGGGAGCCGGGGATATTAGTGCCAATACCTGGGAACAACCGACGCCACAACGGAATCCAGGTTGTAACCAAGCCCATAAGTCAGATCGCTACTGCCGTCCCAAAGGTCTCCCTCGTCGGTAGATATTACCTCCTTTGCCTCATCACCCCCCCCAAACGCGAACTGGCTAAAGGTTAGCGATTTTGAGCTGACCGCGATGATCTGAGTGTCCAGTGGGATCGAAACATGCCACCCTCGGTTGAACCGTTTGCCCTCGTAAACACCGACGCCCTTAACCGGAACAAGAAGAGTCCCCTTGAACTGGGCGCCGTCATAGGTAGTCAAGTAGTCAAATGAAACTACGCCGCCATGACCGACAGTAAGGGTTGCTGACCCGACCGTCTCATCCAAGATGTTCCCCATATCGAAATGCCCTTTAGACGGGCCGACGGTAATAGAACCCGCTATCCGGAGAGTATGGGCCACGGGGTCATAATACAACGTCTCAGTCAGCGTGCCGAATTCCGCAACAAACCCTCCATAACCAGGCGCAGGGGCCAAGGCCGCTTCCAGCCATCCACTAACCGGACCGGAATAATAATAAACCTGGACAGCTCCACTTGCCTGGCCAATCCCGAGAAAAAATGCGGCCACCAACTGTGAAACTCGAACGATTCTCATGCTGCCTCGTAAGTTAGCAGCAAGAGGAACGGCGGCCAATGCACTTTTGAGATAACAAGGATCACTTTTCGGCCATGAAACGACCCGATGCGGGCGGCGGCCGAAAAGTCAGATGCGCCAGCGTCAGCGCCCCGGTCGGCACGGCATCCTTGCCCAGAGCGGCCGGGGCCAAGCGGAGGCCCGGCGCGAATGCCTCCATGACGAACCGGCGGAGCGCCCCTGCGAGCGCCGCCCGCAACGGCTCGCCGACGCCGGACAATCCGCCGCCCAGGACGATGATTTGCGGATGACACAGGTGAACGACATGCGAGAGTCCGAATGCCAGGTCCTCGGCGGTCTCGCGCAGGATTCGTCGAGCGGCGGCATCGCCTTGCTCCAATGCGGCGGCCAGGTGCCTGGCCTCGCCCCCCTTGCGTCCGCCGGCCAATCGAGCCAGCGCTCCTTTGGGCGCCCGCTTGTTGAGTTCGCGAATGCGCGCGTCCACTGCCCACCCTGAGCATCGGGCCTCGACAATCGTTCCTTGGCGGTCCAGCCGCACGTGGCCAATCTCCGCCTCGCCCGGGGCCGCGCCGTGGTAGATATGGCCGTCTTTGACCAGGCCCCCGCCGACGCCGCTGCCGAGAGTGACGTAAAAGACGGGGTCGAAACCCAGGCCCGCCCCGTGGCGGGCTTCCCCCAAGGCGGCAACGTTGGCGTCGTTGTCCACGGCCACAGGCACGCCGGCCAGTTGGCGCAGCCAGGAGCGGAGGTCAAACTCCGACCACCCTTCGATCTGGTGCGAGCGGCAGACCTTGCCCGTTTTCCAATCCACCGGCCCGCCAAAGCCCACACCGATTGCCTGGACTGGCCCAAGGTGCATCAACTTGGGCAAGCTCCGCCCAATCTGGCGGCGAATCCCCTCAGCGCCGGAGGCGGGCTTGACCTTGAGCTTGCGCCGCTGGACGATCTTCCCCGTCTCGTCGCCCAGGACCAGTTGGAGCTTGGTGCCGCCGATTTCGATGCCAACGAATGAGGACATCGGGTCTGGCTATCTGAAGTACTCCGGTTCATTGCCCGCCTTCCACTTGATGTTGCAGCCCAGACTTGGTTTCTGGCTCCGCGAAACCGGTTTGCCGGCCAGCACCGCGTCCAGGGCGGCGCGCAGGTCCCTGCCGGTGACAGGGATATTGCTCCCGGGCCGGCTGTCGTCCATTTGGCCGCGATAGACCAGCCGCCGGTTCGCGTCGAACAGGAAAAAATCCGGCGTGCAGGCAGCCCGGTAAGCGGCCGCCACCCCTTGGCTCTCATCGTAGAGATAAGGGAAAAGATACCCGGCCGCTTTGGCTTCCGCCGCCATCATCGCCGGGCTGTCGTCCGGGTAATTCTCCACGTCGTTCGAGTTGATGCCGGCGATGGCGACCCCGCGCGCCAGATAGTCGCGGGCCAGTTGGGCCAGGCCGGAGCGAATGTGCTTCACGTAAGGACAATGGTTGCATATAAACGCAACCAGGAGCGCCGGGGCCCCTTTGAAATCCGAGAGCGAGACGAGGTTTCCGTTGGTATCCGGCAGCCGGAAGTCCGGCGCCGGGGTTCCCAAAGCGAGCATCGTGGAATTGGTAGCGGCCATGCGGGAATGTTCTACGCCCCGGCCCGGATGTCGAGCAGAAACTTGGGTCGAGTGATGCATGGCAGCCTGGTCGTCGGCGAGCATCACACGCTCTTGCAGGCGCGGCGCCGTGCCGGGACACCGTTAGCGGGCGCGAGAGCGAGGGAAAGAACAGCTCCCGCCCCTCGACACTCCCCCCTGGATCCTCGCCCCGGCCGCCCTCTAATACTCCCTGTCCTTCTTAATGCCGGGTTCGGGGACGGGGTATTTACCGTCCGGGCCCAGTTGGAGCGGGGCCGGGGAGGACTGGGTTAGCTTGTCGAGGTCCGGGGCGAATTCCTGTTCGCAGGCAAGCATGTCGTCGTAGGTGACGATCTGGCCGGTATGGGCGGCCATGCGGCCCATGGAGGTGACCAGGCTGGCGATGGCGCCCCGTCGCGCCTCGTTATAGGGCTTGTCGTCGCGGACCGCGCTGACCAGTTCGTCCCATTCCAGTTGGTAGGGACTGGGCTCGGGCTGCGGAAAGGCCCAGGTCAGGTCGGCGCTCGTGAAATTCTGCCCCCGGAAGATGCGGCATTTGCCCGGGCAATGGCTGGCGGTGGTGATGATGGCCGAGCCTTTGAGGCCATGGGCATAGCTGGCAAATTCGTCATGGCAGCCGTTCTCGGCGCGGCCCACAAAATAGAGTTTGGAGCCGTCGGCAAAGGTGTATTCGACGTTGTAATTGTCGAAGTTCTGGTCCAGGGATCGGCCGCGATAATGGCGTCCGCCGGTGGCATGGGCCCTGACGGGCCACGAGTTCTTCATCCAGCAACATTCATCGATCTGATGGATATTGTAATCGCTGAATATGCCGCCGCTGGCCCACAGGAAGCTGTGGAAACGGCGAATCTGGTAGAGAGTCTCGGTCAGCTCGGCCGGCTTGGGGCCGGCGGTGGCGGACTGGCCGGCCATCCGGTAGGCGCGCATCAGCATGATTTCCCCAATTTGCCCGTCCTGGATGCGTGTATGAAGCTCCCGCCGGGCCTGGCAATGGCGAATCATGAGGCCGACGCCCACCTTGAGCTTCTTCTGCTCGGACTCCTCGGCCAGCGCCAGCATTTTGCGGGTGGTCGGCGCGTCGACCGTCACCGGTTTTTCCATGAAGACATTGAGGCCCTTTTGGACGGCGTAGCCGAAGTGGACCCACCGGAATGCCGGCGGGGTGGCGAAAATTGCGATGTCCCCCGGCTTGAGGCAATCCATCGCTTTGCAGTACGCGTCGAAGCCGATGAACTTGCGGTCTTCGGGCACATCCACTTGTTCGGGATACTGCCTCTTCAAGGCCTCGTAACTGCTCCGCAACCGATCCTCGAAGACATCCGCCATGGCGATGAGCTTGATCGGGCCGCTCCGGGTCGAGAGGGCCTGGGAGGCTGCCCCGCTGCCGCGGCCCCCGCAACCGACCAGGACCACCTGCACCAAGTCGCTGCCGGCGGCGTGGACACTCGGAAAGGCCACGCCGGCCAGGGCCGAAGCCGCAGCCAACCGGCCGGTGTTCTTGAGAAAATCACGACGTGAGGTTGGAGAATGAGTGGATTCAATCATGCCCGGATAATCGGCAACAGCCGGCCTTGGTGTCAACGCCACAATGCAACAGCTAAGCACTACAGTGACACTTCTTTGGAAGTCTCAACCACGGATTTCACGGATTTCACGGATGGGCCGCAGTCCACCATCGTCTTATCCGTGCAATCCGGGCAATCCGTGGTCAATTCTTCGAAGTGTCGCTGTAGTGTCAGCCGCAACCTTTGTTGTGTGTTTAGGGAGCTCCCGTTGGGGCCAAGGAAGCGCCGCCCCTGGACACTCGCCCGCAAGACCCTGGCCCCTGGCAGTTCTCAGGCCACGTATGTGGGCTCGAACACGGGCCCGAGGCCATGTTTGCGGAGCAACTCGGCAAATCGGCCCAGCCCGCGCTTTTCATCGGCGCCCAGGTGGTAATGGATATGCCAGCCGAGGTAATCCTTGCGAAAATCGTAATCGTACTCGGTGCGGCTGCGGATAATGGAATCGAGGGTGTCCAGGCCGAACTGGCGCGCCTGGCGAAGTTGGCGCCGCAAGGCCGCGTTTTCCACACCCCGGCGCAAGGCCCAGACCGCATAGACGAACGGCAGCCCGGTCAGCTCGTACCAGGCGGCGCCCAGGTCCCAGAGCTGGTGGGAATGGGGCGCAATCGAGAAATCCAGGGCGATGTCCCCGATCAGGAGGGTGTAATCGGGCAGCCCGGCAAAGTCGTAGCTGGGCAGCGGCTTGAACCCGGCCTTCACGCCCCGTTCCGCCAGCAGCACGCGCAGCAGGTTCACACTGGCCAGGGAGGCGGTGTCGCAAAAGACCTCGCGGGCGTCCTCGATTGGGCCGCGATGGGCCAGGAAAACACTCTTGACCTCGCCCAGGGAAGCGATGGCAACGCCGTCCAGGATGTCGTAGCATCCGCGCAGCAGCGGCTCGGTCACACTCACCAGCGCCGCGTCTAATTCGGCGCGCCCCAGCTTCGCCGCCAGTTCCGAAGGGGTCGCGAAAACCACCTCGTCCTCGATTCCGCGGGTCAGGGGCGCCGCATTGAGAAAACGGACCGAGCCGATGCGGAAAGGGGCGGTCGATTGGGCGAGGTTGTCTTGGCGCTGCAGCCGGGCGGCGCGCTCCTGGAGTTCGCAACGATGCGCCAGTTCTTCCGCCGTTTCAAGCGGCGCCAACCGCAGCTTGGGAATTTCGCCAGTCACACTACCCGCCAACCAATCGTTGAACCAGGAGGTCGCGGTAGCGGTCCAGGCTCTTCCAGGCCGTGGCCACATTCATCGGTTTGGCCTGTTCGTCGATGCGCGTATAGCCCTCCTCCGAGACGCGGATGCCCAGGCGCTCCATCTTGCAGAGGTCCTGGCTGAAGGCCAGGTAAACTGCCACGGTATCGAACAGGACGCTGGAGCGGCGTTCGGCGTCGCCCTGGTTGTTGCTGCGGCTCCAGAGACGGTAGTTTTGGATGACCGTCGAGGCCACCGGGTCGGCGGCCTCCAGGACCCGGCGATAGCGCTCCCCCTCCAGCGTGACCAGGCCGCAGGTGTCCAGGGGCGTGATGGTGATGTCCCAGGGCGCCGAGAGGACCCGCTGGGCGGCCTTGACGGCGGCTTTGACATTCCATTCCGCCGAGACGGTAGTTGAGCCGCCGTAGCCGAGCCGCACGCTGCCATCCATGCCGACCAGGCGGGCGCGTTGGGCGATTAGGGGTTGGCGGGCCAGGGCTGCCGCCACGTTGGGCATCGGCCCGATGCAGATCAGCGTAACGGGCCTGCTGGACTGCATGAGGGTGTCCACCAGGGCCTGGACGCCATCGGAGTGGACTTTGCCCGGATAGGAGGCCAGGTCGTAATCGTTGACCCAGGCCGCCTGGCCTCCTTGGCCTCGAGGCTCGACATCCGGCCCGATGCCGATCGGCACACGCCCATGGCCCGTGGTTTGCAGGAATTTGGCCAGCAGCTTCGCGCGGTACTGCGCCTTGCCGTATTCGCCCATGACCAGTTTCAAATCCAGCTCGGGGCTCTTGAGCAGCAGACCCAACGCCCATGTGTCATCGATATCATCCCCGATGTCGGTGGCCAAAACCACCGGGATTGGCCGAGTCGTGTCTGGCGTGGATTGCGCCTGCAACCGCTGCGCGCCTCGAGGCATCCCGGCTACGGCAGCGCCCAGGAGGGCGGATTTCCGCAGGAAACTGCGGCGAGTCACAGAGCGAGAGTCGTTCATAAATCAGTAGCGGCCCGCAACGGGAGGACAATGGAAAGTCCGGCCGGGTTTGTCCAGCGCGAATTGCTTCCACCAATAGCCCAGGCTTAAGGGCGCCCATCCCGAGGGCCCGTTCCCACCTCCAAACAGACCATGCGTGTGAGGTCGCGGGCCAGGAGACGCCCGCCCGCCAGGGCCATGGGACCCCACGACTCGCGGCCCTTGAGGACCTGGGCCTGGCTGAGCAGGGTGTATTTTTCGGGCGTGGCTTCGATGAGGCGCAACAGGCCCGAATCGTTCATCGCGAAGATGAGGCCGTCGGCCAGGAGGAAGGAACCGAGGCCAAACTGCTGCTTTGAATCGCTGGCCCAGGCGGTCTTGCCCTCCAGGCTCAGGCAAACGAAGCGGCCGTCGGGCCGGACACCATAGATGTGGTTTTGGTATAAAATGGGGGTCTGCTGGGTGGCGCCGAAGACGGAGGGGTCGAGCCGGAAGGCCGTCTGGGCCAGAAAACGATCCCCGTCCTTCTTGAGTTGCAGCATCAGGCTGCCGGCGTTGTAACCGCCCGAGAGAAAGATGCGCCCCCCCTCGAGGATCAAGGGCGAGGGCACCGTGGCGAGGCTGATCTTCCAATCGGTCGTTTCCCAGAGAATCGCCCCGGTGTCGGCTGAGACGCCCACGACACCGTTGTTGGCGCAATAGACATACATCCGCTGTCCCGCAAACTCCATTGGCATGACGGAAGAATGAGTCATCTTCCAGGCGTGAGGATTGGGGGTTTGCCAGAGCGGCTGGCCGGTCTGGCCATCGAGGGCCAGCAGGAGGGCGTTCCTGCCGGCGGGCGCCAGGACGACCGTGCCGCCGTCAATCAGCGGACATTGCCCGGCGTACCACGGAGGAACGGTCGTCCCATACTGGCGCACCAGGTCCAGTCCCCAGCGCAACTGGCCCGTCGTCGCATCGACGCACAGGACGTCGCATTTCGGGCCCAGCCCAACGGCCAACTTGTCGCTCACCGCAGGGACCGTCCGGGACATCCCGTGGTTGCGCTTGACGGAAACCGAATAGGCAAACCGCCAAATCTCCCGCCCATCGGCCAGCCATAGACAACGCAGGGCATCCTGCTTGCGCTCGCAGTCGTAGTCCATCACATAGACCCGCCCGTTCATCACAGCCGCCCCGGCATACCCGTCGCCAAGGTCGATGGACCACAGTTCGGCGGGTCCCGAGGCGGCCCAGACATGGAGCAGGGCCTGCCTCTCCCGGCTGACGCCGTCCCGGTTGGGGCCTCGAAACTGCGGCCACACGCCCGGCAATTTGGCGGCCTGGCCGTCCGCAGGCGGCGCTTGCTCCGGATGGACCCCGCCTTCACTGCCGGCGCGAATCAACTTCCCGGCAAGGACCGGGTTGGCCTGGGCGCCCGCCTGTCCGGCAGGCTGGTCCGTTCCCGGCGCCCGCAGCGCCAGGGACCTGTTCGGACCGTGCCACAACCAGAAGACAAGCAGCCCCAGCCCCACCACACCCGCCGCGCCCGGCAGAAGCAGGGCGGCCCTGGAAGACAAAAGCTTGTTCATTACTGCGGCCCCCTTGTACCGAAAACTGAATCGCAGGTCGAGTCGATCCGCTCCCCCCGGGGGCAGGCCGTGGCCAAACCCACGCCCATAGGGAATTGACCCTATCGCGACAACGGGGAGAGGGTGGCGGCTACGCACTCGCAAGGAGTCTCTGGAGACTCCTCACGTCGTCTCCTACGAGAATCATTGCTTTTACCGGGCGGCGCCAATAGAGTTCGCCGGTGATAACGCCGGTACTGAGAGCGTATGATTGAAGATGACAAGGGGTCGGAGAAGGAAGCCGAGTTAGTGCGGCGTTTGGGTCAGGCCCGCGAGCAGATGCTGGCCGAGATGCACAAGGTCATCGTAGGCCAGGAGGAGGTGCTCGAGCAGTTGATCTATGCGGTGCTTTGCCGCGGCCATTGCCTGCTGGAGGGCGTGCCCGGATTGGCCAAGACGGTGATGGTCCAGACTCTGGGCGCCACCCTGAATCTGACCTTCCGCCGCATTCAGTTTACGCCCGACCTGATGCCCTCGGACATTACGGGAACCGACATCATCCAGGAAGACCCGCAGAGCGGCCGGCGGCAGCTCGAGTTCATGGCCGGCCCCATCTTCACCAACCTCCTGCTGGCCGACGAAATCAACCGCACGCCGCCCAAGACGCAAGCGGCCCTGCTGGAGGCCATGCAGGAACGCCGAACTACCTGCCGCGGGCGGACCTACGAACTGCCCAATCCTTTCTTCGTGCTGGCAACCCAGAACCCCATCGAGCAGGAAGGCACCTACACGCTGCCGGAAGCGCAGTTGGACCGTTTCATGTTCATGGTCAAGATCGGCTATCCCACGCAGCCCGATGAGATCGAGATTCTCAAACGGACGACCGGGGACGATGCCCCTGAGGTCAAGGCCCTGTTTTCGGCCCAGGAAATCCTCGAGCTCCAAAGGGCGGTCCGCCGCGTGCCGGTAGCCGAGCACGTCTATGAATACGTGGTCAACCTGGTTCACTCGACTCGCCCCGGAGTCCGGGACGTGCCCGATGCGACCAAGTGGCTCCGGTGGGGAGCCGGCCCGCGCGCCGGACAACAACTCATCCTGGGCGGCAAAGCCCGCGCCTTGCTCCGGGGCCGCTATCATGTGACGACCGAAGACATCAACGTCCTGGCCAAGCCGGTGTTGCGCCATCGAATCATCTGCAATTTCGCCGCCCAGGCCGGCGGGCTGACCACCGACCTCCTGGTCGAGCGTCTCATCGCCCACCTTCAGCCCGGCGGGGAGCAGATCTGACACTGACCGATGGCCCTGCTCGACAAAGTCCACCAGGAGGTCATTGAACGGCTGGGCAACCTGAGCGTAACCGCGCGCCAGGCCGTGGAGAGCGTTCTTGCGGGCCAACACCGCTCGGTGCGCCGCGGCCTCTCGGTCGAGTTTGCCGGGCATCGCGAATATCAGCCCGGGGACGACCTGCGGCATTTGGATTGGCTGGTCTATGCCCGCAGCGACCGCTACGACATCCGCCAGTACGAAGAGGAGACCAAGCTGCGCGCAACCCTCATCCTGGACGCGTCCGGCTCGATGGGCTACGGCTCGGCTCGTCAAACCAAGTTCGCTTATGCCCAGGCGCTGACCGCCGCCCTGGGCTTCCTGATGATACGCCAGGGCGACGCGGTGGGCCTGGCCGCCTGCGACACCGCCATCCGCCACTTCATCCCGCCCGGTTCGACGATGGCCCACTTTCTCAACGTCCTGGCGGCGCTCGAGGAGACCGCGCCGGGGAATGAGACCAGCCTGGCCCCGGTTTTGGACGAAATCGCGAGCCGGCTCAGTCGCCGTGGCCTGGTCGTCCTCATCACCGACACATTCGACGATCCCCAGGCCCTCCTCAGATCGATCCATTACTTGCGCCATCGCAAACAAGAGGTGCGGCTCTTTCAAATCCTGGACCCGCAGGAGCGGACCTTCCCCTTCCAGGGCATGATCGAATTTGTCGGCCTGGAGCATGAGCCCAGGCTCAGGCTGGACGGCGACCGGGTCCGCGAGCATTACCGGCAGGTCTTCCAGGGCCATCAACAGCGGCTCCAGGCGGGCTGTCACGCCTGTGGCGTGCAGATGGAAACCTGCTGGACCGATGAAGAGCTTTTCACAGTGCTGATTCGGGCGCTGGCCTGGAGATGATCGAGTTCCTCAATCCGTTGCTCTGGGGCGGCCTGGCGGCTGTTTCGACTCCCGTCATCATTCACCTGCTGCACCGGCGGAAAGTCAAGCAGGTGGATTGGGGGGCGATGCGGTTCCTGCTGGAAATGCTCGCCAAGCGCCGCCGCCGGCTCTTCCTGGATGAGCTGCTGCTCCTGCTGGTCCGCACTCTGCTGGTCGGCTGCGTCGCCCTGGCCATGCTCCGTCCCGCCTTTCACCGGCGCACCGCCGAAAGTGGCGCCAGCGGCATCATCCGCCAGGGCCGCACCGCTGCCGTCTTGCTCATCGATGACAGCCTCTCTTCGGCTGCCGGGCGGGCACAGCCGGTGTTTGAGGGGATGAAGAAACTGGGGCTGGCCTATCTCGATTCCCTGGCGCCCGGCGACGAGATCAGCCTGGTGCTGATGTCCCAATCAGGCGCCCCCGCCAATGACCCGCTCTTCGATATCGAGGGCCTCAAAGCTCACCTGGCCGGGCTCAAGTCCTCTTACGTGGCCACCGACATTCCCGCTTTGCTGGACGCGGGCCTGAACCAGTTGAAACGCCACGTCAACCCGGGCGCTGAACTGGTCCTGCTCACCGATGGCCGCAACGATGGCTGGCACGAGGAAGACACGGCGCGCTGGGATGAATTGCGGGAGCGCCTGCGCGGACCCAGGAACGCCGCCCTCGGCACCCGGCAACGCCCTCAAGTCATTGTCCTTGCCCCCGAGCCAGCCGCCCTCGACGACAACCTCGCCATTATCGACCTGGGCATGGATCGCACGCTGGTCGCGGCCGGCCGGCCGGCAGGTTTGGGCGTGGTGGTGGCCAATTACGGCAAACAGGGCAGCCGCCAGGCTGCCGTGCAGGTCGCCGTCAACGGCCAGGTCATCGGCTCCGAACCTTTCGAGGTCCCCGCCGGCGGCCGGCAGGAACTAGTTTTCACCCATACTTTCGAGGCCGCAGGCAGCTATGCACTGGAGGCCAGCCTGGTCAATCACCAGGACCTGCTTCCCGCCGACGACCGCCGCGCCTTGTCCATCCAGGTCGAGGCCAGCGTCGGTGTGTTGCTGGTGGACGGCGGCAACTCGCCGGCCGGTCTGCAAAGCAAGCTCGGTTTCCTGGCCGCGGCCCTGGACCCGGACCCTGGCGGCCGCGGGCCGTTCAAAGTGACTCGCATCTCGCTCGCTCAGTTTGCGCCCTCGCTGCTACAAGATTACAGAGTGGTTGTCCTGGGCGACGTGCCCGTGCTGGAGCCGGCCATGGTGGATGCCCTCGAACGTTTCGTCGTCAGTGGCGGCGGCATCTTCGCCGGCCTGGGACCGGACAGCGACCTGGCCCTCATCAACCGTTACTGGGCCCGCAATGGCGACGGATTCCTGCCCTGTCCGCTCGAACGTCCGGTGACGCCTCCCAAACCCGCTCTTCCGGCTGCCATCAGCGCCGGACACCCCGTCTTCAACGGTTTTGGCTCCAGAAGCGATGATGCCTGGAAAGCGGCAAAGGTCAGGTCCTACTTCAAATTGGACGTGGGCAAGGCCAAGGGCTCCGAACTGGACGTTCTGCTCAAGATGGACAACGGCGATGCCTTGCTGGTCGAACGCCGGCGCGGGCTGGGGTTGGTGGCCCTCATGGCGACCAGCCTGAATGCAGATTGGACCGACCTCCCGCTCCAGGCTGCCTACGTGCCGCTGATGCGCGGAGTGGCCGGTCACCTCGGCAGCTTCGTCATGCCGCCCAGGAATCTTGTGCCAGGAGACTCGATCATCTATGCCCGAGTCAAGGACCCCGCCAAACCGATGTCCGGCGAAGGTCCCTCCGGCAAGCCCATGAAGCTCACGCCGGGCTCATGGGAAGGACGGGCCGCCGTCCTGAGCGAACCGCTCATGGAACCGGGCGTCTATCTTCTCCACGACCCCCAGCAGCCCGGCCCGATTCGCTATGCTGTCTCGGTGGCGCCAGCCGAGAGCGCCTTGCTGCCCGTCACCGATCGCCAGATGGCCTTGGCCATGGATGGCGGCATGAGCCTCTTTCATGACCCCGGGCAAATCGCCGCAAACCTCGACCCGACCCGCCGCCGGTCGGTCGAACTCTGGAAATGGTGCTTGTTTGGCGCGCTCTTGCTCATGTTTGTCGAGGGATCGATGACGCGGCGCCAGGCGCTTGCCGAGGGGAAGGACCGGGCGTATGGCCTTAATCGCGCTAATCTTAATGCCGGATTGAAGTGATGACCTCTGGTCTAAGCTGGCAATTCAACTGCACGGGTTGGCCGTGGTGGTCAGTGCTGCCCCTGGCGGCGGCGGGGGTTTTGCTCATGCTTCGGTTGTATCGGTTCGAGATGGCCGCCTTGGCGCCGAGGCTGCGGCGGTGCCTCCTGCTGTTGCGCTTGGCGGTTTTGGTCTTGCTGGTCCTGTTCCTGATGGAACCGGCCTTGACGCGCCGGTCCACCGAGCGGGTCCTGCCGTTGGTGGCGGTGATGGTGGACCAGTCTGGCTCGATGGCGGTGAAGGATGAATCCATGGCGCCGGGCGAAAAACTGAGGGAGGTCATCGGGCTGAACTTGGTGCCGGCCAGCGTGCGGCCACTGAAGACAAACGCGACACAACAAGCGGCTTCGGACAAAATCGTCGTGGACTCCGCCCCGCCAGACTCGGTTCTCGCCCGGGGCCTGGCCTCTTTGTCCGCCCTTTCCCGGTACGAGCGCGCCGTCAAACTGGCCAAACAAACCGTCATGCCCGCCTTGCGCGACAAGGGGCGACTCCGGGTCTTCGCCATGGATACCGGGCTGGCGCCGCTGGACCCGGACCACCCCGCCACCCTCCTGCCCAATCGCGCGACCGATTTCGAGGCCAGTCTGGCCGCCCTCGCCCGCAATTGGGGCCAGGAGTATGTCGGAGGCGTCGTCTTCCTGTCCGATGGCCGCCAGACCGCCGGCGGCGACCCGGTCCCGGTCATTCGCTCGCTCCGCGCGCGCGGCGCCCTGGTGGCCGGCATCATGGTGGGCGACCCCGGCATCCCGCCCGACGCCGTCGTGGCGGAAATCTCGGGCAGCAGCGAGGTCTTTCTGGGCGAGGAGGCGCCGATGACAGTCCGCTACCGCGTCAGCGGGGCCGACGAGATGGATTGGGACCTGGTCATGACCCGCCAGGGAAAGGAATTGGAACGTCGCCAGGTGCGCGGCAACGGTTCGTGGCAGTACCAGACCTTTGCCTTCCCGGCGACCAACGCCGGCATCAATCTCTACCAGGCGCGGATCGAACTGTCTCGCGAACAAAGCGCCGACACCCCCCTCTCTGCCTCCGGCTCGGTTACACTCGAGATGTGGAACAACGTCCCCGGCGAGCAAGTGGCTGACCTGGTCAACAGCCCCAGCTTCAAACGGCCTCCCTCCTCGACCGGCAGCTTTGCGCAGCTTCAGTACAGCAGCCGCGGCCAGCAATACGGCGCCCGCGTTCGCGGCTTCCTCATCCCGCCTCAAAGCGGCAACTACACCTTCGGAATCTGCTCCGACGACTCCTCGGAACTGTGGATCAGCCCCTCGGAGGACCCGAAAGCCAAGACCAAAGTGGCCTATATCTCCGGTTACGTCCCGGCCGGCGCCTGGGACGCCAGGCCCTCTCAAAAGAGCCAGCCCGTCACCTTGCAAGCCCGGAAGCCGTATTACTTCGAGATTCTTCACAAACAAGGCGGCGGCGAAGACCACTTGGCCGTGGACTGGATGTTGCCCGACGGGTCGAGGGAAAGGCCAATCCCCTCGACGCGTCTGGCGCAGTATGACGAGCAAACCGTTGCCCGCCTGGTCCAGCACAAGAAAGAGGCCTCGCAAGCCAGAACCAACCTCTGGAAAGAAGCCAGCCTCGCCAATAACAGCGCCGAATTCTCCGTGGCAGTCAACCAGGACCCAATCAAGGTGCTGCTGGTGGACTCGACCCCGCGCTGGGAAAGCCGTTACCTGGCCGCCATGTTCGAGCGCGACCGCCGCGTCAGCTTCACCCGGCGCTATCATTCGGTCATCATTGAGGACAGGAACACGCCGCTTTTGCCTAAGAATCAATCCGAGTGGGACGCCTACGACATGGTCTGCCTGGGCGACCTGGACACCAACGAACTGCCGCCCGACCAGCAAAAGCACGCGGCCAACTTCGTGGCCCAGCGCGGCGGCTTCCTGGTCTGCCTGGCCGGGCCGCGCGGTCTCCCCAGGGCCTTCAGTCTCGGCACGATGGCCAACCTGCTTCCAGTGCGGCTCTCCCTGCAATCCAGCCGGCTGCCCGAGCCGGTCACCGTCGCCTTGACACCCGAGGGCGCCGAACATCCCATCATGCAAGTCCTCAACGACCCCGGTTACAACCAGAAACTGTGGCCGTTGCTGCCCCCCCTCCAATGGATTGCCGATATGGTCGTTGCCAAGCCGGGCGCCACGGTCCTCCTCACGGCCCAGAACCCAGCCAAGACCCCCATCGTCGCCGCTCAACGTTTCGGCGCCGGCCGCGTGTTTTGGGTCGGCACCGAGGAAACCTGGCGTTGGCGCGACCGCCTGGCCGAGCGCGTCCATCAGACCTTCTGGCTCCAGGTGATGCGCTGGGGCCTGGCCGGACGCTTGCGCGGCAAAGACCCCCGGCTGCAGGTCGGTTTGGACCGCTACCTGATGACCCCGTCCGAGGCGGCCGAACTCAAGGCCCGAGTCTCCACCAAAAACGGCGAGCCGACTGCCGAATCGCCCTGGGTCAAAGTCGAGCAGATTGCCCCCGGCGGCGAACCAGTCCCCGGCTCTGCCAGAAGTCTTGAAATGTTGCCCGTGGCCGACGCCCCCGGCATCTGGCAGCTCTCTTTGAATGGCCTGGAAGAAGGCTCATGGCGCATTACCACCACCCACCGTCAGGCTGAACTCAAGGGCCTGGCCGAAGTCCGCGAGCTAATCGTCCGCAGCCAGAACGGCCTGGAAGGACTGGACCTGGGCGCGGACCTGCCCGGCCTGAGCCGGATGGCCGCAGCCGGCGGCCACCTTGCCGGCACGATGGACCAGGCCCCGTCCATCCTCCAAGACCTCGCTTCCAAACTCAAACCCCGCAACCAGGAACACCGCGAAACCCTGCGCCTGTGGAACAGCTACCTCTCACTCTGCCTGGTGGCCGGCCTCCTCACCGTCGAGTGGGTCATGAGAAAGCGGCTGGGCTTGCCTTGAAAAACTCTCCGGAGGACCCCGCTCCCGAGCCTTTGTCGAACACCGGCGGAATGAACCGCCTGTTCGAACATGAAAAACTGGATGAACCTGGCCGAAGGCAACGGCAAGTTCACGCCGCCGGATCGTTGCCGTTATTGTTGGCATTGCGCGCGGCTCGGCCTTGGAATGTGCCGCCGCGCTGGATGTGCCGGCCTGCGAGGGCCGGTGCGAGCCGGCTGAGGTTGCCGCTGGAAAAGAACTCCTGCGGAGCCTTGTTTCGATGCTGGTGGGCTTAATCAGAGCATATTGTGGCCGCCGGCGATGGCAATTTCCATCGCCCGCTTCACGCTCTCCTGGACTTTGACCTCGGCGAAACCCATTTCCGCAAGATACTCCAATTGGTCGGTTTCAGTCTGTTCGCTGGCCGCCACCATGCCGATGGCGATGGGCAGGTCGAGGCTCGGCTCCTCCTTCGCTGAAGCTATGGAGGACAGGCCCTCCTTCTTCACGTCGGCCGGGGCTAGGTTGATCGTGGTCAGGCCGAAGGTGAAGTTGAAGCCGGAATTGATGAGGGCGGTCATCACCCGGTCGCGGGATTCTTTCACCGCGGCATCCGGAAGGCCGACAATCACGATGATGGGATCCCCATAGCCGGCGTTCACCTCGAGTTCGACCGGATGCGCTTCAATGCCATTGACCTGCCTTCGCTAAAGCTACGGCGAGGCGGGCGGCGGCCGAACAGACCTTGGCCAACATGGCGAACGTTATGAGCCAAGCCCTGGGAAAGGGCAATGCGGAAATGACAAAAGGAAGGGCGGAAAGGCGGAAGCGCTGAAACGCTAAAAAGCGGGAGAGCAAGAAAGCGGGAACGATGGGTGGGGTTTTGGCTATGCCCAGGAACCGGGAAGGCGGCAGGCGCAGGCAACCGTGAACCATGCGAAATGCGCCGAGGAAAAGGGCTGTTGCATGTGCAGCCATTCGTGCGGGAAGCTGGGAGACAAATTGCACCATGCCCGGGGGAGGGAGATTGGAAGTGGCTATTACAGAGAGAGTTGTGAGAATCGCAGTTAGGAAGGTGAGGCAGAAACTGTGCAGGAAGCGAGGTCGGAAGGGGCTTGGAAGCCCGAAGGGCGAAGGGCGAAGGCCGGGGCCCGAGGGGAGGGCGCTTGGGCTAGATCTGGTGTGCGATGAGGGGGCTGTTGTGGCTCGGGGACGAGGGGCGGGGCTGATCGAATGCGGAGTGCGGAATGCGGAGTGCGGAGTGTCTCGAGGGGGCGGGATTTCGCTTCGCTCAGCGGGCTCGGGTGCGGAGCGGGGTTGGGACTGGGCTGGGGCTGCGGGGTGCCGGGAGGAGATTCCTCTTTATTTGAATGGGGGGCCTGGGTGCGCGGGGGGCTGGTGTGAGGCGGCGGGTCTGGCGGGACGTTAGGGGGCGGGGTGGGTTGGTCGTTGGTGGAGCGTTGGTTGAGGGGGGCGAGGTCGGCGGCGCGGACCGCGGCGACTTCACGGCGGAGCTGGAGGTACATGCGCAGGAGCTTGTCGCTGTCCACCAGGACGGGGTCGCGCGCGAGGAGGGTGCTTTCGACGTTGAAGAGGATTTTGGCCAGCCTCTCCCGCTCGGCCAGGAGGGAGGGGAAGACTTTGTCGTGGAAGGCTTCGAGATGCACGGCGCGGGCGGCGCGGATGTCCGGGCCGAGTTGGCGGTTCCACTGGACGAGGGTGCGTTGGGAGACGTGGATGTTCGAGGCGATCTGCGCCAGGCTCAGGCCCTTGGCCCGAAGTTCGACAAACTGATCTTTAGTTTCATTTGTATGCATCGGGGCCGTTTTAGCATTGCCGGGGGCGCAGGACCAAACGCTGCATTGGCTCTATTGGCTCTATTGGTTGTTTGTTGCCGGAGAGGAGGACTTTGACCGGCCGCGGCATGATTGGCATTCAACTGCACAATCACCCGGGGATCATTCCACAACTCATGGGGCGCCTGCTGACCTTTCTGGTGTTTTCAGACCGTGCCCATCATGGTCCCTAGCAGGCGAATCTCCGTGCGGAGCCCGCAAAACCGGCGATCGTGCGAGGCTGAATGCCGTGTTGCCGACGCTTGAACCAGCCCAAGCTATGACCCCCTTTTCCTTTTCGCAGTCCCAATCTCAGCGACCAGGGCTGCCTGGGTGGCCGGGCGGATGTTGTTCGTTTGAGGCGACATCCGTCACCGATTCTGACAGACCTGAACGGGATATGCGAGCACCATTATTGGGACGCTTGGGCCCCACAAGGGGCCGCTGCACTATTGCTGCGCCGGAAGGCCTCGATCTTTTGAAGGACCCCTGGCACGTTACCATTGTAAACGCCCCTGAGCACCAGACTAATTGTGGTGGCGCTCATGCCAACTGCCCGCGCAACGTCCGAGTTGCTCAACCCGCGATCCCGCATGAAGGTATCGAGCCAGCGTATGCGTTCATCATCAGCTGCAGGTGAACTGCGTGTGCCCTCCGCCTTGCGCAGCGCCTGCTTCGCCTTCTCCAGGAAGGCGGAATCGGTTCTGCATTCGGACACAAACCAGTCGACGAAGGCCTCGCTGAATTGTCCGGAAGAGAATTTCGGTCTGTAAAAGAATTCGGGCTTGCCTTCGATCCCGTGCGCTTTTCGGACCGCGAAAATGTCGTGAGGCGACACTGGTAGCAATCCCGCCAGCTTGGCCGTCGCGACCTGGGCCGCTTCCTTCTGCCGGTAGGGATGTGTTTTGTTCGGGTCAAGTTCCCGGACCAGAGGCGCCGCAGGATTGTTAGTCAGGCGCACCGCTTGTTCCCCGATCGGCTCAGTATTTACCTCCGGTGAAACAACGAACACCCGTGAACCAGCCGGCGCCTCAGTCACCTTGCGAATGCCGTCCAGCCAGGAACTCCGCAGGCGCTCAACTTCGCGTTCAAGGAACAGCCGAAGATCCTCGGTTGTTCCAGGTTCGCTCTTAGCTCCATGTCGAAAATAGACAGTGCCCTGGCTAAAGGCCGTCTTCTGCTGGTTATTCGGTGGGACTTGGTACGTACCGGGCTTGGTAAAAACGATTGGCAGGTTCGCTGCGCCAATCATGAAGCAGAGCACCGCATCTCCTTCGAATTCCCGTTCAACCAGCCTCACGTCGGCGTTCATCCAGCCCGTGTACTTCGCAATTTTGTCGCTGACGTCTGCCGGGTCGAGGTTGGCCAAGGAGCGACCATCCCAACCACTGGCAGAGCCGTCATCACTGAGGCCGATGACAATCAATCCCCCGCCGCTGTTACCCATCGCGACCATGTCCTTCACCAACTCGCACCAATCTTGATTCGAAGTAGGATCGAAGCCGCACTTGAAGTCCACGTGCGCAGTTTCGCAGCGATCCTCGAGATGTTCGGCGAGACGGGCCAGATGTTCGTGACTGTTCATGCGCTCTTGCTTTCTTGCGTAGCCTTATTGTATTTAGCGGAGGGCGTGGCACGTCAAGAGTTTATGCGGCGGGTGGTCAACTGCGCCCGAGCCTGATCGTTGTCCTGCTGAGTCCTGGAAATCCTGGTGAAACCCATAGGTTGGCTCGATTTCACGACACAGCGACCTATGTTCTGGCTGACCCCTTTTCGGGTTGACCCCTTTTCTCGAACCTCTCCTCCGGCACCGCCAACCCATCCTCTTCGAGCACTTGCACGTAACCCTCAATGGCCTCTTTGATGTTGGTCACTGCCTCTTCCCGCGTGGCGCCCTGGGAAACGCAGCCTGGCAAACTCGGGCACTCGGCGACCCAGTACCCGTTCTCGCCGGGATAGATAAGCACCTGTCTCATGGAACCAAGGTACAAACGGCGTCCCGAATGGTCAAGGGCTTGCCGATTGCGTTGTGACGAGGCGAAATCGGCCTAATTATTACGGTGATGGTGTCGCCATACCCGGCGTTCTCCCGGTTCCGCGACTTCCTACGCAAGGCCATGGAGGATGCGGACAACCTGGTCTTCATCGCGCTGGCGCCCGCGTGGTTCGCCAGAGCCCGCCAGGAGGACATGCGGAAGGTCCGCCTTCGCCGAGGCTACGGCGGGACAAGCGCGGTTCGCCTTGGTGGAGCTTTGCGCCCTGCCCATCCCGCCGGGCTGGCCCCAGATCGGCGTCGAGTTGGCGGCCGACTGGGCGGGCCGGGGCTGGCAGGGCGCCAGCGCTCCCACGCGGGTTCACGAGTGAGCATGGCGGAAGGGCGCCCAAAGAGTGGTGGAACGGCCTTGCCCCGCCTCCCCACACCGGCCCAAGCTATGGTTTGCCCCCGTCCTCGTCCCGTCCCGGTTCTTCCTGTGTTCGATGCGAAATCCAGGCTTGCTTGAGCTCCCAGAGGCCGTTATGCTCCAAGCATGGTAATCATACGATTTACCGATCAAGACTCCAAACGGAGGGCGCTCGGTTACATCGCCAGACGCTTCCCGGGCAAGAGTTGGGCAACGGGAGAAGTAATGGTGCCCGACGCTGCGTTGGCCTCTTTGGCGTCGGAAGGTTTTCATTTCACCGTCGAAGGTCCTGCCACGTATGAGCGCCTCACGTCGTTACGAGATACTCCTGCCACTGCGGTTCAATGACGGCCAATCGGTGCCTGACGAGCTGATTTCCGACACGCTGACTGAATTGGAAAACCGCTTCGGCGCGGTTTCGTGGGAAACTCAGGTCATTCGAGGGCGTTGGCGGCACGAGGAAGAGGCGTATTCGGACGATTTGATGCGGGTCGTCATCGACGTTGAAGACCTCGTTGAACACCGTCAGTTCTTCGGCGACTTCAAGCAGCGCCTGAAGGCCCGCTTCCGCCAAATCGAAATCTACATGACAACCCATCTGATTGACGTGATCTGAATGTGAGGGAGGTCTAATTGGAGCCAATTGGGGGCTTCTCGACGAGCGAATGAAAACGATGGCGAAAGTTCCAAATCAAGAAGAGACCATGCCAAAACGAACCAAACCACAGGCTGACCCCTGCTATGAAGATCCCGGACAGTTCAGATTTGCCTGTTCAGATTTGCCTTGCTTTCAAGTAGTGCGTCAGCGAGATTAGCGCCGTATGGCAATCGTTCCTTCGTCACGAATTGCGATGCCGCAAGGCATGGCTTATGGTTGGTGGCATTTCCCCGAGGCTTTAGTCCAAGATCTGACTTTCGACATAGAGATTGTTGCCGGCGATGAGCGGTCACCGGGACGGTATTATCAACTGTATCAGGGGCAGATTGGTGGGCACGGGATGTACCTAGGGTTCCAGACTCATTTAATGCGCCCCGGGATCGGCTGGGGGGGAAAAGGACTGCTCTTCTCGCGTTGGGATACTCAGAACAGCGAGGATGCCGCGCCAAGTCCAGGGGGATGGATGGAGAACAGTGCTCACGAAGGTGGATTCGTCGGGGTCAGGTCAGTATTCGAGTGGGGCATCGGCCGGTACTTTTGTCGGCTCTTCCCCCGCGACCCGGATAATGTTGGGGTCTGGTATGAGTATCGCGTTCGACGCTTGTCAGACGACGTAGAGGCGTCGCCGGGTGCCCTGCGTTTCCCATTCGTGAAGGCGCAACGTCCCCTAATCCACTCGGGCGGCGGGTCGTGGACCGAGGTGTATAGGGGGGCTGTGGCTGTGGAGGATGTGCCATTCACCCAATTTGATGTGCGATCCTTGCGGGCGAACAACAATAGCCTTGCACCGATCCGATGCGACACCGGCTACAATGAGCGCTTTCCTCTCGCTGACAGCGAGTGCACCCCGCAAGGGGTATTGTCCCTCCGATCAGGTCATGGCGTGGTAAGAAATCATGCTGCAGGGCAGTACCTGATCAGCCCATGTGGAACATAGAGTCCACCGGCTAAACCAACAACTGGGTGGGGGTCATAGATTGGGCCGGTGTCGGGATCTGGGGCAGGGCCGTTTCACCACCCTCCGGTCGCGCTTCCCCGGCGCTCACGCGTGAAGCCGCGTGTGGGCGATGCTCCCCTGCCAGCCTCGCCGCGCCCAGCCGGCGGTGAGCTCGATGCCGAACTGCGGCCAGTCGCGCGGGATGGGCAGGGCGCAGAGCTCCACCAAGGCGAGCCGCGCCCGCCGCATGTCCTCCCGGCGGGCCCGAACGAACCAGGCCGGCGCCAGCCCGATGAAGACCACGTTGTGGGCGACCTGCATGGCCTTCTGGAGAAACGCGCGGAACTGGGAGAGGGGCGGGTTGCCGACGGCCCAGTCCCAGTGTCCTGTCGCCTGGAGGAAGTCCCTCCCATACGTCGGGTCAAACCACAGTTTGGAACGGTGTAGAGAGCCAAGCAACGGTGTGTCTGAGGCATTTGCCCGCGGCGAACTGGACTTGCTGAAATCCTGGGGCTTCACATCGGAAAAGTGGAAAACCGAGCGGCCTGGCAGCCTCCCGCAGGCGTTTGTCCATGCGCATTTCGTGCAATTCGGGTCTGGTGGTGACGATGACCCTCGCGTCCGAAGTGTCAGAACTTAACGGTCAAGCGCGCCCTGGAGATCGCCGCCATCGGCGGCCCCAGCCCGCTTATGGCGCTTCTTTGCGCTCCGGGCGACTGGGCATGCAGATGGCGACTGTCCCGATTAGGCAACGGCACGGACAACCGGCGATTTGGGGTCGTCCATGTTGTCGAGCTTTCGTTCGAGCGTGGCCAAGCTGAGTCCATGTTTGCCGGCCAGGGCGATCAAGTAGGCATCGTTCCACTGTTTGAATCCGCTCAGAGAACGCATCGAAACTTTCTCGAAAGGAAGATCGTCGGGTAAGAAGCGATGCGCGGACAAGGCAAGAATTGACTTCAAGCGACTCAGCGCCTCGCCGGTGCTCATGCGTGGCGGGCGCCGATTGCCGACGGTGTCTGTCCAGGGTCGCGTGAAGAAACGCAAGAACGCACCCTGAGTCTGCGGCGACGTATAAAACTCCCTCAGGCCCGAGACGAACCGATGCGCGCGCCGGTGGTCCGCGTGACTCGCATCGAAAGCCGCTATCAGGGTGTTGGCGTCGAGCAGCGAATTATTCATCATCCAGGGCCTGCTCGACTTCCTTGGAAGTGTAAGTCCCCCCCTCGGAATGGAATACGGCCGAGGGCGCGGTTTTGGCGGAGGTTCTCCTCAAGCCTTGCAGGATGAGCTCCGAGACCGCTTTGCCTAAAGACATGTTCTCATGGGCCGCTTTGGCCTTGGCCGCTTGGAACGCATCGTTATCCAACGTCAGGGTCGTTCTCATGTGCGGCATCATATCATCAAAGCACCATAACGTCAATCGCCCACGCGCACCCAAGTCCGCGTGTGCAGGTGTCGTGCAGGTGTCGGTCCTCACTTCTTGCACTTTTACAGACGTCAAAGCGCCGGCCCTGGCTTTTCAAACCGGCTGACGGTAGGGGATTTTCCGGCGGGAGAAAGCCGAGTTTTGGAATAGGTGAAATTGACTCGATTATTACGATGATGGTGTCGCCATACCCGGCGTTGACCTCCGCCTCGGTCGGATGCGCCTCGATGCCGCTGACCTGCCTTCGCTAAAGCTACGGCGAGGCGGGCGGCCGCCGAACAGACCTTGGCCAACATGCCAAAGTTATGGCGCAGACGGGGGCAACGGGCAATCCGGTTTTTTGGGCTGTCGAAGATCAGAGCCAACGCGCATGGTTGCGTTTGGCGTGGAGAATCCGAAAGAGGACAACGCGATCGCCTTCGATGCGGTAGAAGAGCTTGTAGGGGAAACGGCGGGTGAGCAGCCGACGGAAGCCGCGGTAATAAGGGGGACGCCTTTGAGGCTGCTCTTCGAGAAGGATTATTGCTCGCTTCACCTCCTCCATGAACTCGTCCCCCAAGCCCGCGCGTTGTGCCTCGTACCACCGACGGGCCTCGCGCAAATCCTCTTCGGCGCGGGGGCGGATGAAAACGGCCCATTTCACGCCGCCGTCTGTCTCCGAATGCGGGCCTCAACTTCGTGCCAGGGCGAGGCCGCGCCCGGAGCGGGCGTGTAATCCTCCAGCTCCCGGTCCAGCAGCGCCTTCTCCTCCGCCGAAGGTTCGCCACCCTTCAACAGGTCGCTCTCTTCCAATTCACAAATCCGCTCGAGGATCTCGCGGCGCTCTTCCAGCGCGAGCTTGGGCAGCTCTTGCAGAATGTCGCTCTTGCTCATGCCGCTACGTTAGCGGGCGTCCAGCGATTAGGCAAGCGCCGGATGCGGCGGTCTAGCGGTGAAGGCGGCGGATGGTCGTCGCGGAAAATCCTGATCGAAATGCCCAGAAACCGGCTAATCTCAGGCATACAGGGCCGAATGGCTCGTGGCGGGCTGAACTCGTCTGCCGGTCACCTGCTGCCATAGGGCATCCGGGCAGAAATCGAAATTCTGACCACCGATTGCATGTTAGGGCCGTGTGAGTCTCTGATCCAAATCCATTTGACGTTCGGGAGCGCGCCGGTAGTTTGGGCTCATGGGCGGCAAAACCCTGGAACCGAACCCGTGGATGATCCTGCCCTTCGGGCTGTTGCTGGCAGTCATCGCGGTTGCGCCCATGGTCCAGCCCGCCCGGTGGGCCAGGCACTACCCCAAGCTGACCGCCGGGCTGGCCGCCGTCACAGCGGGCTACTACATCTTCGTGTTGCGCGCCGCCGAGCGCGTGCTGCAGGCCGGACACGAGTATTTCAGTTTCATCGTGCTTATCGGCTCGCTCTTCGTGGTTGCCGGCGGCGTTCACCTCAGCGTCAAAGGCCGGGCAACGCCCGGCGCGAACACCCTTTTCCTGCTCGTCGGGGCCGTTGCATCGAACCTGCTGGGCACGACGGGCGCCTCGATGCTCCTCATCCGGCCCTGGCTCCAAATGAACCGGGGCCGTGCCTCCGCGCACCACGTCGCGTTTTTTATCTTCATTGTCTCGAACGTGGGCGGTTGTCTGACGCCCGTCGGGGACCCGCCGCTGTTTCTGGGCTATCTCGAGGGGATTCCCTTTTGGTGGGTAACCCGGCATTGCTGGCCGATGTGGGCCGTGGCGGTGGGCTTCCTCTTGGCGTTGTTTTATGCCCTAGACACCGTCAATTACAGCCGCGCCTCCCGGCAGGCCCCCATGCCGGAACTCGCCGCGCCGGAACCATGGCGCATCGAGGGCGTGGGCAATCTTGCCTGGCTGCTGCTCATCCTGGGCGCGGTGTTCATCAACCGCCCCGTCTTGCTTCGTGAATCGTTGATGGCGGCGGCCGCCGCCGCTTCGTACCTCACAACCAAAAAGACCGTCCACGAGGCCAACCACTTCAAGCTCCATCCGATGCGGGAGGTCGCCATCCTGTTCGCAGGCATTTTCGTCACCATGATGCCCGCGCTGGATTGGCTCCAGGGCCACGCGGGGCGGCTAGGCCAGCCCAGCCCGGCGCTCTTCTATTGGGCTTGCGGGGCACTCTCCAGCCTGCTGGACAACGCCCCGGCTTACCTCGGTTTCCTCAACGCCGCTTACGGCCTGTTTGTCTCCCCTGAACAGGTTTTACAGCAATCCCATGCGGCGGCCTTGGCCCGAGGCACGGCCGGCCCAGGCGAAATCCACGTCGCCTTTCTGCTCGCCAACAACCATTTGCAGGCCTATCTCCTGGCCGTGAGCCTCGGGGCGGTTTTCTTCGGCGCCCTGACCTATATCGGCAACGGCCCCAATTTCATGGTCAAGGCCGTTGCAGAACACTACAATGTCCGCATCCCGGGGTTCCTGGGGTTCATTTTCAAATTCAGTCTTCCCTGCATGGGCCCGATGCTCGTGTTGATCTGGCTGCTGTTCCTTCGCCGATGAGCCGGTGTTGGGTTCTTGCCAGGGGAGTGGAAACCGGTATAGGCTGTTGCCGGATTGCGCGTTTATGGCTCAACGGTTCAACTCCATCCAATGTGTCGTCGCCGAAATACGGGAAGGCAAGATGGTCATCGTTGTGGACGACCCGGACCGTGAGAACGAGGGCGACATCATCATGGCCGCCCAGTTCATCACGCCGGACGCCGTCAATTTCATGGTCAAGCATGGCCGCGGCCTCATCTGCGCCCCCACCACTTCCCAACGCCTGCAACAGCTCGGCATCGAGCGTATGGTCCGCCAAAACCAGGAGAGCTTTAAGACCGATTTCCACGTAAGCGTCGATGCCGCGCGAGGCGTCACGACCGGCATCAGTGCCGCCGACCGCGCAAAGACCCTCCGCATCATGGCCGATCCGAGAGCCGTTCCGGAGGACCTTATCCAACCCGGCCACGTGTTCCCGCTTCGCGCCCGGCCCGGCGGCGTCTTGCAGCGCGCCGGCCACACCGAGGCCGCGGTGGACCTGGCCAAGCTAGCCGGCTGCCGGCCCGTCGGCGTCATCTGCGAGATCATGAGCGATGACGGCTCGATGGCCCGCCTGCCCGAGTTGATCCGATTCGCCAGGAAACACCGGCTCAAGATCTGCACAATCGCCGACCTCATCCACTTCCGGCGGACGCGCGAGAAGCTGGTCGAGCTCCTCGAAGTCGTGAAGCTCCCGACCGAGTACGGCAACTTCGACCTCTATCTCTATCAATCGAAGATCGACGGCCTGCATCACCTGGCCCTGGTCTGCGGCGACCTGGCCGGGAAACAAAACGTGCTCGTTCGCGTGCATAGCGAATGCCTCACCGGCGACGTCTTCGGCTCGCGCCGCTGCGATTGCGGCCCCCAACTGCACCAGGCCATGCGCCAGGTCGCCGCCTCCGGCTGCGGTGTCGTCGTCTATATGCGCCAGGAAGGACGCGGCATCGGCCTGGCCGCCAAAATCAAGGCCTACAAACTCCAGGAGGAAGGCTACGACACGGTCGAAGCCAACCAAAAGCTCGGCTTCGACATGGACCTGCGCGAATACGGCCTGGGCGCTCAAATCCTCGCCGACCTCGGCTTGAAGACCATTCGATTGCTCACCAACAACCCCCGCAAGGTGGTCGGCCTGGAAGGCTACGGCCTCAAAATCGTCGAACAGGTCCCCGTCAGGATCAAACCCAACCCTTACAACGCCCGCTATTTGCGAACCAAACGCGATAAACTCGGGCATCTGCTGTGATGCTGACTGCTCTCCAACCCAAGTCCTTTCAGGCCCGGGGCGCCTCGTTCGCGATTGTCGCCTCGCTCTACAACGCCCGCTATGTCAACGCCATGGTCCGTGCTGCCAAGGCCGAACTCAAACGCGCCGGCGCCAGGCGGGTCCAGGTCCTCCGCGTGCCCGGGGCATACGAAATCCCGATCGTTGCCGCGCGCCTGGCCCGGGCAGCCCCGTCCGAGGCTCCCGCGGCCACGCCTGGCTCATCCCGCATCGCCCCTCGCTTGCCCCCCTCTGCGATCATCTGCCTCGGCGTCATCCTGCGCGGCCAAACCGTCCACGCCGCCCATATCGGCGAGGCCGTCAGCCATGCCCTGATGCAGATTCAACTCCAACGCCTCGTCCCGGTCATTCACGAAGTTCTGCTGCTGGAAAATGAAGGCCAGGCCCGCGCCCGTTGCCTGAGCCGGACGCACAATCGGGGCGCCGAGGCCGCCCGGACGGCGCTGGCCATGGCCGGCCTGATGGGCAAGATTGTCTGATACTCAACATCAGTTTCGCTTCAAACTGGTTGCGGCCGGCCGGGTCGAGTGCTACTTTCATCCGTTTTTCGATGATGGATGACTGACGTTACGAGCAAAACCAGCACTCTCTTGGCAGCCGCCGGCCTGGCCCTGGCCGCGCAGTGGGCGCCGGCGGGCGACATCAGCGGGACCATCACTCTCAAAGGCACTCCCCCAAAGGAAATCGTCATCACGCCTTACAAAGACGACGTCCACTGCCGCGATCTCATGGCGGAGACCCCGACGACCCATTTCTACGTCGTAAGTCCCAAGGGCGAACTGGCCGACGTTGTGGTCTCCCTGCAAGGCATCCGTGGCAAGTCCACGGGCGCCTCGGCAAAACCCGCCGTCCTGGACCAGAAAAACTGCCTTTACGTGCCGCAGATTATGGCAATCCAGACAGGCCAAAGGCTTATCGTGAAGAACTCGGACCCCGTGACACACAACGTCGATGTCCAACCCGCCGGCGACTCGGGCAACCCGCCAAGGAATGAGGCCCAGTTCCCCGGCGGGCCGGACCTGGCCTTCTCCTTTGCCAAACCGGAGATGTTCCTGAAAATCAAGTGTGACGTGCACCAATGGATGTTTGCCTGGGTCAGCGTGTTCGACCACCCCTACTTTGCCATTTCCGCCAAGGACGGCACGTTCAAAATCCCCAACGTCCCGCCCGGCAAGTACGCCCTCCAAGCCGCTCATCGCAAGGCGGGCGTCGTGACCCGGGAAGTCGAGGTCAAAGAAGGGGAATCCAGCAAGGTCGATTTCACGCTCCAAGTCAAGTAGCCCGCGAACCCGGTTAGGACTGTCATACACACAATGAGAGCCGAAAAAATGAACGTCTGCGGGCGAATATTGAGAATGATTCCCAGCCCGACCTTCGCACCACGCTGATTTCATGACACCGCCACTGAACCGGAGTTGGAACCCTGGCCTCTGCGGCTTTGCGCTTCTGACTGCCTTGGCTACGCTGGGATTGCTGGCGGCAGGCGGCCTGGTGACCAGCCACGGCGCGGGCATGGCCGTTCCCGACTGGCCTAACACCAACGGATACAACATGTTCTTTTTCCCGTTCTCCCAGTGGGTGGGCGGGATTTTTTACGAGCACACGCATCGTCTGTTTGCCTCCTTGGTCGGCTTGCTGACCAGCGTTCTTGCCTTATGGCTTTGCGGCGCCAAAGCGCGGCCCTGGATGCGCAATCTCGGCATCGCCCTGCTGGCGGCGGCCCTGGGCGTGCTCGCCGCCTGGCCCCGGCGGTGGAGCGACGCGCTGGTGTTGGGACTCACAGGCGTGGCGCTGTTCGGCTCCAGCTTCGCCTGGCCTCGATGCGGGCCCAGCCCCCGATGGCTGCGGCGGCTGGGGCTGGCGGCCTTTCTGGCCGTGGTTCTTCAAGGGGTGCTTGGCGGATTGCGAGTTGTGCTTTTCCAGGATCAGATCGGCATCTTTCACGCAACGCTGGCGCAACTGTTTTTCGCCCTGGTTTGCGCGCTCGCCCTGTTCACCAGCCGTTGGTGGCAAAACGCGGCAAGCGCCCCCGCGGACTTCGATGCGCGGCGCTTGTCCTCGCTGGTGCTGGCCACGACTCTCCTCATCCTGGTCCAACTGATCCTGGGCGCCTGGATGCGCCATCAACACGCCGGGCTGGCCATCCCGGATTTCCCGCTCGCCTACGGCAAGCTCTGGCCGCCTATGGATGCCGCCTCGGTCGCTCTCTACAACCAGCAGCGCCTTGAAATAGTGTCCGTGAACCCGATCACGTCATTCCAAATCGGCCTCCAAATGGCGCATCGTATCATGGCGGCGCTCATCCTGGCCGCCGTGGCCGCCTGCGCGGGGTGGACCTTGCGCCGGCTTGGCCCAAAGTCTGCCCTGGGCAAGCTGGCGCTGCTTTGGCTGGGGCTGGTCCTGGCGCAAGCGCTCCTGGGAGCAACGACGATATGGTCCAACAAGGCCGCTGACATCGCCATGGCTCATGTGCTTGGCGGCGCCCTTTGCCTGGCGCTGGGGACCGTTCAGTGCCTGCTCTGGTTCCGCCGATTCCTGCCGGCAACCGAGGGGCGAGGAGAGGGTGTCGAGGGGCCGGGGGCGAGTGTCGAGGGAGGCAAGTGGCGTCCCTCGCTCCTGGCCCCTCGACACTCGACACCCGGCTTTCTCCGCCCAGTTCGGCCGACCTAACTCATGAACGCCACCACTGGTTCCCTGACCCAGTCCATCCCGGCGGAAAAGAGTTGGCTAGCGGTCTATGCGGACCTGTTCAAGGCCCAGCTTACGCTCCTGGTATTGCTGACGACCCTGGTCGGTTTTTATGTCGGCTTTCGCGGACCGCTTGATTATCTTCTTCTGCTGCACACTCTCTTGGGCACCGCCCTGGTGGCCTCGGGCGCCTCGGCTCTCAACCAACTTTTCGAGCGGGAATACGACGCCCGGATGCGCCGGACCTGCCATCGGCCGCTGCCTTCGGGCCGCCTCCAACCGCCCACCGTTTTGGCTATCGGCGTCGTCTCCGCGGGCCTGGGGCTCATTTACCTCGCCCAGGAGGTCAATTTGACCACCAGCCTGCTTGGCGCGATTACCTTCGTCACTTACGTCTTTGTCTATACCCCGCTCAAACGCGTGACCTGGCTCAATACTGCCGTGGGCGCCATCCCCGGCGCCCTTCCTCCTTTGATCGGCTGGACCGCCGCCTGCGGCGAAATCACCCTCCAGGGCATGGCGTTGTTCGCCATCCAGGCCCTCTGGCAAGTGACCCACTTCATGGCCATCGCCTGGATGTACCGCGAGGAATACGCCAAGGCCGGCTTTGAAATGCTGCCCGTCCTGGACCCGAACGGCCGCCGCACCGGCCGCCAGGCCCTGCTTCATGCCTTGGCCTTGCTCCCGGTCAGCCTTGGTCCCTTCTTCCTTCACCTGGCCGGCCCGGTTTACCTGGCGGGGGCGATGGTCCTGGGCCTGGCCTTCGCGTGGTTCGCCGGGCGCTTCGCCCGCCTGCTGACCCTCTCAGGAGCCAGACAATTGTTTTGTGCCTCGATCCTCTACCTGCCCCTGCTCCTGGCAGTCATGATGCTCGACAAGGTCAAATTGTAACCCTCTCATGCCGGCAGCCCCGCCCACTGCAATCCATCCGCCGGTTCATCCGCCGGACCAAGAAGAGGGAGCGTTCTGGAGCAAGTACGTCTTTTCCACCGACCACAAAGTCATCGGCCTCCAGTATGGGATGACGGCCCTGTTTTTCCTGTTATTCGGCTTCATCCTGATGGTCATCATGCGCTGGCAGATCGCCCATCCCGGCCAACCGGTGCCGTTGGTCGGACCGTTGCTGGCGTCCGTTCTGGGCGACACGGCGGCCAAAGGCACGATCTCCCCGGACCTCTACAATTCATTTGGCGCGATGCACGGCACGATTATGGTCTTTCTGGCCATTGTGCCTTTGGCGTTCGGGGCGTTCGGCAATTACCTGGTTCCGCTGCAAATCGGGGCGCCGGACATGGCGTTTCCCCGCGTGAACATGGCGAGCTACCAGTTTTATGTGATAGGCGGCATTATCATGTTCGTCAGCTTCTTTATCCCAGGCGGCGCCGCCCAGGCGGGGTGGACCTCCTATCCCCCGCTGGCGGAGTCCATTCCGACCGACGGGCAGACCTTCTGGCTGATCGGGATGGTTTTTCTCATCACTTCTTCGCTCCTGGGGGCGGTGAACTTCATCGCCACCGTCATTCAATTGCGCGCCCCCGGCATGACCTGGATGCGGCTGCCCTTTTTCGTCTGGGCGCAGTTCGTTACCGGCTTCCTGCTGCTGCTGGCCTTTCCGCCCCTGGAGGCGGCCGGGATTATGCAGCTCATGGATAAAGTCGCCCACACGAGCTTTTTCCTGCCGACCGGTCTGGCGGTTGGGGGCCAACTGGCCGACGCCAGCGGCGGGGGCAGCCCCTTGCTGTGGCAGCACCTGTTCTGGTTTCTGGCCCACCCGGAAGTCTATGTGTTGATCTTGCCGGCCATGGGCATCGTTGCGGAGATTATTGCCAACAACACGCGGAAGCCGTTGTGGGGCTACAGGTCCCTGGTCTATTCGGCGTTGAGCATCGGCTTTCTGTCGTTCATCGTCTGGGCGCATCACATGTATTTGACCGGGATGGGCACCAGCATCTCGACCTTCTTCCAAACGACCACGATGCTGATCTCGATCCCTTCGGTCATCATCCTGACGTGCATGTTTATTTCCCTGTGGGGCGGGGCCATCCGCTTCACCACGCCGATGCTCTTTGTCATTGCCTTCCTGCCCATGTTCGGCATCGGCGGCTTGACGGGCCTGCCCTTGGGATTGAGCACCAGTGACATTCACCTGCACGATACTTACTACGTCATCGCCCACTTCCACTACATCGTCGCCCCTGGCACCATTTTCGCCCTGTTTGCCGGCATCTATTATTGGTTCCCCAAGGTCACGGGCCGGATGATGAACGATTTTTGGGGCAAAGTGCATTTCTGGTGCTCATTGATTTTTATGAACCTCATCTTCCAGCCGATGTTCGCCCAGGGAATGGCGGGCATGCTGCGGCGGATGGCCGATGGGGGGGCCAATTATTCCCAGGCGCGGGTTCCCGAGGCCGTGGGCGGCTTAAGCGCCGGGGTCATGGGACTGCACACTTACATTCTGTGGGCCGCCGTGGCCCTGGGCATCGCGCAGGTCCCTTTCATCCTCAATTTCTTTTGGAGCATCGGGCACGGCAGGACCGTGGATTGCGATAATCCCTGGGAGGCCACCACGCTCGAATGGCAGACTCCCACTCCGCCCCCGCACGGCAACTTCACAACGCCCCCCGTCGTCCGTCGCGGCCCTTACGAATACAGCGTCCCGGGCCAGGAGCGGGACTTCACACCTCAAAATGAACTGGTGCCGGAGATAACCGCTTCCCCCTAATGGACATTCCCTACACCGTCGCCATTCGCCCGGATACCGGCCTCTACAATGCCAAGGTCGGCATCTGGCTGTTTTTGGCCTCCGAGGTCATGCTCTTCGGCGCGCTCTTTTCGGCCTATATCCTGTTGCGCGTCGGCGCGCAGGACGACTTCTGGCCGCATGGTTGGCTCAACATCCCGCTGGGCACCCTGAACACCCTTGTGCTGATCACCTCGAGCATTACCACCGTGTTGGCCTGGGCTTCGTGCAAGATGAACCAATTCGGCCGGTTCAAAGTGTTTCATGCCTGCACGCTCATCCTGGCCGCCACCTTCGTAGGCATCAAATCCTACGAATACCACGACAAATTCACCCATTACGAGATCACCCTCAACGACGGGCGCATTGCCGACGGCCACCTGCTCGAAAGCAAGCCGGACCGCGTCGTCATTCGCGGCCGCTTCGTCGCCGACCGCAAAGACCTCTTCGATCTCCGCGCTCCCACGGCCTCCCACAAGCACGAGGAAATCACCCTTCCACGCGCGGATATCAAAAGGATGGAAAGCTACGGTCCCTGGCACCACACTTACCTGGCCATCTACTTCACCCTCACTGGCCTGCACGCCCTCCACGTCATCGGCGGCGCCATCGTCATCGGCTTTTTATGGGGACCCGGCAGCCGGCTCTGGCGCCGGGACCCCGAACGGTTCACCAACCGCGTCGAAATCTCCGGCCTGTTCTGGCACTTCGTCGACATGGTCTGGATTTTTCTGTTCCCTGTGTTATACTTAATATAATGGAAACTAAAACAGCGACGGCGAGCCGGGCTTTATCAATGGCGTCTATGGAAGGCGTTGAGACGGAGTTGCAGAGCCCGCAGGCAACGGAACAGGCTCTTATGAATGCGCAAGCCCCTGAGAGTTTCGCGCGCCACGTCCGCGGGTATCTGTATGTCTTTTACGCCCTGATCTTCGGCACCCTCATTACCGTGGGCGCATCCTACATTCCCTTCGGCAATCGCGAGATTAACATCGCCGTCGCCCTGTTCATCGCCATCAGCAAGGCCTCGCTGGTCGCCTGCTACTTCATGCACCTCATTTCCGAGCGGAAACTGATTTACGGCATCCTGGGTTTCACCGCCTTCTTCTTCCTCGGGTTGATGTTCCTCACCATCGGGTCCTTCGCCGATTTTCCACGGCACACTGTCACCCACTGACCCTCTATGTCCCTGAAGGCCTTTCACCTGGTCTTTATCACCGCAGCCACCGCGCTGGCCCTGGGCTGCGGGGCTTGGGGTTTGAAGACTTACTTCTCTGCGGATGGCCGGACGGCGGACCTGGCCTTCGGCCTCGGGTCCCTCGCGACGGGCGCCGGCTTGCTCCTCTACGAGCGCTGTTTTCTAAAGAAACTCAAGAAGATGGACAACTTATGAGAGTAAAGGCCACACACCGCCCGGCTTGGCTGGAGCCGCCAGCCGTGAGTGACCGGTCACGAGGCATTCACGTTGGGTTCCTCGCCCAGGGGGGCGCTCGGCTTGCCCGGGGCAGAGCATGTTCTCTTAGCCTCCTTCTTGGGGCCGTCCTAATCCTGGCGCCCAATTCCCTGTTGGCCTGCGCGGCCTGTTACGGCAAAAGCGACTCGCCGCTGGCGCAAGGGATGAACTGGGGGATTGCGAGCTTGTTGGGAACGATCCTCCTGGTCCTGGGGGGCATTGCCTGCTTCTTTGTGAGCCTGGCCAGGAGATCGGCAGCGCTTTCCCGCGCCGCGGCGGCGGCGCCACTGGCCACTGGCCACTCGCCACTATGATAGAAAAACTCCTGGGATTGCCGGTTCTGGCCTCTGAACAAGGCCGGCAGGTTGACCATCTGATGGTCTATGTTCACGGGCTGATGATCCTGTTGTTCGTGGGCTGGCTGAGCTTCTTTGCGATTGCCCTCTTCCGATTTCGCCGCTCCCGCAATCCGAAGGCCAGTTACGCGGGGGTCAAGAGCCACATATCGAGCTACCTCGAAATTGCGGTGGCCGTCGTCGAGGGGGTGCTGCTCTTCGGCTTGTCCGTCCCGTTTTGGGCCAAGGCGGTCGACAAGTTCCCCAAGGAAAGCGAATCGACGGTCGTTCAGATCGTCGCCCAGCAGTTCGCATGGAACGCCCGCTATCCCGGCAAGGACGGCATCTTCGGCAAGCAAGACATGCGGTGGGTCAGTTCGACAAACGTATTTGGCGTTGACCCCGCCGATCCGAACGGCAAAGACGACGTCCAGACCCTCAACGAAATCCATGTGCCCCTGGTCAAGAACCCGGACGGCCGGTTCAAGCCGGTCATCCTCCATATCTCCTCCAAGGACGTGGTCCACTCCTTCAAGGTCCTTGCCATGCGCATCGCCCAGGACGCCATCCCGGGGATGCGCATCCCCATCTGGTTCCGGCCGAGTCGCGAAGGCCGCTTTCAAATCAACTGCGCCCAACTCTGCGGCAACGGCCACTCGATCATGTCGCAGGGATTCCTGGTCGTGGAAGACCCCGCCCTCTATGACAAGTGGCTCGCCTCCAAAACGGGAGCGGCGACCAGTTTTGAGTAACTGTGACTCCTGCGCTGTGGAGCAAACCCGCCTGGGTTCATTTGCCAACAACCAGTTTTCAATCATCAGTTTTCAATCAGGTTCCTGCGAAAAGGACTCTCCTGGAAGAATCTTCCAAGACAGACGCCGCCCCCCTCGTCCCTCGTCCCTCCCCCCTCTCAGCCCAGCTCGTATTCAGCGGCGCGGAAGCGGGTGGTATCGACCTGGGCCATCATCAGGTCAATGAATTGGGATTCGTCGTCGGGCAACGAGTCGAGTGAGCTTTGGAGGCGTTCGAGCCATGGGACTTCTCGGGGAGGGAGTTTGAGGCGGCCGTCGAGGCGGGCCTGGCGGATGAGGCGCAAGGCAGTGAGGGCGGCGGCCTTGCCGGCGGCGTAATCGGTGGGGGCGGCGACGATGGCCTGGGCGATGGCGATGGCGCTTTCGGGGGCGAGAACGAGGGCCTGCGGGTCGCGCTGGACATCCGAGGCGACCATCCATTTGCGGTAGAGGAGGGCGGCCTCGGGGCCATCGGCCAGGGCCTCGTTCATGAGGCGGCAATCGTAAATGAGTTGCTCGAGGCTGCAAGTGGGGGCCATGCCGCCGAGGAGCTTGATGTTCTGGATCGATTCGTTGCTCCAGGTGTCACAGGCGGCGGCGGCGATATTGCCCAGAGGACTGAGGTGGGCGCAGGCGGCGGTCCTGCCCTCCATGGCCATTGGGAAGCCGGTAATGGCCTTGAGGATTATGTTCTCGTAGGCGCAGTCCTTGCCGGGACCGACCGCCCCGCGCTCATAGCAGACCAGGGTGCGCACGGCGGAGATGGCGCGCACCACGGCCGCAAAGACGCGCGGGATCATCCTCTGCTCGGCCAGGACCATGGCAGTGTTGCCGAAGGCGCAAGCCGTATCGCCGGCGCAATGGACGCCGTGGGCGCGGGCGATGCGGTCCAGGTGGGTCCAGAGAAAACGCATGTCGCGGACGCCCAGGACACACAAGGCGAAGAGGACCGCGCGGATGTCCCCGGTCATCAGGGCCTCGTCGTGGACTTCCTTGCCGCCGACCGACTCGATGCTGAGGAGTTCGGCGCCGGCGGCGGCGCAGCCCTCAAAAGTGGCAAGCATGGCCTCCAGGAGCGGGCCGCTACGCATGCAAGGAGGACGTTCCATCTCGCGGGTGTCGTTGGGGGTGATCCGCAGGACACTCCTAAGCCCATGACGGGCGCCGGCCTCGCCCATCGCGCCCAGAAGGATGCGGGTCAGCTCGATGCCCCACTGCGGGTGTTCGGTCATGGGCGGGAGGGTCTCGAACTCGACGACAAGCCCGGGAGCCTCCAGTTCGACGGCACGCTGGAGGGCACCGGAAATGATTTGCCGGTATTGGCTCCGGACCTCGGGCATCGTGGCGCTCTCGACGGTCATTGGCGGGAGGGTGAAATTGAGTTCCGGATAGACCAACCCCCCGCCCAGGTTGAGACCGCCACGGGTCATCAGCGGATTCGGGGCGACGCCGAAGCGGAGTTCGGCAGGGTTGGAAACAGCAAGCCTGGAAAAGCGAGGCATGCCGGCAAGCCTGGCCGGTATCGGCATCGAAGGCCAGCTAATTAGTGCGTCAAGGCCAGCTCCCGCTAGAAACTCTCGAGCACCAGATCGGCCAGCACGTCCATCCACTCCAGGGAAACCGGCTCTTTCAATTCGATGGAGCGGGCGAAGTCTTCCTCGAAGAGTTGCCCCTTGAGGCAAGCGGCAAAGGCGGGGTCTGAGGTGGCGATATTCTGCTCCTGGTTGATGCGGAGGCTGAGGTTGTTAAGGTTGCCGGAGCCCAGGCACGACCAACCGTCCACCAGGAGGGCCTTGACGTGGGTCATGCCGGGATAGAAATAGACGCGCACGCCTTGCCCGAGCAGGTAATTGGCAATCACCAGGTTGCTCCGGCCTCCGGCCTTGAAGTCGTTGACACGCGGCAGAACGACCCGGACGTCCACGCCGCGCAGGCGCGCGCGGACGAGGCTGGCGATGACCCGTTTGTCGAAGAGGTACGGGTCCTCGACATAGATGTAGCTGCGGGCCTGGTGGAGCGATTCGAGCACAGCCGTGGAGAAGGGTTTCCAGGCTGTAGTGGTGGGCAAAAGGCGGACCTTTATCCAGGCCCCGGGCGGGCAAGCGGGAGCGGTCCCATGTCTGGTTGGGTTGCTGAGGAGCGCCGCAACGTAGGCCAGGTCGCCTAAGAGGCCCTCGTGGGCCCAGTGACGGCGAAACTGGTCCTCGAAGGAGGCAACGACGGGTCCGTGGACTTCGACCATGAGGTCATGCCATTCGTAGCGGTATTTGCGGCCGAGGTTCATGCCGCCAAGCCAGGCGCAGGCGCCGTCGATGACCAGCACTTTTGAATGGTCGGCCGAAAACCAGGGGTTGAGAAAGGGGCGGGCCTGCACCCGGGAACCCTGGCGCAGGTAGCTCAGCATGGAGGCGGGCGCCACAAAATCTTGCGGCATCGGTGTGGCGGGCGGGTGAAGGCCGGCGGCGATGCTGCTCATGCCGTCCAGGATGACCTTGACCGGTATTTCCCTGGATCGCTCCTTGAGTTGGTCGGCCAGGGCGAGGGCGACGTCGTCTTTGTCGAAGATATAAACCTCGAATTGGATGTGATTGGTGGCGTTGGCGATGGCCTCGTGGAGGCGGCTGAAGAAGCGGTCACCGTCGATGAGAAGCTCCATGGAGCCTTCCTCGAGGCGTGTGCCGGTGCAGCGGTCCAGCCAGCTTTCCCATTGGCCAAGGTCCATGCCCGCGGCATGGGCCAGAGGGGCCGGAGCGTTCTTGCCCCTCTTCGGCAAGGGCATCCGCAGAAAGCGGGCCAGCGTTTCCAGGCCCAGGTTACCGAGGCGAGCCGCGCTGGAGACCGGGTTCTTGACCAGCGCCAGGCCGTGGCCTTTCAGCAAGAGGGTGTCGAGGCCCTGTGCCGTCACCGCCAGGCTGAGGCCGCGCTCGGTATTGTCGTAGAGGGCGGCCGGGGTCAGCCAGAAGCACCGGCGGCGTTGTCGGTCCAGCAGCAGCGGTTGGGTGACTCGGTTGGCATCGGGGGCCATGAGCAGGAAGAGCATGCCGGCGGGATGACTCCGCCCCAGGTGCTCGTCCACCAACCGGGCCAGGAGGTCCAGCGACTCCTCGGTGGAAAAGCGATGCTCGATTTCCACATTGGCGGGTTGGTCGCTCCGAGCGGCAAACCGGGCATTGCCTTGCGGGTCGCGGTATAAGAGCCTATCGGCCAGGAAGGCCTCGTAATAAGCCCCGTGGCCCGGAGTCGTTGGCGTGAGTTGAGCGATCAGATCGTTGGCCATGCGACGCCATTCAGCGCCGGCAACGACGATCGCCTCGCGCCAGCCCCGTTCGCCGGCCGGCATCCGCGGCAGTTTCCGGGCCCAGTGCAAGATGGTAAAGTTGACCTTGTAGTTCGGGGTCGGAATCCGCACCCGATGCCAGTTCGCGCTGAAGACCTCGACGCCGGCGGGCGTGGGAAAGTAGAACAGGATGGTGTCGCCTTTGAGGAAGACCCTGGGCGGCGAGGCAGCAGACCCAGTGAGGTTGCGCCATTCGTTGAGGGCTTGCTGTCTTTGGGCAGGGCTGCCGGCCCACCCTGGAGCCGCGCCGCTCAATAGGAGAACCAGGCCGAAGATGCCCGCGCGGACGCACCTCCCCAGACAGGCTGGACGAGGGCCATGTCCCGAGGGACGGCCGGACCAGGGGCGGGCGCGGCCTGCGCCTGGCCCGCATACTGTAGCGGTAGTTTCCAATCGCCCGAAGATTGCAGCAGGCAGCGCCATTCGCGTCAACCGCAAAGGAGTCAGTGGGATTGGCCGCCAAGGGCCTTTTCATAATCCGCCGGGCAGTCGAGGTCCAGGTCGAGTCCCGGGTCGTCGAGTTCGCAAAGGGCAATGTGGAAGGAGGCGAGGAATTCCATCAGATGGGCGGCCGGGGACGCCGCGAGGTCGAGGAAGGCGGCCTTGGGCAGGAACACGGGGTGGCGCGGGCGGCCGGCGCGAGAGGGTTGACAGACTTGGGCCGGGTGAGCGGCGCTGAAGCGGACCAGGGCCTGCAATGTTGCCTGGCGGAGGTGGGGTTGGTCACCGAGGGCAATGGCGAAGTGAGTCAGAGCGCTCTGCCAGCCCGGCCATTGGGCGGCGCATTGGATCGAACTGAACATGCCGCGGTCCGGGGCGGGATTGAAGATGCGATGCGCCGCCGGAAAAGCGAGCCGGTCCAGTTCCAGTTCGATTGCCCGATCCCCCGCCGCGCATACAATGGCGATTTGTCCGGCTCCGGCCGCCTGCCATTGGGCAAGGAGGTGGCCGAGCACGGAGGTGCCCTGCCAGGGCAACAACAACTTGGGCCGTCCCATACGCCGGGACCGCCCGGCGCCGAGCAGGACCGCGCCCAATGAGAACGGGGAGGACTTCATGCCGCCGGAGCGGCCATGCGGCAATTCATGCGCGGGCAAATCTCCAAAACGTGGCTCGAACGTAACAGTAGGCAATGAGCTCGCTGGTCACGGACCTGAATCCCTGACTCGTGCGCCACCAATGGCGGGCATCGTAATCGCCGGAGGAAAGGGCGACGACGCCGACGGTCACTTCCTTGCCGAGGGCCCGCCTAAAGAGCAGCCGCGAACGGCGGGCGTGGGGTCCGAGGCTGAACAGGTTGACGTTGGTGGGAGCCATTCCATGGGCGCGCCACCATTGCCTCAAGGCAACCGCAGAGGCATAAGTGCGATCCTTGCTCACAACGGGCGTCGGGACCGACTGAAGGACGTTGCTGTTCATGCCGAGCTTCAAGAGCGTGGCGGCGCACATGTCGGCATGGTTTCCATAAATGGAAAGGAACCCGCCCTGTTCGATTGGAGCGCCGGTGATAAAGACTTTGTCATAGTGATGGCGATTGAACTCAGCGAAGCCCGCCTCCAGGACGGAGTCCGGAACCCAACCCTCGATGACGAGCACTCCCCCGGGTCTCGGCGCGTTCAAAGCAAGAAACGGATAAACCCCTTGCAAACCCAAAGCCAACAAGAGCGCTGAGCCAAGAACCAGGGCCAACCCGCCCCGCCAGGTTGGCACCAGGCAAGTCCGGCGGCGCAACAGCCCCCAGCAGGTTCGATTTGCATCCATAAGTGCTCTGCTCGTCTCCGATATAACGCAAGCGGCGGGGCGCGTCGAGCCTGATATACACAGCGTCAAAAGTCCATGCGGCGTCACTTGTGTCGCCATGTATAAGTCAGCCGAGAATGTGACAGAACAGACCGTCGCGGAGCTTGGGTTCGAACCAGGTGCTTTTCGGGGGCATGAGGCCCCCGGCGTCGGCGACGGTCATCAGGTCCTCGATGCAGGTCGGGTACATCGAAAAGGCGCAGGCGTGCCGGCCGCTGCAAACCAGTCTCTCCAACTCCGCCGTGCCGCGGCTGCCGCCGACGAAACTCAGGCGTTCGCTGGTTCGGGGGTCGGCGATGCCGAAGATCGGTTCGAGCACGTGTTTTTGCAGGAGTGTGACATCGAGCTGTTCAATGGGGCCGGTCGCGGCGGCAAAACGGGGGTGGAAACTCAGGGAGTGCCATTGGCCGTCGAGCCAAAGGGCGAGGTGGTGCTTGCGCGCCGGGGAGGGGGGGCCGCCCGGCTTGAGCACAAAGACATCGTCCAGTTTCTCGAGCAGTTGCCTGGGTGAGAGGCCGTTGAGGTCTTTGACCACGCGATTGTAGGGGAGGATGCGGACCTGGTCGTGGGGGAAGATTACGCTGAGGAAGAACGGGCTTTCGTCGGCCGCCGGCAGGGTGGGGCGCCGGGCCTTGCGGCTTTGATAGAGGCGTGCGGCGGCGGCGCAGCGATGGTGGCCGTCGGCGATATAGAAACCGGGAATTTGGGCAAAGGCGGCCTTGAAGGCGCGCAGAGCCGGTGCCTGGCCTATTACCCAGGCGCTGTGGCGCACGCCGTCCGGAGCGGTGAAGTCGATTTCCGGCGGCTGGACGGTCTTGGAGGCCACAAGTTGGTCGATGGCCTGGGAGGCGCGATACACCAGAAACACCGGCCCGGTTTGGGCCTGGAGGGCTTCGATATGGCGCAGCCGGTCGTTCTCCTTGTCTGGCCGGGTCAGTTCGTGCTTCTTGATGACGCCGCCGAGGTACTCCTCGCAACTGGCCGCCGCCACCAACCCGACCTGGCTGTGCCGGCCCATGACCTGGCGGTAGAGATAGAAGCGAGGCCGGGGGTCCCGGATGAGGGCGCCCCGGGCGATTAGCCGCTCAAAGCTCTCTTTGCCCTTGGCATAGACCTCCGGCGCGCAGGGATCGGTCGAGGGCGGCAGATCGATTTCGGGCTTGCTGACATGCAAGAAGCTCAAAGGGTTGCCGGCGGCAATTTGCCGCGCCTCCTCCGAGGAGAGGACATCATAAGGCAGCTCGCAGACATGCGCCGCCAGGTCCGCTTTCGGCCGCATAGCGGCAAAGGGGTTTATCGCAGCCATGAACTTGAGCGCCCAGCATAACATCGCCAACGGCCAGTTGCCAACGGCCAATTCCATTTGCATTTCTTGCAGAATGGTGGAGTATGCCTTGGTTGACAGAATGTGGATGACCCGCCGCGCATGGTTTGTTCGTGGACTGACTCTCACAGTCCTTGCTGCGTGGATTTATCCGATGCCGATCCAGGCCGGGGCGGTGGAGACCAGGGCCGTGCCGGGGCATCTGCCTGCGGTGTTGGCCCGCTTGCAGCCCACGGGCCGCCTGGCGGCCTCGACCCAGTTGCGTCTGGCGGTGGGCTTGCCTTTGCGTAATGCAGCGGCCCTGAGCGGCTTGCTCGAGCAGATTTGCAACCCGGCCAGCTCCAATTACCGCCATTGTCTGACCGCCGAGCAGTTTACCGAGCGATTTGGGCCGACGGAGCAGGAGTGCCAGGCCGTGGTCGATTTCCTGCGGGCGCGGGGCCTGACTGTCAGCAGCGTGCATCCGAACCGACTGGTACTGGAGGTCAGCGGCACGGCGGCGGCCATTGAAAGGGCCTTCAGCGTCAGGCTTTGGATTTATCGGCATCCGACCGAGGGGCGCATGTTTTACGCCCCCGACTCGGAACCCCAGGTTGAGGAGGGCATTCACATTCTGCATATCAGCGGGCTGGACAACTTCGTGTTGCCTCGCCCGGCGGGCCTCCGGGCGAGGCCCTCGGCCCCAGGGGGCAGTCCGAGGCCTGCTACCGGTTCGGGCCCGGGGGTCAGCTATGCGGGCGCTGATTTTCGCGCGGCTTACGTCCCCGGCGTGCCGCTCACGGGCACGGGACAATCGGTCGCCCTGGTGGAATTCGCCGGTTATTACCTCAGTGATATCCTCCAATACGAGGCGCAGTTTCGTCTGCCCAACGTCCCGCTGGCCGACATCCTGCTCGATGGCGTGAGCAGCGTTACCAACGGCGCCAGCGGCCTAGAAGGCGATGAACCTCCCGCGGACATCGAGATGGCCGTGTCGATGGCTCCGGGGCTTTCCTCGATTAGGGTCTATCATGGCCAATTCGGCGACGCCGTGCTCAGCCGCATTGCCAGCGACAATGCGGCCAGGCAGGTCAGCGCTTCGTGGACCTTTTCGACCGACAAAACCACGACACAGATCTTTCAGCAGATGGCTGCCCAGGGCCAGTCATACTTCAACGCCTCCGGCGACTCGGATGCTTACGTTGGAGCGGTTCCCTCGCCGGTTGACAACCCGTATATCACCGTGGTTGGCGGGACCATCCTGACCACCAAGAGCGCGGGCGGCGGCTGGCTCTCGGAAACCACATGGAATTGGGGTGACGGGTCCGGCAGCAGCGGCGGCGTCAGCCCCACTTACCCCATTCCGGCCTGGCAGCAGGGTATCGACATGTCGGCGTCTTTGGGTTCGACTACGAGGCGCAACCTCCCGGACGTGGCGATCGTGGCGGACAATGTCTGGCTCATCAGCCAGAACGGGCTGTCCCAGACTGCGGGCGGCACCAGCATTTCTGCGCCTTTGTGGGCTGCCTTCACGGCGTTGATTAATGAGCAGGCTGCCGCCAACGGCAAGCCTCCCGTCGGCTTTCTCAACCCGGCGGTGTATCTTGTCGGCAAAGGGGCCGGCTACACCGCTGCCTTTCACGACATCACCACCGGTAATAATATCGGGACCAATACTGCGCCCAGATTCCCTGCGGTGGCCGGGTACGACCTCTGCACGGGCTGGGGCAGCCCGACCGGGAGCAATCTAATCAACGCCCTGGCCGCCCCGGTTGACTCTCTCGAGGTCTCCCCTGACAAGGGCTTTACCGCCGTCACTCCCTACGGCACTCCTTTCAGTCCCACCAATACCTCTTTCGCCTTGACCAACACGTCGGCCAACACAGTCAACTGGCGCCTGGGCAACACTTCGGTGTGGCTCAAGGCATCCTCCAGCGCCGGCGTGCTGACCACCGATGCCCCTGTGGCGAGTGTCACCATTGACTTCGACACCGCCTCGACAAGCAATCTCCTGGCCGGCACTTACTACGCCAACCTCTGGTTCACCAACCAGACCACCACCCTGGTGCAGAGCCGCCTGTTCACTGTCACTGTCTCGAGCGCAAACTGGCCCCTGCAAGCGGGCGGATTCAATGCCGGCGTCATCGTTCCTGCCGACGCGACGATTGCCGATCCCGAAGCCACAGCCTTTGACCTGGTCAATGACCATTGCCTCTACGAGGCCGGCCTGAGCGGCGGTCCGGCGGGTCTGCCTGAAAGCGGCGCCTTTGTCAGCCAGGCGGATAATACGACCGTTTTCCAGTTCGGACCCTACGGCGGCACCAATGTGCTGTTGACGGGCTTTGCCTATCCCGATTCAGGGACGCTGACGTTGGCCAATCCGCAGCCATTCGATTCGCTGGCCCTCCTGGCGGCCTCGGCCAATGGCAGTGCGGACGGCGCGTTGGTGGTTAACTTCACGGATGGCACCAGCAGCCAGCCGTTCACCGTGGCCGTCCAGGACTGGTTGAACGCCACTAACAATGTGGCGATCCAGGGGTTTGGCTTTCTGACGCTGAGCGACTTCCTGTTTGACAACCCCGGCCCTGGCAACCCAAGCCTCAGCCAGATTACCCTCGATCTGGCCGGCCTGGGCTTGAACCAGCCTGTCGCCTCGATCACCTTCAGCAACCTGAGCGGGAACCCAACCCAGGATTGCGGCATCTTCGCCTTGAGCGGCGCAGTCATGCCGCCCCAAACCGTTATCGTCCGGCAACCCCTCTCGGTGACCAACACGGTGCCTTCTGAGCCCGCGGTGTTCAGCGTGGCCGCAATGGGGGCGCCGCCACTGGCCTATCAGTGGCATTTCAGCGCCAGCGGGGCGCCGGGGTCTTTTGCGCCTTTGGCCGGGCAAACCGGCCCAGGCCTTATGCTCGGCCCGCCTGAGCCCGCCAATGCCGGCAGCTACTACGTGGTGGTCACGAATTCCCACAGTGCCGCCACCAGCCTCGTTGCCATGCTGACCCTGTTTCGCGCGCCGGTCATCGTCCAGCAGCCGGGACCGGCCAGCGCCAAGCTCTTTGGAGGTCAAAGCTTCAGCCTTTCTGCGGCCGCCAATGCCGCCCTGCCGGTGTACTACTCATGGACCCAGGATGGCATGGCTCTTGCGGCCGGCACCAATTCCGTGTACCCGTTCAATGACCTGGAAGCCACCAACTCGGGCGATTACAGTGTGATTGTGAGCAATGCCTTCGGAGTCGTTACCAGCAGCGTGGTGTCATTGACCGTCATACCCGCTCCCAATTACCCTTATGCCCAGGAGGTCCTGGCGGACCAACCGTTGGGCTACTGGCGTTTGGACGAGCGGAGCGGCGCCGTGACGCACGATTACATCGCCGGCAACAATGGCGTTTACAGCCACACGACCCTGGGTCAGCCGGGCTATAACCTGCTCGATACGCACACGGCTGCCCGCTTCGGCACCCCGCTCAGCGCCAACAGCTACGCCGGGGGCATCCCGGCCGATTTCGCTATTGCGGACGGGGGCAGCGCGGCCTTCTCTATCGAGGCTTGGGTCCGTGGCAACGCTCAGACCAGCGACTGCGGGCTGGTCGCCAAGGGCACTGGCGGCAGCGAGCAGTTCTCCCTGGATTGCGGCGCCACCAACTATGCCTTCCGCTTCCTGGTCCGCGACGCCTCGGGCCTTGCCCATGCGGCCGACGGGACCTTGGCTCCCGATGGCAAATGGCACCATCTGGCCGGTGTTTGTGACCAGGGCCATAGCTTGGTCTTATTATATGTGGATGGGGTGCAAGCCGCCCAAGCGGCCATTAATCCGGGCAGCGGCATCCTGGGCTCGACCAATTCGGTCTCGATCGGGTCCCGGCAGTCCGGGACCACCACCTATGACCTCCAGTTCATCGGCTACATGGAAGAAGTGGCCATCTACAACTATGCCCTGAGCTCCAATCAAATCCAGGCCCACTACGGCGTCGTCACCAATCGCCCGCCCGAGTTCCTGGCCAATCCCTTTACGCTGGCCAGCGCCAATGCCGGCCAGCCTTACGCCGGCACAATCGCGACCAACGCCGTCGACCCGGACGGCTACGCGGTTACCTTTGCCAAAGCCAGCGGCCCGGCGTGGCTAAGCGTCGCTCCCGATGGCGGGCTCTCGGGCACCCCGGCCAACACCGACGCGGGCACGAACACATTTGTGGTCAGCGCCACGGACCCGGGCAACCTGAGCGCTACCGCGACGATGAACCTTGCCGTGCTGGCCGCTCCGCTAATCACCGTCGCATGGCAGGGGACCAATCTCCTGTTGAGATGGAGCGGGAGCGCAGCCCCTTACCAGGTGCAGATGACGACCAATCTGGCCACTCCCAACTGGCAGAACCTGGCCGGACCGCTCACCGCTACCAACCTTTTGTTTGGACCCGGCAACGACGCCGCATTTTACCGGGTCCTGGGCCAGTGAGGAGGCCGGGGTGGCCACAAAATGCGGCCGCATCGCCCGGCTGACACGGATGATTCACTTAGCCGGGACGTCGCCAACCTGGAAGCGGGCGAAACGCCGGATCGTGATTTCGTCGCCCAACTGACTGGCGACCGAGGCGGTATGTTCCTTAACCGAGACCTCGGAGTTTCTCTTGACGAAACCCTGATCCACCAGGCAGTAGGTCTGGTAGAACTTCTCGATCATCCCATCGATGATCTTCGCGATGGCCTGGGGTGGCTTGCCTTTGAGGCGGTCGGATTGGGCGGCGATCTCACGCTCCTTCGCGATGACCGCCGGCGGCGCCTGGTCTCGAGAGATGACCGAGGGATTGCCCGCCGCGATCTGAAGGGTGATATCCTTGACCAGTTGCTTGAACGCGTCCTGGCAGACGGTGCTCTCCTTGCCGGCGCCAACCTCGGCCAGGACGCCGACTTTGGCGCCGGTGTGGATGTAGGCGGCGACCATGCCGTTGCCGCTCACTTCCATGCGGACATGGCGGGGGACCTGGACATTTTCGCGGACCTTGGCGACAAGGTCCACGCGCTCCGCCTCGAAACCCGCGTTGGGGTCGGCGGCCAGGCGGCGGGCAACCTCGTCGGCGAAACTCCTGAACATTTCATTGCGGGCGACGAAATCGGTTTGGCAATTGACTTCGACCAGAACGCCCAGGCGGCCATCGGGGGCAATGTGCTGGGCGATAAGTCCTTCACGGGCCTCGTGTCCGCCCCTAAGCACAGCCGAGGCGGCGCCTTTCTTGCGCAGGACGTCCACAGCCCGGCTCATGTCGCCCTTGGCTTCGGTTAGCGCTCTCTTGCAGTCCATCATGCCGGCGTTGGTCATTTCGCGCAGTTTGGCCACAGCGGCAGCAGAGATTTCAGCCATAATCAAGTCCTTGTCTATTGGAGGCTTACGGCGCCAGAGGGGCGGCGGCAACCGCCGCCGGAGCCGGCGATAGGGCGGGGAGCGGGGCTAGTTCAACGGCGGGAGCGGGCGGAGCGGGCGCGGCTTCCTCGGCCGCCTTGCGCCGGGAGAACTTCGCCTCGTGCTCGGCCTGGGCCTGGGTGATGACCTGGCCCACCGTTGCCAGAATCATACGAATCGAGCGGATGGCATCGTCGTTGCCGGCGACGGGGTAATTCACCAGGTCCGGGTCGCAGTTGGTATCGACAATGGCGGCCACGGGCAGCTTGAGCCGGCGCGCCTCGGCCACGGCGTTGTGTTCCCGCTTGATATCCACCACGAACAACGCCCCGGGCAGTTTGTCCATCGCGCGGATGCCGTCAAAGAACTTCACCAGCCGGGCGGCCTCGCGCCGGATCATGGATTGTTCCTGTTTGACATAGTTGTTGATCGAGCCGTCGGCCTCCATCTTTTCGATCTGCTTGAGCCGGCCGATGGATTTCTTGATGGTGGCGAAATTAGTGAGAGTGCCGCCCAGCCAGCGTTCCGTGACGAAGTATTGGCCGCATTCTTTGGCCGTGTCTTTGACCGCCTGCTGCGCCTGTTTCTTGGTGCCGACGAACAACACCTTGCCGCCCTTGGTTACAGTGGCGGACAGGAAAGAGCAGGCCGCCTCCAACTGGCTGAGCGTCTTGCTCAGGTCGATGATGTGAGTGCCGTTGCGGACATCGAAAATAAACGGCTTCATCTTGGGGTTCCACCGTTTGGTTTGGTGGCCAAAATGCACGCCGGCATCCAACAATTCCTTTATGCCTATGCTAATCACAAGTTTCCTTTGGTTCAGAGCCCGCCTGGCAGGCAGGCCATCCCGCGGAACACGGGATTCTTTTTAATGTTGTTATTGTGGCCCCCGGCGCCAACGCGGCGCCGGAATTTAAGACCGTTAAGCCGGTTCTCACGCCGGCGCAATGCCGCGCCGGCGTCCAAAACGGGCGCAGCAACATACCAGACCGGGCGGCAGAGGCAACTGTTAATTTGTTTTTGGATTCACTTCCTGGACGCCCTGGCGCATGGTAACAGGCATGAGCGCAGGCGCGGACCCAACGACAGAACCGGAGCCGCAGTTGACCGAGGCGGCCCAAGACAGCCTGCCTGCCAAGCCGCCCTGGCGCAAGACAATGGTTCTGGCCGCCATCGTGGGGGTCATGCTGGCCCTGGTGTATCTGTCTCCACTGCGCGCCTGGCTCGGACGGTTGCGCGAGATCAGCGACCAAATCCGGGGCCTGGGAGTGCTGGCGCCCCTGGTGGTCATGGCCGGCATTGCAGTGCTGGTGGCCCTGGGCTTCTCGCGGCTCTTGCTCTGTGCCATCGCGGGCATGGCCTTGGGGTTTTGGTCCGGGCTGCTCTGGGCGCAATTGGGCACGCTGCTGGGAAACTACGCGGTTTTCCTTGTCGCCCGTTTTGCCGCCAGGAGGTGGGCGGAGCGCTACCTTTCCAAGCGCGGCAAGCTGCATGCGTTGGTCCAACGCGAAGGAATCGCCGGAGTGATCCTGGCCCGCCAACTGCCTATGCCCGGCTTGCTGGTGAACCTGGCCTGCGGCCTGTTCCCCCTCCGCCACCGGGATTTTCTCATCGGGACGCTCATCGGCCAGTTGCCCGAGGCGGTGCCCTGCACGCTGATCGGCGCCGGCGCCATAAGGAATGCCGGGGTCATCGGCCTGGGCGTGGCCGTGGCGGTGGTGGCTTGGCTCGGTTTGCGCTGGTTGCTGCGCGGCCCTTTAGGGCCCGCGCGCTGAAGTTTGGACCTTTTGCGGCACCGCGAAGCGGTGATTTGAAGGTAGCCGTGGGGCTTCAGCCCACGGAATCACCGGCGCGTAGCCATCGCGTCGCGCCAGCGACGCTTGCACCCCCTGGCTTGCCTTGTCAATCCCACAGATGCCGCTCGTTGCATTCAATCTCGTGGCGGTCCAACAGCCCCCGGTACTCCTCTTGGAAGGTCTTTTTGCGGTGGTGTTGCCGCTGCTTGGAGATATACGCCTTGACCTGAGCGTCCTGCGATTTGCTCACACTAAAGGCCCCGTAGCCGTGCCGCCAGCGGAAGGCGCGGCAGCCACGGATGTTTGCCTCCTCGACCCGGAAGCACGCGTCGCTCCGCGACGCAACACCAACTCGGGGCGCGCCACCCGTGGGCTGAAGCCACACGGCTACCTTCAAGACATCGCTCCGCGATGAGGCCCGGACAACCTGCGCGAACCCGGGAAAAAGCTGGCGAAAACGTCCAAACTCCAGTCCAGGCTTTCAGCCCGAGCACCATGGCACTCCGGAGGCAGTGTCAGGGAGCGCCCAAATTGGTTGCCCGCCAAGGGAGAACTCGCTTTAGGCCTTCCGATTCCTGTATTGGTTGGCATATATCAGAGACTCCTCACGTCGTCTCCTGCAGTCAGCAAGTGGGTCCCGTCTCCTCTTCGTCTTGCATTTTGGGCTTTGGGCTTCATAATTGGCCTATGGACAAGGACCAGGTTGCCGAGGTTTTGGTGAGCATCGCGACGTTGCTCGAGTTGAAAGGGGAGAATCCGTTCAAGGTCCGGGCCTACCTGAACGGGGCGCGCGCGATCGAGGCGCTGAACGAGCCGCTGGGCAAGGTTGTGGGCGAAGGGCGGCTGGGGGAGATCAAGGGGATCGGGGAGGCGCTGCAAAAGAAGATTGGGGAGCTGGTGGCGACGGGCAGGCTGGCGTATTACGAGGAGCTCAAGGCCGCCACGCCGCCCGGATTGATAGCGATGCTGGAGGTGCCCGGGCTGGGACCCAAGAAGGTCAAGGCCCTGCACGACAAGCTGAACCTCGAGACGGTGGAAGAGCTCGAGCAGGCCTGCAAGGAGGGCAAAGTGGCCGGGCTGGAAGGGTTCGGGGAGAAGACGCAGGCGAACATCCGCGAGGGGATCGAGCGGCGGCGGGCGTATGCTTCCCGGCATTTGCTCAGCGATGCCCTGTCCGCAGGCCAGCGGTTGCTGGAGACCCTCAGGCTCCATCCGGAGGTGACCCGCTGCAGCATGGCCGGCAGCTTGCGCCGCTACCGGGAAGTCATCGGGGACATCGACCTGGTGGCCTCCTCGAAGGCGCCGGGGCGGGTGCTGGACTATTTCACGGGCCAGCCCGGGGTGTTGCGCATCATCGCCAAGGGCGACACCAAGGCCAGCGTGCTGATCGAGGGGGGCATCCAGTGCGACCTGCGGGTGGTGAGCGATGCGCAATATGCCTCGGCGCTGATGTACTTCACGGGGAGCAAGGCACATAATATCGCCATGAGGCAGCGGGCCATCGATCGCGGGCTGCGGCTCAATGAATACGGCCTGTTCCGCGCGACGGAGGAGACACGGGACCCGCGCCTGCTGGCGCCTTGCAGGACAGAAGAGGAGATTTTCGAGCAGCTTGGATTGCACCCGATTCCGCCGGAGCTGCGGGAGGACACGGGGGAGATGGCGGTTGCGGAAAAAGGGCCGCTGCCCCGGCTGGTGGAGTGGACGGACCTGAAAGGCTCGCTCCATAATCACTCGACGTGGAGCGACGGCCACCAGCGCCCGGAGGAGATCGCCCGGGCGATGAGCGAGCTGGGGCTGGCTTACTGGGCCATCACCGACCATTCCAGGGCCTCGTTCCAGGCCAACGGGCTGGATGCCTCGCGCCTGCGGGAGGAAGCGGCCGAAATCCGCTCGCTCAACGCGCAATTGGCCGGGGAAGGAACCAGGTTCCGGCTGCTGACCGGGGTCGAGGTGGACATTTTGAAGGACGGCAGACTGGACCTGCCGGATGAGGCGCTGGCCGAACTGGACGTGGTCATTGCCAGCATCCATCAGAGCTTCAACCAGGGCGAGGCGGAGATGACGCAGCGCCTGATCGGGGCGGCGCGGAACCCTTTTGTGCATATCCTCGGCCATCTGACCGGGCGCCTGCTGCTGGAGCGCGAGCCCTACAAAGTGGACCCGCGCGCCGTCATCGAGGCCTGCGCCGAAACGGGCACCTGGATCGAGCTCAACGCCCACCCGTCGCGGCTGGATATGGACTGGCGCCTGTGGCCCTGCGCCAAAGCCAACGGAGTCAAGTGCGTGATCAACTGCGATGCCCACCGTTTCGAGGATGCCGGCTTCCTGCGACTTGGGGCGGGCATTGCGCGCAAGGGTTGGCTTGAAAAGAAGGACGTGCTCAACACGCTGCCGCTCAAGGGTCTGCTTGAGGAATTAGGCAGGAAACGGGCGGGGGTCCGGTAAAATCGCGGCTTGTCTTCCGGGCGGGGGTCGCCTAAGAATCTGCGCGCGTCATTTGCATGAACAGCACGCTGGTGGTAGTGCCGACTTATAATGAGCGGGAAAACCTTCCCCCGCTTGCCAGACGCCTTTTGGCCCTGCCTCTGCCCGTCGACCTGCTGGTAGTGGACGACAATTCCCCCGACGGGACCGGCAAGCTGGCCGATGAACTGGCGGGCGAACACGCCTCGATGCACGTCCTGCACCGCAAGGAAAAAGGGGGGCTGGGCCCGGCCTATATCGCCGGGTTCAAATGGGCTTCCGAGCGGTCCTACGAGTATGTTTTTGAACTGGACGGTGATTTTTCGCATAACCCGGACGACATTCCGATGTTCCTCGAGGCGGCCAAAGAGGCGGACCTGGTGCTGGGGTCGCGCTACCTCAACGGCATCCGCATCATCAACTGGCCGCTGAGCCGCCTGTTGTTGAGCAGTTGCGCCGCCAGGTACGTCCGACTGGTCACCGGCATGCCGTTCACCGATCCGACCGGCGGCTACAAATGCTACCGCCGGCGCGCCCTCCAGGCCATCAACCTGGATGCCATCCGCTCGACCGGCTACAGCTTTCAGATCGAGATGACCCACAGATTGTGGCGGCAAGGCTTCCGCATCGTCGAAGTGCCCATCGTTTTCACCGAGCGTTTCCACGGCCGCTCCAAGATGTCCGGACACATTATTCGCGAGGCGCTCATCATGGTCTGGCGCCTCTGGTTCCAGAACAAGCTGCGCCGGCGGCCCCGGGTCCCGATTTCAAAACGAGATAACCCCCAATGAAAGAGACAAAACCCATGCACTCGAACATGACACGCCGCAGTTTCGTAAAAACGGCCTTGGTTTCCTCTGCCGGGCTGGCCCTGGCAGCGGAGGGCAAGGTCCAGGAAGCAACTCCAGCGGCGGCCTCGACGCCGGCCTCCGCCGGGCCGCTGCCCAAGGCCAGGATTGGCAAACTCGAGGTCAGCCGCATGATCCTGGGCGGCAACCTCCTGACCCATTACACCCACAGCCGCGATTTGAAGTACGTCTATAACTTGGCGGCGCACTACAACACGGACGAGAAGATCATGGAGACCCTGGCCCTGGCGGAGGCCAGCGGCATTAACACCGTCTCGATGCACAATCCCGAGCACCCCATGTCGGTCCTGCGCCGTTACCGCAAGGAGCGCGGCGGCAAGATTCAGTGGATCATCTGCCCCACCGCCAAGGTCGAGGCCGACATGGCGGAGTACCGGCGGCATGTGGAAGAGTTGATCAAGGACGGCTGCGAGGCGATCTACCTTTGGGGCGTGCATGCGGATTCGCTGGTCGCCGAAGGCAAGTTCGACCTGGTCGCCAAGGCGGTCGAGTTGCCCAAGGAATACGGGGTTCCCTCCGGGGTGGGCGGCCATTGCCTGGACGTCGTCAAGGCCTGCGAAACCAACGGCATCAAGGCGGACTTCTACATCAAGACCTTCCACCACCATAGCTACCCCACCGGGCCCAAGCCCGAGCAGTTGAAAGAGCCTTACAACGAGTATCCGGGCTACTGGTGCCGGAATCCGGAGGAGACCGCCGAGTTCATGAAGACGGTCCAGAAACCGTGGCTGGCCTTCAAGGTCATGGCTGCCGGGGCCATTCCGCCTTCCAACGCCTTCCGCTTCGCTTTCCAAAACGGGGCCGACTGCATCCTGGCAGGCATGTTCGACTACGAAATCGAGGAAGATGTCAAGCTGGCATCGGAGGCCCTGGAGCGGGCCAAAAACCGCGCGCGTCCGTGGACATGCTGATTACTTCCTGGAAACCGTGGCCCGCGTCGCGCCGGTGGTAATGCCGCCGTCCACCAGCAGCGTCTGGCCGGTGATGTAGGCGCTGGCATCCGAGGCCAGAAAAACGATGGCCCCGTCCAGGTCCAGCGGTTGGCCGGGGCGCTTGAGCGGGATGCGGTCGCAGATGTATTGCACCCATTCCTTGTCTTCGTAAAGCACCGCGTTCTGCTGGGTCTTGAACCACCCGGGGGCCAGGCAATTGACGGTAATGCCATGGGGACCCCAGTCGTCGGCGAGGCTCATCGTGAGCTGTTTGACTCCGCCGCGGCTGGCGGAGTAGGGTCCGAGACCGGCGAAGCCGAAGACGCTGGTTACGGAGCCGATATTGATGATGCGTCCGTAGCGGCGCGCAATCATGTCGCGGGCGACGGCCTGGGCCACGAAGAAAGTCCCGCGCAGGTTCGTGTCCAGCACCAGGTTCCAATCCTCCCAAGTCACATCGAGGGCCGGTTTGCGCACGTTGCAGCCCGCGTTGTTCACCAGGATGTCCAGCTTGCCGCAATGCGCCAGGGCGGCCTGAACCGCCTTTTGGATGCTCTCCTGGCTGCGCACATCCAGGGCCAAGGGCAGGGCCCTGCGGCCCAGCCCTTCGATCTCGACCCGGAACGGTTCGAGGGTTTCCAAGTGACGGCTGGTGATGACTAGGTCCGCCCCGGCTCGGGCCAAGGCTCGGCCAAAGTACTGGCCCAGCCCGCGGCTGGCGCCGGTGACCAGCGCGACTTTGCCGGCCAGATCAAAGAGGTTCGTGCTCATAACCGCAGCACAGTATTCAGATGCGCGGCCCGGGCGCCAGCACAACTTTGAACAGACCCGGCTCATTGCGGTAGAGCCGGTCAAACCAGGCCGCTCCTTCCTCCAGCGGGGCATGCGCGCTGAGCAGCGGGGCGACCCGTATCGCCCCGCGCGCAATCATCTCCAGGCAAGCCGGGTACTCGCCGCAAGAGGCGCAGGAACCCAAAAGGCTCAACTCCCCCGTGACGACCGTCTGCAAGGGCAGTTCCACCTTCGGCGACAGGTTGCCGACCAGGGTGACGGACCCGCCCTTGCGCGCCGCGCGCACCGCCAGGTCCACCGTCGGTCCCAGCCCCACGGCCTCGAACACGGCGTCGGCTCCGCAGCCGTTGGTGAGCGCCAGCACCTGGGCGAGGGCGTCTTTGGCGCCGGGTTGGATGACCTCGCTTGCGCCCAGCTCGAGCGCCAGCTTCAGTTTCTCGGCAGCGAGGTCCACCGCGATGATCTTCCCGCAGCCGGCCAGCCGCAGGGCCTGGATAATGAACAGCCCAATCATGCCTGCGCCCACCACGACCGCTGAATCGTTGAGCGCCAATGAGGCCCGCCGCACTGCGTGGACGGCGATGGACACCGGCTCGACCATGGCGGCGTGCTCGAACGACAGCCCCTCCGGAAGCCGATAGAGCACGCGCTGAGGCACGGCCACCCATTCGGCAAAGGCCCCATGCTGACGGTAGTCCTGGCAGGAAACCCCCAGCACGCGGCGATGATTGCACAGATTGATGCGGCCCGCGCGGCAGAACGGGCAATGGCCGCAGTACACCGTCGAATCAAACGTGACCCGATCGCCCGCCTTCCAGTCCGTCACGCCGCTGCCAAGCCGGCAAATCACGCCCGCGGCCTCGTGCCCCATGATGATAGGCGGACGCCGCCGGTCCGTGCTGCCGTCCAGTCCATGCACGTCACTGCCGCAGACGCCGCAGGCCCTCACTGCAATCAGGACCTCGTCCGGCCCCACCTTGGGTTCCGGCACATCCTGATAGACCAGGCGTTTATACTCTTCCAATACGAGCGCTTTCACGGAGCGAATCATGCACCAACCCTCGATTCACTCAAGCGGAATGATCCACGGAAGGGGGCCGGCGCCGGTTGCACTTCACCTGTTCCTAAGATTAAGATTTGTGCTTTACCTCCGGGCATTTCGCTGTCAAGAAGGAGTGCCTATGCGAATGCCCCCCTTGCCGCTTTGGTTGGCCGCGCTGCTCGCAGCCGGCGGTTGCGCCCCGGCCCGGCGCTCAATCGCCGCCTCCTCGACGCCCGCCCCTGCGCCCGCCACCTGGCCCGGCAAGCAACCCGACGGCTCGCTCCAACTACACAACCAATGGTCGCTCCGGCCGGCGGGACGGCAGGTTGCACTGGCCGATTTTCCCATCAACATCGCCGTGCATCCGGGCGGGAAATTCGCCGCCGTGCTGCATAGCGGCTACAGCGCGCACCAAATCCTGGTCGTGGACCTGGCCGCTGCCGAAGTCGTCTCCCGCACGCCCGTGCATGAGGCCTTTTACGGCCTGGAGTTCTCGAGCGACGGCAAGCGTCTTTTTTGCAGCGGGGCCGGCGATGAGGTCATCCATTGCTATGATTTCCATAATGGCGCCTTGTCAAAGGACAGCCCGATCCGCTTGCGGGGGGCCCGCGAGCGTGGCGTGCCTGCCGGCTTGGCGCTGGACAGCGCCGGAAACCGCTTATTCGTCGCCAACCTGTGGGGGCATTCCATCTCCACCGTCCAGGTGCTCCCGGAGCCGGCGGTTTCCGACATTATGCTCGGCGCCGATGTTCCCGGCGCCCGGGCGGCGGCGGCCCTGCCATCGCCCGACTCTTACCCATACGCCTGCCGGCTCGACGAAAAGCGCGGACGGCTTTACGTCAGCCTCTGGGCCCAGGCCTCAGTGGCGGTCATTGATTTGAAATCCCGGCGCGTCCTGGCCCGATGGCCCGCACAGGAACATCCTTGTGAGATGACGTTGAACCGCTCGGGCAAACTGCTCTTTGTGGCCAATTCGAGCCGCAATACGGTGACGGTTTTCGACACCGAAGCCGGCAAGGCCCTCGAGACCATCTGCGCCGCGCTTTATCCGCAGGCGCCGCCCGGCTCCACTCCCAACAGCGTGGCCCTGGCCCCGGATGAGAAAACGCTCTTTGTGGCCAATGCGGACAATAACGCAGTGGCGGTGTTTGATGTGAGCACGCCCGGAAAGAGCCGTTCGCTCGGGTTCATCCCGGCAGGCTGGTATCCCACCTCGGTCCGAGTGACGCCTGACGGCAAGCATCTCCTGGTCAGCAACGGCAAGGGATTGACTGCCAAGGCCAATCCGCTCGGCCCGCAGCCGGTCCGCAACAGTTCCATGGCGCAGTACATCGGGCAGCTCTACAAGGGCACGCTGAGCATCATTGACCTGCCGGCCCGCAAACGGTTCGAGCGCCAACTCCCAGCCTTGACCGCCCAGACCTACCGTTGCAGCCCGCTCAGGTCCGATGCCTCAGTCCCCGTCTCACGCCCCGCCGGAAACCCGGTCCCCGCCCAGCCGGGCCAGCCAAGCCCGATCAAGTACTGCATTTATATTATCAAGGAGAACCGCACTTACGACCAGGTCCTCGGCGACCTTCCCCAGGGCAACGGGGACCCCAAGCTTTGCCTGTTTCCCGAGCGGGTCACCCCCAACCTCCACCGACTGGCGCGCCAATTCGTGTTGCTGGACAATTTCTACGCCGAGAGCGAAGTCAGCGCCGACGGGCACGAATGGAGCATGGGCGCTTACGCGACGGATTTCGTGAGGAAGATGTGGCCCCTCAGTTACGGCCACAATGGTTCAGGCAAGTTCCCCTACCCTTCGGAGGGCAACTTCCCGGTCGCCTTTCCGGCCGGCGGCTATCTCTGGGACAGGGCCCTGGCCGCCGGAGTGACCTATCGGAGCTATGGCGAGTTCGTTCGGAACGATGGCACCACCCGCGTGCCAGCCCTGGGCGGCCACTTCGACCCCCAGTATCGCGGCTTCGACTTGGATTATCCCGATGTCCAACGCACTGCCCGCTTCATCGCCGAGCTCAAACGCTTCGAGGCGGAAGGCGATATGCCGCGCCTCCAAATCCTGCGGCTGCCAAACGACCACACCCACGGGACCACCCCCGGCAAGCTCACCCCTACGGCCCTGGTGGCCGACAACGACCTGGCCCTGGGCCGGTTCGTCGAAGCTGTAAGCCACTCGAAATTCTGGCCTCAAACCGCCCTCTTCATCGTCGAAGACGACGCCCAGAACGGTCCCGACCACGTGGACGCCCATCGCACCACCGCTTACGTCGTCAGCCCTTACACCAAACGCGGCGCCGTCGATTCGACCCTCTACTCGACCACCAGCATGGTCCGGACCCTGGAGCTTATCCTCGGGTTGGGGCCAATGTCCCAGTTTGATGCCGCCGCCACGCCGATGTTCAATGCCTTCCAGTCTCAACCGGACCTGCGCCCTTACCGGGCCCTGCCCGCCAATGTCGACCTGCAGGAGCGCAACTCCCCTGCCGCCTGGGGCGGACAAATCCCGATGAACTTCGCCCGCGAAGATGCTGTCGACGACCTTCTCCTCAACGAGGTCGTCTGGCGAAGCGTACGCGGCCCGGCCAGCCCAATGCCCGCCCCCGTCCGTGCCGCCTTCGTCTTTCCCCTTCCCACCGAAGACAGAGAGGACGATTGATTTGCCCAATCATGACGACGTGGGGGCAGGCCCCGCCTGCTTTGGCTCTGCCCGCCCGCCGTCAGCGGCCGATCACCGGGCGCAGGACGGAATTCTTCGAACCCTTTGATTTGCGAGGTTTTCGGGCGCTTTCATACATGAAACTCATCTATGCACCGCCGGGTCCGCCCTCCTTTGCGGGCGCGCCCCCCTGCCGCCCAGCGCCAACGGCGCGGCCTCATAACAGCCTGGGCCAACGGCCCAGGACTGGAGTTTGGACGTTTTCGCCGGCTTTTTCGCGGGTTCGCGCTGGTTGCCCGGGGCTCATCGCGGAGCGATGTCTTGAAGGTAGCCGTGTGGCTTCAGCCCACGGGTGGTGCGCCCCGAATCAGTATTGCGTCGCGGAGCGACGCCTGCTACACCCAGCGCGTTCACGCAACCCAACCGCGTCAATTACACTATGGCCGATACCTTCACCAGTCTCCACTACCACGTTGTCTTCAGC